>Ga0208461_1000890_pt1 | contig 28084 bp, 26 predicted proteins | sample AD_JPNTR4_MetaG_FD_184448 | JGI IMG/M metagenome (GOLD analysis project Ga0208461, IMG submission 184448) | Active sludge microbial communities of municipal wastewater-treating anaerobic digesters from Japan - AD_JPNTR4_MetaG (SPAdes) (version 2) | ecosystem: Engineered > Bioreactor > Anaerobic...
GAGATAGGAACTTCTTTCATATAAGATAGTTAAATATTGAAAAATATGATTCGACGAAGAATGAGCCCCAAAAAATAACAATAAACACTCCTAATGCTAAAAATGGCCCAAATGGCACCCAGTCCTTTAAAGCCTTCTTTTTAGATGCTAATAATATTATACCAACAAAGGATCCAATAATAAAGGCTGCAATCAAAGCTAGAAGACTGTTGGTTAAACCGAGCATTAATCCTATCAAAAGGCCTAATTTGACATCTCCTAACCCCATTCCCCTTCCTTTTGTTAAAAGATAAATAATAAAAAGGAATCCTCCTACTGCGGCCGCGCCCAACAAATAAGAAATCAACACATTAAATTGGCAGTTAAAATAATCCATGTAGCTACTTAAGAAATTCAAACCACAGGAAGGAAAATTAAACTTCTTCGTCTTACTCAAACCGTAAAAAATTACATCAGCTATAACCGCCACGCCCATTGCAGAATAAATATATTTATCAGGCAAAAGGTAATGCTTGATATCGATAATAGATAAAATAATTAAAATGGCACTATAAAATAAGAAGAGGAGGATAGCGAACCAAACCCAAAAAGGAATGCTACCGGTAGCAATGACCAAACGAATAGCATCAAGCCGCAGTAATCGATAAGTTACCCCGGCAAAAATTAATGCTGTCAATAATTCTACAATCGGATATTGCCAAGAAATTTTTTTACCACAGTAGCGACATTTGCCTTTTAAAAAGATAAAACTAAAAAGAGGGATCAAATCATACCATTTTAATTGATGGCCACAAAAATTACAGCGGGATCGACCGCCAACTAATTGAGTAAATGGAATATTTTTATCGGGTTGGAAGCGAATGGTAATTACATTAATAAAACTACCCACTCCCAACCCGAGCAAAAAAACAATCGCGATAAGCAACGACTGTGGCATATAAAAATTTTGGTTTTACATTCCTACGCAATAAACCGGATCATCGCAATCTATGCCGGATATACTCAAACTACTAAGGTGGCCATTGTCAATATCACTATCTAAAAGTGAACTATTAGCATCTTCATCTTCAATTTTTACGCCAATCACATAGTGTTGACCGTCATCAGAAACGCCATAGCGATAAGTCGCCTCTGGATTACTAGAGCTATAATTGGGATCTTGGGGTATTTTATTTACTCCTATCCCAGCGTTTACTAAAGCAGTCTCTAAATCCTGCCAACTGCTAGCTGTTGGATATCTGCCATTTTTCATATAGTACAACTCCAAACCATTCTGAACTTCTTTTGTATCAGCTACTCTTCGTGTATCTCGGCCTCGTGTTCTAAAGCTGGATAAACCAACCAAAATTAGAGAAGCTAAGAGACCAATCACGGCGACTACCACGAGCATTTCGATAAGAGTAAAACCTTTGTTCTTTTTGTTCATATAAATAAGTTTTTTCGACTATTTTTAATTTAAATCGACCTTTGTTTATTATATTTTAACTCATTAAAATACTTGCGCCAAGTTATAAATTGGCATTAATACTGCAGCCACAAAAAGACCAATAAACACACCTAAAGCTACGATAAGAACTGGCTGAATAATCTCGGCTAAGTTAGCCGCCACTTGATCAACTTCATTACTATAAAAATCCGCTACTTTTTGCATTAACTCATCCACTTGTCCGGAAATTTCTCCTACAGAAATCATTTGGATCACCATTGGAGGAAAATATTTTGGATATTGAATCAAACAGTCGGAAATATTACTACCACTTCTTACGGCATTAGCAGTTTTCTTTAAAATATCTTCATAAACGACATTGCCTGTGATTTTTCCAGCAATCTCTAAAGAACTTGCTATCGGCAATCCACCCTTCAACAAAGCGCTGCAAGAAGAAGTAAAACGACTGATAGCGACTTCTTTTTGAATAGGGCCAATAATAGGCAAAGAAATAATCAGCTGCTGCCAAAAAGCCTTACCTTCTGGTGTCCGAATATAGCGAATGAACAAAACAATGACAATGGCTAAGAAAATAACAATGGCCACACCCCAACTCAAAAGAAAATCGCCCACTCCCATCAATACACGAGTAATAAAGGGCAGTTGACTGCCTGATTCAGCAAAAATACCTTTGAGCTGTGGAATTACTACTGTTACAACCAATATCATAACTGCCAAAAAAACGACAATAATAAATGCCGGGTAAATCATCGCATCTCTTAATTTTGATCTCAAATTGTTATCTTTCTCCAAATAATCTGCCAAATAGTTAAGAGTCTCCTCCAAACGTCCGGATAACTCTGCCGAACGCACCATATTGACAAAAAAATCCGAAAATACCCGAGGATGTTTTGCTAGGGCCTGAGAAAAATACAACCCTCCTTCAACATCAGTGAAAACATCAAAGATCGCATCTTTAAGCAAGGGATCAGTTACTTGATTGTACAAACTCTTTAATGAATCAACTAGCTGAACTTTTGCGGACAACAACACGCTGAGCTGACGAGTAAAAACCATCAGATCTTTAGTTTTAACACGTTGAAAAGGTCGAAGAAGTTTATCAAAAAATCCTTCCTTTTCTAAAGATTCTAAAGAAAGAACATAGATTTTGTTATCCTGCAAAATTTTAATAGCCAAATCTCGGCTGCCTGCTTCAACAACGCCGCTTTGAATTTCTCCTAAATCATTTCTGCCTGTATAACGAAACTTTGCCATAGAGTTTAATTAACGAGCTAAAAGATTAGCTAATTCTGCCGGGTTTAATGAATACGATTCGGCAGTTTCTAAAGAAATTTCGCTTTGTTTAACCAAGTTAGCCAATGAACGATTCAATGAAATCATACGTTCTTGAATGCTTGTTTCAATAACCAAATCAATTTGATAAATTTTATCTTCACGAATTAAATTACGAATAGCTGAGTTGGTAAGCATTACTTCACAGGCGGGAATTCTACCACCATTTAATCGCGGTACTAAACGTTGAGAAATAATTCCGACTAGTGTTGCCGCTAATTGAGTTCTAATCTGCGATTGTTGGGAAGCAGGGAAACTATCGATAATGCGATCAATCGTTTGTGAAGCAGAATTGGTATGCAAAGTAGAAAAAACAAGATGCCCTGTTTCAGCAGCGGTTATCGCTGTTTGAATCGTTTCGGGATCTCGCATTTCTCCAACCATAATAACATCTGGATCTTGTCTTAAAACAGAACGCAAGCCACGATGAAAACTTAATGTATCCGATAAAACCTCTCTCTGATCAATAATCGAACGATCTTGAACAAAAACGTATTCAATAGGATCTTCAATAGTAATAATGTGGGCTGTTCGTTCGTGATTAATTTCATCAATAATAGCCGCTAACGTTGTTGATTTCCCATGACCCGCTGGTCCTACTGCTAAAATAAAACCTTGGCTGTATTTTGCAAAATCGTGTAAAATAGGCGGTAAATTCAATTCTTCAATTGTTCTAATTTTATAAGGAATGAACCTTAAAGCTGCTGCCATATTGCCTCTTTGAAAATAAACATTAACTCGAAAACGTGCTTTGTCGGATAAAGTATAAGAGAAATCCACCTCTCTGTTTTTTAAAAATTCTTCCTTTCGACCCTCCGGCACTAAAGCATCAATTAATCCTTCCACCACATCCTTTGTATAAACTTCTTCTTTCGCAATAGAAACTAGTCGTCCATCAATTCTTAATGTTGGCTTACGTCCAACAGAAAAATGTAGATCAGACGCATTTTGTTGCGCCGTTAAGATTAATAAGCTCTCCAATTTTTCTTTATAAAAGATATCTGCCATATTATTAATTAAATTAATTATACCATAGGTTCTTTTTTATTTTTATTCCATCTCTATTGTTTCCTTCAGAACTTCATCTATCGAAACTAAACCTTCCAAAGCCTTAATGATTCCATCCTGCCGCAACGTAATCATTCCCTGTTTTTCAGCTTCTGCTTTTAAATTAGTATCTGAGGGATCCTTAAGAATAATTTCTTCCAGCGAAGGCGTCATCTTTAAAACTTCGAAAAGAGGCAAGCGTCCTTTTGTCCCCTTAAAATTACACTCTTTACACCCTTGAGGCAGATAAATTTCGTATTTATCCTTTTTATATTTTTCTCTAAGATCTTTGGGTAATGATGCTACGGATTTATCAATAGCTTCCTTTAAACTTCCAGTTGCTTCCTCCTTCTGCTTGCAATTATCACAAAGACGACCAACTAGCCGTTGAGCCATCATCAAAATTAAAGAAGCTGGCAACAGATAGGGTTCTATTTTCATATCAATCAATCGCGGAATAACACCCACTGCATTATTCGTATGAAGAGTCGAAAGAACAATATGACCGGTTAAAGCAGCGTGAACTGCCAAAGCCGCAGTTTCATTATCACGAATTTCGCCTACCATAATAACATCGGGATCCTGACGTACAATTTGTCTTAAGCCAGAAGCAAAATCATAGCCGATTTCTGGTTTGACTTGGGATTGATTTAATCCTTCAATAAAATACTCAACAGGATCTTCAAGACTGACAACATTTATCGACTCTTTATTAAATCCTTGTAAGATAGCATAGAGTGTGGTGGTTTTACCAGAACCAGTTGGCCCAGTAGCTAATATCATTCCAAACGGCTTAGCAACTGCTTCTTCAATGATAGTCTTATGATATTCTCTGATGCCCAAACCATCAAGAGTCTTCAGGCCTACATACGGATTAAGAACACGAATAGCCACCTTCTCGCCCAGCGCGGTAGGAAATGTGGCTACTCGAAAATCTATTTCTTTATTATCTAAAATAGTTCTGAAACGTCCATCTTGAGGAATTCTTGTTTCATCAATTTTGAGATCAGAAAGAATTTTGATACGTGCAACAATAGCCGGTTGTAATTCTAAAGGAAGAGATAACATTTCTTTTAATTCACCATCCAATCGGAAACGAACACGTAATTTATTTCTCATTGGCTCGATGTGAATATCAGAAGCATTTGATTCTACCGCCTCCTCTAAAATAGTAGAAACAATTTTAATAATTGGTGCTTCTTCAGCAATAATACCGCTTGCTTCATCAATTCTCACCACTCGTTGTTGATAGGGTTGGTGCGAGGGCTTACTTTGTCTTTTAAAAATTTCTACACTATCTTGGATCTCTTTTAGGCGTGTGGCGAAAGATCGATAATTTTTCCAAATATTTTCCAAATCCGATTTAGTAACCAGATAAATTGCAATATTCAACTTTCGCTGTTTTGCAATAAATTTTAAAATATCTTGAGCTTGTTGATCGTCAGGCGAAAGCATTCCTACATATAAAGTATCGCCTTCTTTTTTAAAGGCTACAATTTGATGTGTTCGCGCTACCTCTTCAGGAATAATATTTAGCACTTCATTCGGAATCACATCCTCTTTGGAAAAAGTTTTTACAGGAATTTTATAATAATCGCTCTTAATCTTTACTATCTCATCCTGCGGAATTAAATTTCTTTCATAAATAATTTCTTCTACTGGGCGATTTAAATTCTCGCTTTCTTTAAGGAGCTTATCGGCTGTTGCTTGATCGATTTTTTTGTTTTTTAATAAAAGTTCTATTAAGGTTTTATTAGGTATCATTGTTGAATAATAGTGCTAATTAATAAGGAATGAATGGGTTAGGACGACCCAATGAGGGTACTTCTACCGGCTCAGCATAGCTATGAAGAGATTGAAAAATAGGATTATTTAAAATATCTTCAGGAGTTAATTTTAGAGAACTCAAACCGCCTGTAATATCAGTGGAGGTAGCGCGACTCGTTGCCGAGGCAGGCATTGTAGTTTTTGTCGTCGCCGTTGAGCCCACTTCTTCAGTTGCGGTATTCACCACTGGCACTGGAGTTATTGCACTCTCGGAGGTTGCCAATTTTTCTGGAGCAAAAAAGATAAAGTAGACTGCAATAATGGCTATTATTAAAATAATAATAATAATATAAATGGCGATATTACTCTTTGGTTTTTGTTCTATTGTTTCCATAATTGCTAAGGCTGATAATAAATATTAATCGTGACTTTATAATTAAAGAAGTCTATTGTTGGATTGGTTTCTCTCCCCGTCAACAAAGAGCTTGTTCCTGCTAAAGAAATATTAGTAACATCCATTAATCGGATATTTGTTTCAATCGCTTCTAACCATGTTTTGAATGCCTCATAAGTACCGTTTAATGAGAGCGTCAGGCTCATCTGTTGTGGCGTTTTTAATAAAACTTGCGTAGAAGAGGTGGGGTGGGTCGTGCCGGTCGATGATTTCTGTAAACTAATACTTTGAATAATCAGCCCGCTGTCTTCGGAAATTTTATTTAACTGAACTAAGACATTGTACAACTCTTCCGTACGTGGCATTGTTAAAGAAACCATTTGGTTTACATCAGTCAAATTTTTGTATTGATCAACAATAGTTTTGGCTAGCTGAACTGCATTTGCCTGTTTTTGATATTCCGCTTTCGCTTGTGCTAATTCTTTATTCGAAGCCAATACTTGATTTAACATTGGCCAAGTCATTGTAAAGAAAACAACCGCCGCCCCGATAAATAAAGCAATAATGATGATTATACTAATAGTTCTCTTTTCTGATTCCTGCATAAATTTTATTTATAAATAAAATTGGGCCTAAAGTTTATTTCGACTCCAAACTGCACTCTATCCGTTGTGCTTTTAATATCGCTGACTGTAATTTTTGTAAAATCTGTTGTTTTTTGAAAAGCTAGAAGCTGTTGTGCTAAAATATTTAAATCACGCGCATATCCTTCTAACTTAATTATTGAAGTTTTATTTTCATAAGAAAAAGTAGTAAAAGTCACTTGAGGATGAGTAATGAGCTCTAAACGGGAAAAGATATTAGACGGATAAACATGATTGGCCAGGAGGGTCTTAAGATTTACCAACTGAGAATAAAAGGTTAAAACTTCATTACGATCTTCTACAGAAATTTCTTTCGCCAGATCTTTAATCTTCGTATTAATATCAGCTATGCTTTTTCTAATATAATTATCGTAAAAATTAGCAACAAAATAGAGACCAAAAATAACAACGAAAACGATAATCGCAATAGTAATTAAGTTAGTCATCCATCCAGATGACTTTTTTTTACTTAATGGTTCTACCACTTGAAAGTCTGCCATATGTTTATTTCATTATAATATTTAATTTATCAATCTCCAAATCATGCGACGCCATTTACTCCTTTATTATAAGCCTTTTCTAAAATTATGCCAAGCCTTGCATGGCAGCACCCGTAGCGACGCTTAAATAAGGCGCCGCATCTCTTAGAAGGGGCTCCAAAAATTGCTGGTATTTAATCTGCTTAAATGGCCAAGCTTTTTCGACAGGTAAATTCAAAAATTCAGTAAAATACTCGGCTAATCCTGGCATATTGGCTGTCCCGCCGGTCAAAATAACTTTTTCTATCTGGCGATTATTTTTTTCGCGATATATGTCTATCATTCTTAAAATTTCATTACCAAAATTATCCACAATAGGCATTAAAACATTTACAACTCCCATTTCTTCAGGATTAACTTTAAACCCTTTTATTTTTTTAAATTCTTCGGCTCTTTCTTGCGACACTCCTAAACTTTGACTGATAATATGAGTAATTTCTGCACCGCCTATGTTTAAACTTTCGAAGTTAGTAAGAAAACCATTATCAACCACAAATAAGCTAGTGATTTGAGTTCCGATATCCGTTATTAAAGTAGGCGTTTTTTCCTCACCCACTAAAGCTCTTGCCAAAGAAAAACCTTCAATTTCCCATCCAACTAAGTTTAAACCGAGCGCTTGAGCAATGTGTTGATACTTTTGAATTAATTCTTTGGGCGTTGCCACCAAGACAATACGACTCGTCTCTTTACCGCCCTCCACATTTTTAGCCACCACCATCCAATTAATTTCTAATTCCTCCAATGGCAAAGGAATGTATTTTTTAGCTTCGAAGGGTACTGCCTGAGCAATTTCTTTATCATTAACAAAAGGCAGATTAAAATTAGTAATGAAACTCGAAAAAACAGGCAATGAAAAAAAGGCTCTTTTGGTTTTAGGTTTAAAAACTAAAAAAAGTTGCCTTAGCAACTCTACTGTAATTTCTTCAACTAGTTTAAAATAATTAGTTTGAATAGCCGCATTACTCCTTTCGAGATAACCGTAGGTTTCTAAAATTCCATAATTCTCTAGTACCATGTTGTTGATGGCGCCTGAAAGTTCTACTGCTTTTATATTAGTTGTTCCAATATCAATTCCTAAAGTGCGCATAAATATTTATTTTCTAAAATTAATTTTTAAAATTGATAAAATATAACTTCTGCCTATCTTGTTTTATTATAATTTAAAAAGCGCTCCGACGCAATACTTATCCACAATGAGCAAAATCACAAGAATAAAAAATTTTATTTACGATTGTCTTTTTCCCATCTTTTGCTTAAATTGCGGAACTTTTATTAAAAATGAAGAAGGGCGATACCTTTGTCCAATCTGTTTAAAAACAATTCCCCTTCATTCTTCGTTGTTTTGTCCCATTTGCCTTAAAAGAATTGGGCTATTAAAAAAGTGCTCTCATTCGGATAAACCCTCTTCTCTTGATTTTCTGGCTGCGGCTACTGACTATGAAAATCCTCTCATCCAAAAATTAATTCATCTTTACAAATATCAATTTATCAAAGATATCCGCTACACCCTGACTGACATCATCATTTCTTATTGGGAAAAAATCTGGCCTGATTTAAAAACTCAATTTGGAGAATCACTGGTTATCCCCATTCCCCTTTCGCGACAACGTTTTAAGGAGCGTGGTTTTAATCAAAGTGAAGAGATAGCAAAGATTTTTGCCGACCATTTCCAACTCGAAATTAATAATCAAATTTTAGTTCGCTTAAGAAACACCCCACCGCAAGCCAAAATAGAAAATTATAACGATCGCCAACTCAATCTTCAGAATGCTTTTGGTTTACAAAATACACTTCCTTCTGGAAAGAAAAATATCATTCTTGTTGATGATGTATTTACGTCTGGTGCTACCATGCAAGAAGCTGCTAAGGTTTTGAAACAAAATGGAGCTAAAAGAATTATTGGTTTAACTATAGCTAAATCAAGAAAATAAGAAAAATTTAAATTTTATTTATAGTACACCTTCGGCAAAAAACGTAAATCTAAATATTCTAATTTTTGTAAGTCAAAATCAGTTTTTATTAATTGAGGTAAAACACTGGCCGTCTCTTTTAGTTTTTCCTGTGAAACGAATAATTTAAAACCGTTTTCAAACAAATAACTTACATCACGATCATCAATTTCTATTGATTCCAGTTGTAAGTGATGGCTTGCTAAAATGTCCTTGATTTTTAAAACTAAAGAAAATTCCCCCGAAATAATTCTATCACCAAGATTATAAAGCCGATCCGTTGAGTCTTTAATTAATACAATAGAGTTGTTCGCCTTAAAATCATCTTCGGCAAAAGCAAATACAATGCCACTTTGATCCACATATAAACATTTTTTATATTCCTTACTTAACGAAGAAGGGCAAAAAAGACCTACTGCTTCTTTTTCTTTTGCATTAATTTTTATTGAGTGAGCAATATAATTTTTTTGGCACTCCACTGAGTCTAAAGCCGCAAAAGAGTTTTTAATGATTTGACAATCGTCCTTGCTAAAAAGAATGAGGTTGGCAGGTACACTAATGAATTTAAAAAGTTTTTGATTATTTAAGCGCTCCTGGACTTTCTGAAAAATATCATTGATCGAAATAAAATGCGTCGGAGTAATAGCTATGCTTTTGATTTGAAAAACTGATGAAAAAAACAATACCCAACCCAAACCACCTATGACAATTATGAAAGCAATCAGAGCAAAAATTCTTCGCCTTTTTTGCTTCTTTTTTTGAATCTGCCTTAATTTATATGATGAAGATTGATAAGGCATGACGTAGAGACTAAATTAAAGATATTGTTTCAAAATTTCAGGAATTTTAATAGAACCATCTTCTTGCTGATAGTTTTCTATAATGGCAACAAGAATCCTTCCAATAGCGAACGCTGTGCCATTCAGTGTGTGCACCAATCGCAATCCGTTTTTAGAACGGTAACGGATATTTAATCGCCGAGATTGGAAATCCGTGCAATTACTGCAGGAGTGCGTTTCACCATAACGATTTTGACTCGGTAACCATGCTTCAATATCAAAAGATTTGGCTGAAGGATTAGATAAATCACCTGTGCACAATTGAATCACTCGATATGGCACACCTAACTTTTGCATCAATTCTTCCTCAATTGATAAGATCAATTGAAGTTCTTTTTCTGACTGTTCGGGTGTGCAAAAGATAAACATTTCTAATTTTTCAAAATAATGAACTCGCCAAATCCCTTTGGTGTCTTTCCCATAAGAACCGGCTTCCCTTCGGAAGCAAGGAGAAAAGGCAATGTAACGCAACGGCAGGTTTTTTTCCTCAAGAATTTCATCCATATGCATTGGACCAATGGCTTGCTCGGCTGTACCAATCAAAAAGAGATCATCTTGAGGAAAATAATAACGTTCGGCTAAATCTTTTTCACTATCAACATAGCCCATTCCCTTCATGGCTTTCGAAGAAATAAAAGCTGGCGGGACAACAGGGATAAATCCTTTTTCCTTAAGAAAATGCATCACCCAACGCACCAAGGCGTATTCCAACAGCACAGCTTCATTTTTTAAATAACCAAAGCGCGTTCCCGCCACTTTGGCGGCTCGTTTTGTGTCAATCCATTTATCTTCTGTTAAAGTCAAATAATCTTTGGGCTCAAATTTAAATTTTGGTTTTTTCCCAACCTCTCTTAATACTTTATTTTCGGTTTCATCCTTCCCCACTGGCACATCGGGCAAAGGAATGTTGGGAATTTGATAAAGTAATTTATCTAATTCATTTTCAATGGGCGTCAATTCTTTTTCTAAATCTTTTATTCGTTGTTTCGTTGCGCGTGCCTGTTCTAAATGATCCTGGCTAAATTTTGCATTTTGTGATAACTCGTTTAAGTGAGCTCGCAAAAATTCGACTTCAGACAAATTACCTCGATACTCTTTATCTAATGATAAAATTTTATCGATTGTTTCGGGATTACGATTTTTTTTCGTCATTCCCTCTTTATATAATTGAGGGTTTTCTCTAATTTTTTTTAATAAATCTGTAAGCATATTTTATTTATTTTTCATAAAAGGAAAAAAGATGACCTCTTTAATAGATGGTGCGTTAGTTAAAAGCATCACTAAACGATCAATGCCTATGCCCACGCCGGCTGTTGGCGGCATTCCATATTCGAGTGCTTCAACAAAATCTTTATCATAACGTGATGCCTCTTCGTTTCCCGCCCTCCTTCTTTGCTCTTGTTTTTTAAACCGCTCTGCCTGTTCTAAGGGGTCGTTTAATTCCGAATAGCCATTCACTAATTCGATACCGCCCACCACTACTTGGAAACGCTCTGTCTCGTTAGGATCATCCTTACTCAATTTGGCTAAAGGAGATAAGGCGCTCGGATGATGAGTAATGAAGGTGGGCTGAATTAATTTTTCTAAACAGACTTTTTTGTAAACCTCATCCATTAACCCCCATTCATCCATCTTTTTTATTTCCTCTGTAATTGTGACTCCCTGTGCTTGCAGAAACGCTCTCCATTTTCGCACGTCTGTAGCTAATGGTTTTAAATTAGTTTCTTCTTCGATAAGATCTAAAAATTTCTTGCGTGGCCAAGGCGGCGTAAAATTAATTAATTGACCATTAAAATTAATCAGTAAAGGATCTTCTATTTGGGGTAAGGCGTGTTTGAGAATATAAACAAAAAGCTTCTCAATAAAATCCATCATATCTTCATAATCAGCATAGGCCCAATAAAGTTCCATCATCGTAAATTCTGGATTATGAGTTTTATCAATTCCTTCATTGCGGAAATTTTTGCCAATTTCAAAAATTTTTTCGAAACCACCCACAATTAATCTTTTTAAATAGAGTTCGGGCGCAATGCGTAAATAAAGAGGCATATTTAAAATATTCAATTTGGTTTTAAATGGACGCGCTGTTGCTCCACCGGCGAGCGTTTGTAAGATTGGCGTTTCTACTTCCACAAATCCCTCTTTATCAAAAAATTCTCTCATCGCTTTGATAATTTTCGATCGAGTCTCAAATCGTTTTTTAACTTCTTCATTTAGAATTAAATCAAGATAGCGACGCCGAAAACGCTCTTCCGCATCTTTTAAACCATACCACTCTGACGGGATAGGCCGTAAACTCTTAGTCAAAATACGCCATTCTTCTACCAGCAAACTCTTTGCTCCTCTTTCTGTCTTAAAAGGAAAACCTTTTACCTCCACAAAATCACTCGTATCTAAATATTGATTTACTAATTCAAAATCCTTTGTATCTCCTTTTTTAAAAACAATCTGCAAATGACCACTTGTATCGCGTAAATCCGCAAAGGCGATGCCTCCATGAAAACGAATACTCATAATCCGTCCTCCAATCCAAATTTTCTTCTTTGTTTCACTCCAAGAAGAGAAATGAACCAAAACATCGCTGACTAAATGATTGCGAAAACAATGACTCGGATAAACATCCTTCCCTTGTTTTTTTAACTCTTTAACTTTGTCAATTCTTATTTTTTTAATTTGATCAGCTGTTGACATAAACTTATTCAATAGAAATAATTTTATATTTTTTAGTAGTTTGATTGGGGTTTTGAATAACGACAGATTCTCCTTCTTTTTTATCCATTAAACCTGTCCCTAACGGGGATTTATAAGATATAAGATTCTTTAAGGGGTTGCTTTCTTCTGGACCAACAATTTGATATTCAAAAATTTGTCCTTTTTCATCTTGAATTTTCACTTTAGCGCCTATATAAACTCTATCATTTTTTTGTGATTTTTCAATAATTTCGCAGTGAGCAAGAATATTTTCTAATTCATCAATTCGACGATCGTTTTTTTCTTTTGCGTCTTTGGCCTCTGTATAAGCGGCATTTTCAGATAAATCTCCAAGATCTTTAGCGTGCTTTAAATCAGCGGCTATTTTTTGTCTAATAATTGTTTTCCGCTCTTCAAGTTCACGACATAACTCTTCATATTTTTCTTTGCTTAAATAAACTGGGGGCATATTATTAATTAAATATTAAATCTAAAAGTAATAAACGACTGGAGATGAAGCGGCGCGGTGGCGATTTTCTTTAGAAAATCGCCACCGCGCATCATCCAAAAATAAAATCTAATGGCTGAATCCCGCGGCTTTAAAATTAATCATTATTCTAATAGCATCGTCAAAATAATTTTATAATTTTTAATGCGTTAAAAAAATTATTTGCGGTTAGATTTAGATTAGAATATCAATCAAGACGTTAATTATTTAAAACCTCTATTTTTATAATACCACATTAAAATATCTTTTGCCACTGGGATAGCATTTAAAGAACCTTCTGGCACATCTTCAATTAAAATTAAAACGGAGATCTGTGGGTCGTCATACGGAGCAAAAGCATAAAACAAGGCATTGGTTTTTGTATTGCCTGATGTTTGAGCACTGCCGCTTTTTCCTCCAATGCTAAATGGTAAATCTATAAGAGTATGCGCCGTACCTAAAGGACTCGTAACCGTTTTTCGCATTCCTTCTTTAACAATCTCTATGTTTTTTGGATCTAAAAAATTATCTTTTGCTACTTGTATTTCGTTTTGAAAAATTGTCCGTTGATTATTATCAGCAATGTGATCTAAAAGATGCGGCCGCAAAATTTTTCCACCGTTAACCATAACATTTAAGCTTGTTATTAATCTTATCGGCGTTGTTAATAAATCGCCCTGACCAATAGAAACATTGTAGGTGTCACCAATGCGCCAAGGATTTTTACTCTTTTCATCAGGAATATTGCTAACTTTTTCTGCTGGTAAATCAATACCGGTTACTAGATTAAACTGAAATTTTTCTAAATAATTTCTAATTCGCTCAATACCCAACCCAACAAAATTTTCATAACCACCACCAATAATATAAAAATAAACGTTGCTGGATCGAGCAATTGCATCTTGCATGTTTACAACACCATTATTACGCCAATCAACAAAAATAGATGGCCGATCAGGAAAATAAGGATTAGGAATAGTAATATAGCCGTGCGTTTCTATTTTTTTAAAAGGATCGATGATGTTTTCTTCTAAAGCAGCAATGGCGATGATTGGTTTGATTGTTGAACCTGGATTATAAAGACCAGAAACCGTTCGATTAAAAAGAGGAGTAACTTTTGAATTGATTAATGTTTCAAATTCTTTCTGGGTAATACCCTTTGACAAACTATTGATATCATAACCTGGGTAGCTAACTAATGAAAGGATTTCTCCACTCTGCGGGTCAGAAACAATTACTACGCCGCCTCTTTCTTTCCCTAAATTATCAATCTGTCGAGCAAGAGTTTTATAGCTGTATTCTTGGAGATCGGCATCAATCGTTAAATAAAGATTATTACCCGCCACCGGCTCTTTAACGACGCTCTGCCCTAAAATTTCCATATAAGCATTTCTTAGTACTTTAATTTCTCCGTCTTGACCGCGTAAATTATCTTCATAAAAAGATTCGAGACCAGCTTTGCCAATTTTCACAAAATTACTATAAAGTGGATTTTTCTGAATATCTTCAGCCGATACGCGACCCACATAACCTAAAATATGACTAAAAGCAAGTGGTGAAGTATATTGGCGTAAGTTTTGCCTAATAACTTGAACTGCTGGATAACCAGCAAAATAGCTTTCCCATCTAATGGCCTCTTCACGACTTAAATTGCTTTGTAAAATGATACTCTCTAAGGGGTTATCTTCTTCTAAATTTTCTTTATTAATAGCCGCTGCAATTTCTGATTTTTCTTCAATTTTTTTTAACACCCTTTCTCTTTCTGTTTTATCAACAGGTAAATACGCAGGGAAAAACACTAAATCAAATACTTCTTGATTGTAAACCAAAACCCTATTATGATTGTCAAAAATCAAACCTCGATCAGCAATAATAGGAATAGATTTTAAAGCATTTTTTTGGGCAATTTGTTGATATTCATCACCTTTCGCAAAATTTAAATAACCAACTAAGCCCAAGGCAAAAATTAAAAGAAAAATTCCAAACAAAAAAATCGAATTTAACCCCCATTTCCCAATAGAAACTTCTAAATGACTAAGTTCCTCTTCTTTCAATTTAGAAACTGCTTCTTTATTAAATAAAATTTCTTCTACTTCTAAAAAATCGCTTTCTCTTTTTACTTTTTTATTCTTCTTAAAGTTTAATTTCATTATTTTTTAAATAAATAGCTTATTTGAGTAAAACCTTCACCAATTAAAGCAAAAATAAAAGCTCCTCCACCATTAAGTAATATTTCCGCAACATGCCTCAAACTTAAAAAGTAATAGAAAAAGTTTGCATGAAAAAGAAAATAACTCAACAGTACGTAAAAAAAATTGAAAAATATTGTTCCAATGGCACCAAAGAAAAAAATCAGCAACATATTTTTTTTAACCAAATATTTTTTACTCCACAAATGCAGAATTATTATTGTAACCAGAAAACTTATTAAAGAAATAAAATTAAAAGTTCCGCTAAAATCATAAATCAGACCTCCCACAACAGCACCCAAGACCACCATTCCAAAATGAGGATTAAAAATATTAGCTAATAATCCTATAAGAACTAGGTTTAATTTTACTCCTCCAATAGGATATTGATTAATAATCGTTATTTGTAAAATGGCCAAAAGGCCTATAAACAAAAGGAAAATAATAACGTGCAAAATTTGTTTTATTTTTTTCATTATTACTGAACGATGACTAAGACTTGGTAAATGCTTGTCCAATCTAAAGCCGGAGTAATTTTAATTTCCTGAAAAATTTCTCCTTCGGGTTTGTTAATTTCAGTTACATCTCCAATGTACAAACCTCGAATAAATTTATTATCCAAACCTGAAGTGTAAACCTGTTCATTTAAAGCAATTTCTTCTTTCGTCGGTACCAAATCTAAAAAAGGAGGCAAAAAACCGTTGCCAGTAAAAAGGGCTTCGGTTCGGCCTTCACCAACAAAAACTGCGGCTCTAAATTCACTATCCGTGATAGCTCGAACTGTGCTAGAATTTTTCCGCACATCAATAATTTCTCCTATTAAAGTTTTTCCTCCCCAAACAACACTCTGCCCCATCTTAATTCCATCTTCCTCTCCCACGTCAATCACAAAAGTCTGAGAGAAATTCAAAGGCGATCGACCAATAACATTAGCTAAAAGAAAATTAATATCTTGCGATTGGTGAATTTTTAATGCCTCTCGCAATAATTCATTCTCTGACTTTAAATTATGATAATCAATTAACAACGACTTCAAAGCTCGGTTTTGAAAAACCAAAACATTATTTTCCTCTTGAATTTCCTTAAAATAAATCAAACCTCTGACCCAATTATCAATATCCTGAACAGCACGTAAAAGAATAGTACGAGCTCTTGCGGTAAAAGTTTTATCTCCGTTATTACTATCTTCTTCATTATCAGCTAAAGCCAATACTGGCCTCATAAAACTTCCCAGAAAAGCAATAATTAACAAAATTACAATAAGATTATTCGTTCTCTTTGTGCTCATAAATAAGGATATTTTTATACTGTTCTAAATTTTCCACGATAATCCCCAATCCTCGCACCGTCGCCGTTAAAGGATCATCAACGCTTTTTACCGGCATCATGCAATAATTTTCGATCAAACGATCAAGATTGTGTAATAAACTTCCTCCACCCGACAACCAAATGTTTTTTATAGAAATATCAGCCACTAATTCCGGTGGTGTTTCCTCAATGGTAGACCGAATCGCTTCCACTAAAACTTTCAGGGATTTATCCAAAGCCCTTGCAACTTCTTCGCTTGTTAGAGTAACTTCTTTCGGTAAGCCAGTGGTTAAATCTCTTCCTCTGACAACTGTTTCTAATTTTTCCATTCCATTAATTTTAGCTGATCCAATTTCCAACTTTACACGTTCTGCACTCACTTCTCCAATTAATAAACGATATTCGTCCTTAACATATCTTATAATGTCTTCATTAAATTTTTGACCAGCAATTTTTAAGTTTTTATAACGAACAATACCGCCAAGGGAAATAACAACGATATCCGTTGTCCCTCCGCCAATATCTACTAAAATATTGCCCGATGGTTCAAAAATAGGAATATGACTACCGATCGCCGCCGCTAAAGCTTGCTCCACCAAATAAACCTCGCCTGCCCCGGCATTTAATGCTGCGTCTTCCACTGCCTTTTTTTCCACTTCAGTAATTCCACAAGGAATACCAATAACCACCCGCGGCCGATAGGGTAAAATTCCTAATTTGGATTTTTGGAATTTACGATAAAAATAACGAAGCATTTCTTCTGACAACTCAAAATCAGAAATGACTCCATTGGTCAATGGCTGAACTGCTACAATATGAGGAGGCGTACGTCCAATCATCGCTTGCGCTTCACGTCCAATAGCTAAAATCTCATTCGTTTTTTGATTATAGGCTACGACCGACGGCTCATTAATAACAACTCCTTGTTTCTCCAAATAAACAAGGGAATTGGCTGTACCCAAATCAATTCCCAATCCTGGCGACATTTTTGCTAATAATTTTTTAAACATAATTATTGATTAATATTTTTAAAATAGTTTCCGACCGCCGATATTTTTAATAATTCGCTTTCCCCTGAATTTCGACTTTTTATTTCTACTAATTCCTTTTGCAAATTTTTAGCAGTTATTATTATTTGATAAGGAATTCCGATAGCATCAGCCTCCGCAATTTTCTCTCCACCTGTAAACTCAACTCGATCATCATATAAAACCTCAACGCCCTTTCGAGTCAACTGCTGATATAATTTATCTGCTTGCTTTTTTATTTTAACATCAATTTTCGGATCCGTCTCGTTTATTTTTATTAAATGAATGAGAAATGGAGCTACAGAAACAGGCCATACCAAACCCTTTTCATCATGATAAATCTCGGCAATTGATCCCATCAATCGGCTTAAGCCAATGCCATAGCAGCCCATTAGAATTGGTTTTTTCTCGCCATCACGATCAACAAAATACGCCCCTGTGTTTTCACTAAATTTTGTTCCAAGTTTAAAAATATTTCCCAGTTCCACCGTTTTTTCTTCTTTAAGTAAACCGCCGCAACGAGGACATTGATCTCTTCCTTCTGCTTCTTTCAATTGCTTGTTTTGAGCAAAATCGCATAATTCACAAAAAACCGTCGTCTCTTCTCCTGCTTCTGTTTTTAACATAAATTCATGAACATTCTCATCAGTAAAATTACCACCGGCTGCTTCAACAATATAAGATTTTAAGCCACATTGATTAAAAATATTAATATAAGATTTTTTCATTTCCTCATAGAAAAAATCCAAGTCTTGTCGGGTGGCATGAAAACTATATAAATCTTTCATTATAAATTCTTTAGTTTTTAATAATCCTGATTTTACTTCTTGTTCATCTCGAAATTTCTCTTGAATTTGAAAAATGGCCTTTGGTAAATCTCTATATGTCAAAATGTATTTTTTAGCTAATTCTGCTATTAATTCTTCATGCGTAGGGCCTAAAACATATTCTCTGCCATCACGATCATTAACTTTCATCAGAATATCACCAAAAGCTTCCCATCGTCCGCTCTTTATCCATAATTCTTTTGGCAATAGCGCCGAAAGAAAAACTTCCTCGCCTCCTATCTTAAACATTTCCGTTCGAATTATTGTTTCTATTTTTTTATAAACCCGCCAACCCAAAGGCAAATAAACATAAATACCAGGCATTACTTTCTCAACAAATCCTCCTTTAATCAGAAGTTGTGCATTCAAAACTGTTTCATCTTCAACAGTTCCGCGATTAATTGAAACAAATGCTTTTGATTCTAACATAGTCCTTAATATTGTAATTCTTTTTTTTTCTTTTTTCAATTTTTAACTTCAAAATAAGTTTAAAATATCGTGGAAAGTAACGACAATAACCAGACCAATCAAAATAACAAATCCCAAAGAATGAATTAAATTTTCCACTTTTGCGGGCACAGCCTTCCCTTTAATTTTTTCGATTAAAACAAAAAGTGCACGGCTACCATCAAGTGCCGGGAAAGGAATGAGATTAAAAGCGGCCAAATATATTGACAAAGTCGCTAAAAATTGCAACAGATATCCAATGCCCATTTTGACCGTTTGCCCCCCTAACGCCACTATCCCTACTGGCCCAGCAACCTCGCCCATCATTTGACCATTAATAATTAAATTTTTCAAAAAGAGAAAAAGCCCTATAAAAACATTAATAAAAATACTAAATCCTCCTTTGATGGCCTCCCAAATACTTTGAAAAAAGGGATATTTAAGCATTCCCGTTTCGGCAATGGCAATACCTAAAGCCCCTTGATTGTCTTCCGGGTTTTTACGAGGCGTTGCTTGAATTTCAAAAATTTCTTTCCCTCGCTCAATTTTTAAATCAATTTCTTCACCGCCCCATTTTTTCGTAAACGATTGCAGTTCCTCAACTGTAGGCAAAGATATTTTTTCATCACCATAGCTTACCTCTAAAATTCGATCACCCATCTTAATCCCAGCTGCAGCTGCTGGGGAATCTTTTTGAACTTCCAAAATAGATAATTTGATATCTTGTAAATAAGTAATATTATCTTCAGTCGCAATGGCAGGAATGCCAATATTAAAACCAACACCCAAAAGAATAATGCCAACTATCAAATTCATTACAATGCCTGCTAATAGAACTTTTAATCGAACAGCTGGTTTTTTTGCCGAAAAACTATTTTCTTCATTTGCATAAGAACCGTCTTCTCCATAAATTTTTACAAAACCTCCAAAAGGCAAAGCATTAATCGAATAAATTGTCTCTCCTTTTTTTGTTCCCCAAATGCGAGGAGGTAACCCAACTCCAAATTCTTCAACTTTCATTCCGCTTTTTTTGGCTGCTAAAAAATGCCCAAATTCATGAACAATAATTAAAAAAGCTAAACAAAGTATAAAAATAATAGCACTCATATAAAAAGAATGGTTCTTTTTATGAAAAATTAATTTCTTTTATTCGTAAATCTCCTTTCTTTTAGACTCAACGATTTCCTCTATTTTATGATTAAAATCGTCCATTAATTTATCAATCTGCTCCTTGCTGCGATATTTATCATCTTCGGAAATTTTCTTTTGTTCAAATAACTCTTTTATTTCTTTCAAAACATCTTCTCTTAAAAGACGTAAACGAATTTTTGTATCCTCTGATTTTTTCTTAATTAATTGGAAAATCTGATCTCGTCTTTCCTGAGATAAAGGCGGAAGAATAACTCGAATTTGCGATCCTTCTACTATTGTAGAAACCCCCAAATTAGCTGCTTGAATAGCTTTCTCACAAGCCGAAACATTTACTTTATCCCATACCTGAACAATTAAACTATTGGGCAAACTTACTTGAATGGTTGCCAATTGTTTAAGTGGCAGAATCGAACCATAAACAGGACATTCTACTTTAATATTCTCAACAAGAGCCGGCTGGGGTCGATTAGAACGAACACCTAAAATTTCACTCCGAAATCCTTCAATAACAGATTCACCTTCTTTTTTTAATTTTTCGATTAATTGATTAATAGGCATTTTAAAAAATTGATAGCGACTATTTATTTCTTTGTTATTATACCAAGATTAACACAAAAACGCAAAGATTTCATCTATTCAACAGGCGAACGTGTTTATTTTAATGTGTGACGGCGATTTTCTTTAGAAAATCGCCGTCACATATTTCGTTTCTTTTTTTCACTCGTTTTAATTTTTATCTTGTGGTTTTACTCTTTGATCTTTTTACAATTTATTCACTTTTTAAGTGATAAAATAACATTTTCTATTTGCAAACGAGAATTTAAATTATGATATTTAACACCCTCCAACGCATAAAGAGCGGCTTTTAAATCTTTTACATTTACCTCTCCTTCTCCGTTTGTAATTTTTAACTCCTCAATATTTAAGGAATTCAGAAGGCCATCCCTCATAACAATGACTAAGTTTTCTAAAAAAATTACCGGATCCTCTTCCAAAAAATTTTCTAAATAAACATTGAGCGGCTGAGAAGAATGTAGAAACGTTCTCATTTCCGAAGAAATGCGTTTTTGGTAAAAGGAATTTTTTTCAGGAAATTTAATTATCCGAAAACGCGAACGCAATGTCGGCAATACTCTATTCTCGTCTTTGCTGAGAAAAAAGAAGGCAGTATTCACTGGCGGTTCCTCGGTGATTTTAAGCAAAGAGTTTTGCGCTTCTTCAGAAAGATCTTCCATCATTTTAACTATTACCACTTTTTTTTCATCACTAGATAAAAAAAGCAATCTTTGAATTTCAAAAATGCTTTTTATTGCCGGATCAAAAACCTGATGGCTATTTTTAATAAAATCTTCCAATTGCTCGCTCTCGGAAACAATATAAATATAAGATGCTGAAGTAACTTGTTTGGCTAAACTTAAACTTTTTTGAAAAAGCATCTCCTCATCCATGCTTAAAAAAAGCCAAGCGCCATCAATTATATCTTGCTCAATAATTTTTTTGAAATATTGATCTATTTTCATTTTAACGCTTGCTCATTAGAGCTCTTTTGTAAATATCCAAATGTTCCAAAATAATGCCCGTGCCTTTGGCTACACAATACAAAGCATCTTCGGCTAGAAAAGTATTCACCCCCGTAACTTTCGAAATATATGAATCTAAATCTCGCAACAATGAACTGCCGCCAGCAATCACAATTCCCTTTTCAATAATATCCGCTGCTAACTCTGGTGGAGTATTCAAAAATACAGAACGAATACTTTCGGCAATTTCTTCCAAATGAGGAGCCAGTGCTTCAGCAATTTCATTAGAATTGACGATCACAGAACGTGGCAACCCTGTTGTTAAATCACGTCCTTTTGCTTCGGTTTCAATCTTGTTTTTTTGAGGCAGAGCTGCGCCTGCTTCAATTTTAATTCTTTCTGCTGTTTGATCGCCAATCGCTAAATTATATTTCTTTCGAATATAATTCACTATCGCCTCATCAAATTTATTCCCTGCAATTCTTAAAGAGGCCCACGAAACAATGCCACCCAAAGAAATCACCGCAATTTCACTAGTGCCACCTCCGATATTAACAATCATATGACCTGAAGCGGAATTAATGGGGATTCCCGCCCCCAAAGCAGCCAAGATGGGTTCGCGGACAAGATAAACTTCACGCGCACCCGCCTCCAAAGCTGCGTTAATAACCGCTCGCCTTTCTGTAGAAGTAATACCGGCTGGACCAGAAATAATTAAAGTGGGCTTAAAAAAATTAAAACTACCTAAGGCTTTAGAAATAAAATACTTTAATATAATTTTGGTCGTTTTATAATCAGCAATCACGCCGTCTTTTAATGGCCGATAAGCTCCTATATCATCTGGCGTACGTCCTAACATTTCCTTTGCCTCCTTACCCACCGCTAAGATCTTATTGTCATTGAGATCATAAGCAACAATAGTTGGCTCAAAAATAATTACGCCTTTTTTGGGTACAAAAACCAATGTATTTGTAGTCCCTAAATCAATTCCAATTTTTTTAATAAACATATTATTATGATTCTGCCTCGACTCGTTTTATATTCGCACCAATTTTTTGCAGCCGCTCTTCAATTTTTTCATAACCGCGGTCTACTTCTTCAATGCCTAGAAGCTGACTTTTTCCCCGAGCCGCTAAGGCAGCAATAATCAGCGTGGCTCCTGAACGTAAATCAAAACTTTTGATTTTTGTTCCATAAAGCGGCGTCGGACCTGATACAAGAATACGGTGCGGATCGCAAAGAAAAATTTTTGCTCCCATTTGATTTAACTCATCAACATATTTAAATCTGCCTTCAAATAATGTATCAAAAATTAAACTGTCACCTTTAGCTTGAGTAGCTAAAACCGCGAAAGGAGCTTGAAGATCAGTTGGAAATCCTGGATACGGTAATGTTTGAATTTTGGCTGCTTTCAAAGAACTATCTTTGCCCTCAATTAAAACCTGGCTGTCTTTTATTCTATACGAAACTCCCATTTTTTTCAACTTACGAAAGACCATTTCTAAATAAGCAACAGGTACATTGGTAATAGTAAGATTACTTTTAGTTGTAGCAGCTAAACTAAAAAAAGTCCCCGCTTCAATATAATCAGGCCAAATGGTATGTTCTGCGCCTTTCAATTTTTGCTTGCCTTTAATAATAATGGTATGTGTTCCCAATCCTTCAATCTCAGCGCCCATTGATTTTAAAAATTCGCCTAATTCTTGAACATGCGGTTCAGCAGCTGCTAAATGGATTTCGCTTTTTCCTTCAATCTTCGCCATTAACATCATTAGATTTTCCGTTGCTGTCACGCTAAATTCATTTAAAGAAACAATGGCTGGTTTAAATTGTTTTGGAGCTTTTAAATAATATTTTTCAGATTCTTCTCTTTCTAAAGCTGATTTAACACCCAAATCAGCAAAACCCTCAAAATGCGTATCTAAACTGCGCGCGCCAATATGACAACCGCCGGGTTTTGCAATTTTTAATTCGCCTATCCGCGCTAAAATAGGACCAGCCACTAAAAACGATGCTCTAATTTTTCTTACTAATTTCGTATCAGCATCACTTAAAACATTTTTTGCTTGAATACGAATTGTTCTTTCATCTAACCATTCTATTTCCGCCCCTAAATTCTTTAGAATATCAACCATCACTAAAACGTCAGTAAGCAGCGGAATATTTTTAATCACACAAGGCTCCTCGGTTAAAAGACAGGCTGGTAAAATAGCCAGTGCGCCATTTTTTGTGCCTGATACTTTAATTTCTCCTTTTAATTTTTTACTTCCTTCAATTTCAAAAAAATGACTCATCAATTCTAATTTAAGACAAAATAAAGAAAAAAGCAAATTAAAAAAATAGGTATTTGAAAACGATTTGCGACAGGCGAAAGGGGCGGCGGAAAATTTCAAAGAAATTTTCCGCCGCCCCTTTCGCCTTTCGTCATTTTGTTTTTTAACTTTTTATTGTATAATTTCTTTAATGCAATCTTCCCTAAAAATTCTTTCTCATTCACCAGTCCAAACTCAAAAAATTGCTCAAATTCTTGTAAAAACACTACTGGACCAAAAATCTTCACCACCTCATATTTTTGCTCTACAGGGTAATTTGGGCGCTGGCAAAACCACCTTTATTCAAGGCGTAGGCAAATCTCTAAAAATCAAAGGCAGAATTTTAAGCCCCACATTTTTAATCATTAAATCTTTTTCATTACGAAAAAATCCCCATTTTAAAAATTTTTACCATATTGATTGTTATCGTCTGGAAAAAGCGGAGGAAATTCTTACTCTTGATTTTAAAAAAATTATTCAGGATCCAAAAAATCTCGTTTTTATTGAGTGGCCAGAACGTATTAAAAAGCTACTTCCAAAAAATACTCTGTGGATCAATTTCAAAGTCGTTGATAAAAATAAGAGAGAAATAACAATTAATTCAAAAGTTGAAAATTCAAAAATAAAATCCCAACCCAAAACTAAAAAACTTAAATAATTTTATTTTTGACTCCATCTTTTGAATTTTAATTTTCTTATGACTCTTATCCTTATTGATTCTCATGCGTTAATCCATCGCTGCTTTCATGCTTTGCCAAATTTAACCACTCCTAAAGGTGAACCTATTGGCGCAGTGTATGGCACTATTCGCATTATTTTAAAAATTATCCGCGAATTTAAACCTGATTATCTCGCGGCATGCTTCGATTTGGCCGAACCTACTTTTAGGCATAAAGAATATAAAGAATATAAAGCCACTCGCCCAAAAACTGATGAAAATCTTATTCCTCAGTTTGATAAAGTAAGAGAGTTTTTTAGTGCCGTTCCTATTAAATATTTCGAAATTCCCGGTTATGAGGCCGATGATCTCATCGGCACGCTTGTCAAAAAATTCTCTAACGAAAAAGATTTAAAAATTATTATTCTCACTGGTGATCTGGACACTCTTCAATTAGTAGACGATGATAAAGTAGTGGTTTACACAATGAAAAAAGGAATTCAAGACACCGTTATTTATAATGAAAAGGAAGTACAGGAACGCTATGGCCTTAGTCCTAAACAGTTAATTGATTTTAAGGCGTTAAAAGGCGATCCTTCTGATAATATTTTGGGCGTCAAAGGAATTGGAGAAAAAACAGCTATTGAATTAATTAAACATTTTGAAACCTTAAAAAACCTTTACCAAAAAATTGAAAATGAAAATTTTCAGAAAACTTCTGAAGCGCGCTTAATTAAACCAAAAACTTTAGCTGCGCTCTTAGATCAAAAAGAGCAAGCATTTTTTAGTAAATACTTAACAACTCTAAATTGCAATGCTCCTTTAGAAGTAAAACTTTCTGATTTAAAATTTAATGGCATTAACAAAGAATCACTCATTCCTCTTTTTAAAAAATGGCGATTTGAAAGTCTTGTAAATCAATTAATGCCCGAAGAGTCCCAAACCAATACGCCAGAGAACGCTTTCTCTCAAGCCTCTATTCAATGGCAAACAGAACAAAAATTAAATCCTCTGCCAACTCAAGCCGAAGCCATTATTAATCTCAATAAGAATGTAGAATTATTAGTAGCCGATCAATTTTTTTCTTTACCTAAAGATCAAAATTCCTTTAATAAAATTAAACAATTTTCTCTCGTGGGTTATGATTTAAAAAATATTGTAAAACAAATTGATGATTACAATCTCAACTTAAACCATGATATTAAAATTGCTCAATGGCTCATCAATTCTGAATTAAAAGATTACTCCCTTCAAAGAATTTGGCAAATCATTTTCAAAACCCCTCTTCCCAACGATAATATTTTAACAATCCTGAAAAAAATCAAAACAGCGCAGGTAAATAAAATCAAAGAGCTTGCTTTAACAAATGTCTTCCAACAAATTGAAATGCCCCTCGTTAATGTTTTGGCGCAAATGGAGCATTTCGGCATTAAAATTAATCCGGATCATTTTTATCGCTTAACCGATGAATTAAATCACGAATTACAAAAATTAGAAAAAGAGATTTTTGAGCTAACGAATTCGGAGTTTAATATTAATTCCCCCAAACAACTTTCTCAAGTAATTTTCCAAAAACTTAATTTGAACAACAAACATCTTTCTAAAACTGCCACTGGGCTTTTATCTACTCGTGAAAATGAACTCATCAAAATTAAAGATCTCCATCCGGCTATCGCTAAAATTCTTCAATATCGCGAATTAATGAAACTCAAAAGCACTTATTTAGAACCGTTGCCATCTTTAATGGATGAAAATTGCCGTATTCATACCACTTATAATCAAACAGGTACAGCAACTGGTCGCCTCTCTTCAGAAAATCCCAATCTTCAAAATATTCCGATAGAAGGAGAATTGGCAAAAAAAATTAGACAAGGTTTCGTTGCTGAAAAAGGCTACCAATTTGTTGGTTTTGACTATTCTCAAATTGAATTACGTATTGCAGCTTCTTTGGCCGATGATCCCAAAATGAAAGAGGCTTTTCTTAATGACCAAGATATCCATGCTCTAACAGCGGCAGAAATAAATAACACCACCCTTGATCAAGTTACGCCTGCAATGCGCCGCCAAGCCAAAACATTAAATTTTGGCATTCTTTATGGGATGGGCGCTAAAGCATTTAGCGAAACTGCTCAAATACCAAAAGATCAAGCTAAAAAATTCATTGAAGAATATTATCATGATTTTGCCAATATTAAAGACTGGAGAGAAAAAACTTTGGCCGAAGCACGACAAACTGGCTGCGTTAAAACTTTAAGCGGCCGCATTCGCTGGGTTTGGGATTTGATCTCTGGCAATCAAAAATACCGCAGCCTTGCCGAACGCGCTGCTATCAACTTCCCTATTCAAGGATTAGCCGCCGACATCATTAAAAAAGCAATGATCAAAATTAATGACTTTCTTCAAAAAGAAAATGCAATTGACGATATCCGTCTCATTTTGCAAATTCATGATGAGCTAATTTTTGAAGTCAAAGAAAACAAAGTTGAATGGACAATAAACAATCTCCTTCCTTTAATGGAGCAAAATGAATTTCTTTCCGTGCCGTTAAAAGCTCAGTATCACACAGGAGAAACTCTAGCGGATTTAAAATAAAATTTCATCAATGAACTGGCGGTAAAATCTTTTTAATAAAAATTGCTGCTACTACACTTAATATTAAACCCAATCCAATAGCAACAATGATTATCTTATCTGACGCGTTTGATATCGAACTCGTTACTGTCTGCTGCTTTAAAGAAGAGTCGGCATCAACAGTTGAAGGCGCATTATTTTCAGCAACATCCGATTCATCCATCTGTTGAATTGCTAATTCCGTATTTTGCGATGATTCGCTTGAAAATTGATTCTGCTTATTAGGAGTAAGAATTGAAGTCCATCGCCAGTCATTTTGACCGGCTCGCGCAAAAGACATACCCTCGTTGGCTTTGCCCGAATAAGAAATTTTAAAAGCTAATTCTCCTCGAGGTGAATATAAACTCAAAGTTTCACTATTGTTATTTAAAGTAATTTTCGTTTTGGAATAAGGAAGGGTTAAATAACCCTGACTCATTATTTCTTCATCTTTAAAAGTATATTTCTGCCCGCTCGCATCTTCAATCCACCAATCTGTAAGCACTACTTTAACATCGCTGTTATTATATAATTCAATCCACTCATTGTCTGTATCAGAACCGGTTGGATTAGGTAAAAATTCATTAATAATAATGCTTACTTTTATCACTGGCGAAGAAGCAATGGGCGTCGTTCGCAACAAATTATCTTCACTTTCAATAATCGTATCTTCTAAAATCGTTTCGGGGGAAGCGCTAGGAGAAACAGTTGCCATCATTAGCGTAGGCGTATTCATCGCTGTCAACGAAGGAGTCGGCATAAAAGAGAATTTATTGCAATCAAAATTATTAGCTTGGCCGGGCGAACCTCCTAATTGATTAGATTCACAAAATTGCATCGAAAAATCACCCGTACGCTCCAACGAATAACCATTGCCGTTGCCACCCATTTCCTTCT
>Ga0208461_1000915_pt1 | contig 27737 bp, 27 predicted proteins | sample AD_JPNTR4_MetaG_FD_184448 | JGI IMG/M metagenome (GOLD analysis project Ga0208461, IMG submission 184448) | Active sludge microbial communities of municipal wastewater-treating anaerobic digesters from Japan - AD_JPNTR4_MetaG (SPAdes) (version 2) | ecosystem: Engineered > Bioreactor > Anaerobic...
GACAATAAGGAAAATGGGGAACAAAAAAATGAAAAATAATAATTCCTTAAAATTAACCCATAGGAACGCATGCTTATGAAACCACCCAACAACAACACACCCCCACAAGGCTACAGAATGACAGAACTCGGAGCACTCCCGGAGGAGTGGGAAGTGGTATCATTTGAGTCGTGCATTATTAAAAAAAATTTTAAAGCAAAAAAAATCAAGCAACAAGACTACAAACCTTACGGAAAATATCCTGTAATTGATCAAGGTCAAAACATGATTGCAGGATATTGGGATAATAAAAATGAGGTCTTTGGAGAAAATTTACCTGTTATTATCTTTGGAGATCATACAAGAATTATAAAATACATTGATTTCCCCTTCGTTCCAGGTGCTGATGGAACTAGAATACTAATTCCAAATATTTCTTTTATATCTCCCAAGTTTTTTTATTATTCATTATTGAATTTAAAAATTCCAAGCAGAGGATATAACAGACATTTTTCATTATTAAGAGAACAAAAAATTCCTCTCCCCCCACTTGCCGAGCAGCAAAAGATAGCAGCTGTTCTCTCTGCGGTGCAGGAGGCAAAGGAGAAAACGGAAGCCGTAATATCCGCCACAAAAGCCATCAAAAAATCGATGATGAAGCACCTCTTTACCTACGGACCCGTTTCACCAGAAGAGACTGAAACCGTATTACTCAAGGAAACTGAAATCGGACCCGTGCCGGAGGATTGGCATGTAGTGAGATTGGGGGAAGTGGCAGAAAAAGTAAAACAGAAAGATCCTCGTCGAGATCCAATACATGAATTTAAATATATAGATGTATCTGCTATATCGAATGATTTGCTAAAGATAACAAGCTACAGTGAATTCTTAGGAAAGGATGCTCCACATCGAGCTAGAAAAGCTATCCAAACTAATGATATTATTTTTGCTACAGTACGTCCATATCTTAAGCGTATAGCAATGGTGCCAGAAAATTTAAATGGTCAAATTGCTTCCACAGCTTTTTGTGTTATACATTGTCAAAAGCAAATAGCGAATCCTTACTATATTTTCTATACAGTAAGTTTAGACAATTTTATCAAAGGTGTTTCAGAAAACCAGCGTGGATCAAGCTATCCAGCAGTAACTGATAAAGACATATTAAATCAATACATCCCTCTCCCTCCTCTCCCTATCCAGCAAAAAATTGCATCCATTCTTTCCGCAATCGATGCTAAAATCGAAGCTGAGGAGAACAAGAAGCAGGCGCTGGAGGAATTGTTCAAAACGCTGCTCGATAATCTTATGACTGCAAAAATAAGAGTGAATCATCTGGAGGTGCCCTCATGAGTACATTGGGAGGCGAACAATATTCGGTTCAAAAGCCCATCCTCCAGTATGTACAAGAATCGCATGCAGAATATGTTGCGCAGAATGGGGCAAAAGTTTTTATCAAGCTTGGCTGGAAGTACGTTACTCCCGATGAAGCGATGCGCCTGCGAGGGGGAGAAACGAGCATTGTCTTCAGAGATGTTTTCATCAGTCAACTGCAAAAGCTCAATCCGGGCTTCGCAGATCATCTTATGGCAGAGGATAGTATCAAAAAAATTGAAACCGTCGCGGCGAACATCGAGGGGAACTTTACCGTATGGGAGTATCTAAAGGGTTTAAGAACTGTCTTTGTTCCCAGTGAAAGGCGAGAGCGCAACATTACCCTACTCGATACCAAAAATGTTGATCGGAACACCTTTCACGTTACCGACGAGTTCGAGTTTACCAATGGCACCAAAACCATCAGGCAGGACATCGTCTTTCTCATCAATGGCATTCCTCTTTTGTTTATCGAGACTAAAGCAGCATCAAAGGTAGAAGGAATGAGCGAAGCACTGGAACAGGTAAGGCGCTATCATCGGGATTGCCCTGAGCTTCTTGCCGTGTTGCAAGCCTATGCCATAACCCACATCTCAAAATATTACTACAGCGGTACATGGAACACCTCCGAAAAGTTGCTCTTCAACTGGAAGGAAGAGACAGGTGGAAATTTTGAGCAGCTTATCAAGACATTTTTCGACAGAGAACGAATTCTGAAACTGATTACCGATTTTATCCTCTTTACCCGTCAGGACGATGAGCTAAAAAAGGTGGTATTGCGGCCGCATCAAATGAATGCCATAGGCAAAATTATAGAAAGAGCCCAGGACCCACAAAAACATCGGGGACTGGTGTGGCACACACAGGGCTCGGGCAAAACCTACACCATGATTGTTGCCGCACAAAAGATCATCGAAAATCCGCTCTTTAAAAATCCTACGGTCATTATGCTCGTAGATCGAAATGAGCTCGAAAGCCAGCTCTTTGCGAACATCATTGCTGTAGGCATCGGAAATGTCGAGGTCACCGAGAACAAGGAGCATCTACGGGAACTGCTCTCACGCGATAGGCGCGGTCTCATCATCACCATGATTCACAAATTCGAGGGAATACCAGCGAACATCAACACGCGCAAGAATATTTTCGTATTGGTGGATGAAGCGCACCGAACTACCGGTGGAAAGCTCGGAAATTACCTTATGGGCGCGCTGCCGAATGCCACGTACATAGGATTTACCGGTACGCCTATCGATAGGACGCAGTATGGCCAGGGTACCTTTGTTACCTTTGGGAAAAATGATCCGCCGCATGGCTATCTCGACAAATACAGCATTGCCGAATCCATCGAAGATGGCACAACAGTCCCGCTCTATTATACCCTTGCGCCTAATGACCTGCGCGTCGAAAAAGAAGTGCTCGAAAAGGAATTTCTCGATCTTGCCGAAGCCGAAGGCATAAGCGATATCGAAACGCTCAACAAGGTGCTAGAAAAAGCGGTAACGCTTCGAAACATGCTCAAGAATAAAGAACGAGTGGAAAAGATTGCCATTTATATTGCAGATCATTACAAAAAATATATTGAACCCATGGGATACAAGGCCTTTGTGGTGGGCGTGGATAGGGAAGCCTGCGCTTTGTATAAAAAGGAGCTGGATAAATATTTGCCGCCAGAATATTCAGAGGTAGTGTATAGCTCCGCTTTCAACGATCCGCCTGAACTCGCTACCTATCAGCTTTCAGAAACAGAAGAAAAACGGATACGCACCGCGTTTCGCAAGTCGAATGAGCTACCTAAAATTCTGATAGTAACTGAAAAACTTCTTACCGGTTTCGATGCGCCCATTCTCTACTGCATGTATCTCGATAAGCCCATGCGCGACCATGTGCTGCTGCAGGCAATCGCCCGAGTGAATCGTCCTTACGAGGATAACGAGGGCAGAAAAAAGTCGTCCGGCTTTGTGCTCGACTTTGTCGGCATTTTCGACAATCTTGAAAAAGCACTTGCCTTTGACTCTCAGGATATTGAAGGGGTGGTTCGCGATATTAACGTTTTAAAGGAACAATTCAAGGATAACATGCAGACTGCCAAAAAGCAGTACCTTACGCTTATAGCCGGCAAGTACCAGGATAAAGCCGTAGAAGCTGTCCTGGAATACTTCAGGGATGAAGAAAAGCGGCAGGAATTTTACCGGTACTTTATGCAATTATCCCAGTTTTACGAGATCATCTCGCCCGACGATTTTCTTAGGCCATATTTGAATGACTACGAAACCCTTTCCCGAATGTATAAGATTGTGCGAGAAAGTTACGACCGGGGCATTCTTATTGACCACGATTTTACCAAGAAAACTGCGCTCCTTGTCCAGCAACATACCACGGGCAGTGCTATAGGAACAACGCTGGAAGTCTGCGAAATAAACGAAAAAACACTCAAACGCATAGAAGAAAGCAAGGCATCCGATACGGAAAAGGTATTCAATCTGATTAAAAGTATCGAAAAAACGGCTGAACAACTGGGCAACACTGCTCCCTACCTTGTTTCTATTGCCGAAAAGGCTGAGTATCTTGTCAAGCTTTTTGAGAATAGGCAACAGAATACAAAAGAAACCCTCGAAAAACTCAAGGAAATAATCAAGGAAATTAACGCTGCCCAAAAAGAGCAGGCAGAAAAGGCAATGTCATCGGAGGTCTTCACCGTTTACTGGTTGCTCAAAGAAGAAGGCCTGCTCAACGCAGAAGCGCTGGCAAATAGCCTACAGGAAGTATTTGCAAAATACCCACATTGGCACAATAGCGAACGTTATGAGCGAGAAATCAGAAATGGCCTTTATAGAGCAATAATACAGGCAGGCACAGTAGATCTCAAAAGAGTTCCAGCCATTGCACAGAATATCATAAAAGTATTAAAAACAGGGCAGGCTGCGCAGTGACTGTAAAAGCCCACCCAATGACCACGGAAGCATTTAAGGAAGAAGTGCTCACGCTCGCCAAAATTGTCGACGTTACCCCAAAAGAAATTCATGTCCAATCGATGAAACACAAATGGGCAAGCTGCTCGAGCAAAGGCCGGCTCACCTTCGACAAAACCCTCCTCGACCAACCCGAGAAAGTCCGTACAAAGATCATCCTGCACGAGCTTTTACACCTCAAATACCCAAATCACGGCAAAATGTTCAAATCGCTGCTCGCCACTTACCTTGCCAGACTCGGCGCAAATACCAGGCATGCTGAGCCCGCTGAACAGGCCCGTGCAGAAAATGAATAACTGGAAGGGTCCAGATATTTTGGACACAAAGATAAGAGAAATCTATGAATTCAGCTCCTCATATTCCCGAGGAGCCATATACCCTCGCGCAGAATGCTTTCTTACGCTGTTGTAATATAATTCTATGGAGCTGACCCGTGCCTTTCGCGCCTGATCCTTTGTCTTGAATCTGGCTCAGTCATCGTGGACGATATCGACCTACCGACAATCTTGCGTGTAAACAGGTCCAAGAATGCCGCAAGATACAGATAACTTTCGTGCGTGGAAACATAGGTAATGTCTCCCAGCCACACCTTGACACTCTCGCCGTACTTCTCATGCTCGCTCGCCCAACGGTAGAGACTATTCGGATGCACTGAAAGTTGTTAAGCTACTTGAGATACCAGCTACTCATCATCGAGCACAATCTTGGCAGCTGCTACCTTAAACTCCTTGTTGAACTTCCTTCTGGACATGAACCCTTCCTCTTTCTCTTCATTTCATGTCCAGTTTATCACCCCTCCATTCATAAAGCGTGGCAATGCTCATGGCTGTGTATCCCATTCTCTACTTTTCCCTATAAGCTTTAGAAAATCGGTGCGACAGTCCCATCAGCTGGTCAACCTCGAGGCGCATCGATTCAGTAAAGAACTGCGCATCTGCGCGGCGCGAGATAAGCTGTATGGGCAAGCCCTCTCGTTGCAACGCATACATTGCGTTGATGGGGTAGAGCTGATACTCGATCACCGAGGCTAAACCCAAGAAATCCTGGAGTGCGCGCGCCCGTTCTTGTTGGTCGCTCCAGTGATTGCACATCCACACGTAGAGATCCGAGTGAAAATGTGTCATAATGCCAGAATAGCCCGCAGCCCCAGCCTGGAGCGAGGCGAGCAGCGTTGCGGCGTTGGCATTGAAGAGCTTAAAGCCACTGCCTTTTGCCGCCGCAATTTTGATGCTAATATCTCCAATGCGGCAGCTTGTGTCCTTTAGAAAGCCAAATCTACCGATTTCCACGATGAATCGCATAAGGTCAACGTTGAGAAGCCGTTTATAGGGTGCAGGGCACTCATAAAAACCAAGAAGAATATCGCGATCGAATCGGCCAAGAAACGTCTCGAGATTCTTTTTGAACACTTCATCGTTTTCGTTTCGGCGTGCGAGGCGGTTGGTCACGAGGATCAGGGCATCGGCGCCAGTATCGGCCATCATCTTTGCTTCTTCTATCTGATCATCGATCGTCTCGGCCACGTGGCCAGACACAAGCACAGGTACGCGGCCTTGCACAAATCGAATAGTCATGCGAGCAAGTGCAAGCCGTTCGTGCAGGCTGAGCTGGAACATCTCGCTCGATTGACAAACAGCGAAAAATCCAGCAACACCACGCGCAATATGCCACTCTATAAGCGCGCCCAGCGCATCCCAATCGATCCTGCCATCTTCCTTGTAAGGTGTAATAAGGGTAGGGTACACACCATCCGGAATTGTCTGTTTCATGATGACCTCATTTATACCCTGATAGTTTAGGAATAAAAAGTACAAGATCGGGAATATAGGTTATCAAGAATAGGACAATGATAATGACGAATACCATTGGCAAAATTTCTCTAATTATATCCTTCAGAGGTGCGCCAGAAAGCCCTGAAACAGTAAAGAGAAGCATACCATAGGGGGGTGTTGCAAGCCCAATCATGAGATTGAGCACCATCACCACGCCGAAATGCACAAGGTCAATGCCAAGCTGGCTCAAAATAGGAATGATGATTGGGGTAAATATGAGCTGGATTGGCGTGGTATCGAGGAAACATCCAAGAATCAGCAAGGCGATATTGAGAATGAAGAGCATTACATATTTGTTCTGAGTGAGGCCGAGCAAGAATGTGGCAATCACATTGGGAATTTGCTCAATGCTCACAATATAGGAAAATGCAAATGAGCTTCCTACAAGAAGCGAAAGCGTCCCGGTGGTGCGCACTGCGTTGATAAGGCACTGCTTGAGTTCTTTCCAGCCAAGCGCTCGATAGACAAAAACTGAAATGAGGATTCCATAGAATGCTGCGAGCGCTCCTGCTTCCGTTGGTGTAACGACACCAGTATAAATTCCTCCCAATAAAATCACGACAGTAAAAAGCGCAGGCAATGCTTGTAAAGTAAATTTCCAAAATTCTCGAGGAGGGAAGCTCTTCCCTTCTGGATAATTTCTTTTATTAGAAATAATTGCATTATATATCAAAAGCGCTATTCCAATGAGTAAGCCTGGAATGATTCCCCCAAGAAACAGATAGCCTATCGATGTACTCGAAAGCATGGCGTACATAACCATAGGAATGCTTGGCGGAATAATTGGTCCGATAATCGCGCTCGCTGCTGAAATGGCGCAACTGTAGGCATCATCATAGCCCTGCTGCTGCATCGCTTTTAATTCCATATTGCCAGGCCCTGAGGCATCTGCAAGCGCTGAGCCGGTCATTCCAGAGAAGATGATAGAATTGATAATATTGACATGCGCAAGGGCGCCTTTTCGCTTGCCGACGAGTGCGCTCGAGAATGAAAAGATCATTTCAGTGACCTTACCAGAATTCATGATCTCAGCCATGAAAACAAAGAGCGGCACCGCAATGAGCACAAAGCTCGCATTCAAATTGGTTAGGAACTGAATCGCGACCATGTCGAGTGACGCAGCAGGGTTATCGGAAAGCAGAAAATAGAAGGCGCTGGAAAGCATCATACCCGGCGCAAGGGGAATGCCAAGCAAGAATACCGCAACGAATGAAACCACGAATACAATGAGCGGAATGTTCATTCTGCGCCTCCTGGAGCTTCTGGAGTAGTCAATTCTTTTACAATCTCAAGAGCGAGCCTAACAATCATATCCACCAGATACACAACAAAAGGGAAATATGCGATATTCATGGGAATCCGCAGTGCATCCGATTTTTTATAGGCCATGAACTGTACATAATTCCATGAAGGAACAAGAATAATCGCAAAAGCAATGAGAAGCAGCGCATTTCCCACAATGCGCATAATGCGTTTGGTTTCTGGTTTTGCTGCATCGTAGAGCATGGTAAATGCAACCTGTGTGCCCATCCGTTTGGAGTAAAGGCCTCCAAGCAGTGCAGTCCACACAAAACAGATGAGGCTCAATTCTTCTGGCCATATCAGCGGCTTGAAAAATTTACGCGCAAATATTTGGATCACAAAGGACACAAAAAGCGTACTAAATGTCAGTATAGGTACATAGAGTTCAATGCAGTCGACAAGGAATTTGCCTGTCTTTTTTAGCTAGTCTGGCATACTGCCTCCTCTTAATCTGCCCTCTGTAAAGGCATTGGCGCAAAGACATCGATAGGTTCAATCGACAACCACAAAGCGACGGTCACAAAGCAGAGCAATTGCCCGGCGCATATTTTGCTCCGGGCAATCATCCTGCACTATTTCAATTTTTGGATTTCATCATAGAGTGCCATATCCCAGTCTTTTGAGATATCTTTGCCTTCTGTAAGATAGAAATTCTTTGCATATGCAGCAAATGCATCTCGATCAGGATTTTCTATAACAATAAGGCCTTGCTGACGGAAGAAATCCAGAATTTCCTTCTCGTTATCGAGATTTGTTTTATCGCAGAATTGGCGTGCTTTCTCCAGTGCCTGCATAATCCAGTCTTGCTGTTGCTTTGTCAGGCTTTGCCATTTTTTCTCATTGATAGAAGGCCATACTGAGTCAACCAGATGATTAGTGAGAACTATGTACTTGGTGACTTCATAAAATTTGGCATTCTTATCTGTTGGGAGAGGATTATCCTGGCCATCAACAGCGCCGGTTTTGAGACCCATATACAATTCGTTAAAGGCCATTGGGGTTGGGTTTGCTCCAAGAGCTTTGCCCATAGCGATCCAGGTAGGACTCTGCGGAACACGCAACTTCACACCTTTCATCTGCTCGGGCTTTGTGACTGGGCCAACTTTTGCTATGAGGTTGAGCTGACGAGTACCAAGATAGAATGCGCAGAGCGGCCGGACACCTGTTTTCTTGGCCACATCTTCGAATATCTTCTTGCCGATGGGGCCATTAAAAGTCTTCGTCATCTGATCATAGCTTTGGAATGTATAGGCTGCGCCAAACATCGAAAGGTAAGGGACAAATTCTGCAAGCCACGATGCAGAACTATAGACCATATCGACTGTTCCCTTACGAATGGCATCCTGCTCGGCCTGCTGAGTAAATAGCTTTCCAGAATCATAGACGTCGACCTGAATTTGCCCACCTGAGAGTTTTTCCACCTCGTCCTTGAAAACGTACATTGCCTGTGTATGCGCATCGGTTGGTACGCTGACTGATGTGAACACAAGCTTGACAGGCTTTTGCTGAGCGAGAACTGCTGTGCTGGCAACAAGCAACATAATCAGCACTGCAACAATACACTTCTTCATAATGAACCTCCTTAGATTAATCCTCTATTTCTAGCCATTTGAATGGCTAAATTATCCTGCTTTCAAGACACCAACCGCCACCATGGCTATGCGAATATTCTCAATTTCTTCTGGACTACCTTGAATGAGTGGCGCGCGAGGATATCCTGCATCGAATCCATAAAGCCGAAGCGCTTCTTTCAAGAGTGGTGCTCCATTTGTTCTATTATTTTGGCTAAGGCATTTCAAAAATGGATAAATCTTCCGTTGCTGCTCTGCTGCTGCTTGGACTTTTCCTGCGAGAAAATCTTCAATCATCGATCTGATAAGATGCCCGATAATGTGAGATGATCCTGACACAACTCCCCCGATGCGCTTTTCGCCACCCTGAGCATAGGCCTCGAGGATCATGGTATCATCGCCATTGTAGACAACAAATTCTTCAGGTGTAGCGTTCAGAAAAGCGGTGATTTGTTTAGGATTCAATTCTGCCTCCTCTTTAATTCCTACTATATTAGGCTGCTTCGCAAGGCGGCATAGAGTGGCGGGTTCTATATTAACGCCGGTATAAATTGGAATATTGTACAGCAGTATGTTGACAGGCACTGATGTCGCCACCTGCATGAAATGGCGGTAGAGTTCTTCCTGGTTTGGCTTTGTATAATATGGAGCAACAATCATCACTGTCTCAAAGCCTATTTCTTCAGCCTTTTTTGCAAGTTGTATTGTTTCGATGGTGGATGCTGCTCCGACACCTGGAATTATGGGGATCCGATTGCCGACGCGTTCTTTAATAGTTTCGAATAATCTTACCCTCTCGTCGAATCTCATGGCATAGAATTCGCCTGTTGAGCCTGCAAGGACAAGGCTGTCGCCTTTCTTTTGATTTATGATGAATTCAGCAAGTGCTGCTGCTTTTTCATAATCAACACTCCCATCTTCTCGGAAAGGTGTCAACATAGGTATGAGTATCTTGCCATAGTACTCTTTTACAAATTTTGCCATAAAGACCTCCTTAAAGTGGATTGCACTTTTTAGCTGCTTGCACGACTATGATCCTTGTTTCGATATCCGAGCCGATGTGATATTTCGGCAGTTGCCTCCAAGAGCGCTGGAGTCATCAATTCGAGGCGCTTGAGCGTATTTCTCTCTGCAGGGCCTGATATGCTCACCGATGCAAAGACCTCCCCTTTCGAATTGAAGATCGGAGCCCCTACGCAGCGCAGATGATCCTCATGCTCCATGTCATCGATCGCATAGCCACGTTCGCGAATAACTGCAATTTCCCTCCAGAGACGATCTTCAGTGGTGATTGTATGAGGAGTGAAGGATGGCAAACCCTTATTTTTGAGGATACGCTGTATCTCAGCATTAGGCAAAAAAGCGAGAATAGCTTTGCCTACCGATGTGCAATGAAGAGGAGCATGAATACCTATGACTGAATAGGTTCGTAGGCGGCGCTTCGATTCAATACAATCAATATAGAGTACCTCATCGCGATCGAGCAAAACGAGATGAACTGTCTCATCGAATCGCTGATTGAGTCCGCGCAGAAAAGGAGCTGCGATGCGCACAAGATCATTCCCTGTCTGCGTACAATAGCCCAGTTCAATTAACCTGATACCAAGTGAAAATAGTCCTGATCCATAATCGCGCTCCAATACCCTTTCAGAAGTAAGCGTTTCTAGTAGATTAGACACAGTGCTTTTTGGGAGCGAAAGCTCATGTGCAATATCCGAGAGACTTCGCTTTTTTCCATCAGAGAGAAGATCGAGAATTGCAAAAGCCTTAAGAACTGAGTTGACTTCCGCCATCCTAAATTCCCTAAGAAGTGTACATATATATGAACAAATTTCCTATATATGAATTATCTCATGAGAATCGTATAGTGTCAAGAAAAATTTTCTATATAGAGAAATCTAGGTGAGCAGCAGCGCAAAGTGTCCATTTTAAAAAACCAACAAGGAGAAAAAAGAAAGCCTCACGGAACTCCGCTACAATGGGTTTTACCAAAAAACAAGTAACACAGTGTGCTAGAGCATATATTTTCAAATATTCCTTTTTTCCCAAAGGAATACAATGCATAGCATGCACAGCTGGACGCAGCGGAACAAATGCGGTCCAGAGGACCACTTCCCAAGTCGAGTACGCACTACGCACTGATACAGCGCATCGCCATGCTGATTCGTGATTGTTATTCTAATGCGTGTACAGTGGGCAAAAGGGATCACGGGAATGTCTGCTGACGCTGATGGAACGAACGGCCTGTCTAGAAGTGATACGCAAACTAACAAGCAGAACCACACGTGCAGTCAGGCACGCCTTCGATCGGCTTGAACGGCAGTTAGGCAGTCGTCGCTTTCGAACTGTATTTTGTTTCATTCCATGAAAGATCCTTCAATTGCTGCGTGCTGTTGCACTATCTTTGTACAACTTTGTTACATACTCCATGCCATTCTGCTCTGGGTGGATTTTTTGGAAAGCCTACGACTTTTGTGTAGATAGTCCTAAGAGCTTTGCATTCTCAGTGCTTTTCAATCTCATCGTGCAGGCTCGAGCGAGTAGGAACGCCCATATGAACCAAAAGGCTTTGTGGTGACGCCGTTTCGTGTTGAGCCTTCATAGTGAGACTGTCCTTCAAGGACATGCACAATGACAGGCCCGCTTTCCCCTACTTTAAGGATTCCTGCGTGCACTGCTGCGGTCGCAAACGGAGAATCTGAAGTGTAGATGTCAGTGCCCCAAATGTTGCTCTGGTCTGCACTGCCCGTGACCCAAACAACATAGCTGTTGCCTGTGGTCACATTGGGAATATAGTCTGCTGAACCGGGATCTAGAATCATCCGCACAACGCGGTCGTAGGATTGCGTCACAGGCTCGAGCGAATAACTCATAGCCCAGCTTCCAAAACTCGACGATACGACATCATGGCGGTTACTACCGACATAGCTCTGTTGGCCAGGGAGAATAGTCACTTTGACAATGCCAGTCTGCCCGTCCGAAAGAATACCAGTATGAACAACCGCACCGGTAAGATCGGAATCGAGGGTATAGATATCGGTTCCCCAGAGCTTCGCTCCTGCGGCTCTTCCAGTTACTTGCACATAGATAACGGTGCCTGCTTTAAAGTTACCATTTCCTTTGAGTACATTTGGATCATCAAAGACGTAGAGATTGCGACTCGCTACCGGGGGCTTTGCGGGCTGAGTGGGCGGTGCTTGTGTTGCTGGTGGCGCACTGGGCGTCGCTTGTGCGAGGCTTCCAGGAGCTTGAGCAAGCCTAACGAACCTGAAGGATAGGTCAAAACTTCCCCATGAGTTGCTCTGTACGCCATTCCTGAAGGAGCCAGAATACGAAGAAAGCCCATCACAAATAACGACTGCCACAATCCCTGTTTGACCATTTGCTAAAACTCCTGCATGCACCGCAGCAGCAGCAATATTGGAATCGAGGGTATAGATGTCGGTTCCCCAAAGCGATGAAGCACCACTCACATCGCCCTTAATCGATAGAAATAACACCGATCCAGACTGAAGGCCTGCAATACCGCGAAGATTCGGCGAAGACTGGCCAAAAGCTGGCATAAGAACAAAAACGCCCATAGCGCAAATAATAAGAACAAACGATCGCTTAAGGTTTTGTTTTCCGTGCATAAAATCGCCTCCCTTCAGACTTGCGTTGGCCCCTACTCAAAATCAATCATGCGCACATCAATAGTGCAAAAGCATTCAAATCCTCTGCCTTAGTCTACACCGTCTTTCCCCAAAAAGGAAATCACTCCAAGCGAAGACTTAAAAAATCAAAGGTTCGTAACACTAGAATTTCATTACCCCTTTGCTCTTCTTCTGTGCACTATTATTGCTGAATGAACATTCATTCATTATAATAATCGCAAAATGAAATAGTACACCAAAGGAGGCGCTATGCGCGTACTCGTCACTGGGGGATTGGGGAATGTGGGATCTCGTGCGGTCCGCGCGTTGCTCGCCATGGGCTATGAAGTCGTTATCTTTGAGCATCCTTCAGCCCGTCAGAAAAGAACGCGTCAAAGCCGCGCGCTTTTGGGCAGTGCGAAAGGGAAGCTTACAATTTTCTATGGAGATGTCAGCGATGCGGCAACAATGTCCGCCTTAGGGGACTTGTTGCAATCGAAGGATGTGCGGGCGGTGCTGCATCTTGCAGGGATTATCCCGCCACTTGCCACGCGCGCGCCAGAACTTGCGCAGCGCATCAATGTTGAGGGCACGCAGAATGTCATCGCGCTTTGCAAACACCTTCCAAAACCTCCGCGCATCGTGTTTGCCTCAAGTATTGCGCTCTATGGCGACCGCCTTGCCAACCCGTGGATCAGCGCGCAGGATCCACTCTGTCCTAACGACGCGTACGCCCTCACCAAACAGCAGTGCGAAGCCATGCTCCAAAAAGGCGATCTTCCTTGGACTATTCTTCGGCTTTCTTATGTGGTGGCAAGCGACTGGCTACCCTTGGATCCGCTGCTGTTCGAAGTTCCGTTAGCAACACACTTTGAGGTAGTTCATACCGAAGATGCAGGCAGAGCATTTGCTGCTGCATGGTCTACCCTCGCTACAGAAGGCCGAATACTCAATATTGGTGGCGGTATCCTCTGCCGCACGACCTATCGCGCCTATCTCGATCGAATGATGCGCGCCTTTGGCTTGGGAGACTCATCGTTTTTATCCGATGATCTCTTTGCTACTCGCAATTTTCATTGTGGCTGGCTTACAGATTCTGATGAGGCAGAGCTGCTTCTCAATTTTCGCAGTAAGACGCTCGAAGATTACTATTCAGAGGTCGCGTGGCGCGAGCGTGTTATCGCACCATTTGCGAAGGTCGGAGCGCCGTTTGCAAAGAGGTGGCTGCGTTCGCTTAGTCCGTATCGGGCAAAGGCTGGCCTAGCGCGTCTTGAACGATCTGTTTTAGAAAAACCTTGATATCTTCAGCGCTGACATTGAGATCTGTCTGAGCTGAAATGCGCAGCGTTTCGAGCGCTACCAATTGCGCAATCATCGAGATTATCTTCGATCATCGCGAGCTGTTGTTCAAGCCAAGAGCGAAACTGATTCCAACCTTCTTCGATAATTATGTCGATGAGCGCCTGTTTAGAGGGGAAATAGGTATAGATGCTCCCTACAAGAATGCCTATTTTGCGTGCGATATCGTTCATGGAAACATTCATCCCTTCGAGCGCAAAAAGCGCTTTTGCCGTCTCAAGTATGATTGTTGTACAAGCATTATTGTACATCTCTCACATAGTGCGGCATCGTTGCGGGAATCTCGATGGAAAGCTCGACCACGCCTGCGATAACACCATTATGGCGCCATGGCGCTTGGTAGATAAGCTTGTGCACACCTTGTTTTTCGATGGTATAGACGTTCGGTTCGCCAGTTTCCAAAATATGTTCGATGATGCGCACCGAGCGCTCCTGGTGGCAGGCTCGCACATCATGCCCGAGGAGGGCTTTGCCGCCCCGCGTGGCGTTCGCTTCTATAGATTTGTCGTTCATGTATAAAATCCGATAATCGCGGTCGATTACGGTGATGGCAGCGCCGAATTCATCCTGCCACATAAAAGCAGCCTTTTCTGAAAATGTGGTTTTCATGGCGTCAGCATATCGAAAGAGTCACAGGGGCGAAAGATACTTCATAGCAATTTTGCCTTGTTTTGATTTTATTTGCTTTATGAGAAAAGAAGATTTAAAATAATTGTATGGGTAATGAATAGGGGGCTTTTATGAAAAAATTTGGGAAATTTTTGCTGATTCTAACCGTGATACTCTTTATCTTTATTGTTCCCTCTGCTTTTGCACAAAATTTGGGAGGGGAAGCGGGTATAGGTTTTATGGCGATTAGTCCTCCGCTTACTGATACTCTTTCGTCTTTCAATGTGCAGGATATGCTCTATGGTGTGACGGTGAGCTATGTGGTTCGTCCATGGCTCGGAGTGAGCACCGATGTCATGTATCTCGGCGATCTTTACTACGGTCCAGGCGGTGGGGCTTTTACTGAAGGACCTCTTTCATGGACGAGCCTGTCGAGTAAGACTGGATCCAAGGCTGATTGGAAGTACTACGAGTCTTTTATCTATGCTCCCCTTTCGATCAATCTCATTGCGCCTTTGAGCTCTGTGCGTCCTTATCTGGGGCTTGGTCCTGCATTTTATTTTCACTTTGCTTCCACGAATCAGGATGCAGCTTTCACCGATTATCTCAAGAGCTACTATGGGAGCTCTGGGCTTAACTCACGCATCGGTATAGGGCTTACCATGAGGGTTGGATTGGATCTTCAACTTTCAGATTCTTTTGGATTTGGGCTGGGTTATGTGGTACGCGAGGATACTCCAGCCACTATCTTTGATGATTTGGGTAGGTTGGATTTCTATAAGGAAAAAGGGTATTTATTCGTGCTGGGAAAGTTCTATATAAAATGAAATATAATTGATAAAATTGATAAGATAGAATGCGCTTATAGAGTGTGTGGTTGCACTTTATCGTGGATGTCTCATATACACTGAACAAGAAAGGGTGGTTTATAATGCACTTCACTATTCGCGCAATCAGTCCAAACGAAGCGGAAGCATATTTTTCTCTCGTCAACGAGGTCAAAAACGAAGGCAAATATCTTTTTGCGACATTTCGTATTCCCTTGGAAAATATAGAAAAATATATTGCCCATCATTACAATTCTCCTAATCCTGTTTTAGGAGCATTTAACGGCAATGACAGGCTTGTAGGCTGGATTGACTTGAGTCCAGGAACTATTCAAGAGCTTGCACATGTCGGGACTATTGGTATGGGTGTAAAAAAGGAGTACCGTGGGCAAGGCATTGGCAGTGCCTTGCTTGATGCATGTATTGAACAAGCGCGAAAAATTGGACTGGAAAAACTTGAACTTGAGGTCTTTGCCTCAAACGCAGCTGCTCGTGCACTCTATAGAAAGAAAGGCTTTTTTGAAGAGGGTATTAGGCTAAAAAAACGCAAATTCGAAGGCCACTACGATGATGTAGTGTGCATGGGGTTATTCATCAATGATTGATTAGTGCTATGAACGTTTGGATGCATGTCCCGATGAGTAGCTATAATATGCTCTCAAAATCTAATTTTTTCGCTTGCTTGAAAACGTTTTCAGTCTTATAATCATAGGCATGGTAAATCAAATTGGAATAAATGCTGACTCGGGAACTATCAATGGTGATTTAACGGTTCTTGAAAAAATGCTACATGAATTCGAACAAGCTGGTTTTCCTTCCATCGAGATTCCTGTGCATGGTCTCGATTGCATTATCAATGGGAAGCTTGAATACCATCAGGTTTCTTTAGTGAAGCATATTCTTGGAAAATACTCGTTTTCTTATACAGTTCATGCCCCTGATGCACTCAATCTTGCGGCTCAATACTATCCAGAGACACACCTAGAAGCACTTCAAGCAACAATTGATTTTGCTTCAGAGATCAATGCTAAAATTGTGGTATATCATGGCAGTTGGAAAATAGGAGGAAAAGGATATGGAGAAAGCAAGCCCACAGCTTCTCCTCATTGTTTTAATCCAATTAACTCAGAGATACTAATTAATTACTGGGAAGATGAAATTGAAAGGCTTGAAAAAATTGCTAGTTATGCAAAGCAACGAGGTATTATCATTGCGGTAGAAAACATTTTCCGGCAAAATGCGGGAGAGCTTACCTATCGTATTGATCCGCGCCAACTTGCGACGATCGTCTCTGCCGTCGACTCTCCTTTTCTGCGCATCTGTTTTGATTTTGGGCATGCGTTTATTAGCGCTCATGAAGAAGGTTTATCGATCGAACATGCGCTCAAGGCTGTTTTACCATATTTAGCTCACGTCCATATTCATGACAATTTTGGCAGACAATTTTCAGAGTCTTCTGGATCTTCTAGGCCAATTGATATGATATTTCAAGGAATGGGAGATCTTCATTTAGTACCGGGAATGGGCAGTATTCCCTATCAGAGCTTATTCCCAATATTTATGCCTCAGTATCAGGGCGTGTTAATGATGGAAATTCATCCTAGATTTAAAGATCGATATGAGATGGCTATAAATTGGGCAGAAAATATAAGAGATCATACTTGAGAAACAAGGATAGTAATGATGAAACCATCGATATGCATTGAGATGCTTTACCCGGGCAACACTCCTGAGGAAAAGATAGAGAAAATAGTTAAAAAAGGATTCTATTTTCTAGAATTTTGGGGTTGGAAAGATAAGGATCTTAAAGCTCTTATTTCTACTGCAAATAAATGTAGTGCTTCCTTTGTGAATCTTAGTGGTCAGCGCAAAGGCGACTTGATCAATGCCTCAACCCATCCTGTTATTGAAAAAGAAATCAAAGAGAGCGTATCAGTAGCAAAAAAGCTTGGTGCACATATTCTCATGATTCTTAGCAATGAACTTGATGAGGAAGGCCATGTTCTTCATATCTGCGAAAGCATTCCTGACGAGACAAAAAGATCAAACATCGTGTTGGGATTGAGAAGGCTATTAAATTATATACCCAATGATTTCATAATAACATTGGAACCATTAAATACAGTATTAGATCATAAGGGTTACTATCTTAATTCGATGGAGGATGCAGTCAGCATTATAGAAGACGTTGGAGATCCTCGACTAAGAATTCTCTGTGATTTTTATCATCTTGCAATGATGGGAGAAGATCCTCTTAGCATTGTCGATCAATATTTTAATTTTATAGGGCATATTCATATAGCAGATTATCCAGGAAGGCATGAACCAAAAACAGGCAATGGTCAATGGAAAGATGTTCTTCTTGCGCTTCGGGAAAAGAGATACAAAGGATATGTAGGATTTGAGTTTAGCCCAGCAAGCGATTCTGATGCTTCTCTAGATTCCGTACACCAGCTTTGGGAAGAGGTTTTTGGCTCAGTTTTATAAGGAATGCATAGGTATTGGGGTATACAATGTCAAGATTAGTGCTGAAAAACATTGTCAAAAAATTTGAGAATGTCATCGCGGTAGATCATGTAAGCCTTGAAGTAGAGGAAGGGGAGTTTGTTACTCTTCTAGGACCATCGGGATGTGGTAAGACGACGACTCTTCGGACTGTTGCTGGCTTCTATCAACCTGATGAAGGTGAGATCTATTTTAATGATAGGCTAATGAACAATATTCCGCCTGCAAAGCGCAATACTGCAATGTGTTTTCAGTCTTATGCTCTTTTTCCTCATATGAATGTCTGGGATAACATCGCATTTGGGCTAAAAATGAGAAAAGTCCCGACTGAGGAACAGAAAAAGAGAGTTGCTGAAGTATTACAGATGATGAGCCTTGCTGGAATGGAAAAGCGTATGCCGAGTCAACTTTCTGGTGGTCAACAGCAACGAGTTGCACTTGCTCGTGCTATTGTGACGCAGCCAGATATTCTCCTATTTGATGAACCTCTCTCAAATCTAGATGCTAAACTGAGAGTCCAGGTAAGAGTTGAAATAAAAGAAATGCAAAAGCGACTTGGTATAACATCTCTTTATGTAACGCACGATCAAGATGAAGCACTTGCTATTTCTGATCGCATTGTAGTGATGAATCAAGGGCATATTGAGCAAGTAGGAGATCCAGAGACAATTTATCTTCATCCAGCCACAAGTTTTGTGGCTGGATTTATTGGGTTAGCAAACATCCTCAATGGGAAAGTGATAGCTCGGGATGAGCAAAGAGTGCTACTTGAACTTCCGTTTGGGACGCTTTGGGCATTTGGAGGTAATTTATGTCCAAATGTTGGCGATATGGTTAAGTTTAGCTTTCGCCCTGAGAATTTGGTACAATATCGAGAAGGGAATATGAATAAAATCGTTACAACGGTTGTCCATGCTATTTTTATGGGGAATGCGGTTGATCTTTTTTTGGATGCACAAGGAGTAAGGTTGAGAGCGAGAGCGCAAAATACTGAAAAATTTAAGTCTGGAGATACTGTAGTATTTACTATTGATGAAAAAGCATTTCAATTCTTGGAGTAGCAGGCAATGAAGGAAAAAAATTATTCGCCTATAGATTATGTCCTATTGATTCCAGGAATCGGATTTATTGTGGTATTTATTGCTTCCTCGATTATTATCACAATTACGCAGAGTTTTGGTCTACTCAGTGTAACAGGGAAATCTCAATTTACCATTGAGAATTGGAAAGCGATCTTTCATGATAAAGAATCGCTGGATTCTGTCTTATTTTCATTAAAAATGGGAGTATTAAGCTCTCTAGGAACATTAATATTTGCTTTTCCATTAGCACTTTTTTTGCGAAAGAGTGGTCCTGGTAAGCGCTTCCTTGGTTCTCTCATAAAGATCCCTCAGTTTATTCCAGCATTGGTTGCTGCCTTTCTTATAATTAACCTCATTTCGTACCATGGTATAATAAACGAAGCCCTCCTGGCTTTAGGGATTATCAAGGAGCCATTGCGCATGCTCAATGATAAGTTTGGCTGGGGAGTGGTAGTTATTCAAATATGGAAAAATACTCCTTTTGTGCTCCTTATTCTTTCGGGCTCGCTTGCATCAATACATGACGATATCATCGATGCTGCCCGGAATTTAGGTGCAGGTTCTTTTTCTGTATTATTTCGAATTTTTATACCTCTCTCAATGCCAGGTATCCTCATATCTATGATCCTTATGTTCATCAAGGCATTTGGAGATTTTGCCATTACTAGTGTAGCAGGGCCAATCTATCCTCCTTCTATTGCCTTGCGAATGCGAAATACGGCGACACTGTTTCAGGAATGGGATAAAGCTGCTGTCTTGGGGGTGATTATCATTCTCACCACTCTGCTGATTACATGGCTCTATTCAAGGCTTGCAGAATTTGTTGTGGGAGAAAAGTAAGTATGCAAGAAAAAATACAGAAAATTCCATTATATATTCGCCAAGCTCGTCGAAAACAAAGCCTTACCACAATATTAACTGCCTTTTTTATCGTTGTTCAAATCATATGGGTTGGCCTTCCTATTTTTATGGCAGTGCTTTGGTCCCTTGTCGATCCAGATCATCCTTGGTCTTTCCCGAGTATCTTGCCGGAAAAGCTTTCTTTGGCACAATGGGTTTATGTATTTAAATATACGAATATTGTTCGTGCGCTCAAAACAAGCTATATGCTCGCTCCCTGCGCAGTGGCGTTGTCCTTTCTTTTAGGGTTGCCAACAGCCTATGTACTTGGAAGGAAGCAGATTCGTGGCAAAAAGTTCTTTGAAACTATTGTGCTGTTGCCAATGATTATGCCTGGAATGGTAGTAGCCCTTTTCCTCAGCAGAGTCTTTACTGCATTTGGTCTTGCACAAAATTTTTTTGGCTTGGTTCTTGCTCATACGCTCATGGCTCTTCCCTATATGATCAGACTATTGGCTACAAGCTTTGAAGCTATTCCCCAAGATATTATTGATGCTGCAGAGAATCTTGGAGCAAATACCTTTGTAAAAATTAAGGATATCTTTCTCCCGATGATTCGTCCTGGTTTGCTTGCGGGAATCATATTTGCATTTACGACAAGTATTGAGGAATTTAACCTAACCTTCGTCATTGGTACACCGACATTTGAAACCATACCGACAATTCTCTATTCTTTTTTAGGCTATAATTTCATTCGGACAAATGCAAGCGTTGTAGCGCTTATCATGATGATTCCGAATATAATTTTGCTTTTTATTGTTGAAGACTTACTTAAGTTCGATTATTTATCAGCTTCATTAGGAAAGCTATGAAAGCTGTAAATAATAATTCTTTTTAGGAGGTGCTATCTATGAAAAAGCATCTTTTGATGGTACTCGCTTTTTCTATTATAGCGAGTTGTGTGTTTGCAGCAGGCCCTTCAATCGACCTAAAGACTGCAAGTTGGGATAGTATTGTTGCAGCAGCGAAGGCAGAAGGCTCTATCACTTTCTACGCTTGGTATTTCCCTGATTACTTCAAAGAGGCTGCAGCCGATTTTGAAAAGAAGTATGGGATCAAGGCAAATGTGATTATCGGAGATCAGACTGCGAATTTCAATAAGGCGATTGCAGAAAAAGATATGCAGGTAGGCACGATCGATGCCATGATTGTGGGAGGTCAATGGGTAAAGACAACGACAGACCTCAATCTTTTCTATGGGCCAATCAAGAACATATTGCCGGATGCAGACAAATTTGCAGCAACATCATGGGAAGTACAGGAAGGGGTACTAATTAATGGGTATTTAGCGCCATTTCATCGGAATCAAACTGGCTTCCTCTATAATCCTGATAGAGTCAAAGATCTCCCTCAAACCTGGAATGAATTTGTATCTTGGATCAATGCTCATCCTAAGGAATTCGGGTTCTGTGATCCTTCAAAAGGGGGTTCGGGCCAAGCTTTTGTCCATACAGCGATTGGAGCCCTCACAGGAGGGCTTGAAAAATATAAGGGAGATAAAGAAGTTGATCCAGCGAAGGTAGCGAATTGGAATATTGTCTGGAAATGGTTTAATGATAATAAGGATAAAATGACAATCACAATATCTAACAATGACTCCATTATTCGCTTGAATGGCGGAGAATTATCCATGACGATAGCATGGAATGATGGAGTTAAGGATGCTCTTTCAAAAGGTAATCTATTTAAGAGCGCTAAGATGTATATTCCTAAGATGGGATTACCAGGCGGTGGAGATACAGTGGGCATCTTAAAAAATGCACCTCATAAGGCCGCAGCCCTTGTATGGATCAACTTCTTGCAGTCAAAGGAGCAACAACTTAAGAAATATAAAATGGTTGGTTCCTACCCAGCACGTGATGATGTAACTATAGAAGATAATGTCTTTGACGAAGAAGAATTAAGACATAATTCTGTTCCATGGTTTCCTGCAAGCTATAAGGATTACATGATCAAGGAATTTGTGAAAAATGTGTTGATGAAATAGCCAAAGATATAACACATTTTCAAGGGCGGATCAGCAAATTTTTGCAGATCCGCCTCTATAATTTATAGGGATTATAATGATTTTGCTTGGCTTTTCTGTATTTCTTCCCGTACCTTATGTTGGATAAGTTTGCCAAAAGGCAAGAATCGTTCAGCATAATATTCACAAATGAACATACCATTATAATCCTTTAGAAGAGAAAAGAGTTCATTGTATGGGATTTCTCCGAAATAAGGTGGTAGATGGATATCTCCACGGCCATACTCGATGCGATATCCCATTGGAAGAGCATCGTATTTTGCTCGATCTGTTATCCTGAGGTCTTCAAAATTGCCAGTATTATCGCTCAAATGAAGATGTGCAAGATAAGGGAGCGTTTTTTTAAATGCATCTATGAAATCAAATTTAAAATATTTGGAAGCTAGGAATGCATGTCCTGTATCGAAGGCTAATCTAAGATTAGGAGAATTTACTTCTGCAACAAGTTCGATGACTGGCTCTATCAGTTCTACTTCAATATTCTCTATGACTAAAAGCACACCTTTTTGTCGGGCATAATTGGCTGCTTTTCTATGTGCTTCGACAAAAAGGTGTTCGACTTCATTATTGCGGCTTTTGACTTCGTAATGAAGGACAAGTGGAGAAAAACCGAGGCGCGCGCATATATCGATTGATGATATTAATACTGATTTATGTTTCTCTCTATTTTTTATATCTCTTAAATCAAGCCCGCGTCCGATATGTGCTGAATAAGCAAATGGGAATTCCCTAAACATATGGTCAACATATTCAACCCATGCTTCATTTATGTGTCCATCTATGATTAGTGGGTAAGTATCAAGGCATATCTCTACTGCATCAAATCCATTCTCTTTAAAAAGATAGAGATACCTTCTTGTAGTTTCTGGATCATAACTTTCATTAGGAAGATTAATACCAATGGTTGGCGACATATTTATACCTTAACCTAAATTATATAACAATTAAATGGATCTTAAAAGGATCTATCCAAAAATTTCAAGATCGGTTTAAATCTTCCTTGAACTGACCCCTGCAAGTATACACGAAAGGGGAATAAAATGAAGTATCGGAAGACCGAGAGGCAAGGTGTGAAGTATCCTTTAAAACTTAAGAGAAAGGTACTCAAGGACTACTTCGATAGTACAGATGGCATTCGTGGGCTCGAACGAACCTATGGTATTCAGCAGCAATTGATTCTGTCATGGATCAAACGCTGTGAAAATCCAGCTCAACGATTACGACAGGGTTAGGCAACAAAACAAGCGTGTATCCACCTCCCTGAACCTCCATCATTTTACGATCCACGTAAATAGCTTGAGTATCTTCGGACCGAAAATGCGTATCTACGTGAAATGCTCATTTTGAGCGGTTATCGGAAGACTAGTCGTAAAAAAAAGATTTTTCGCCATCGAAGAGCTTGCCCAACGAGGCTAGCAAGTGAAACTGCTTTGTCTTATCATGCACATTTCAAGAAGTGGCTATTACCGGTACCTTCACGCGAATAATGAGTCTGCTAAAGAAGCTTTACTCGTCGACACTATGAGGAGCATTCAAGAAGACGTCCACTATAACTACGGTGCAAAGAGGATGGCCCGGTATCTTTCTCTGACCGAAGGAACACCGATCAATCATAAGCGGATCGCACGAATCATGAATGAGCATCTATTGAATGCGCAGATACGCAAACGCCGGCATCCTGCATACTGGTACCAACAGCGACGTAGGGAGCGATTGTCGGATCGGCAATGTGGGCCAAATATCCTGGCTCGGAATTTTCGTTCAGCACTTCCACTCAAAAAGCTTGTGACCGATGTTACCTGGATATCGTTTGCAGGAGGCACACTGTATCTTGAGTGCGATCATGGATTTATTCAACCATGAGATCGTTTCCTACGGATTGAGCATCAAGAACACGACTGAGGCTGTCGTGGCACCGATTCGTAAGCTTGCGGCAGCGAAAAACCTTGAAAGATGCTAATTTCATGATGTTTTTTACATGCTTCGGTAAGGAATATTTTACATGCCTCGGTAAGCACTTTTTTACATGCTTCGGTAAGCAGATTTTTATTCCTTGACAGGTTCTTTCTCCTCCTTCCTTAGAGTTTTATCTTTGAGCCTATATGATTGGCCTCTCAACGAGAAGCAGAGAGCGTTTTCGAGTATACGATCAAGTAATGCAGCAGTGAGCACAGGATCTCCCATTACTTCAGCCCATTCATCGATCCTCTTGTTGGTAGTAAAAATTAGGGAAGACCTTTCATATAACTCTGAGATGAAACTGAAGAATCTGTTTGCCTCTTCCTTTGTGATAGGTGTATAGCCAATCTCATCGATGATGATTACTTGGCTTTTCTTTAGTTTCGCGAGTCTATACTTAGAGATTTTTTGGTAAGGAGCATTGTCGAGGATGTCTACAAGGTTGACCATGCGTTCATAACACACTGAGTAACCTGCATCGATAGCCTTAAGTCCAAGGCCGACCGCGAGCATGGTCTTACCAAGTCCTGGAGGACCCATGAAAAAGAGGTTCTGGTTTGCTGCAATCCAGGTGAGTTCCTTAAGTGCATCGATCTGACTTTTTGTGATTCCAGCCTCGAGCTCATCTAGCTCGAAGGCCTCAATCGGTAAGGAGCTTATCTCTGTACTCCATCCAGGATACTGATTCCTTGCGCTTATGCTCTTCCTTCACAATGATCCTATTCTGTTGGTCGCTTATGACATGCTTGGTGATAAGCCTGTCACTCTCTATTTCATATACATGGTAAGCGGATTGCATTATTCTTTCTGTCACACCATTTAGGGATACCGGCTATAGCCTTTTCTATTGAGAGGCCATCTTTGAGCCTTGCACTGAAGTAATTGCTCTTTACGTATTTCACAAGCTTTTCAATCTGGCCTTTCGTCTGGGGGTCTTTAGTACGGCAGACATAGAGGCTCACTTCTTGCTCTAAAAGAAAATCTTTGAACACCCTTGTCACGGCTTCTTCTTAGCTCCAAAGCGATAAAATGAACTATAGAAGAATCCTCAAGGAGCTCTTAGCCATAATCCAGTTGTGCTTGTTCTCCATAGGGGATAGCCTGTTCATCCACATAGTCCATTTCTCTAAAGTGTATTTTGTCAAGTAAAAATCCCCAAAAAAATCGGCAAAAATTCCCCATCAGCTCGTGGGTAATTTTTCCTCCCCTCGTTGCCGCATAAGCGCATGTTTCATCCGGTAGCTCTCACCTTCAAAGAGCAGAATATGCCCATGGTGAGCAAGCCTATCGATCATCGCAGCTGCCATCTGATCGTCAGTGAAGATAGTCCCCCACTTCGAAAACTCAAGGTTCGTCGTGAGCACCATGCTCCGCCGCTCATAGGAGTCAGCGATAATCCGAAAGAGAAGCTGAGCTCCCTGGCGATCAACCGGCACATAGCCCTATTCATCAATAATGAGTAAGTCGGCTCTAAGAATATTTTTAAGGAGCTTCTCGAGTATCCCCTCCTTGAATGCTTCAGAGAGCTTCACTACAAGCTCGGCTGCAGTGAAAAACCGTGTGTGGAGTGAGTGGAGGCAGGCAGCAACGCCAAGGGCAGTCGCAAGGTGGGTTTTTCCTGTACCAACAGGCCCATAGAGCACAAGGTTTTGCTGCTTAGTGACGAGCTCAGCCGAAAGAAGTCCCTCTTTCGGTAAGCTGGGCGGCAGTTTCACACTGCAGAAGTCAAAACCTTCAAAGGTTTTATAGACCGGAAAGCCAGCTTCACGCAAAAACCGGGCTTTCCTGGCTTCCTCCCGACTCGCCATCTCTCCTTCCAGTACCTTAAGTAGAAAGCTCTCTTCTGCTGCCGTTGCCTCTTCTTCACAGAGTTTCACCGCAGTCTGGCTCAAGGCCATCCGCTTTAAGAGCAGGGAGATCTCAGTCCGTGACTGGCTACGATTAACCCTAGCTCTTCTCATGGTCCACTCCCTCTTTCTTCGATAAAGGCGCGATCATAATAGCCAAGATCAGGACCGAGAGCACACGGCTCTCCCAGTTCCTCAAACGCCACCCGAGCGGCCACCACCCCAAGGCTATACCGATCAAGCCTCCTACAGCGTATCGCCTCTTCAAGAGAGCTCATCGCAACCTCAAAGCCAAAGCGCTCACTACTCTCGGTCAGGACCTGCAGCACTGTCTTGAGTTCAGGCTTCGATAGTCCATCCAGGCTGCTGCGCACGTCCTCACTCACCTGGGAGCGGAAGGCACTATTCGGCCAAGCCCCAGGTTTTCGAAGAAGCGTGGCAAGGCTTGTCCGATAGTCAGCACTGTCAGTTCGTTCCTCACCATAGACCCGAAGATGAGTACAAAGCACATTGCCATCCGGACGATATACGACAAGCTCATGGGCTTTTAGGCCTACGATAAGCGGGCTATTGCCATACTCCGGTGCACTCGAGTACCAGTGTTTGCCATCCACACAGAACTTCCAATAGCCATCCGTAGAGACTCGCTCAAAACGCTCCACGTTGAAAGGATGCACCGGCAAGCTCCCAAGGGCTTTCTTATCCTCCGCAAAGAGCTCCGAGATAGAAAGGCCTTTCTTATAGTGCTCCCGCTCGTGATCTTCTTCAGCCCTCATAAAGAGCTCTTTGTTAAACTCATCAAGGCTTTCCACCTCTGGCATAGGGACAAAGAAGTTTCTCCTTGTATACCCAATCTTATTCTCCACATTGCCTTTCTCATGGCCTGCGTTCACATTGCAGAAGCTCACCGAAAAGCCATAGTGGCACTTAAAACGTAAGAAAAGCTCACTATAACTAACCTTGCCCTGAATACGCCTGCCAATGCCTGTCCCATTGTCCACCACAATTCGTAAGGGTACGCCTCCGATGTACGCAAAAATATTCATAAGCCCCTGGCAGACACACTCTGCACTCTCTCCTCCAAAGCATTGGCTAAAGCCTGCATTGCTATACGGAAAACTTAACGTGAGGTACTTAATTGTCTTCCGTATGCCTCCTATGAGAATCTCCGCTTCCCCAAAGTCTGCCTGTGCTTCAGCTTTTGCCCAGAGAAGCTCAAGATACCCCTTCGATTGTTCCTTCGCCTCCTTGCACTGCTTCACATACCGCTGCACGAGCGCATAGGAGCATTGATACTCCTCAGGATATTCTTTCTTGAGCCGCTCATGGATTCTTTTTGCCGTATGGCGCTCTCTATAGCGCATCTGACGATCCTCTCTAAGCCACTCATCGATCTTCGGCTTAAACCGATCAAGCTTCGACTGCTCTCCCTTCACAACCTCCACGGATGCGTTGAAGTCCTCCTGCTTCATATAGTGCGACACCGTCTTTCGATCTACTTTAAGTCGCTTCGCAATCTCAACCGGCCCATAACCCTCCCTTTGCAATTCCTTTATCTGATCAACCTGGTTCATCTGGAGCATCTCCTCCTCCCTATAGGCTTCTATCCTACAGGCTTTCTACCTCAGTTTCTCCCCACGATTTTTATGGGGAATTCTGACGATTTTTTTGTCCATCCCAGTTTGATCTTTTCGGGGAATTCTATTGTACACTACACATGCAAAAGTTCTGCATTAGTCTATCAATACAATTCAGGGTATTATTTTTAGGGTATAATTAGCCTCGATTCGATATAGAAACGCTTCTCTGGAGCCTCGCCCGTCGAAAATGTTTTGCGAGGTATTACGCCTTCCTGGATAACAACACTGAAAAGCATGTCTTTGTCCACAGGCGGAAGATAAAGCCCTAGGCTTCCTTTTTTCCTACCCAGAGCTTCTATGCTTGCACTGCCATGTATATAATCGATA
>Ga0208461_1000921_pt1 | contig 27623 bp, 20 predicted proteins | sample AD_JPNTR4_MetaG_FD_184448 | JGI IMG/M metagenome (GOLD analysis project Ga0208461, IMG submission 184448) | Active sludge microbial communities of municipal wastewater-treating anaerobic digesters from Japan - AD_JPNTR4_MetaG (SPAdes) (version 2) | ecosystem: Engineered > Bioreactor > Anaerobic...
CATGCATCAACCTGATCCGGGCTTGGCAACTGGTCCCGCTTGATATCGATTACGGTTGCATAGGGGCCGCAGAGTTCATCAAAACGATGATAGGCTTCCCGGTAAATCTTTTTAGCGATTGTCAGGGCTGAACCGCCGGCGGATGCGAGGCCGATAAGTTCCTCCAGCCAGGTGGTACCGGCGGTTTTCAGGTGAAGCCCCGCATTATGGGTGTATATAGCTTTTTTGATGGCAGGATAGATGGAGAATTTATCGCTTCCTGAATGGACGCTCAGCTTAAGATTTCGGGGAAGTCCAAATTCCCGTACTGCGTAGGCAATGACGAGGATATCCTGATTAAACTCCTTTTCGAATTGTGCAAGGTTTCCTACATAATCTACCCCCTTATTAAAGCGGCCGGTAAATTTGGGCGCGATAGTCTGGGCGGGAATACCTTCATCGGCAATCATGGCCAGTATGAAAAAAAGGTCCAGCGGACCCTGGGGCTGGTCGGTTTCATCCATAGAAACTTCGGTGATAAAGTTCTCCGCACCTTTTTTTTCAGCGATATACCGGTAGAGTTTTCCCGCCTCCTGTACCGCAAGCAGATATTTCCGGGCTATGGTAAGGAGCGTTGCTTCGGTAATCTCCAGACCTTCATCGATGCCGGGGATGCTAAGGTGGCCAATTCTGTTCCGGTATTTGTTGACAAAACGGGCGATAGAAGCCTCTTCTGCGGGTTTTCCAGTGTAATCGGCCACATCCAGGGTAAAGAAATCGCTGTAATCCAGAAACAGATCTACCGTCTTCAGGCTTATATGATCCGCATCAACATGGTATGGGTCTTTCCAGCCCAGGGCAGCCACGGCCCTGTCGGCCTCTTCCCGTACCTGGCTTGGGTCCGTGTGGATTATCGAATGTTCCCGGTATGACTTGTTCCATACGGGAATGATGGTGCAGCCCAAATTCCGGGCATCCGCCAGGGCCTGCAGCTGGGCTTGTCCCTGCATACCAAAACGGTCGCCGATGCCTATAGAAAATCGTGCCAATTCTTTCATTATATGCTCCTGACTGGGTTTTAAACGTTGTCCACGAGGAAACCCCCATCGACGGGGATGGATACTCCGGTAATAAAGCCCGATGCTTTATCGCTGCAGAGGAAGATGGTGGTCCCAATTAATTCTTCGTTTTGTCCGAATCGGCCAAAGGGAGTTCGGGAAATAATAGACTTACCCCGGTCGGTAAGTTCGGTCATGCTTTCATCCTTATAAAGGAGAAGGCGGTTCTGGTTTCCCACAAAAAAGCCCGGAGCAATTGCATTTACCCGTATCCCATAGGGGGCAAATTCCTTGGCGGTGGCCATGGTAAGGTTCAGAACCGCACTTTTTGCAGCATCGTAGGCCCAGACCCCGGAAAGGGGTATATAGGAACTCATGGAGGTCATATTGATGATAGAACCGGCCACTTTTTTATGTATCCAGTAGGCTGCGATATGCTTGGTGGGAATAACAAGGCCTCCAAGCAGATTGTTTTCTAAGACCTCGGTAAAGAGGGCCGTATCGAGTTCAATGAAGGGGCTTTTTCCCTTATTTCCGCCCGCTGCATTTATAAGGATGTTGGGAACACCCATTGCCTGTTCGGTCTCGGCGATGGCCCGTTGTACCTCCGCTTCGTTTCCCGTATCTACGGTTACCCCAAAACAGGCTTCAGGATGACCGGTCCTTTCGGCCAGGTCACGGACGGCTTCATCGACAGGATGGTGTGTGCCGCGGCCCCAGAGGCAAACCTTTGCTCCCGCTTTGACCAGAGCTTCTGACATGGTGCCCGCCAGGGCTCCGGCGCCGCCGGTTATGATGATGCGTTTGTCCGTAAGGGTGAAAAGACTGGCTGCATAGTCCGATGCATAATTTGACATAGAATCCTCCACTTACATAGTTTTAGGTACCTGTCTCATGCGAGGATAACCTCACAGGGGAACCGGGAAACATCACATGTATTGGCCAGCTCTGAATCGGAAATGATAATGTGGATATCTTTGACACTTGCAAAAACCGAAAAGGCTTCGCTGCCGTATTTGGAACTGTCTGCCAGAATGATCCTCCGTTTTGATCGGCTGATTGCCTGTTTTTTTGTGTCCGATTCGTAAATATTCTGGGAACTGAAGTAGCCATCGGAAGAAAAGCCCGTAGTTCCGATAAAGCAGGTGTCGATGTTAAAACTTTTAAGGGCTTCCAGGGTCTGTGGACCGATAAAGGACCCCGCATCTTTGCGAAAGTTTCCCCCCAGGGCAAAGACCAGTACCTCCGGGGCATCCTGCAAAGCGATAAGCACATCGATGGAATTGGTAACAAGGCGGAGGCTCATATCCTTGATATGCAGGGCCAGTTCCTGGGTGGTACTGCCCGAATCGAGGAAAATGGTATCCCCTTCCCGTATAAATTCCCGGGCTTTTTTGGCGATCCGTGTCTTGGCTTCTTTCTGTTCTGTTCGGCGTTGTTCCAGGGGCCGGATCAATTCCTTTTTCGTGGCCGCCATGGCCCCGCCCCGGGTACGGACGAGAAGCCCCGAGGCTTCCAGAAAGCTTAAGTCCTTCCGAAGGGTTACCTCCGATACCCCGAGGCGGCTGCTCAGATCCTGAATACTCACCTGTCCCCGCAGGGACACGATACGGATTATTTCTTCCTGCCGTTCCTGATTTGTCAATTTCGAAACCTTTCGATAAACATAATAAAACGAAAGATAGATGCTGTCAAGGATGGATGAGAAATAAAATTTGCAAGGGGCCAACCTATTTATAACCAAAGATTTTTATGGCCTTACTTTTACCTTTTAGATTAGCTGAGCCAAGAAGTTGAAACTGAGACTGATAGTTGGGGCAGAGCAGAAGGTAGGTTTCCTGGGATATAACACAGGATGTTTTAAATACTTTTGTGGCGGACTCAAGTCGTGATGCAACATTTACCGTATCACCGATAACTGTATAATTTTTACGTTCATTACTACCAATGTCTCCTAAGACCACTTGCCCAAAATGTATGCCAACACCGAAATTTTGAATCTCCGGTAAACCGAGCGTCTTAAGTTTGCTATTTAAATCCGGTAAGAGGGCTTTCATGTCGATGAAACTGGCCACTGCATCATCACAGGGAGAACGATTACTGCGCAATCCAAAGACTGCCATTACCGCATCACCAATGAATTTATCAACAATCCCACCATGTTGGTTTATTGTTTGCCACCAGAGAGTAAAGTATTGGTTGAGCATGCCAGTTATAGTATCTGCCTCATGGGTTTCACTGATGCTGGTAAAATCTCTTATGTCAGCAAATAATATACATAACTCAGCCTTTTGTGAGGTTACTTTGCCACTTGAGATGATTCGATCTCTGATTTCACCATCGACATACTGGCCAAAAAGGGTGTTAATTCGTTCTTTTAATCTAAGAATATCAGTTCTGCCTACCCCAAGAGATAAAGCAAGAAAAGCTCCTCCAATAATAATGTATATATGTGTAGGATCGGAAAGAAATGCGGGTAGCCATGCGCCAATAGCACCAATTGTAAGTTCCGCCTGTGGTATTGGGATATTTCTTGTTCCTGATCGGATGGCATCATCTATTGTTTTCATTGTATCAAAATAAAAATAAAGCAAAAGCAAACTACCCACATTTACAACTGTGAGTGCAAATTCAAGCGCCAGTTTTATTTTTTGTTTTTTGCTTATAAGTATTAAAGCTTGCATACTACCTGTTGTGATACTAAATATCCAAAACCAGATGTGGGCCGCATTAAATACAAAATACCAACCTTCCTTAATTTCAATAATCGTATATATGAGTGGAACAATAAGTGATCCAAATAATCTGATAAGAGGACGCTGGCCAAACTGTACCAGGATCATTGTTTGCAGGATAAGGAATGCAAATAGGGCAACATGACCGGTATTCGTAAAGAATCCAAGACCATCATTGCTGAAATTCATTAAAATGTAAAAAAGCGCGAATTGACCAGAGATCAATAATAATTCTCGGACCATTTTTGTTACAAATGACGCCTTATTCAAGTAATGCTCCCATAGCAAACAGTTATACTTTCGTTTTTTGCTATATCATCTTTTTTGATTATAACTTGCTTCATGTATTTTACAATTGCTCTCAATCTTTTCAAAAAATTTTTATTTACAACTATAACTAAACCGGTTTATAATGAAGATTATATTATGGGTATCCTGGTTTCGGGTCTGGTAAACATAGAGACGACCCTGCAGATAGATACATTTCCTCTGGAATATGAGCCGGTCCGGTACCCTTTCTGGGGTATTGCTACGACCGTTTCCGGGGTAGGTCTTAATGTGAGCCTGGCGCTCCATACGCTGGGGAAACCCGTACACTTTTGTACGATGCTTGGAACCGATGTGTATGGCGAGATGGCCCATGAATGGATGCAGCATCAGGGCCTTTCATCGGAGTTTTTTATCCGGCGTCTGCCCCAGACCGCCCAGTCGGTTATTCTGTACGATAAGGCCGGGCGCAGACAGATTCATGTGGATTTAAAAAATATACAGGAACAGCGGTATCCCCTGGAACTTTTTGAAGTCGCCATAGAACGGGCCTCAGTAGCGGTACTCTGTAATATCAATTTTAACCGGCACTTGTTAGAAGTTGCTAAAGAGAAGGGCATCCCTGTATGCACCGATGTGCATACCATCACGGACCCTGAGGATGAATATAACCGGGATTTTATGGCCGCTGCGGATATTCTCTTTTTATCCGATGAAAAACTCTGGGCAGCGCCAGATGTGGCGGCCCGGGACTTGATGAAACGGTACCACAATCGACTCATCGTTATCGGTATGGGAGCACGGGGAGCCCTACTTCTGGAAGACAACGGTACCTGTATCGAGTTGCCTGCGGTACATACACGGCCTGTGGTATCGACCATCGGGGCTGGGGATGCGTTGTTCGCTTCATTCATCAATTTTTATATTGATGGATTTTCTCCGCTGGAATCTCTGAAGCGGGCTATGGTTTTTGCCAGCTGGAAAATTGGGACAACCGGGGCTGCCCAGGGATTTCTGAATTCCTATGAGCTAGAAAAATTATATGCGCAAGACCTTCAGTCTGCGATATAGGAGGAGTATAGAATGCTACAGAAACGGATAGCTGTTCTGCTTGCAGGCAGTTTGTTAGTGGGTCTCTTGATTGGCTGTGCCAGCACCAAAGAGGCTGCGGAAACGCAAGCCCAGGCGGCTGGTCCTGCGTATCAGACCGTTGAAGCCGGAACCATCGAAAACATGGGCCACCCCAAGATGGATAAAATTATCCCTGCCCATGAAGCACTGAAACCGGGTCCTGACGAGATTGTAATTTACTATCTCAGGAATGATGCAAAGTATGAACCCTGGGGCTTCTGGCTATGGGCTGTCCCCGGCGGTGATGGAGCCGCTGTCTGGGATAAAACCAAGAATCTGGAAGTCGTCGAAGGGGTCGGCTACCTTCGGTTTAAAAAAGATGGATCTACCCTTGGAGTTAAAACCATCGGTTCTGATGGCTTTATGGGTTTAATTCCCCGAAAGGATGATGCCTGGGACAAGGACGGTAATGATGACCGGATTATCGATACCAAGGCGAACAACGAGTGGGTAGTATTCCAGAATGATCAGAAAACCTATCCCTATGGTCCCTATGTTCCTACCATAGATTCTGCCCGTTTACTGTCCCAGACCGAGGTGCTGCTGGACCTTTCTGGCCGCTATGGCCTTTCTACCGAAAAGGGGGACAGTGGTTTTGTGGTCCAGTATGCGGATGGAACAAAAACCCTCACCATTGCAGATGCGGTGAATAATGCGGATCCGGAAAATAAGATGAATAACTACACCAAGCGGGTTCGTCTGATTCTTGCCGAACCGGCGCCGCTTGATGCTCCCCTGGTTGTATCCCATCCGAAATTCCTGGCTCCCGTTCCGGTGGACAGCGGTGCTCTGGTAGCCTCTATGGCGGACACTATCACTCCACCAGAGGGCTACCAGCTTGGTGCTATCTATAATGATGTGTCCAAATCGGTGGAATTCCGTCTCTGGACTCCCTTTGCAAGCAAAGTAAAGGTTCGGCTCTATAAACAGAGCCTGGCGACTAAGGCCGATTATGAAGTAGATCTTACCAAGGATGCAAAAACCGGCGTCTGGACCGGAACCTTTAATACGGTAGATCCGGATGGAATGTTCTATGAATATTCGGTCTTCTTCGGCAGCAAGGAGCAGATTGCCCTGGACCCCTATGCGAAGAGTATGGACGCATTTACCGGCAGCGGTCTCGGCCGGGGAGCGATCATCAACCTGGCTAAGGCACAACCTGCTGGCGGTTGGGAAGGGTATACGGATGTGCAGCTGGCAAAACGGGAAGATGCCATCATCTATGAAATGTCGGTCCGGGACTTTACCATTTCCCCCGATTCGGGAGTAAAGGCTCGCCCTGGTTCATATCTGGCCTTTATCGAAAAAATCCCCTACTTAAAATCCCTGGGGGTTACCCATGTACAGCTCATGCCGGTTCTCAATTTTTATTACACTGATGAAACCAAAACCGCATATGAAGCTACGGGCCGTTCTACTGATAACAACTACAACTGGGGGTACGATCCCCACAACTACTTTACCCCCGAAGGCTGGTATGCCATGGATCCCAAAGATCCCTACAGCCGGGTGGTGGAATTGAAAACCCTTATCAAAGAATTGCATAAGGCGGGTATCGGGGTAATCCTGGATGTGGTGTATAACCATACGGCGAATACGGCCATATTTGAAAATGTGGTACCCGGCTACTATTACCGGCGGGATGTAAAGGGCGGCTTTATCAGCCAGTCGGGCTGCGGCAATGATGTGGCCACCGAACGGCTCATGGCGGGCCGGCTCATGCGGGATTCCCTCTATTATTGGGTTGATGAATATAAGGTGGATGGATTCCGCTTTGATCTCATGGGGCTCATCGATGCTAAGGCGATACTGAAAGCCCGGGATGCTATTGCGAAGATCCCCGGAAAGGATGATGTACTCTTTGAAGGCGAGGGCTGGAAGATGTACCGCGGTCCTGCCCTTGAGGTGATGGACCAGAATTATATGACCAAAACCAATGAAGTTGCGGTCTTTAATGACGAGTTCCGGGATATCATGAAGGGCGGCGGTATGGATGATAAACGAAAGGGCTTTGTAACAGGCCGGCCTATGAATACTGCCATGATCTTTAATAACCTGAAGGGTCAGCCCATGCTGAACTACAAGGCCGATGATCCGGGGGATTCCATGAATTATGTGTCCGCCCATGATAACCTTACCCTTACTGATAACATTGCCTTTAATACTGGCTTGAATGCAAAGTATCCGGAAGAACGGGCAGAAATTGCCAAACGGGCAAAACTTGCGAATTTTATGGTCCTGACCGGTCAGCCGATTGCATTCCTCCATGGAGGGGATGAACGGGGACGGAGCAAACCCAAACTGAATTCCAAAAGTGAAGTTATCGGCGACTATGTGCACAACAGCTATGATTCTTCCGATGACATTAACCAGTTTATCTGGAATGTTCCGAAGGAATATGATGCCATGGGTACATGGGTAGCCGGTGTCATCGCGGTTCGCCGTGCCGAAGAGGGGTTGCGGATCGGAGATATGGCCACCATCGATGCAAGCATGAAGCAGATTCAACATGCGGATCAGCTTTCCATGGGCTGGATCGTAACCTACAAGGGTACTACCCTGGTCATGCTGGTGAATGCCAACTTCGATCAGGCGATAGACTTTAAGACCGGTCTTGATCTCACCAATGCGAGTGTACTGGTGGATGACGATGAAGCAAATCCCGCGGGAGTAAAAACCGTTTCAGGCATGACCGTTACCGGCCAGACTGTTACCGTGGAACCCCTTACCGCGGTAATGCTGAAACTGAAATAACATGATCAGCCAGGGTAAAGTGCCCTGGCTGTGTTATTCTATACTATGATAAACTTCTTGCAAAAATCGTCTCATAAAAATAAAGCTCGCAGCTTTAGAGGTATTTTAAAATGTTCGAGGAACGGTACGATAAAATACTGCAGAAGCTTTTTCATTTGCGAGTTTGATTGCTCAACCGTTGATCGTATCCGAAAGCGCGCTTCTTAAGACAAATTAATGACAAAGGACTGACAAAAGGGATTACTCCGGGTATAGTTTTTTTAACGGAGGTATCCTATGTCAGATGTAGTATTATTGAATCCGCCCCTGGTACGGCTTAACAATCCGGTACGGCTTATGGTAGAAGCTGGTTTTATTCTGATTGCAGCGCTCCTGCCTGCCTTTGTCCATTCTATGGGATGGAATGGGGCAATACTCTTACCGATGCACTGGACCGTTCTTCTGGCAGGCCTGGTATTCGGTCCCCTTGGTGGTTTTGCAGCGGGCCTGTTAAGTCCCCTGGTGAGTTATACCATTTCGGGGCTTCCCGCTGCTGCCCTGCTCCTGCCAATGACCCTGGAAACCGCAACCTACGGCCTTGGATCGGGGGTGTTCAGAAAACTGAAACTCAATGTATATGTCAGTACGTTTCTTGCTATGCTAGCAGGTCGATTGGTCTATACGCTTAGCTTCCTTTTCCTGGGCCGTATATCCACATCAATCCTGGCGTTCTGGCAGAAGGCCTTTATGCCCGGTCTTGTGTCGGCCCTCATCATGCTCCTGGCCCTGCCCCTGCTTGCCTCTGCAATGGGTAATATATTACAACAGAGGCATGATACAGTACAGAAAAATTGATACCCCAGAAAATTATAATTTTGATACGCTAAAGAGTGATTCTGAAGGGCCCGTAAGGCTTTCCCTTTCGGTGGTAGATTCGGGTGTGTTCCTGCTCCGGGGGGAGTCGGAACGCTGGAACGCTGGGAGCGGCAGTATTGCGGGCCTTACCTGGAACGGTTTTCCCGGGGATAAAACTACCCAGTCAGGTTTTCAAAATATCCGCGAGACCCTTAAGAAAGAGTTGGCCGATTGTACTTGTACCCTTGATGACAGGGGAAGCCTGGACCTCTCTTTACATGGAACCACCCTTTTACAAGGGGCGGGGTTCGGAGTCTGTGATACCAAATGGCTTCTCCGTTTTGAATTCGACGAACAAACCAAATTCTTTGGCCTCGGGGGCAAGAACCTGGGCTTTGAGCTTTCAGGCAAACGGACCCTCTTCTGGAACACGGATCTGTTTGCAGAGTTTGATTGGGCCGAAATCGCCGATTCCCGGGCAGACCCGCTCTATGCGAGTTTCCCGGTACTGATAGGATGCAAATGGCCAGAACCGGCTCCTGCTGTGAACGAGTCATCCGCTGCAGCCCCCCTCTGGTGGGCCATCGTGATGGACAACCCCTGGCCGGGCTTTATGAACCTCGGCTCCGGTGAAGGGATCTTTAATGCCGGTTCTACCCCTTTTCAGAAATATCTGTACTTTGGGGCTCGCAACGGAGCCCCTGATGTCTGGATATTTGCGGAAACCGATCCAAAGCGGCTCGTACAGAAGATACAAACCTTGCAGGGCCGTTTTGCCCTGCCGCCCCTCTGGACTCTGGGGCATCACCAGTGCCGCTGGGGATACCGGTCCTATGCTGATCTGGAACGGATTGCCGCTGAATATGAAAAGCGACACATTCCCAATGACGGCCTCTGGCTCGATATCGATTATATGGAAGGCTTCCGGGTCTTTACCATCAACAAGGAACATTTCAGGGATCCGAAACAGGAAATAGGGTCCCTCAATGCTCGGGGCTACCGGGTGGTTCCCATACTGGACCCTGGACTCAGACGTGATGAAGCCTTTCATCAATATAAAGAAGCTAAAGAGCAGGATATCCTCTGCAAGACCCCAGAAGGCCAGGATTATATCGGTTTTGTGTGGCCCGGATACACCGTATTTCCCGACTTTTCCCTGGAGGAAGGGCGCGCCTGGTGGGCGGAGCAGGTTGCCCGCTTTACGGAGCTTGGCTTTGCCGGTTACTGGATCGATATGAACGACCCCGCCACAGGTTCGGTTCCCCTGGATGATATGCGATTTCAGCGGGGGGGCCTGGAACATGGGGGCTTTCATAATCAGTACGCCCTTGGGATGGCCATGGCAACCCGCGAAGGTCTTGAACGGGCCCGGCCTGAAAAGCGGCCCTTTCTGATAAGCCGGTCCGCCTATTTAGGGATGTCCAGGTACAGCGGTATGTGGACCGGAGACAATGTGTCCAATAAAACACACCTGGCTAAGAGCCTTCCCTTCAGTCTCAATCTTTCCGTGTCTGGTATGCCCTTTAACGGCCCCGACGTGCCTGGTTTTGCGGGGGATGCGGATGCCAGATTGATGGAAACCTGGTACAAGGCGGGATTTCTGTTCCCCTTCCTGCGGAACCATAATGTGGCGGGGGCTAAAGATCAGGAACCCTGGACCCGTGGCAGGGCGACCGAAAGAGTTGTGGCAGAATATATCCGTTCACGATACAAATTGCTCCCATATATATACCAACTCTGGATAGCCCAGGAAGAACGGGGTGAACCGGTTATGCGGCCCCTCTGGTATCATTGGCCCGAATCGGAATGGACCGCTACCTGCGATTCCGAGTACACCCTTGGAGAGGCCATCCTTCATGCGCCCATTCTGGAACCGGGGAGCCGGCAGCGTGAACTCAGGCTGCCTCCAGGCACCTGGTTTGAATGGCACAGGGGGCGCTTTGTTTCAGGGGACAGAAAACTCACGGTCCGCTGTTCACGGAATGAAACGCCCCTCTATTTCAGGTCCGGCTCGATAATTCCCATGCTGCCGGGTGTGCGGACCACCAACGAGAAGGACCTGCGCCGGGTAGACCTATGCTTTGTGGTGAACGAGGGTGATGCAGGTGTCTATCGTTATTGTGCCGATGATGGGGAGACCCTGGCCTATCGGGATGGCTTGCGGAGTGAGCTGGAACTGACCTATGAAATGCAGGACGGTATTCTGAAACTGGAAGCAGCGGTAACCAACAGCACCTTTGGTCCCATCAGTTACCGGATTATGGTCCCCTGTGTCGCGGGGGTTCGGCAGGTAGTTCTGAATGGACAGGAAATACCCCTTGCGAGGGAAAAGCTGAGATTCGCCGGTAAGGATAACAGGATGCTTGCGAGTCAGGTATTTCTGGCCTAGGTCTTCCTTGCTTTTTACCATAGAAGGGAGACGCTTTTAAAAGTAAATCTGCCGAAAAAAAGACACCTTTATGAAACTTTGATACTTGAAGGTTTAATAATTCTTTTTTAGGCTTTATGGTTAGAGGTTTTTATAAAAACCTCTTGCAGTATTGTTACCAGGGGGATGGAGATGTCCAGCAGGGGGTATAAACTCTTATCATTATTGGGATCTTCGGTTGGTACTGAAGATATGGCTGATCTGATCCAGAAACAGCGTTCTATTATGGATGAAAAGATTCCGGGGCTCTGTTTCAGTCCATACCTGGAAGGGCAGAAACCGGGGGACCAGCTTTCCGAAGCACAGATCCGTATGCGGATGGAGATTATAGCCCCCTATACTCGGGCGGTGAGGAGTTTCAGCTGCACCGAAGGGAACGAGTTTATTCCCCGTATTGCCAAGGAATACGGCCTTCGGACCCTGGTTGGCGCCTGGATTGGTGAAGACCCGAAAAAAAATGAAAAGGAAATTGAGGGGCTCATCGAAATAGCAAAGGCCGGCTATGTGGATGTGGCTGCGGTTGGAAACGAGGTGATGCTCCGTAAAGAACTGAGCGAAGATGAGCTTATTGCCTATATTAACCGGGTTAAGGAAGCAATTCCTGGAATTCCTGTAGGGTATGTGGATGCCTATTATCAATTCGAAGAACATCCCCGTATCGCTGAAGCCTGCGATGTGATACTGACAAACTGCTATCCCTTCTGGGAAGCCTGTCCACTGGAATTCTCTCTCCCCTATATCAAGGATATGTATCAGCGGGCTAAAAAGGCTGCAAAAGGCAAGCCTGTCATCATTACCGAAACCGGCTGGCCAAATATCGGGACCGCCTTTCACGGGGCTATCCCTTCCAAGGCAAATGCCCTAAAGTATTTTAATGATGTTATGTCCTGGGTTAAAGAAGAGCATATTGAGCTTTACTATTTTTCTTCCTTTGACGAAACCTGGAAAATCGATGCCGAAGGTGATGTGGGGGCCTACTGGGGCCTCTGGGATAAAAACGGCATCTATAAAATTAAGGATTAGTATGAAACAGCCCCTATTCCCCTATGGAAATGCAATCTGCTATTCGGGTTACCGGAAGGGCCAGCGCCCAGGTGTAGCCTACCCGTCCTATCAAGAAGTGCTGGAGGACCTGAAAATTCTTTCGGGCCGCTGGACCTATCTCAGGCTCTATGACTGTTCTCCCCATGCGGATATTGTTCTTGAGGTTATCCAAAAGGAAAGGCTGCCCTTTAAGGTTATGCTTGGAGCGTATATTGATGCAGAAGTAAACAATCATCATTGTCCCTGGGGCGGTGTGCATGATGAGTTTGTTTTGCAGAGGAACCGTAGGGCTAATGAAGCAGAAATCCGCAGGCTTATCGAACTGGCGAATCAATATAAGGATATAGTGATGGCTGTTTCGGTTGGAAATGAGGCCACCGTAGACTGGAACGATCACATGGTACCGGTTGAACGGGTCGTCCAATTCGCTCAGGAGGTGAAGAAGGCGGTACAACAGCCCGTAACCTTCTGTGAAAACTATGTCCCCTGGACCAATAAACTGGAGCCCCTGGTAAAGGTGGTGGACTTTATCTCAATTCATACCTACCCTGAGTGGGAGCAAAAATCTATTGGACAGGCCCTGGATTACACCAAGGAAAACTATTATTCGGTGGCAAACCGCTATCCCGACAAACTGGTGATTATTACCGAGGCTGGCTGGACCACCATGTCCAACGGCAGGGGTATACCGCCTGAACTTGCCAACGAAGCAAACCAGAAACGCTATATTACCGAGTTGATGAACTGGTCCGCCAAAATGGGTATGCTAACCTTCATATTTGAAGCCTTCGACGAAGAATGGAAGGGTTCTGCCGACCCCCATGAACCGGAAAAACACTGGGGCCTTTACACCCAGGAACGGAAGCCGAAAGCTTTCATGCAGTAAGGGCCAGGGCTTAGTAAGAGTCAGTGCTGCGTTAGGTTTGGCGAGGTTTTTTGTTTTATGCTATAATTGTGCAGTTATGGAGTGCAAAAATGGCAAAAACAAAAGAAAGCAACAAAGCCGAACCCATCGAAACACAACTCTGGAAAGCCGCCGATAAGCTCCGCAAAAACATCGACGCCGCCGAATACAAGCACGTCGTCCTCGGGCTCATCTTCCTCAAATACATTTCCGACGCCTTCGAAGAACTCCACGCCAAACTCAAAAGCGGCCAGGGAGAGTACGCCGGTGCCGACCCGGAAGACAAGGACGAATACAAAGCCGAAAATGTCTTCTTTGTGCCCGAAACCGCCCGCTGGTCCTACCTGCGTTCCCAGGCCAAACAGCCCACCATCGGGAAAATTGTGGATAGCGCCATGGAGACAATCGAAAAGGAAAACCCATCCCTGAAAGACGTGCTCCCCAAGGTCTATGCCCGGGGAAACCTGGACCCCACCAGTCTGGGCGGCCTCATTGACCTCATCTCCAACATCGCCCTGGAACACACCAAAGCCCGCAGTGCCGACATCTTAGGCCACGTCTTTGAGTACTTCCTCGGCGAGTTCGCCCTGGCCGAAGGCAAAAAGGGCGGCCAGTTCTACACTCCCCGCAGCGTCGTAGAACTGCTCGTCGAAATGCTGGAACCCTATAAAGGCCGTGTCTTTGACCCCTGCTGCGGTTCAGGCGGCATGTTCGTGCAATCCGAAAAATTTGTGCAAAGCCACCGGGGTAAAATCAACGACATCTCTATTTATGGACAGGAAAGCAACCAGACCACCTGGCGCCTCTGCAAAATGAACCTGGCCATCCGCGGCATCGACAGCTCCCAGGTCAAATGGAACAACGAAGGCTCATTTTTAAACGACGCCCACAAGGACCTCAAGGCCGATTTCGTCATCGCCAACCCACCCTTTAACGACAGCGATTGGGGCGGGGACCTCCTCCGTACCGATGGCCGCTGGCAATACGGAGTTCCCCCCGCGGGCAACGCCAACTACGCCTGGATCCAGCACTTCCTCTATCACCTGAGCCCATCGGGAAGCGCGGGCTTTGTCCTGGCCAAGGGCTCCCTCACCTCCAAAACATCCGGCGAAGGCGAAATCCGCAAAGCCCTCATCGAAGCGCGGCTCGTGGATTGCATTGTGAACCTCCCCGCCAAGCTATTCCTCAATACCCAGATTCCCGCCTGCCTCTGGTTCCTCTCGCGCAACAAAGCAAACGGCGGCTACCGCAACCGTACCGATGAAATCCTCTTTATCGACGCCCGCAACATGGGGCACCTCATCAACCGGCGCACCCGCGAGTTTTCCGCAGAGGACATCCAACACATCGCCCGCATCTATCACGAATGGAGAAAACCCAAGGGCAACTACCAGGACATCAAAGGATTCTGCAATTCCGCGACCATCGAACGGGTGCGGGAACTCGACTACGTGCTCACCCCGGGCCGCTACGTGGGCCTCCCCGACGAAGAGGACGATTTTGACTTTACCGAGCGCTTTACCCAGCTGAAAAAAGAGTTCGAAGCCCAGCTGGAAGAAGAAGCCAGACTCAATCAGGAAATCCTTGAAAATCTGAAGAAGGTGAAGCTAGAATGAATGCCGCACCACGCAAAGTAGGAACCCTGTTAAAAGGGGGAAGCCTCCCCCTCGCTCCAGCCTCCTCGGGCGCTCCGCGCCCTGCGGGGGCTTCCGCTGCCCCCTCTGCGGGGGCCACCCCCGCAACGCCCCCGGCTCGCTTTACTGTGGAGGTACAGAGATGAATGGGAAAATACCAGAAGGGTGGAGGGATGTTTGTATAAAAAATATTTCAAACCGAATTACTTCAGGTGGGACACCTTCAACCAAATGTTCTGAATATTATGGTGGAAACATCCCATGGCTAAATACAAAAGAAGTTAATTTTCGCACTATTAGGGCTACGGAGAACTACATTACAGAACTTGGTTTAAAGAATTCATCTGCAAAATGGGTAGACGCAAATAGCATTATTGTTGCAATGTATGGAGCAACAGCGGGTAAGTGCGCTCTAACAAAAATACCTCTAACAACAAATCAAGCTTGCTGTAATATTACAATCGACAATAGTGTAGCAGATTATAAGTTTATTTATTATGCACTTGTTGATTCATATTCAGAACTCGAGAATTTGGCTACAGGGGCAGCACAACAAAATCTTAATGTTGGGATGATTGCTGATTTTCACATCCTCCTTCCCCCCCTTCCCGAACAACGCGCCATAGCCTCGGTCCTCTCCAGCCTGGACGACAAAATTGATCTGCTCCACCGCCAGAACAAAACCCTCGAAGCCATGGCGGAAACTCTGTTTCGGCAGTGGTTTGTGGAACCGTGCAAGGATGGGTTGCCGGAAGGGTGGGAGGAGGGGAAGTTGGGTAACTATGCTTCTGTTACTACAGGGAAAGGATTAAAGAGTAATGAATTTGTTGACAATGGATTATATCCTGTTTTAGGTGCTAACGGTCAGATAGGGAGGGCAAATAATTTTCTAATTGATGATAGGTTGATTTTAACGGGACGGGTAGGCACACTTGGTAAAGTGTATATTAGTGAAGATAAAGTTTGGATATCTGATAACGTACTAATTGTCAAGCCGAAAAACCTCTTCTTCTATCCTATTTACTTCATCTTAAAAAGAACTGAATTTGAAAATCTAAATGTGGGAAGTACACAGCCGTTGGTTACTCAAAGCGATTTAAAAAATATTGAACTTCAATTGCCAAGTGTTGATATTTTAGAAAGCTATGATAAACAATGTTCAATTTACTTTGAAAGAATATCGAAAAACCAAACCCAAATCCGCACCCTCGAAAAACTCCGCGATACCCTTCTTCCCAAGCTCATGTCGGGCGAGGTGAGAGTGCAAATATGAGCCGCAACTCTCCCCTGATTAGGTAATGGCTTTAATCGTGGTCTGGGAGTCGATACCAGCTATCGAGATATAATCGATTTTTGTGAATGGAATAGAAAATGTACGTTCATTTCCGGTAAAGTTTTGTCGCTAAACAAACCAACCGAGAAGAAGAACGTCTCTGAGACAGATAACTACCGAAACTAGAATCGAGGCAATAACCGAAACCATGGGGGGGCTCTTGAAGCGATCATGTGAGAAGGAGCAAGGTAGATGCTGGAAGCCTCATTCAAGCCTCATTAGAAGTGAAATTATGGAGCACCTGTCTCGTTACAAGCATCTCTTTGTGAGGAACAGCCCCATGCCAGAGCAAACGATACTAACTAACCGGAGTGGGTCCGATCTCTATCATCCCTCCAAGTTCGATGGCCGGGTATTGGAGGCGCTGTGGAAGGAACGATTTACGAGCCAGATTCTCCCGAAGTTCATGAGGCGGGCGTCGAACATAGACACACTCGTGCTAGTGTAGTATCTCAATGGCATCTGGACTGACGGCGTATATTGCAACGCAGGGCTTGAAAATGAACGCGCCTGCCGCCTATGGATTTGTAATCGCTTGGGCTTACGAAGTCTCCGGCCTTCTCTGTATACGATGTAGCGATGAATTTCCAGCTTCGCAACGGTACGACTGCGCCTTCGGCGAATGAAAGGGAGAGAAACTCGAAAAGTGACTCTGGTGATGGTTTAAAAGCTCTGCAAGGACGTCGATCAAGGTTGGTGCGAGTTAAACGGATTTTCGTTGGGGAGTGATTAAAATTTGTGAATGAAAAGCTATTTGATGAAATAGCAGCTTGACCGAAAAATAGTCCAAATTTCCTATTCACAACAATTGAAAATATCTCACTAATTGATATTTTCTATAATTTATTCCATCCCATTATAGCGGCGCTTTTCAAAAAACATTTTCAATTCTTGTATTCTTGCTGCGGATGTGGATAATATTATAGTATCGCTACTCCTTTTGTATTCTATGCTCCATTAGCGCCACCTGCTTTATGCTAAAATTATACTATATTCTAATTTGCGCACGGGTACGCTCTCTCTGACGATCTCTAATACGCACATTACTTTGAAGTTTTTCATAAAGCTTAATATCTTCTTGACCGGAGTATGAAAAAGTAATAACTAACGCATAAGGTTGTGGCAACTCTTGTTCCGCATATTTAAACCGTTCTTTTCCTGTTACTAAAACATAAATATACGGATTATTTTCATTCCAAAGAAGATCGCTTCCACCACTTGCGCTCTTTGTCCATACACGCTGTTGTAATGTCGAACTGGAAATCTCCGTATATCCGGGATAAAATGCCGCCTTATTTTTATAAGGCAGGTTTTCCAAATCATCTTCGGCATCTTCACCTGATTCTTTTTTTGCCTTATACTGCAATAATGTTTCTTCATCTATCTTGCGGAAAACTTCAAACCATAAATTGCATGCAAGATAGTCTTTACGGCTCAAGCGTGTTATGGGATTATAAGCTAAACTGATTGCAATTCTCTTTTCTGCATGAACAGACAAAAATTCCTTTGGTACGGGTATTTTATATAAATGGAATGAACGCAAGTCTAGCTCATCTTCCGCAAATAAAGTAACTTGTCTTTCATGTGAGTAAAGTATACTGTCATCTGCTTTGCCAAAGCCAATTAGCCTTAGCCTGCGCTCTTGTTTTGGATTTCCCTTGCCACAATATAATGCATCAATAGAATTTTCCGTCCACTCTACCATTTCAGGCGTATATTTTGCGGAATTTACCAATAAAGCTCTGATAAAATTGGCTGACGGCCTCTCTCCAATTTGTTCTTCAAGAGCACGTTCAATTCTAGCCGCTATATGCGTAACATGTGGAGCAGAGAAACTTGTCCCGCAATAGCCTTTGAATATTCTATCATTTCCGTTATGTAGTGTAGGTTCTAACAGATTGCGATCATTTTTATACCATCTTGTATCGCCACGTGATATTTGATGAACAGCATAATTCCCGCCATAGTCCACAAGTTCTGGCTTTATGGCTTTATTTACGCCTCTTCCGATTCTTGTAAATACAGAAGGGTAATTCTTTGCTCCCACCGACAGCCTTACGCCACGGTTTTGTGTTACCTCTGGTTGATCAAAGCGTGTTATAGATCCTACCGTAACGCTCAAAGCAGAAGTAGCAGGATCAATAAGCCTATGCTCGGGCTGAAACAGTTGGTTTCTGCAATTTTCCATAAGCGCATCTCTTGAATCAAAATCATTGATAGCAGGATTCGGAACATTACCCGCACTTACTATAATGACGATATCTAAATTTCTTGATATTTGATCTAGCATTTCTGCCCAAGCAAACTGCCTTCCGCCATTATATAAATGATCAATATCTCCCACGGACAAATTAAAAATCCTGCAATTATATTCCTTGTAGAAATATTCAACAGCCTCTTTTACTATCTGCTCCGGTCTTTTATCCGCTGGAAAACAAGTATCCCCATTTTCATTATGCATTATTTTACCATTGCATATCCGAACTAACGGTGTAAAAACCTTTGATTCAATACATTTATTAAAATCTCCATAAACAACTATACCGGCAACCCCTGTCCCATGACCATGTAAATCAGAGGTAGTATTTTCAGTGTTGTCGAATTCTTCATCTCCAACTATAACATTGCTCAACAAAGGATTAGCGGAAAAGACTCCTGAATCAAGCACTGTGGCCAAGGGAGCATTCTCACCAAGATTATCGTGAATAATGGGGTCAAAATCCAATGAGTATAATTCATATTGTTCTGCAGTAACAGTGCCAAGCGGCAAATCTACAAGGCTTATAACGTCCAAATCCAGCAGTGCATTTAAAGTAAACTCATTTACTTGTGCACAGCCAAGCAACAAACTTGGTATCTCAAACAAATCCCCAAGCAAAGTGCTTCCTTGAGTCCCTAATGCCTTTTTTATAATTCTTTCCGTTTCTATAATCTTCGATCTGTCTCCGTTATACCACACATCAATATTTACAACGAAAAAACCTTCAGGGAACAAGGAATGATCATCAAAGTACTTCTTCAAACGGGGACCAATTCTATCTTCACGAGAAATGCTTCTGATATTTTCTATGCAATTAAATAAATCTCTTCTTTGAGCATAGGTTAAAATAGCATCATTTGGATCATCATTTTGCCATAATTCTCTTTCCTGGTTAAATAAATTAAGCGCTGCCTTATCTTCAAATTGAATAACAAGTTTGGATTTGTTAGGGTTAGCTGGATCTATGACATCCGTCTCCTCAACAAGAAACAGATTAAACTTTACCAGCATATTTTCTAAAATTTCCCTAGACATGGCATCACCAATAACCTCTAAAACTAAGAGATTTTCCGAATCTATCCCCAAATGAACGCGTTTTGATTCTATAAATTCTGTGGTTTGAGACAATTCTTCTCCTAGTTTTTTGCCATGAGTTGCCCTGTCTCGATTGATAGGCCTAGGGGCGTTAGGGAAAGATGGAAACCGATATGGCCTAACCGTATCCTCCCTCATTATTTCAATATGATTTAGAACAGCCATTTTTTAGCCCCTCCCTCATTTAATACTGAGTTTTTCTTAATGAAACAATGGCTTCTTGTTTGCTTACAGCATAATCGACATCTTTCTTTGTATATATTTTTCTTCCCTCAAGAATGCATTGTTTCATTATAATTTGACAGACCTTTTCAACATCAGCATGAGAAAAGGCATGCATACGCTCCATATACTGCTCAAATACATGATCCGGCCCCTTAAATCTTTTCATATTCAGTGCAAACAAAGCGATTTTTTCTTCATTCGTTGGCATATCGAAGCGGATAGTTTCATCAAATCTGCGCCATATGGCATAGTCAAGCGATTGTTCAAAATTTGTTGCAGCAATCACTAAAGAACGCCCTTTATAATTATCCAACTGTTGTAAAAAGGCATTGACCACTCGTTTGATTTCCCCATGTTCCGATGCATCGTTCCTGCTTCTTCCAATCGCATCGAATTCATCAAAAAAAATAACCCAGCTATCACTCTTTGCATAATCAAACACTTTACGTATGTTGCTTGCGGTTTCTCCTAAATAAGAAGATATTAGAGCGTCAAATCTAACATACAGCATCGGAATGCCAATTTCCGATGATAACGTTTGAGCAGCAAGGGTTTTTCCACAGCCAGGAGGTCCATAAAAAAGCACTCTTCTTGTTGGGAAAACTCCATTGCTTGCTAGCACATCCCAGTTGTTAAATTCCTTTACAACCTGTTCTAACTGACCGAGTTTTTCTTGCGTTATAACCAGATCAGAAAAGTACTTTTCCGGATATATCACTTCAACCAAAGGTGCATCTTTATCGGCATCCTTTGGTGTATTTGCAATAAACGCCGTTGTTGAACGCTTTACAGGTGAATTTCCGTTAAACAAGATCATTTTCAAGTCATCAGCAAGTATCCCATGATTTTTCTTGCGTTCATCCTCGATAATCTCGTTTGCTATTTTATAGAAAGTTTCCTTATCATCTTGTTTAAAGCTACTAAAAAGCTTTTTTAATAAATCTGCCCTGGCCATAGTGTTTTCCCCTTTCGATACCATATGTGCTTTTTGAGGTTTTGCAGTGCTAGAGTTTTTCAAGTTCGGAGGTAATATTTGCATCCACATTTTTCCTGCTGCAAAACTCTAAAAGACGCATTTTTGCCAGTTTGCTAGGGGAGGTATGCCCGTTTTCCCACCGATTAATAGTCGAAAAACTAATATTAAGCTCATGAGCGAGCTGTTCTTGAGTAATATTCAATTCCATACGGATAGCTTTTATAAGGTCTCCAAACGGCATGTAGATGCACCTCCAGATATTATATTATAGCATATGCTATAGCATAATGCAATAGCTATCGAATAATTTTACCTATAATCCAGTTCCACATTATTGTCAGTCTTAAATTTCACTACTATCCTACCCTCAAACACAGTAACTTTCTCCAACAGCCGTCTAACCAGCTTTTCATTATATTCAAAAATAACGCCGCTCTGGCTTTCCAAGAACTCCATCATCTCTGCAATCCACTGCCGCCTGTTCTGTCGCTTGGCCTTTCTGGCCAATGTTTCCTGCCGCAACTCACACAATCGGTATATTTCGTTTGCCACACTGTCATAGACTGCTTTTGTGCTGGCAAGCCGCAAGAGTTCATGCTACAATTTCTCAAGCTTTTTTGCAATCAGAATCGCCTTCTGCGGCTTTGTAGGATATGGGAACCTATTGCCTACACTGAGAATGGACTGTCCTGTGTATTGTCCAGACCTCGCTTTCCTAGTACCAGGTGTAGACCAATTCACTAGAGGACATTTTTACGCGTCTTAATTCTTTTATCGATTGCGCCGATTGTTTTAAAGACGTGGCTTGTATTCATTGCCTCGATTGCGGATATTCTTACTTCCGTCCATCTCATGCAAAGTATTCTATCCCTGACCCTCCTGTGACTAGAAACAAACTTTGCTCTACGCGTATTATTTGACCGAGGATTTGCTACTGGATCGGCAACACCGGCAATTCGTTTTTATAATCCCTGAGATACGCATGCCTTACTACAATACTGATAACTTGTTTATAGAGGTGTACAGGCTCAAATTCTCCTTGTTATCCGACTTTTTCTTTTTAGCCGTCAGCAAAGTATTGCTCTGTATCTGTATAGTAAGACAATTCATTCGGAGCATTTGCACGCTTTCATCCGCACTGGCATGTGTTTGACCTGGAAGGCGGTTTTGCCCCGACGACCGATTTGTGGTAACCTTTAATTTCATCCCATCTTTCACACAATTTCAAGAGCAACTATCTTGAATGCCAACAGAAGGAATCAAGATGTAGTTGCGAAAAGCAAAACGAATATTTACCCGTATAGGTTTCACTGACATCTTCCCATGGCCACAAAATGGTAGTGAATTCACCGAACTTACACGTACAAAGATACAAGCGCTGCTACGCGGTTGTCGATGTGCAAAAATACTAAAGGTCTGGGAGCTTCACTACTTTGGCCGCAAAATATAAAAAAAGCCAAAGTTGACAAGCAGTACCGCCTCTTTGATTAAGCGGAACTGAACGCCAAGGGTGGTGAACAGCCCGTTTCAGAAAAGATCTCTGTTACGGCCCATGCACGCAAAAAGTGGAGCCGGAAGCCCAAGGCAGAAACACTTTCCGTAATTGAAGTCACACACGAACTACATGATGATGAACGGGCTTATCCTTACTATGGCACAACACGTCCAGAGAGGGGAAGATCGAACTAGTGAGTATGATGTGATTCCCGCCCAGGTAATAAAGATCATACATATATGAATCGGGACATCTAGTCCACTGAAACTGGTAAAATCCAATGGTTTTAATTGCGGTCTGGGTGTCGATACCAATAGAGAGGAAACCTGATGCGGACAGTGTATAAGCTCTTGATAGAGTATATACATATGTATATATTAGAAGCAGGAGAAGTACACCATGCAAAGTACTAAAGTATTTACGAGTGACAATAGCCAGGCGATTCGGCTTCCCAAAGAATATCAGGTTAAAGAAAAAGAATTATATATCAAAAAAATTGGGAGTACGATTATTCTATTCCCCAAAAAAAATCCATGGGAAGCTTTTGAAAGAAGTTTATCTGAATTTACAGACGACTTTATGGCCGATGGCAGGAACCAACCCCCCGTTCAAGACCGGGAAGGCTTATAATGTATCTGCTAGATACTAATATCTGTATTTACATTATCAATAAAAAACCAAGATCGGTAGTTGAAAAGATTAAGAAATTAAAACCATCGCAAGTAAAATTATCGGCTATATCGATTGGTGAATTGGAATATGGTGTATCAAAAAGCAAAAACAGAGAAAAAAACAGAAATGCTTTAATAGACTTTGTCTCGGGTTTTGATATCTTGCCATTTACCGATAGTGATGCTGAAGTATTTGGATTAGTACGGGCGGATTTAGAACGACGAGGTACAGTAATTGGCTCCTATGATATGCAGATTGCTGCCCAATCTATTTCAAATGATCTGATTCTAGTCACAAATAATACCGGTGAGTTTGAACGTATCAACGGACTCAAGCTGGAGAATTGGGTCTAAACTTCGAGCACATTATTATTTACGTCATATCGAAAAATCAACACATATTGACATTACTCCCGCGCTGCGGTTATGAAGTCTCGGTGGGAAAAGCGAAAAACGCCGAGGTGGACAAATGAACCGCAGCAGAAATGGTATTATCCATCAAAATATCCGCGATTTCCTGCTTGGAGATGCATCATGACCAGTAAAATCACCGAATCAGCCATTGAAACACTGGCGATCGAACTGCTCGAAAAACAGGGGTTTCACTATGTGTATGGCCCTGAGATTGCTCCGGATGTCAATAAGTCGGAACGGTCTTCTTTCGAAGATGTCCTCCTCTTAAATAGACTCAAAAACGCCGTGGCGCGCATCAATCCTTTGGTTCCCGCCGATGCCCGGGAGGATGCTATAAAACAAATTAGCCGCCTCAACTCGCCCGAAATGATAGCCAACAACGAAACCTTTCATCGCCTGCTCACCGAAGGCGTCTCGGTCAGCTATCAAAAGGACGGACACCGCCGGGGGGATCTGGTGTGGCTCGTGGATTTCCACAATCCTGACCACAACGAATTTCTGGTATTGAATCAATATACGGTGATGGAAAACAATGTGAACAAACGCCCCGATATTGTTGTATTTGTAAATGGGCTCCCTCTGGTTGTGATTGAGCTGAAAAACCCGGCCGATGAAAACGCCACACTGCAGGCCGCATTCCGGCAGATCCAGACCTACAAAGAAGCCATCCCCAGGCTGTTTACGTACAATGGTTTTGTGGTGATTTCCGATGGGCTCGAGGCAAAGGCGGGCACCATATCCGCCAATTTCAGCCGTTTTTCTTCCTGGAAGACCGCCGATGGCAAGGCCGAAGCATCGCCTTTTACCGGGCAACTCGAAACACTGATTAAAGGCATGCTGCAAAAGAGCACCCTCCTCGATCTGATACGGCATTTCATCGTGTTTGAAAAATCCCAGAAAGAAAATAAACAAACCCGCCAGATTACCATTGAAACGGTAAAAAAAATGGCGGCATACCATCAATATTACGCGGTAAACCGCGCTGTGGAATCGACGCTGCGAGCCGCCGGCTATGCGATGCCATTAAACAGTCCAGAGCCTATCGATGCGGTGGCTGAACCTGATCGAGCCAGATGGGTCAGTGAATTGCCCGATACCTATGGTTTGCCGGGAACAGACAGGCAAGCCCTGGGGGACCGCAAGGGTGGTGTGGTGTGGCATACCCAGGGTTCGGGGAAATCCCTTTCCATGGTGTTTTATACCGGTAAAATTGTGCTGGCCATGGATAATCCCACGGTGGTCGTGATTACGGACCGAAACGATCTCGATGACCAGCTCTTCGACACCTTTGCGGCGTCCAAACAGCTTTTACGGCAGGATCCGGTGCAGGCCGAAAGCCGCGAACACTTAAAGAAACTGCTTAAAGTTGCCTCCGGTGGCATTGTATTTACCACGGTGCAGAAATTTATGCCCGAAGAGGGCAATGTATTCGATATGCTTTCGGATCGGCGCAATATTGTGGTCATAGCCGACGAGGCACACCGCACCCAGTACGGATTTAAGGCAAAGATCATTGATGCGAAGGATGAACGCGGAGCCATCATCGGCAAAAAAACGGTGTACGGTTTTGCCAAGTATATGCGCGACGCCCTTCCCAACGCAACATACCTGGGCTTTACCGGGACTCCGATTGAAAGTATTGATAAAAACACCCCGGCTGTTTTTGGAAATTACATCGATATCTATGATATTGCCCAGGCGGTCGAAGATGGGGCCACGGTGCGCATTTATTACGAAAGCCGTCTGGCAAAAATCGGCTTAAGTGATGAAGGTAAAAAACTGGTTTCCCAGCTCGATACCGAGTTAGAACAGGAGGACCTGTCAGAAACCCAGCAGGCGAAAGCGAAATGGACACAACTGGAAGCCCTGGTGGGCAGCGCCGATCGGATCAGGCATCTTGCTCAGGATATAGTCACCCACTTTGAACAGCGGCAGGAAGTGTTCGAAGGCAAAGGCATGATCGTGACCATGTCGCGCCGAATTGCCGCAGCCCTCTATGATGCCATCATCGCGATACGGCCTGCATGGCACAATGAGGATCTGAAAAAAGGGATGATCAAGGTCGTGATGACTGCAGCTTCATCCGATGGGCCAGAAATTGCCAGGCATCATACCACCAAGGAGCAGCGGCGCGCCCTGGCTGACCGTATGAAAAACCCCGATGACGAATTAAAGCTGGTCATTGTTTGTGATATGTGGCTGACCGGATTTGATGTGCCCTGTCTGCATACCATGTATCTGGACAAGCCGATGCAGGGGCATAACCTCATGCAGGCCATCGCCCGGGTCAACCGGGTGTATAAAGATAAAACCGGCGGTTTAATCGTCGATTACCTGGGTATCGCTTCGGATCTGAAACGGGCGCTTTCGTTCTACTCAAGCGCCGGCGGCAAGGGTGACCCGGCTGTCGCGCAGGAACAGGCCGTTCAGCTGATGCTCGAAAAACTTGAGATTGTCTCCCAGATGTTCTATGGCTTCCCCTATGAGGCATATTTTACAGCAGACACAAGACAAAAACTCTCAATGATTCTGGAAGCGGAGGAACATATTCTCGGTCTGGAAGACGGTAAAAAGCGTTTTATCGACGAGGTCACCGCCCTGTCCAAGGCTTTTTCAATTGCTGTTCCCCATGAAAAGGCGCTGGAGATTAAAGACCAGGTCGCATTCTTTCAGGCCGTTAAGGCCAGGCTCGCCAAATTCGATAGAACCAGCTCGGGTAAAACCGATGAGGAAATAGAAACTGCGATCAGGCAGGTCATTGATAAAGCCCTGGTCACAGAACAGGTGATTGATGTATTCGATGCGGCGGGCATTAAAAAGCCAGATATTTCCATTCTTTCCGACGAATTTCTTCTCGAAGTGAAAAACATGGAACATAAAAACCTGGCCATGGAGGTTCTGAAAAAAATTCTCAACGATGAAATTAAAGCCAGGTTAAAGAAAAATCTCGTACAGGGCCAAACCTTTATGGAGATGCTCGAGAATGCCATTAAAAAATACCATAGCAAGATCTTAACAGCCGCAGAAGTGATTGAAGAATTAATACAACTCAGCAAAGAAATTGAAGCCATGGATAAAGAACCTAAAGAATTGGGGCTTTCCGATTATGAATATGCCTTTTATACGGCAGTGGCAAATAACGAGAGCGCCCGGGAACTCATGGGAAAAGAGAAGCTCCGCGAATTGGCTGTGGTTCTTTATGAAAAAGTGAAAGAAAATGCCTCAATCGACTGGACCATTAAAGAAAGTGTTAAAGCCAAACTCAAAGTCATTGTCAAACGGGTCCTGCGCCAGTATGGCTACCCGCCAGATATGCAGATGCTCGCCACCGAAACGGTTCTAAAACAAGCGGAGCTCATCGCCAGCGAGCTTAACAGCGCTTAGGTTTAAAATTTCCTTATGTTTATTTGGGCTTGCAATGGACATCCGACAATTATCAATAATGTAATTTCATGAGGCTTCTAAACAACCTCCTATCGGACGTTTCACGAGTGAAGTTCTTACTGACCGATTCATCCAGACACTAGTTTCCTTATCTGTAGCCGAGGATGGACCCCGTTTAGCCCGTGAATATCTTAGTAAAGCCGGAATTATTTTATTAGCTGTTCCGCATCTTCCACAGACCTATCTTGATGGGGCAGTTTTCCTTACAAAGGATAAACAACCAATTATTGCTATGACGCTTCGCTATGACCGGATTGATAACTTCTGGTTTGTGCTTCTTCATGAACTTGGTCATCTTACCCTTGGTCATCTATCGGGTGAACGATCATGGATAGCAGATGATCTCGATCTGGCAAACAGTGATTTTATTCAAGAACAAGAAGCAGACGGTTTTGCAAGTGCAGCTCTCTTTCCTACCGATTTTGACCTGGATGCTACATTACATCTTACATCCAGAGATGTTATTTCCTATGCAAGGGCCCATGGAGTTCATCCTGCTATTGTTGCGGGGCGAATACAATATAAACGAAATAATTTTAGAATCTTTGCCAATCTGGTAGGCCGAGGCGAGGTGCGCAAGCAATTTATAATTTGAGCCGGGATAATAATCCCCGGCCCATAAACCTGTTTAGAAACTGTATTTTACTTCTATATAATAGTAATCCTTATCAATGGTGCTGGACTTGCTGAAGGTCCCCAGTTCCCGGTCAGCATCTCCTTCGGGGAGGAAGGAGCCATAGTGGACCGTTCCGGCCTTAAGGCTGAGGCCGTCCGCAAGCTGGTAACTTACCGAGGCGGTGCCGAGCCAGTCCCGGGCGCTCGTTTCTGCCAGGAAGAGGACCTCCGGCTGGAGTGTTTCGTTCAGGTACTTGCCGGCGACACGGAGACTTACCCCGTTTTCCCACTCATAGGCTTGCCCGTCATACCGGCGGAGCATGTCAG
>Ga0208461_1000926_pt1 | contig 27558 bp, 16 predicted proteins | sample AD_JPNTR4_MetaG_FD_184448 | JGI IMG/M metagenome (GOLD analysis project Ga0208461, IMG submission 184448) | Active sludge microbial communities of municipal wastewater-treating anaerobic digesters from Japan - AD_JPNTR4_MetaG (SPAdes) (version 2) | ecosystem: Engineered > Bioreactor > Anaerobic...
AATAATCATAACACGCCCTCCGGCCGAAAAACAAGCGGAAAAAAAGAAAAACGCCGCCATTCCGACGTCCGGGAGAAGAACTCCCGTCAGACTGCCGTTATCCCATCATCTATCTTGAATCCCACCCTCGCTGGTTCGCATGCAGCGTGATGATTTGTCAGGACACCCCGATTTTGGTTAAATGGCGGTTCGTTTTTTTAGGACTCAGTATAAACAGAAGTCACGTCCCGCACGGGCGTGGAGAGTGTCACATGGATAAGCATTACGATCCGAAGTCTGTTGAGAGCAAATGGTATGCATGGTGGGAGCAGAGCGGCCAGTTCCACGCGGAGGCCGCGCAGGGCGGCGAATCTTACAGCGTCGTGATTCCCCCGCCGAACGTAACGGGCATCCTGCACATGGGCCACGCGCTCAACAACACGATTCAGGACGTGCTGGTGCGCTGGCGCCGCATGCAGGGGCGCAACACGGTCTGGATGCCGGGCACCGACCATGCGGGTATCGCCACGCAGAACGTGGTGGAGAAGGCCCTGCGCAAGGAGGGTCTCTCGCGGCGCGATCTCGGACGTGAGGCGTTCTTGGCGCGCGTGTGGGAGTGGCGCAAAGAGTACGGCGGCACGATCGTGCGCCAGCTCCGCAAGCTTGGGGCGAGCTGTGACTGGTCGCGTGAGCGCTTCACGATGGACGAGGGACTGAGCGAAGCGGTGGCCGAGGTCTTCTGCCGCCTCTATGACGAGGGACTCATCTATCGCGGCAACTACATCGTCAACTGGTGCCCGCGTTGTCAGACCGCATTGTCGGACGAAGAGAGCGAGCATCAGGACACCTGCGGTCATCTCTGGCACATCCGCTATCCGATTCCGGGCGGGGGTGAGATTGTGGTCGCGACCACGCGTCCCGAGACCATGCTGGGCGATACGGCTGTGGCCGTCAATCCGGCGGACGAACGCTATCAGGCGCTGGTCGGCAAGACCGTGACGTTGCCGCTCGTGAACCGCGAGATCCCAGTGGTGGCGGACGATTACGTGGACCGCGCCTTCGGCACGGGTGTCGTCAAGATCACGCCCGCGCATGACCCCAACGATTTCCAGGTGGCGCAGCGTCACAGTCTGCCGATCCTGAACGTCATGAACGGCGACGGCACGATGAACGAGGAGGCCGGCCCGTACGCGGGCATGGACCGCTTCGCCTGCCGCAAGCAGGTGATTGCCGATCTGGAGGCGCAGGGACTGCTGGTCAAGGTTGATCAACACCAGCATGCGGTCGGACACTGCTACCGCTGCGATACCGTGGTCGAGCCGCGTCTCTCCAAGCAGTGGTTCGTGCGCATGAGGCCGCTCGCCGCGCCGGCCATCGAGGCGGTGCGTTCCGGTAAAGTTGTCTTCCTGCCGCAACGCTGGGAGAAGACCTATTTCGAGTGGATGGAGAACATCCGCGACTGGTGCATCTCGCGCCAGATCTGGTGGGGCCACCGCATTCCGGTCTATACCTGCGCGCCGTGCGGACACGAATGGGCGGCCCGCTCCGCGCCGGCGGCCTGTCCGAAATGCGGTGCCGCGGCCGACCGGATCACGCAGGACGAGGATGTGCTCGACACCTGGTTCTCCTCGTGGCTCTGGCCCTTCAGCACCTTCGGCTGGCCCAAGGACCACCCCGACCTGAAGTTTTACTATCCGACCAATGATCTCGCCACCGCGCCGGAGATCCTTTTCTTCTGGGTGGCGCGCATGATCATGGCCGGCTGCAAGTTTATGGGCGAGGTGCCTTTCCGCACGGTCTATCTGCATGGTACGGTGCGTGACGACAAGGGCCGCAAGATGAGCAAGAGTCTGGGCAATTCGATTGACCCGCTCGACATCATCGAGACCTACAGTGCCGACTCGCTGCGTTTCAGCCTGATGCTGATCACCTCCACCGGCATGGACGTCTACGTCAACATGGAGAAATTCGAGATCGGGCGCAACTTCGCGACCAAGATCTGGAACGCCGCGCGCTTCATGAAGATGCACATGGAGAAGCTGCCCGGTACGGATTGGCGCACACTGGCCAACGGTGAATGGTCGCTCGATCCGGCGCTGCTGCGCGATGACGACCGCCACATGCTGGCTACCTGCGAGAACGCCGTGCGCACCGTGACCGGACACTTGGAGGCCTTCCGCCTGCAAGACGGCGCGCTCGCGATTTACGATCTGGTCTGGAGCCAGTTCTGCGACTGGTATCTCGAATACGCCAAGCAAGATCTGAACGGCCCGGACGAGGTGCGCCGCCGTCAGGTGTTGACCGTGATGACCGATGTCTTCGCCAAGATGCTGAAGCTGCTGCATCCGTACATGCCGTTCATCACCGAAGAGCTGTGGCACCAGATGGGCTACGGCACCGAGTCCGAGAGCATCATGCGCGCCCCGTGGCCCGTACCCTACACCGACGAGCAGCGTACGTCGTGGGGGCTGAGCGAGACGGTCACCGCTTATGTCAATGCCCGGCGTGAACTGGTCACCGCGGGCCGCGCGCTGCGCGCCGACTATAACCTCGCGCCTTCCAAATTCCTGCACTATATCGTACAAGCGATGGACGAGGCCACGGCGGCCCGCCTCACCGCCGACGCCGAGACGCTCAAACAGCAATTGCGTTCAGACCGTTTGGAGATCGTGGCGGGTGGCGGCGAGAAGGCCATGCCGGGGACGCTCTGCAAACTTGGCACGATCTATCTGCCGCTTGAGGGGCTGGTCGATATCAAGGCCGAGGCTGCGCGCGTGAAGGCTGAGCTGGACAAGGCGCTCGGATTTCTCAAGGGCGTCGAGGCCAAGCTCGGCAACGCGGGATTCGTGTCCAAGGCACCTGCGGCCGTCATTGAGCAGCAACGCGCCAAGCAAAAGGAGTTGACCGAGACGGTCGCGCGGCTTGAGAAGCTGCTCGCGACGTTTAACGCGGCAGGGTGAAGGTCACCGCATGGCTTCGATCTGGTCCTGCAACTCTTTGGGAATCGCGTAGTCGGTCTGCGAAAACCACTCCAGCCGTTGTCGCACACCTTCCTTGTCGCCCAGCCCGATCTGCGCACGCAGCAACGTGAGTTGATAGGTGGGGTGCTCCGGCTTGGCGGTGACTGCCTGCTTGGCGGCTTGCGCGGCTTCTTCGCACTGGCCGGCGTCGCAGAGGACGAGCGCCAGCGTGTCGAGCGCGGGTGGTAGGTCGGGCTGCAACTTTAATGCTTGGCGGACAAACGTCTCAGCCTCGGGCAGGCGTTTCTGCAGCCGCAGGTTCTCAGCCAGGTCGTTACAGGCGGTGGCGGTTGGCTTGGTCTCGATACTCCGCCGCAAAAAATCTTCCGAGTTTGCCAGCTCGTTTTTCGACAACAGCAGCGCGCCCAGCAGATAATTCGCGGCGGCATCGTCGGGGGCCAGACGCAGTCGGCTGCGCGCGTCCGTCTCTGTGAACTCAGGATTGGCGATCTTCATGTCGAGCTCGAACAACCGATTCCAGAGTTCCGGCTGATCCGCGTTGAGTGAGAGTGCGGCCAGCAGTTCCTTGCGCGCCTCAGGATAAAAGCGTGCCCCCTTTTTCCGTAGCAGCGCGACCGTATCACGTGGTTCACGGTGTGTTTTTCTCCTTTAAGCGCCTTTTGGAATGCGGGCAGAAGTGTGAACTCGACCAGTTGAACATCGCCCTCCTCAAGCAGCAGATCGGCCTGAAGCGCCCAGTAGCGCACGTCGGCTGGATGTTTTCGCACGGCGTCCGACAACAGCTTCAACGCCTTCTCGGTTTCTTTTTTCGCAATGGTCAGCACGATCTCATGGTACAGAAGCACATCTCGCGCGACACCAGCCTCGTGCGCCCGCGCTAGCCACGACTCGGCCTCCTGTGTGCGTCCGTCGCCGAGCGCCAAGGTACATAGGCCGACCAAGGCATCCCGGTTTGTCGGGTCGAGATCCAACGTTGCAAGAAAGGCCTCCCCCGCTTTCGCTGTGTCGCGCAATTGCATATACACTGCCGCATTTCCGAGCAGTGCGGCTGTACCTGACAGCCCGGAGAGCGCCTGTGCCTGGCGGAGTTTTTCCGCCGCTACGGTGTGCGCTCCGATGGCGGCCCACTTCTGGGTCTGCCGCCGGTAAAATTCCGGTTGCCGGATGCTGCCGCAGTTCTGCATCACCGCCGTCAGGCTGCGCCTGTTCGGAGAATAACCCTCCCAGACTGCCTTCATCCGGGCCTTGAGCCTGTCGTGCCGTTCGGGTAACAGATTTCGCCCGCACGCCAACGCATAGCTGTTCGCGGCGGCACTGAAATTCGAGGGGTCGGTCTCCAATGCACACTCGTAAGCCCGGAAGGCGGACTCGAATTGCCCGGCGTCTTCCAGCAGGACGCCCGTCTCATTGGCGGCGAACCCTGCCCGCGCTCGCAGGAAACCCCGTAGCGCCGCGAGATCTATGTCCTCGCCCGATCGCGGCGCGAGTAACGGCGCGATGTGCTTCTGGAAGGCCTCGTTCTTCTGCAAGAGCGAATCGGGTTCGAGCTCCTCCGTCGGTCGCGTTCCGCCGAAGGCCAGCCCTTCGGGAACAGCGCGGTAGCCGCATGTCGTCCAGATTTCTGGCGCGGCGAACACCATCGCGAGGTGCCCCGCGTCAGGCTCCGTTCTGAACCATTCCAGCACGAAATTGACTGTTCCCAGCGATAGCGCGTTCTTGAGCCGCTGGCGGTTTTTGTCAGCAAACAGCGGGCTTTCATCGATCAGCCGCTCGAGCGCCCTTGTCTCCACAGGCACGGGCTTGCTGCGCAGTGTGATCAGCGTCAGCGGTCGTTTCACTGCCGCCGCCTGAATCTGCAGGTGTTGGTCCAGCGTCCCGTTAGAAATCATGCAGACGCGATCCCCCATCATCTCCAACATCTCGCGGGCGATCCGGTCGGCGAAGACTCCGCCCTTACGATCCGTGCGGATCAAGGTGAGGCAAGGGATGGCAGCGGCGGTAACGCACAGTGCGGCAAAGACCGTTCCCGCAGCCGCGCGCGCCCATCCGGGGAATTCCGCAGGCGCATCATCCACCGCGTTATCCGTCTCGTCGTCCGTCTCGTTATCCGTGCCACTGTTCGCGTTATCCGTTTTTCGCGCCATGTTCAGCGCGGCGGCCAACGCGACGCCCGTCGCCGTTGCCAGAAGTGCGCAGAGCGCGGCGGGCTGCCGGCCTGCGGCTCGGAGAAACGCCGGAGCGGAGAAAGGGCCACAGAACAGGGCGGGCACGGAAGAGGCCGCCAGCAGCAAGAGCGCGGCCAGTGCGCTCGCCTTGCGTTCCTTGAACAGCAGCGGCAGGCCGAACATCAGCAGGAGCGCGGGCATGCCGGCTTGCAGAACGACCAGCAGCCAGCCGCGGCGCGGGAAGAAGCGGGCCATCTCGTAGTAATGGGTGTGTGCCAATTGGCGCGCATAGCCGAGCGCGAAAGCCAGTGGGGGTTGCGACGCGGAGCCGCCCCCGTTCAGCCGGAACAGGCTGAATGCCAGCGCGGCCGCCGCCGTCCCGGCCGCCACCAACCCGCAGAGGACGACGGCGCGGCGCGGCGCGAAAAGCAGCACCCGGAACAGGAAGATCAGATAGCACGGCAAGAGCAGCAGGAAAGCCGCCGATTCAAAACAGCCGAGCGTGAAAAGGAAAAATGAGAGCGCCAGACGCGCGGTGAACGCCGGCACGCCGTTGGCGACCGGGAATAACGCCAGAGAGGACAGGGCGAGTGCCAGCGTGAATATGCTGTTGTCCATCCGCGTGGCAGCCGCGAGCATGGGCGCGGAAAACATCAACATGAGCGCTGCCATCGCGCCGCCGGCGGTCGCCACACGCAAAATCCGGCGGTTATGGGCCTCTACCTCCGGCGGGAGATCATCATCGGCCACCGTCCGGTAGTCCTCCTCATCCTCCTGCCCCGGTTCGTCGGCACGCCCGCCGCCGCCCGCGTCGTCGCAGGCGCAGAACAGAATGAGGCGTCCGGCCAGCCAGCCCGTCAGCATCACGCACAACGTCCCGCACAGGGCGGCGAGGAGCTGGAGCCTGATCGGCAGATCCGCGATGTCCATTGCCGCCGCGCGACGCGCGAGCCAGGCGAAAAGCGGATGGGCGGCCTGCGAGGGCGGCACGAGGCCCGCTGCCGCTGCAGTTAGAAACGCCGGGTAGCCGGGCCAGGTTTCTTCTGGCAGCGACAAGAAAAAGAGAGTCGCCGCAGCCGCGCCCGCCATTACCGGGACGGGCCACAGCCGCTTGGACAGACGCAGAACGGAAGGGTGAAGTTGCAACATAAGCGGCGTCAATCAAAAAAAGACCGCCCACCAGCCCGGCAAGCGGTCCCTCGAAAGGGTCACACACGAAATAACAGGAAACGGTCAAGCCCGCTTGCCGACGGAAGGCCGGCGTCGCAACCCAAGCACCATGCATCCCAGCGCCAGCAGGGCAGCGCTGTTCGGCTCCGGAACCCAAGCCCACTCGTATGTGATCGTGACGATGCCCTGTGCGTAGGCATTGGCTCCCGTATACGTTGCTGGGCCCTCTGCATTGTGGTGCGACGCCTGACTACTGTAGTACTCGATATCCAAGGTTCCCGTGCCGATGTAGGCATCGAGGTTTGATGTCAAAGTGCCACTCGAAGAGGCTACTATGGCGTGTTCGCGATCCTCAGGCCCGTCAAGTCGAACATTGTCTGGGCCGCCTTGTTGGTAATCGGGGCCATCCCCATCATCTGCGGGAACTGTTATTGGCGTCTTTCCCGTCGTGATGATTGCATAGATGGGGTCCACGACATCTCCCGGCAACACATACCCTTTCGCAGCCAATCGGGCACCCGTGCCGTGCTGCGCCGTGAACGATACGAGTTCCTCGCCGTCGTTATCGATCCAGAAGTATCCGCCCCACGAATAATGAGTCAGATTGACCGTCACCGAAATGAGTTCCCGCGTACCGTCCAGCGTGTCGAACTGGTTAAAGGTGAAGGTTTCCAGCGTGTCGGTGCCGGGGGCGAAAACAGCCCCGGTCAACGTCTGAGTGATCGTTTCGGCACGGGCAAAACCGCACGCCACCGTCGCCGCCAATATCGAGGTCAATATTCCGCGTGTTTTCATTTTTTCCCTCGCTCATTTCCGTTCTCGTCCGCCGTTTTCAACAGGTATCCATTCCTGCCGTCTTCAACGGTACGCTGCTCGTTGACATTTTTCTTGCCACGATGCAGGACAGATTCTCACAACCGGTCTTCCTATGTCCACTGCTTTTTTTTAAAAAATTAATTTTTTTCTTTATCTCTGTATAACCAGAAACGCGCGATCTACGCACCCTCCCTGTCGCCGACCCTGCCGCCTACCGATTGCCGGGCCGGATTTGCTATTGCCGCGTGCGGCTGTTCAAAGTACACTGGCCCCTCCCTTTTGTGGTTGAGTTTGTTTTGGAGAGTTGCATGTTGACGGTGATTTTGAATGCCGGTTTCGGCGTGCTGGTGCTGTTGGCCTTCGGGTTGAGCGGCGGGGCCAACTGGGGCTGGTCGGTCTTTTGGGGCGTCGTCGCCTTCGCGGCGGGCCAGGTCGCAGCCGGATTTCTGATTCAGCGGCGGGTCAAGGCCGGTATGGCCGGTGTGCAGAAGATTCTGGAGGACGGCCAAAAGCGCTTGCAGGCGAAAGTCAACCAGTGGCAGACGCGTCCGCCGGGCAGCCTCAAGCAGGCGCAGATGGAGATCGAGCGTGAACAGCGAATGTTCGTTGAACGGGCGCTGGAGGCGTCGAAGGCGATGGAGCGCTTTAACCGCTGGGCGCCACTGATGGGACGCCAGTTGGGCACGATGCGATTGCAGCTTTACTGGATGCTGAAGGATTTCAAGCGTGTCGACGAACTGATGCCCAAGGCGCTGATCATGGATCCGATGATGGCGGCGATCAAGCTGGCGCGCATGCACATGCTGGGGGAAAAAGAGGGCATGGCGGCTTTCTTTAAAAAGCAGACGCGCCGGTTGCGGTATGGACAAGGCGCGTTGCTCTATGCCCTGTACGCTTGGATTCTGGTGCAGAACCAGGATCTCGACGGGGCGCACAAAGTGCTGATCGAGGCGTGCGAGAAGATGGAGAACGAGACGATCAAACGGAATCGCGAGCACCTGGCGAATAACCGTGTCGGCCATTTCTCCAACGCCGGCTTGGGAGACGAGTGGTACGCCCTGCACCTTGAACAGCCCAAAGTCAAGATGCAGCGCCAGCGCCCGAATGCGTTCGGCCGTCCGTTCTGACGCCGGACGACACAGATGCCGTCCCTCCATCACGGGGCCCCAAGGGGGTTTTCGAAGGGGCTGGAGGGCCGGGCTCCGTCCCGGCCGGTGGAGGCTGTCGGGTGATGGAGTGTAACATGAGTGATGCGGATAAATTGGAATTGCTCGGGCTGGAGGTCGCGTGCGTGATCGGCGACCTGCCGGAGGAGCGCGGACGCGAGCAACGGTTGATGGTTGACGTGTCGTTGGCGTGTGACCTGGCCGCTGCGGGCGTGAGTGACGACCTGCGTGACACGGTGGATTATGCGGCACTGGCTGCGGCGATCCGCGCGGCACTGCGCGCGGCGCGCTGCCGGATGATTGAGCGTGCGGCCGAATACGTGGCGCGCGTCTGTCTCGCTGACCCGCGCGTGCGGTCGGTGCGCGTCCGGGTCGAAAAGCAGGGGGCGGTGCCGGGGCTGCGCGCGGCGGCGGCTACCGTGACGCGCGAAAGGGATGGTGTCTCCGTATGATCCCGCGCCCGACGCAAGCGGTTGTCCTGGCGGCCGGTCTCGGTACGCGCTTGCGCCCGCTGACGCTTGCCCGTCCGAAGCCGCTGATGCCGCTCCGGAATGTGCCGCTGCTGGAGCGCATCCTGAGCATGCTGGAAGCGTGGGGGGTCGAGCGTATCGCAGTGAACCTGCACAGCCAGCCCGAGGCGATCCAAGACTTTCTCGCGCGCCGTGACGGCCGGGCCTCGGTTCGCACTTCGTATGAGCCGGAAATCCTGGGGACGGCCGGCGCGTTGCGTCCGCTCAAATCTTTTCTCGGCACGGAGCCTTTCTGGGTGGTCAACGCCGATATCGCGGCGCGCCTGTCGCCTGAGCCGTTGTTGCAGGGGTTCGCGGCGGGCGACGGTTTGGCCGCCGCTTGGCTGGAGCCCAAGAAGGGGCCGCGCACGGTCGAAGCCGACCGGAGGGGGCGGATCACCTGTTACCGCAGCCCGACGCCCGGCGTGCCCGGCACCTTCACCTTTTGCGGCCTGCAACTGGTGTCGCCGCGCCTTTTCGAGTTCCTGCCGGATCGTCCGTTCTGCACGCTGGTGGAGGCTTACGAGCGCGCCTTGGAATGCGGCGTCTGTGTGCAGGGCGTGGCGGTCAAGGACAGTGATTGGGATGATGCCGGTACGGTCGAGTCCTATTTGCGGCTGCATGATCAGCGGGTGATCAAGAGGGGAGCTTTTGACGCTCAACGTGCAACGGTCAACGCTCAACCCTCAAGTCACGGACGAGAGGGGACGGGGATATGGGTGAGCGAGGGGGCCGAGGTGGCGCCGGACGTGCGCGGGCGCCGCAGTGTGGTGTACGGCGGGGCGCGTGTGCTGCCGGGCAGTGTCCTCAAAGGGTGCGTGATCGGCGGCGGTTGCGTTGGCGGACGGTTGGATGGCGTCGTGTGTGTGGCGGCCGACGAGACGGGCGACGATGCGTTGCCGGCGGCGTTGGGCGTGCTGGGGTGGCTGCCGCGCGAGACGGCCGCCGCGTTTCTCGGGGCGCGCGGCTCGGATCGCAGCTTTTGGCGCCTGTATCATGGATCCGACCGGGCGATTTACATTCGCTATGGACTTGAGAGGACGGAGAACACGCGTTATGCCGGGCATGCGCGCCTGCTGACAAAAGCCGGCGTGCCGGTGCCTCAGGTGCTGGCCGAGCTGGCGCAGCGCCGTTGCCTGGTGATGGAGGACTGGGGCAACGACTCGCTTCAGACGCGTATGAAAGCGCATCCGGAGCGGGCTGAAGCGTGGTATCTGCCGGTTGTTCAGGCGCTGGCGCGCCTTCACGGAGAAGGCACGCGCCGGGCTGTGGCCGAGCTGGACGCGTCGATGCTGGAGCCGCCGTTTGACGCTGCGCTCTATGGCTGGGAACACGGCTTGTTTGAGGAGCATATGCTCAAAGGGCGCTACGGATATGCGGCGATGCCCGACGGCGTGGCGAACGAGTTGCGGGAGGTCGCGGTGCGACTGATGGACGCGCGGCAGGTGTTGGTGCACCGCGATTGTCAGTCCAGCAACGTTCTGTTTCGCGGCAAGTGCATGGCTTTCATCGATTTTCAGGGCCTGCGGATGGGAGCGGCCGCCTATGATCTGGCTTCTCTCCTGTATGACCCTTATGTTACACTGACCCCCGAGTTGAGAGAACGTCTAGCACAGGCCTACGGGGCGTGCGGCCCGGATCTGCATGAGGGTGTGAGACTGCTTCACACCGGTGCCGTGCAACGGCTGGTGCAGGCGTTGGGTGCGTTTGGCCGGTTGGCCTCCGTGGGACAGGCGGGCTTCTCGCGGCATATCCTGCCGGCGCTGCAATATCTGTTGGAAGCTGCCGATATCTGCGGGTTGGATGCCGTAGGCGGGCTCGCCGAAGAGCTGATCGCAAAAGAAACTGTGAGTCTATAGGAGGCGCGGGTGGGTGCCTTGCATAAATCTGGCGTGGATACATTTATCGCGCGTGTGCGGCGTGAGGCCCGATTGAAGCGTGATCCCGTCGTACTGAAGTCGATGGGGCATACACGTACGTTTCTCGCCTTTGACTGGGGTTGCGACACGTTTGTCTTCGAAAAGGACATCTGGAAACATCTGGAGAACCACAGCCCGGTGCTGATCGTGCGTAAGCGGGATCTGGTCAAGGGGACGAGCGGCTATATTATGACCCTGACTGCCGGCAATCACACGGTCGCGGCCATCCCCTTGCTTTCTGGTCAGTTCTGGAATCTCGGCCGCGTGCCGGCCGCACAGCGAAGCGAGACGTTGCGGGATGCCGTCGTCTGCGCGAACGTGGTGAATGGCATCCTCGAAATCTCGCAGCGCGACGTGTCGACCGACGTGGTCACCGAGGCCGACGAATGGTTGCAGAGCGTCGGATTCGCGCTCAACGATGTGATCATGGCCGAACGTAACGATGCCGCCCTGGAGTACTACCGTCGGCAGGGACAGGAATGGCGCATCAAACCGTTGGCTTGGACGCGGCGCGAGATGGACGCGGCTCTGGCCGCGAGCCGCACGCACATCAACACCTGTCTACGCTACTACCACAGTGCCAAAGGTGTGCATTTCCTGTCGTACACCGATTTTCATGGGCTGTTGACGTTGATACAGACGGATTACGCCGCCTTTGTGGAATGTCTGCGAGAGCTGGTTTCGATCTTCGAGGGCGACGTGCGTTCTTGGATGCGTTCGCCGAAATATCACGGCCATAACGAGATCGAGCTGTTCGGCCTGCGTCGGGGCGAGGCATGCGAACGTATTGTGCCTGAGTTGGAGCGGATCATGGAGGGGATCACGCTCAAGCGGCTGGATGCCCAACAGGTGGCCGAACGCATGCAGGCGGTCGACGCGCATTTCAAAGCCTCGCTGGAACGGCCTGAACTGGCCGACGAGACCAGTGACGATTTCGTCGAGACGCTCTACATGCACCTGACGGGCGAGGTCTATTACGGTCAGAGCGCGGCCGTCGCGCTGGCGTTCGACGACCGCCGCACGGCGTTGCCGGGCGCGACCTTCCGGGGGGGACGGCCGGACTTCCATCCGGGAGCCGACGAGCGCACGCACGTCCTGCTGGCGAATGTCCAACAGATGATGAGCCAGGACGAGACCATCGAGTATGCCAACGTCTACGAGGTGCGATCTGAAAGCGATGCCACGAACAACCTGGCCGTGGGAGCGGGGGTGACGCGGGAAATCGTCTTCAAGACCAACCGGCGTCCGCTCTGTACGAGCTTGATCGAGAAGCGTCTGGCGTTGAAGACGCCCGGCTACGGCAGTTACATGCTGGCGCGCGTTGAAGCCTTCAAGGCGCTGGGCGTAGGGTTCGGCGAGTATCGCCTGCTGATGCGGCTCGACAGCACTGCCGGACGCGAGATGAACTACTTCATCCGTAACCGGTGCCCCGGCGAGCCGTTGGACGATGTTCCGGCGCGGCTGTTTCAGCGTGTGGGTGAATTCGGCGGTAGTGAGGCCGGTGAGGATCCTGCCGTGGTGCTGAAGCTGGGGGCACTGCTCGGGGATGCCGCCGCGCAAAATCTGGTGCTCAAAAAATATCTGCCCGCTGGAGGTGGATGCCGGTTCGGGGTCGGCAAGGAGATCTTTGAATTTGGCTACGACATCACTGCGCGGCGCGAGATGCCGATGGGAGTGAAACTGTGTTCGATCCGCGGCTGTTTCGGTTGGCCCGACACCTCTTACACGGAGGAGAATCTCAACACGCTGTTCGATTTTTATTTCGATAGCTACGCACGGGTTCTCTACCGGTTTTGGTGCAAGCATCGTGAGGCTGTGACGTTGGAGGAGCTGACGGAGCGGTTTTTTGACGGGTTCGAGTTCAAAACGCGCGAAATGCACTGGAATTACTCGACGCGGCGCGAACAGTTCGATGCCTTCGACCCGAAACTGCCCAAACACTATGCCTTCGTCAAAAAATGGCGTTTTGCGCTCTGGTCGCTGGAGCGTCAGTTACGACGTCTCGACAGTCTGAGAACACTCTTTAGCCGGTGCGTGCAACAGGTCGCGCAAGCGTCGGAGGATGAACAAGGAAGCAACAACCATGATCATGTCTAAAACCGCCGACAGTCTGACGACGGCGTTTTCCCCTTCCGCCAAAATCAATCTCGTTTTTGTTGAAGTGACCGATTCCGCGCGCGAACTGGAGCGCAGTCACCTGTGCGGGCCGACGGCCGGCCTGATCCAGGCTGAAGCTTTGGCCGCAGTGGCGCTCCTTGGCGCTGAATTGTCGCAGCCCGAAGAGACGGTGACGCTGCGCATGCGCGTGTCGGGCCCTGTGGGCGGCCTGCTGGTGGAGGCTGGGGCCGACGGCAGCCTGCGCGGACACACGCAGGTCAAGGTGATGAACGATTTGGATGCGTGCGAAGAACTGGATCTCTCGTGCGCGCTGGGCGAACACGGCGAAATTCAGATTATCCGCTCGTTGCCCGGCAAGATACTGGCTAGCGGAATGACCGAGGTGTCACCGGCTTCGGTCGGCAAAGGGCTGGAACAGTACTACCAGCAGTCGCTGCAACGTCATGTGCTGGTGCAGGTGTCGGCTTTGGCGTACGGCGGGTTTATCGACGGGTCGCGCGGTCTGCTGGCCGAGTGCCTGCCCGATGGCGACCGTGAGGTGTTTGAGCGCGTCGCGAAGTATTTTGAAGACGGCACCATGCAGGAGAGCCTGGAGGCCGCCGCCTCCCCACAAACACTCTGCTCGACCTTGGGGCTCGACGACTGCGTGTTCCAGCCCGCCAAACCGCTACGGTTCGCGTGCCGCTGCACGCCCGAACGTGTCGATGCCATGCTGGCCGGCATGCCGTCCGCCGATCTCGAAGAGCTGGTGCGCGAGGAACGTCCGACCCGCGTTTTCTGTCACATGTGCGGCAAAGGGTATGAGGTTTCGGTCGAGCGCGTGCGTCAGATTTTGAGCGATCGCGGGTAGCCGTAGAGCAAGAAGGAAGATGAGGAAGGATCGGGGGAGGGAGAGAACATCGAACGCTGAACGCCGAACGCGGGATGTGGAGACGGTGCGTCAGGGGTGGCAGTGCCGGTGGGGTTTCGCAAGCCCGAGCGCCGGGGGCGAGCGTCTGCCCGTCCAGCCGCAAAACATGACATGGGGTGCGCAAACCCAAAATCAAAAATCAAAAATTCTCACTTGCGCCCCTCGTGCCGCTGTGATAACCTCATCATCCATTTATTTCCAATTGGGAAGGAATCGAATCCGATGCCGACGATCAATCAGTTAGTGCGCAAAGGGCGCGAGCCGCTGCGCAAGAAGAGCAAGTCGCCCGCGCTGAAGGCTTGTCCCCAGCGCCGCGGGGTCTGTCTCGTCGTGAAGACGCAGACGCCGAAGAAGCCGAACTCGGCGTTGCGCAAGGTGGCCCGTGTCCGTCTGACGACGGGCTATGAAGTGACGGCTTACATCCCGGGTGAGGGGCACAACCTGCAAGAGCACAGCGTGGTGCTGGTGCGCGGCGGCCGTGTGAAGGATCTTCCCGGCGTCCGTTACCACATCGTCCGCGGCTGTCTGGACAGCCTGGGCGTGGCCGGGCGCAACCGCAGCCGTTCCAAGTACGGCATGAAGCGTCAGAAGAAGGCGGAGAAGTAAACCATGGCAAGACGGCGCAGAGCAGTGAAGCGGGTGCAGCCCGCCGACCCGAAATATAACAGCGAGCTGGTGGCCCGCGTGATCCGTGCGCTCATGAAGAGCGGCAAGAAGACCACGGCGGAGCGCATCGTCTACGGCGCGTTGGAAGAGCTGAAGGAGAAGACCGGCAAGGATCCGATCGAGGTGATGGACGCCGCGATCGCGAACATGAAGCCGAAAGTGGAGGTCAAGTCCCGTCGCGTGGGCGGCACGACCTACCCGGTGCCGGTCGAGATCCGCCCTGGGCGTCAGCTTTCGCTGGCCCTGCGCTGGATGTCGATGTACGCCAGCGCGCGCCGCGGCACGCCGATGCCGAAGGCGGTGGCGGCCGAGTTGATCGAGGCCTACAACAACCAGGGTAACGTGATCAAGAAGCGCGACGACACGCACAAGATGGCGCAGGCCAACAAGGCCTTCGCGCATTACGCGTGGTAAGGCGCTGACCCGGCACCTTACGATTTCCCTGAAGCCATGCGGATTCCCGCATGGCTTTTTGGGTTTCAACAGCGAGCGCGGCACCGGTACTAGGATGCGTCTAAGCGTGCCGGTTTTTTCCGGCCATGATTCCCGACAGCTTCGCTTTGGCGAGAAGAAATCCAGGATTAACATGATTGGGTTAAAACAGTTACATTTTTTTGTTTTCTGTAGTTGACTTTTATTGCCCCCTTACGCACACTTTTAAGTAATCGTGTTTGTCGGTGTTTTTCCTGCTGGATCCGTAGCGACGCTATATTTGAAAGGATGGCTTCGATGTGTGGAGTAAGACCGCTCTGGCTGTATGCTGTGGTTGGCGCGTCCGTTCTATGTGCTATGGCGACCTGTGGGGGTTGGGCGAAAGAGGCCGACCGTGAAAAGGTGGCTAGCGCATTGGAGCAGACCGGGCATCGACGTTTGGACGTGAAAGCCGGTCTGCGTTTTTTTCAACTTGTGGCGGCCTTTGACGAGGCGACGAACGCAGTCGCGGTTCAGGCGTCGGAGTATATGGCCGCGACGGAGCAGTTGGAGGCGCTCGACGCGGAACATGCCGCGATGTTCAACTTGGAGCCCGCGAAGCGTTATCTCTACGAGCGCTCCACCGGCAAGCTCTTCCGGCTGGAGGTCCAGTCCGGAAAGCCTCCCAAAGTCGTCCGGATTCTCGACCGCAAACTGACACAGGAAGAGGGGCGGGCTTACCTTGCGGCGCAGGGTGCCCGCCTCGAACTTATCGCCAGGCAGCAGGCGGCGGCGGAGAAGATCTCGGAGCAGGAGGAGGCCGCCTCGCAGGCGGTCGCGGCGCTGAAAACGGAATTCGGCGTGGAGCCGGACGCTTGGGCTGACCTTTACCTTCTGCCGGGGCGCAAAGAGGTCGTTCTGGTACAGGGGCGTTATCCGGCGAAGCCGTCCGAGCCGATGGTTCCGACGAAAAGCGGCGAGATCCCGCCTGAGGCGCTCTGGATCTACGGCGTGGACTTCATCCTGCCCGAGGGCAGTGGTCCGGTGCTTTCCCGTCTCCGGGATGCGCTCGGCAACCTTGTGGCAGGCGAGCAGAGGGACGTATCGTTCACATCGCAGGAGTGGGGTACGGAGAGCGTCGCGATTTCGGATTTGGCCATGTTGCTCAAGGGCGGGCAGGTGTCGGTTGAAGACGGCAGAACACTGCGCGTGCGCGCTCGTTCGTTTAACGGTGCGCTCGTGTCGCGCGACTCGGTTGTTCCGGCTGTTTCCAATCTCTTGAACACGGTGCGCGAGTCCGGTTACTACATGGTCGGACTCGGACAGGCTCTTCAGCCGCCGACCAACGGCGTGCTCGCCGTGAAGCTGGACGCCGGGCGCGTGGGCGACGTGAATGTCGCCTTCATAGGCCAGACCAACGAGACCGGCGTGGTGGCATCCGAGGGGAAATGGTATTCTGGTGAGCAGATCAAACGCCGCTTTTACAAGTCGGCACCGGGGCAACCCTTCGACTACAACGCGCTTTATAACGCGCTCTGGGAAGCGAATGAGAATCAGGATCTCGCGGTCAACACGGACGTCAAGGTCCGCCAGGTGCGGGGCGAGGACGGTTCGGTGGCACGCACCGCCGACCTGACGCTGGAGGTTCAGGAATCACGGCCGATCCACGGTTCGGTGGAAATCGGCAACGACGGCAGCGCGCAGTCCGGTAACTGGTGGCTGGGCGGCACCCTGCGCCACCAGAATCTGACCCGTCATGACGATGTGCTTTCGGTCGAGGCGCAGACCGCGCTGGAGGACTCTTCGCTGTATGCGGTTTCGGGCAGCTACATGCTGCCGCATTATTGGAAACACGGCGGCGCGCTCAGTCTTTACGCCGGCTATTCCGAACTGGACATCAACAACCTGATCCCCGGGATCGGGGTCAACGGCTTGGGAAAATACGCCGGGTTGCGCCTTTCCCAGCGGCTGCTGGATACGCGCGACCACCAGATTGAACTCGCCGTGGGGCAGACCTACCGCTACGTCGAGGAAAACCTGGTTTTTGACGGCTATACGGCCGACACGCGCGACGCGACCATCGCGCCGTACTATCTGCAACTCAGTTGGCAGCAGAAGCGGCTGGACGCCTTGGGCGGCCGCACCTTCGCCATGGCGGAGGTCTCGCACAATGTCGGCGGTTGGATGGGGACTTCGCGTGACGACGACATGCAGCGGATGCGGGTGGGTGCGGATGCGGACTACACCATCGAGCGGGTCCAGTTTGCGCGCCTGCAGGCGGTGAGCGGTCTTGACACCCTGGACGACCGCCTCGAATCGCGCTGGACGCTTTTTGTCCGCGGCGTGGGCCAGTTCTCGCAAGACCCGCTGGTGTCTCTGGAGCAGCTTGGCATCGGCGGTGCGGCAACCGTGCGAGGCTACGAGGAGCGCGAGCTTTTGGGCGACCAAGGCGCATATGCCTCGGTCGAGCTGCGCACGCCGACGCTGTCGGGCATCCTGCCGGCCTCGCTCCGCTGGTTCAACAGCGGCAGTGAATGGCAGGTGTTGGACCGGTTGCAGCTTCTGGTGTTCTTGGACGCGGGCTGGGTACGTGTCATCGACTCCCTGCCGGGCGAGGACGATGACACCTTCATGTTGAGTTTGGGCCCCGGCTTGCGCTACGCCCTCTCACGCCACGCGCTCCTGCGCCTGGACTGGGGGTTCCCGCTCGAGGAAACGGTCGAGTCTGATCGTACAGGCAGGGGGCATCTGAACTTTCAACTCCAATTCTAATGGACATTCGCGGTATCGACTGTTTCGAACATGGCCAACCGTCTGAAGCCATCGGAGGCAAGAGAAACATGAATCAAGCACTGACCTGTTTTCGGCGTAAGACGCACAAACGCGTGCTTGCGGTGCTGGCGATATGGAGCCTGCTGTCGGCTCTGCCCGTGCCGGTCTTGGCGTTGCCTCAAGGCGGTTCGGTGGGAGGCGGCAACGTGTCGTGGCAGACCGTCGGCAACAAGATGACGGTCAATCAAGGCTCGAACCGTGCGATCATCAACTGGGATACGTTTGGCATCGGCGCGCACGAGACGGTGCAGTTCGTCCAACCGGGCGCGAATGCGGCGATTCTGAACCGCGTGACGGGCCGTTACTCGAGCGAGATCTTCGGCAGCCTGCTCGCGAACGGGAACGTCTACCTGGTCAACCCCAACGGCATCCTGTTCGGCGCGGGTTCGCGCATCAATGTCGGTGGGCTGGTCGCCTCGACCTTCGATCTGTCCGATGAGGACTTCAATGCCGGGCGCCTCAATTTCGCCCGGATGCTCAACTCGGGCCAGGTGATCAACCACGGGACCATCACGGCGGGCGCCTTCACCTACCTGTTGGGCGCGGGGGTTGAAAACGATGGCGTGATCCGGGCACCGGCCGTGGCTTTGGCGGCCGGACGCGAAAAGATCGTCATCGACCGCACCGAGAACGGCGGCGAGATCCGACTGAGCGTGGATCCGGGCATGCCCGCGATCTCCTTCGACGTGTCCGTCGATCCCGCGGCCATGCCCAACGTGATCAACCAGGGCGTGGTGGACGTTTCGGGCGAGACCGGCGGACAGGCTGTCCTGCAGGGTGCGAATGTGGTGCAGGCCGGGACGGTTCGCGCGGACGGTACGGAGGGAGACGGCGGACGGATCAGCCTGCTGGGCGAGCGCCTGATCGCGCTGGGCAGCGAGAGCGTGACAACGGCGAACGCGGGACTGGACGGCGACGGCGGGCGTATTGAGGTGATTGCGGAAAACTTCGCCGGCATTTATGACGGTGCCCAGATCGCGGCGCGCGGCGGGAGCCTGCGCGGGGACGGCGGCTTTGTCGAAACCAGCGGACACCGCAGTTTTGTCATCGATGCTGTGCCGGATGTGGGAGCCGTGAACGGACAGGCCGGCGAATGGCTCATCGACCCGTACAATATCGAGATCGTGAGTGACTCGGGTTTCGGGTACAACAACGCTACCCCGGGGCTGATCTTTTCGACAGTCGACAATACCTTGGTTCCGGTCAGCATCATCCTCGCCGCGCTGGCCGACGGTAACGTGACCGTCCGGACGCAAACCGACGGTATGCAGGACGGCACCATCACGGTTAGCGCCGCCATCACCTATCTGGGCTCCAACACGCTGACGCTCGAGGCCGTGCAGGACATTCTCATCAACGCCATCATCCAGGCGGAAGATGGCGGCCTCGGCCTGATCGCGGGCGGCAGCGTGACACAGGCCGCCGCCGCGGATCTGCTTCTCGGGACGCTGACGCTTGACGTGACCGGCAACGTCACGCTGGAGAACGCGGGGAACCGGATCGGCACGCTGGGCGGGACGGTCGGCGGCACCCTCGAGTTGCGCAACAACGTTGACCTCAACCTGAACGGATTGACAGTGGAGAACGATCAGACGGTGTTGAACGTCAACGGCAACCTGACGGGCAACGACGCCAACATCCTCGCTGATCTGACCGTGACCGCGGCAGGCGACATCACGCTCAACAACGCGGACAACGATTTCGGTTATGTGGCCGCCAGCGCCAACGGCGGCGCCGGCGCGATCAAGCTTGCGGACAAGAACGGACTCACCCTCCGCGACATCAAAGGCGGCTCATTGACCGTCACGGCACTGGGCGGCGACATCGTGCAGGAGGACGGGACAACGGTGGACGTTGCGGATGCGACGGATCTGGACGCCACCGGACAGATCGTCCTGTTCAATGAAGGGAACCAGTTCGGCGGGCCGGTGGACGCGGCCGCCACGCTCGTCAAGCTGCGGGCCGCGGACGGCATCGAGCTGAACGAAGTGGATGCCGGCATGGACGGACTGACCGTTCGGACGGACGGCGGCGCCATCACGCAGACCGCCACGGGCAGCGTCAGCGTCGATGGCGAGACGCGCCTCACGGCGCGTTCCGGAGCCGATCCCGCAGCCATCAGCCTCGATAATGACGCCAATGACTTCGTCGGCGCGGTTCATGCGGACGGTCTGGATATCACGCTGGCGGATGGGAACAGCATCCTGCTGGGTGACATCGATGCGGCGGGCACGCTGGCGGTCACCGCGCGGGGCGGTTCCGTCACGCAGGCGGACGAAACGCGCGTGGACGTGGCGGGCGTTGCCAGCTTTCTGGCCGAGGGCACGGGCAACGATATCGTCCTCACCAGCGTACTCAACGATTTTCAGGATACGGTGAATGCCTACGGACGGGATATCGCGCTGACGGACGGTAACGGCGGCCTCAGCGTGGGCCGCATTAAAGGCAAGGCCGACCCCGACGACGGCACAGCGGCCGGCACGGTCGTTGTCACTGCGCTGAACGGCGGCGGCATCACCGACGCGCAAGGAGAGACGGTCTCACACGACGCGGAAGGCTTTGCGGTTCAGAACGGTGCCCGTACCGTCAACATCATTGCGGATAATTTGCTGTTGGACGCGGTTGGCGACATCGGGGGGGACGGCGCACCGCTGGATATCGAGGCCGGAACGCTGGCGGCCCGGTCCTCTGACGGAAACGTTTGGTTGTACGAGACAGATGCTCTGACGATCGGTACCGTCAACGGCGTGGCGGGGGTTTCGGCGGCTGCGAACGCTAAAGTTGAAACGCTCGAGGGCTCGATCACCGTCGCGCAGGCGGTCACGGCGACGGGGGGCGATATCCTGCTGGCGGCGCAGGGCACGGGCGCGGACGTCAGCGTCCAGGCGGCTGTCGGCGCGGACGGCAACGTGACGCTGCTTGCGGCCAACGGTGTTCTGCAGGGTGCGGCGGGCGATCTGACGGCAGGCGCGTCGATCGATGTTGAGGCGAAGGACGGCTCGGTCATCATGACGGACGGCGCGTCGGCCGCGGCGAATGGCAACATCCGGTATTTCGCCGCGCAGCATGCGGCGATCACCGGGCTCGACGGCGCGAACGTCCGGGTCGAGGCGGCAGCGGGATCCATCACCGATGCGGGCGATACGCGGGCGGACGTGACGGCGGCAACGGCGCAGCTCGTGGCCGGCGGCTCTGTCGGCGGCGCCGGCGGCACGGAGAGCGACGACAACACGTTGGCGCTGGACACGGCGGTCGCCTCGCTCGCTGCCCGCGCCGGGACGGACGGCAGCATTCATGTGCGGAACACGGGGACTCTGACCATCGGAACGGTCGATGCGATCAACGTCAACCGCGTGGTGCTCGACGGTTCGGCCGCGCCGCTTGCGGGCGCGGCGCTCGCCGGCGCGGAAGCGGGGGAAGACCTGAAGATCGTGAACGGGACGGGCGATCTGACCGTGAACGAGTCCGTGACGGCGGTGAATGGCGATGTGTTGCTCTTGGCACAAGACGGCGCTCTGGCGCAGCAGGCGGTGTTGACGGCCGGAGGGCTGGCCACGCTCATGGCCTCCGGCGCACTGGAAATCCATGCGGATATTGCGGCGGGCGGCGATGTCACGATTGAGGCCGCGGGCGGCAATCTGACGCAGGCGGCCGGCACGGGCGTCAGCGGCGCGAACATCCGGCTGGCGTCCAGCGGTGACGTGGCGCTCGGCAGCCTGACGGCGGACGATGCGGTGAGCGTCGTCGCGGGCGGGAACATCACGGATGCGGACGCGAACGAGATGGCGAACATCACAGCGTCGCGCGCGCGGCTTGAGGCGGGCGGCTCGATCGGGGCCGGCGCGGGGGCCGAGAGCGACGCCAACCTCGCGGCAGTCGATCTGGCGGTCGGGAACATCGAGGCGTCCGCGGTCGTGGATCTGTACCTGCAGTCCCTGAACGCCATGACGGTCGGCGGGGTGGGGGACGTCGGGATCTACCGCGCACGCTTCGATAGCGGGGTCACGAGCGTGACGGACGCGGATTTGACGGGGCTTTCGGCCGACACGGGCGTGGCAAAGGTCAAGGCCGCAGGCGCACTGACGGCCGCCGAGGCGGTCGCGGCGGGAACGGACGCGCTGATCCTGACCACGGATGGCGACATCATTCTGAACGCGGGGCTGACGGCGGGCGGCGGCGCGGCGGCGGTCGCGGCGCAGAACGTGGCGCAGAACGCGGACATCACGGCGGGCGGCGACCTCTACGTCGAAGCCGTTGGCGGCTCGGTGACGATGGCCGACGGGACGGTGTCTTCCGCGGGCGGGCACGCGCGGGTCGCGGCGGCGCAGGACGTGGCGCTGGGCGCGGTGGCGGCGGCCGGCGACGCGAGCGTTTTGGCCGCGGCAGGGGACATCACCGACAACACGGCGGACGAGACGGCCAACGTGACGGCGCAGGGGCTGCGGCTTGAGGCGGGCGGCTCGATCGGATCCGGCGCGGGCGCGGAGAGCGACGCCAACGCGGCGGCGCTGAACACGTCGGCGGTGAAGATCGAGGCACAGGCCGGGCAGAACATCTATTTGGACGAGCTGAATGCGGTGACGGTCGGCGGCGTGGACGGCGTTTCGGTCGGCATGGTGCGGTTCGGCAGCGGGACCACGGCGGTGTCCGACGGCGACCTGGCCGGGATCAATGCCGTTGCTGGCGCGGCGAAGCTGAAGGCCGGCGGGACGGCGACGGCCGCCGAGGCGGTCGCGGCGGGGACGGACGCGCTGATCCTGACCACGGCGGGCGACATCGTTCTGAACGCGGGGCTGACGGCGGGCGGCGGCGCGGCGGCGGTCGCGGCGCAGAACGTGGCGCAGAACGCGGGCATCGCGGCGGGCGGCGACCTCTACGTCGAGGCCGTTGGCGGCTCGGTGACGATGGCCGACGGGACGGTGTCTTCCGCGGGCGGGAACGCGCGGGTCGCGGCGGCGCAGGACGTGGCGCTGGCCGCGTTGGTCGCGACGGGCGACGCGAGCGTTTTGGCGGTGGCAGGGGACATCACCGACAACACGGCGGACGAGACGGCCAACGTGACGGCGCAGGGGCTGCGGCTTGAGGCGGGCGGCTCGGTCGGATCCGGCGCGGGCGCGGAGAGCGACGCCAACGCGGCGCTGAACACGTCGGCGGCGAGGATCGAGGCGCAGGCCGGACAGAACATCTACATCGACGAATCCGACGGCGTGACGGTCGGCGGCGTGGACGGCGTTTCGGTCGGCATGGTGCGGTTCGGCAGCGGGACGACCGCGGTGTCCGACGGCGGCCTGGCCGGGATCAATGCCGTTGCTGGCGCGGCGAAACTGAAGGCCGGCGGGACTGCGACGGTCGCCGAGACCTTCACGGCGGGGACGGACGCGCTGGTCCTGACCACGGCGGGCGACATCGTTCTGAACGCGGGGCTGACGGCGGGCGGGCACGCGACGGTGATTGCGGCGGCGGGTGTGGCGCAGAACGCGGACATCGCGGCGGGCGGCGGCCTCTACGTCGAGGCCGTTGGCGGCTCGGTGACGATGGCCGACGGGACGGTGTCTTCCGCGGGCGGGAACGCGCGGGTCGCGGCGGCGCAGGACGTGGCGCTGGGCGCGGTGGCGGCGGCCGGCGACGCGAGCGTTTTGGCGGTGGCAGGGGACATCACCGACAACACGGCGGCGGAGACAGCCAACGTGACGGCGCAGGGGCTGCGGCTTGAGGCCGGCGGCTCGATCGGATCCGGCGCGGGGGCCGAGAGCGACGCCAACGCGGCGGCGCTGAACACGGCGGCGGCGAACCTGGAGGCGCAGGCCGGGCAGAACATCTACATCGACGAGTCCGACGGCGTGACGGTCGGCGGCGTGGACGGCGTTTCGGTCGGCATGGTGCGGTTCGGCAGCGGGACGACCGCGGTGTCCGACGGTGACCTGGCCGGGATCAATGCCGTTGCTGGCGCGGCGAAACTGAAGGCCGGCGGGACTGCGACGGTCGCCGAGACCTTCGCGGCGGGGACGGACGCGCTGGTCCTGACCACGGATGGCGACATCGTTCTGAACGCGGGGCTGACCGCGGGCGGCGGCGCGGCGGCGGTCGCGGCGCAGAACGTGGCGCAGAACGCGGACATCGCGGCGGGCGGCGACGTCACCCTTGAGGCGGCGGGGGGCGATGTCACGCAGGCGGCGGGCGCGGCTGTCAACGGCGCGAGCATCCGGCTGGCGGCCAGCGGCGATGTGGCGCTCGGCAAACTGACGGCGGACGACGCGGTGAGCGTGGTTGCGGGCGGCGATATTACAGACGCGGACGCGGATGAGTCGGCGAACATTATGGCTTCGCGGGCGCGGCTTGAGGCGGGCGGATCGATCGGGACGGCTGTGAATGTGGTCAATACCGCGGTCGACATTGAGGCCGGTCACGTGGAGGCGGTTGCGGGCGGTGATATGCACTTGCGTTCGCAAGGGACGATCACCGTGGGCGGCGTCGGCGACGTGGCGGTCCGGCGCGCGCGCTTCGCAAGCGGCGTGTCCACGTCAACGGATGCGGACCTCCCGGGGATCACGGCGGGCGGTGATTTCACGGCGGTGTCGCTGAACGGGTCGATCGTTCAGACGCCCGACAGCGTTGTGACGGTGGGCGGCGACACGGTTCTGACGGCGCTGCATGGCGATATCCTCTTAGAGAACGCGCTGAATGATTTCGGCGGACAGACGGACGCAACGGCGCGAAACGTGGGGCTGCGGGACGCAAACGACCTGTTGGTCGGGCGTGTCGAGGCCACGGGTGGCGGGCATGTCCGCCTTACCGCCGGCGGGAGCCTCCTCGGCAACGGCATGTCGCCGAATGTCGTGGCCGGCACGGCGGAATTGTACGCGGGACTGGACATTGGCGCTCCGCTCTATCTGGACGTGGGGCGGATTGACGAAGCGCGCGCGGGGCGGGATATCCATCTGATTGAGGTCTCTGGCGACATGCGGGTCTTGAGGCAGGTGTATGCCGGACGGAACCTGTATCTGGATGTGCTGCATGGCGGGATCGTCGATGCCGACGGCGACGGTTATGTGCGTCCCCGTAACGTGACGCAGAATAACGCGGATCTTTACGCGGGCTGGGGAATGTTTCTCACAGCGGATTTCGTGGGGTCGCGCGGCGAGCCGGTTGAGCTGATCGCGCGCGGTTCGCTGTACCTGGACTCCCACCTGCCGGATGCGTCGCGAGGCACCGGAAGGTATGTCTGGGTGGTGATCAACGGGGAAGTCGGCAACGGGCCGGAGGATGTCCTCGTTGGTAGACATGGCGCGTCGGTGCCGGGCATGGTGATTTACAACGGGCAGGTGGTGTCAGGCCCATGGTGGGTGGTGAGGCAGTTCCAACTCGCGCAGCGCTCGCTCTTCAACCGCGACCAGGCGAACCTGCTGGATTCCGGCATCATCCGGGTGCCGTGGTTCCTCTCGCCAGAGGTGAGCCTGCTGTCGCGGGATGCGGTGCGTGACGATCTGCGCGATCCGGAAGTGAAGCGCGTGACGGGTTTGGAGGAGGAACCGGGGGCTGAGGACGGGGAGGACGGCGTCGTGATCGGTATTCCGGTGGCGAAGATCCCTTAGTGCCTTACGAACCAACACCAGCAATAAAAAACAAGTTGTTTCTCACACGAAGCCACGAAGGGCACGAAGGTGGATGCCGTTTTAAAAGAAGCCTTTGTGGCCTTTGTGCCTTTGTGTGAGATTGAATTGGGTTGCGGGCTTCGCCCGCGTTGGACATTCAGTGTTTCCAGCAGCATCAACACTCGCGCGGCCGACCGCTGCAGGGCCCTGTCGGTCTTCAGCCGCGCCGCCGTCCTCTCGGCCGACTTGGCGACCGCAAACACGGCCCGGCCGCCTGTTCTCCAGGCCCTTTCTACTGCAAGTCCATCCGGGAAGATCGCCTGCCGCCCCATGCCGCGGCTGGTGATGTGGTGCCATCCCCCGGCGCAGTGGTGTCTCAGTTGCCTTGCCATGGCAACACTCTGCCAAACGCGAAATCACTGCGCAATCCGGCATTGTCTAATGTCAAAATATGATAATCATCCCCAGAGCCGCAAGTTGCCAGGTGATGTCAGCTTTGCTCCCCGAGCAGCGCGTGCAGCGCGCGCCAGCCGACCGCCCGAACGCCGGGACACAACGGCATGGGCGCGGCGTGTTCAGCCGTATCGGCATGCACGACCACCGCGCGCGTCGTGTCATCGCGGCCCATGGCCTTGGCAAGACGCGTCAGCGAGCGCCCATCGTCCGGCATCGGCGTACGGGTGGCCTTGGCCTCGATCAGCAGCAGACGGCGGTTGCCTTCGTCCACCACGAAATCGACCTCCAGCCCCTGGCGGTCGCGGAAGGTGTACAGCCCCCGCTCCAGCCCCCGGTTCAGGCGGTGCTTGACGATCTCCGAGGCGACGAGTCCTTCGAACAGCGGTCCGCGGAAAGGCGAGACGGCCAGATCCGCCTCGTTCCGGATGCCCAGCGGCGCGGCCAGGTCGGTCTTGTTGAGCATCCGGCCGCAGCGGCTGGCGAGGAGCCCCATGAAGCGGCGGAAGGTCGCGAGATCGCGGATGGAGGTGACGGCCCGCACGTCGCGCTCGAGGTAGGTCTGCACGTACGAGCGGAACCAGATGTCGGCGGCGCCGGGCGCCGCCAGCACCTCGGGGAAGCCGCCGAGACGCAGCGTCATGTGCGGCGCCTCCTCGGCGGAGAACGGCAGCAGCGAAAAGACCGCCGCACGCCCCGCCATGGACTCGGCGACGCCCTTCATCAGCGGGCCTCCTGCGAACCGGTGAGCAGCCACTGCCCCTTGCGCTGCGGATGCCGGTTGACGCGGGCGCGCACGTAGGCAAACAGCGCGGGCGCGTTCTGCATCTTGTCGAGGATGACCGGAAGCGTCAGGTTGTCCAGGAACGAGCGGGGGTCGGCCCGCACCCGCGCCACCACATCGGGATCCTCCAGCAGCACATGCTGGCAGGCACGGCACGGTTTCTGTCGGCCGGAAACCGGCAGAGGAAACAACGGCGGATTCGGAATATGCGTTTGTCCCAGACCCGACTGTTAACGGAGTAAAGACATGAAAACAAAGGACACCGCCTCAACCGCCTTGTCGGGGCTCTGTCTCAGTTCGGCTGGTATCGGGTTCTATTGCCTGCGCTTCCAATAATCGGGGTCGCGGTGCAGATTCATCACGGCAAGGACAAATATACCGTCGGATTCTATGCTGTAGAGTACGCCATAGGGAAAGCGGTGAACCAGGCAACGGTGTATTTCATGATCTATCTCTGGCCACATAGAAGGATAGTCAACTGCATTTTGAATGGCGGCAAAGACCTCTCTTGCAAAATCCAACCCAAGATCGTCATCGCAGTTTTGGTAGTACGCGATGGCATCACGGAACTCATCTTCCGCTTCTGGGTGAAACGCGAAATTCATGTCGCGGATTGCCGTTTGATTCTTGCGAAGACTTCTTCCCCGGGAATGGCTCTAACTCGTCCTGACCGAAGATCGTCCAACCTCGCTTTCGCCACTGCGCTCCATTTCTGGTCCATCTCGTGGTCAGGCGGGTTCAGGGTTCGCAACAGCGAATCAACGATGAAAGCCCTGTCTTCAACCGGCAAAGACTTGACCTCGTCTATGATCTCAATGGCAGTTGGCATCATTCACCTCGCTCGCTTCTGGTCTAATCATAGCATAGCGGTGTGTCTGAATTCAACTCGTGAAAGGTGTCGCCTCAACGGAGATTTGGGGTCGCTCATCCCAGAGCGGGAGTCAAGAGTCAAATGATCTCCGCTCCCACTTATCCAGGGCGTTTTTATTTGAACGGTTTTTGTGCGGTGAGGGATCGCATGGCGTACGATCTGTTCTCGCGGCAGGCGTCGGTGAAGTCGCCAAGGTGGCCGTCCGCGGTGCGGGAG
>Ga0208461_1000932_pt1 | contig 27415 bp, 25 predicted proteins | sample AD_JPNTR4_MetaG_FD_184448 | JGI IMG/M metagenome (GOLD analysis project Ga0208461, IMG submission 184448) | Active sludge microbial communities of municipal wastewater-treating anaerobic digesters from Japan - AD_JPNTR4_MetaG (SPAdes) (version 2) | ecosystem: Engineered > Bioreactor > Anaerobic...
AAAAGATGAAAAATCGCGCCTAAAACAACACCGAAAGCCAATCCCTTAACTCCAAAAGCCGGAACTAAAAAAATAATACCAAAAATAATTCCTAAATTATACATTATCGGCGATAATGAGGTAACTAAATATCTTTTGAAAACAAATAAAATTCCAGAAATTAAATTACTTATTCCTAAAATGATCGGACTTAAAAACATAATCCTTGTTAGGCAAATAGTTAATTCTTTTTTTTCTTGTGAAAATCCCGGCACAATAAAAGATAAAATTTGAGGAGTAAAAATAATTAAAATAAAACAAATCACTATTAAACACACCAAACAAACATTTAATAGATTTGAAAAAAATTCCCATGCTTCTTTTTTAGAACGAACCAGATATTCGCTAAAAATAGGAATGATTGTCGCTGAAATAGAACCTATTATAAAAATCATTGCCACAAAATCAGGTATCCTAAAAGCAGCATAATAAATATCTAATTCATCTCCAGCGCCAAATTTACTTGCCAACAATCTATCTCTTAAAAACCCTAATAAAGCGCTTATCAAATAATTAAATCCCAAAATAAAAGAAGCAAGGGTAATATTATGTGTTTTAGTGTCTAAAAATTTTTTAATCATAAACTTCTTTTAAAATCATTTTAAAATTTTGATTAATATTTAAATAGTAATATTTTTCTTTAAATTTTAAAAGAGGAAAAATTTATTAGAGATTATAAAATATTAAATTTTTAATTTGACACAAAAAAAGTAAATGGTATAATTAAACATGCGGCAAGCCATGCGACCGCTCTTTTATAAGAGAGGAAAGTCCGAACACCCATTGTCGCAAATGCGACTCTAAAAAAATAACGGGTAATACCCGTCCGGAGCAATCCGAGAGGTGCGAACAGTGACGTCTTTAATTGAAAAATTAAAGATATCCTTTTTAGGATAATTCCTATAGCAATATAGGAGTGAAACGGCTAAATCCTTATTGGGTGCAAGAACAAACTAAAAGATCAAGATTCATCTTAATCTTTTAGTAAAAGTGGTTCGCTTTAATTCTATAAGTAATTATAGAATAAGATAAATGGTCGCAATTCGTTAATCAAATTAACGAATACAGAATTCGGCTTACAGGCTTGCTGTAAAATTAAAAACCCATTTAAAATGGGTTTTTAATTTTACAAAAGCTTTAAGGTATTTTTCTCTTGGTCTAGTGCTTCATTAACTAATCTGTCTGCTTCTTTATTTTTTTCTCTTTTAATTAGCTTAAATTTAACTGACTTAAAATCAAGTTTTAAATTCCAAACTTCTAAAAATAAAGGTTGTATTTTTTCATCTAATATTTTATATTCTCCATTTAATTGCTTTACTAATAATTCGGAATCAGAAAAAATTGTAACTTCTGTATTTTTTGCTAATTCTTTTGAAAATAATGCTTTAAACTTTTTTAAAGCAAAAATAACTGCTTTATATTCTGCTTCATTGTTTGTAAAATTATCTCCTAAATAATCTGAATATTTTTTAATAATTTGATTTTTTTCATTTACAAAAACAACGCCTATTGCCGCTTTTCCAGGATTTCCTCGAGAGCCACCATCAGTATAAATAGAAATTTTTCTCATTTTTTATCAAAATATTTTAATAAATGTTTTTTAAAATCTTCTATGTTTTTATTTTTTATTCTAAAACCAGACGCTTGCGGATGGCCACCATAGGTTAATAATTTTTTTGAAAATTCTTTCATTGCCTCAACAGAATTAAAACCTTTAGGAGTTCTTACTCCCCCCTGACTCTCTGATTTCCCCTTTTTAAATAAAAAAACAGGTTTTTTGTATTTTGCGCATAAATAAGAAGCAGATATTCCTAAAAGCGATAAATCCCAATCATTACTTCCTTCAAAGATAATGGGTTCATTTTTATTTAAAATTTTCTTTTCAACATCGTTAATTATTTCTTCAATTTTCTCTTTTCTCTCTTCTCCCTTATTATATAATTTTTTTGCTAAAATTTTTGCTTCTTCTTTTGAAAGGCAAGTTAAAATTCGGTATGCTGCCGGCAAACCATTTTCAACATCTCTTACATTTAATAAAGAATTAATTTTATAAATTTTCTGAAATAAATTTAAACCTCTTAATTCTTCTAGCTCAAATAGCGCTTGAATTCCTGGTCTCCAACTTTTTTCTAAATATTTTATTCCTTCATTAATTATTTTTTTATTTTCATCTTCTTGAGGCATCATATCAGCGATCGTTGCCATTGCTGATAATTCTAAAAAATTTTGCCTTATACTTTCAGGCATTTTTTTTCTAAAAACTTTAAAAATTTCCTCAGAAAGTTTTAATGATAAACCAGCAGCGGCATAATATTTAAAAGATCTGTCTCCTTTTTGTTTTGGATCAACTATAATATCAGCAACTGGTATTTCATCAAGAATTTCATGATGGTCAACTATTATCACCTCAAATCCCATTTTTTTTGCTTGTTTTATCTCTTTAAAATTCCCAATTCCGCAATCAAAAGCGACAAATAAAGCAGGCGCGTATTTTTTAAAAAAATTTAATCCGTTTTTATTAATTCCATATCCTTCTTTTTCTCTATCAGGGAAATAAATTGCCTTCACATCAGCGCCAAAATTTTTTAAAGTTTCTTTAAAAATAATAACCGACGATACCCCATCTAAATCAGCATCACCATAAACAACAATATTTTCCTTATTTTCTATTGCTTTTTTTATTCTTTCTGCAGCTTTTCTTAAATTTTTAATTTCTTTTGTTTTACTCATTTTTTAAAATTTCTATGCCAGGCATTTTTTCACCGGACAAAAAATTAAGCATTGCCCCTCCTCCTGTAGAAACATGGTCAAAATTATCAAGTAAACCAAATTTAGAAAGAGCAAAAACTGTATCGCCACCCCCAGCAATTTTAAAAGCTTTATGATTTTTTGTTATTTTCTCTGTAATTTCTCTTGTCCCTTTTTCAAATAAAGGATTTTCAAAATAACCTAAAGGTCCTGAAAAAACAATCATTTTCGCCTCTTCAATAATTCTAGAAAAAATTTCAACCGTATGAGGCCCAATATCTAAAATTATTTCTTCTTTTCTGACTTTTCCAAGCGCTGTTTCTCTTACATAACCCTCCCCTTCTGCATTTAAAGAAACTAAAGCATCTATTGGTAAATGAAGTTTGGGAGAAGTTAAATTTAAATTTTCAATCTCTTTTATTATTTTTTCAGCTGATGTAGGGATTCCTAAACAAATTCCTTTTATTATTAAAAGTTCATTGGCAATTTTTCCTCCTATAAGTAAATGATCTGCTTTTTCTAAAAAATTTTTGATTAATTTAAGTTTGTTCTCAATTTTTACCCCACCAATAATAACAACTAATGGCCTCCAAGGATTTTCTAAGACCTTTGATAAAGCTTTTATCTCTTTTTCCAATAATAATCCAGCAGCAGAAGGAAGATATTTTGGAACACCAACAACAGAAGCATGTTCTCTATGACAAGTTGCAAAAGCATCATTTATATAAATTTCCCCTAATTCTGATAATTGCTTTGCAAAATTATCATCATTTTCTTCTTCTTCTTTGTAAAATCTTAAATTTTCTAAAAGTAAAATTTCTTTTGGTTTTAAATTAAAAGCTGCTTTTTTTACCTCTTTTCCAATACAATCAGAAGTTTTTTTAATAGAAATATTTAAAAGTTTTTCTAATGAATTTTTTACACAATCTAATCTTAAGTTTTCAATAACTTTTCCATGAGGCTTATCTAAATGACTCATTAAAATTATTTTTGCATTATTTTCTATTAGATACTTAATTGTTGGAATAGTTTGTCTTATTTTAAAATCATCTTCAACTTCTCCTTTTTCGGTTAAAGGCACATTAAAATCGCAACGAACTAAAACTCTCTTATTTTTAACATCAAAATCTTTAATTGTTTTTATCATAATATTATTTATTATTTTTTAAATTTTTAAATTTTGATATTGATTCTTTTATTGTTTTTTTTAAATCTTCTACATCTACTTCAGGCTTTTTCTTCTCTTTTTCTTCTTTATTCTCATTTACTTTTTTCTCTTTAAAATTTACTGATTTTTCTTTTATTGCTTCTTCTAAAGATAAAAACTCTTTTTTTTCTATTTCTTCTTTTTCGCTTAATTCTTTTTTAAAATCATCTTTTTGATTTTGCCTGTCTTTAATTTTTTTTAAACAAGATTTACAATAAACAGGTTTATTTTCTTCTGGCTTAAATATTAATTTAATATTTTTCCCGCACGAAGAACATTTTGCATTATATAAAGTTTCTTTTTTTGGAATATTTACCGGCATATTTGGAATAAATCCTATCCATTTTTGAATACTTTCTTCAACTTTTTCCCGTGGCGTTCCATATCTTTCTCTTGAAACTTTAATAATTTTCTCTTTATTAGATTCTAATGGTTTTTCAAAAGGAGGTAAAGTTACGGCAGAAAAAGGTTTAGCAGCAATCCCATTAATCATTAATTTTAAATAAATATGATATTTTGGCAAGTTTACTAAATCTTGAGCAGTAAAAACAGGTAAAAATTCTTTTTCTAAAAATTCTGCATCTTCAGCACCAACCCTAAAAGAAATAATTGTTCCAACATTGCCAAAAACCGCATCTTTTACTTTTGTGCTTTTTCCAGTTGCCGTCATTTCTTCTAGTTGAGAAATATATTGGTGAGCTAAAATTAAACATAAACGATATTTTCTTGCTTCTGACAAAATTTCAGCAAAAGATTCTGTAACAAAATTTTGGAATTCATCAACATATAAATAAAAATCTTTTCTTTTTTCTTCTGGAATATCAACCCTCGACATTGCTGCTAATTGTAATTTTGTAATTAAAAGAGCGCCTAAAAGCATTGAATTATCTTCCCCAACCTTACCTTTTGATAAATTTAAAATTAAAATTTTGCCCTCATCCATTATTTTTCTCATATCAATACTCGATTTTACCTGTCCAACAATATTTCTAATTAAAGGATTAGAAACAAATTGCCCTATTTTGTTTTGAATTGCTGCTGTCGCTTCTACTTCATAAGTTTGACTATATCGGGAAAATTCATTAACCCAGAAAGATTTTACAATTGGATCTGTAACATTTTCAATTACTTTTTTTCTAAATTCAACATCAGATAACATTCTGTTTATACCTAAAAGGGTTGCTCCTGGATATTCTAAAAGAGATAAAATAGTATTGTTTAAAATATATTCCATTCTTGCTGACCAAACATCAGGCCAAATTTTTTTAAAAACACCCATTAAACCTGAAGCGACTAAATGTCGATGCTCAATATCAACTTTTTCCATAACATTAAAAGCAATTGGATAATCAATATCTGCAGGATTAAAATAAATTACATCGTTTATACGATTTGAAGGAACATAATCCAATAATTCTTCAGCTGCTTCTCCGTGCGGATCAACAAACCCCATGCCTTTTCCGGCTATAATATCTTGAATAGCCATATTTTTAATCATTTCTGTTTTTCCCATTCCAGTTTTCCCAATAATATACATATGACGTCTTCTATCGTCTGTTTTAATGCCAAACTTTTTTCTAATATTTCTAAATGTTGTTTCTCCAAAATAATTTATTTCGCTATCAACTTTCATAATATAATTTTTAAATTATTCTTAAATTATTCTTTTAATAATTGAATTGGAGGTTCTCCTTTTACCTCAATACGAGGAAGAGTATAATAAGGCGCAGCTGCTTTTGATGGAAAATGAAAAATAGTTGCTAACTCCTCTACATTTAAAACAAATGAGCCAGTACTGTAATCTGCTCCCTTAGGAGATGGGTAAGAAGGATCAACTCTTCTTATATAATTCTTAAATAATTTTCTTTTTTTGACATACAATCTTCTATCTCTTAAAAGATTTAAAGGCAAAAACCAGCTTTTTTTAATTTTAGTTAAAGTTTTCCCTAATGGCACAAGAAAATTTAAATTTTCTGTTCCCAAAGCAGCAAAAAAAGCAAAAGGTAATTTAGCTTTCGCTTTATTAAAATACTCTCTTTTTCCTAAATAAATAAATCTTATATTACACTTAAAAGCTGGTTTTGCTATTTTTTCTTCTATTCTTTTAATAACTTCTTTTTCTCCAGGAGTTAACATCATTTCAGGCATAGGGGTTTCTTTTTTTTCTTCTTGAGGAGGAGAAGGAGGAGTGCCTGAGATTACAACATTTAAAGCATCTAAAATAATAGATTTTTGAGGAGGTTTTTTTGACACTCTTTTTACTAACTCATCTCTTATCTTTTTCCCCTCAGTAATCCAAGGAAGCTCAGCGTCAGTAATAGGCTTTGCTCCAATTTGAACCCATAATTGTTCTCCAGGTCCGATTTTGCTTAAAGACTCTAATAATAAAGACAAAGGATCAACAACTCTTTCTTCTTCAACTTCTAATGCTGTTTCTTTTTCAAAATATGGATAAGTTTTAATTGGATAGCAATTTGGCTTTAAAAATCTATAATCCGTCCCCCATAAATCCCATTCTTTATTTGGAATATCTTGAGGAACATTTTTAGTATAATCTTTTGCAACTGATAATTCTACCATTGGATATTCTCCATAAATGATTGCTTCAACTACATCTTTTAATCTTTCTGGAAATCTTATAAAAAAATGAATTGCTCCTTCAATGGAAACAATTTCAAATGAATAAGAGCGTTGAAATTCTCCGTCAATCCATTTTTCCCACCAGTCAGGAAGCTGATAAAGAACTTGCCGCAAACCATCCATTACTGTTTCCATTGCTCTTATTGGTTTTGATATTTCTTCAGGAAACTTAACCTCTAAAAGAATACATTTGTCTTTCGCAGCAAAAACATTATTTTTCCAAGAAAGCCATAAAAAAGAAAAATACTTCCATAAAAAAAATGGTAAAGGAAGCCAATACCAATTTTTTATTATTTTCCAAACTACTGAAAGAAATGGTTTTAAAAAAATAAATATTTGAGTTAATATTTCTATATCACGCGGAGAAAGATAAAAAAACTGAGAAATCATCTATGATTCTTCTATTAAGTTTATATTAAATTTTCCGTCTTGTGTTTTTTGAAATCTTTTATCTCTTAATCCTAAAATAACAGTATTTGGTTTTACTACTCTTTGTTTTAAAACTTTTTCAACAATTTCTTCTTTTGATAATGGCCTATTTTCTTCTTTTAAAACTTTATAAATAATATCTTTTACAAAACCAGTTTCATATCCCCAATCTTTTAAAGCATAAAGCCCTCTGCCGACAAGAACAAAATTAGGATCTTTAATTAATTCATTATGAAGAGTTGAAATATTAACTTTTGCAAAAGATTCAACTGGCATTTGTTTTATTTTTTCGTAAATTTCCTTAAAATGAAGAGGCCTTCCTTCTTTTTTTAAAATTAAATATGCTTTTTCTTTTGTTCCTTTTGGATTAATCTCTGGCCATTCTTTTAATCCCCAAAGACCGTCTAATCCCTTTGCAATTTTTCTTGAAATTTCAAAGCAAGAAATAATAGTATTTTCTCCAACTTTTTTGTTAAAAATTTTTTCAATATTTAATTTATACTTTTTAAAAAAATCAGAAGACGTATATGGCTTTTTCTCTTTCTGAAAGGCATCTATTGAAAATTTAACAAAATCTCGGGAAGAATTTACTAAATCTTTATCTTTTGTAATAAAAGCATAAAAATCATTATCTGCCTGTTCTCTTATAAAATCTTTTTTTAAAGATAATAAAAACAAAATATAATTATAATCTTTTTCTTTTCCTAAAGATTTAATAAAAAGATCCTCTTTTTTTATATCTCCAAAAGATTTTAAAGTATTATCAAAATATTTAAAAACATCATCGTATTTTAAAATATCTTTTTGAAGCTTTGAAATATTCTCATTTATAATTTGTCTTACCCGTTCCCTTGTAATATTATAATCTTTGCCAATTGCTTCAAGAGTTTTTCTTTCCGAAAATTCAAAAAGACCGAAACGTTTTTTAATTATATCTTTATTTTTTTCAGAAAGTTTTTCTAATAAATTAGCGCAAATTTTTTGATAATTAAAGTTCATAAAAAAATTTTTAATAATTAGATTATTTTTACTTAAATTAACAATTTTTTAAAAATTTGTCAAATTAAGATTTTTTTCTTTCTTTAAGGCGAAGCCATTCTAATAATAATGGCGCAGCAATAAAAAATGAAGAAAAAGAACCAACAATTAAACCAATAACTAATGTTAAAGAAAAATATTTAAGAGTTGTTCCACCAAAAAAGAAAATAGATAAAACAGCAACTAAAGTAGTAAAAGAAGTCCCGAATTGTCTTAAAAGTGTTTCATTTAAACTTTTATCAATTATTTCATCAAAGCTTCCTCCAAAAGAAATATTTTCCCTCATTCTATCAAAAACTACTACAGTATTATTAATAGAATAACCAACTAAAGTAATTAAAGCAGTAATAATAGGAATAGAAATTTCAACACCATAAATTTTTCCTAAAATAGAAAAAACAGCTAAAACAATTAAAGTATCATGAAAAAGACAAAAAACTGATGATAAACTATATTGCCATGATTTTATTGGTTTTTTCATCTTTCTAAATGCTAATGAAATATATATCATCATTGCAATTAAAGATAAAACAACAACAATAAAAGTTTTTTCTGTTAATTCTTTACCAATAACAGGACCTATAAATTCAAATCTTTTCTCCTCTATTATTCCATCATCTTTTCCTAAAACTGAAAGAATTTCATTATGAACATCATCTGAAATTTCTTTTGTTTTTATAATCACTCCTTTTTCTTCTGTTGGTTGAATAGAAATTGAACCTAAATTAAATTTTTTTAATTTTTCTTCTATTTCCTGATTAGAAGGCCTTTTGTCTTTGTATTCAATTTCTAAAATAGTTCCTCCTGTAAAATCAATACCTGGTTTTAAACCCCAAAAAATAATAAAATAAAAGGAAAGTAAAAGTGTAATTCCCGCGATAATAAGATAAATTTTGTTATATTTTGTAAACCTTATCATATTTATTTTTTATCTTTTTAAAATTTTAAAATTTAATTACCAAATCCATTTTATTTTTTCAAATTTTGTTCCGACAAAAATTCTTAAAAAATTCTTTGTAATAAAAATATTCGTAAACAAAGAAAAAATAATACCTATTATTAAAGTTAAAGCAAATCCTTTTATAAAACTCGTGCCTAAAAAGAATAAAATTAAAGCAACTATTAAAGTTGTTAAATTTCCATCTCTTATAGCAGGCCAACTTCTTCTAAATGCCTCTTCTAAAGCAACTCTAAAATCTTTACCCTTTTTTAATTCTTCTTTTAATCGGCAAAAAATCAAAACATTTGCATCAACAGCCATTCCCATTGATAAAATAAAACCTCCAATACCTGCTAATGTTAAAGTTACTGGAATAATTTTAAAAACAGATAAAACTAAAGAAACATAAATCCCTAAACTTAAAGAAGATAAAAAACCAGGTAAACGGAAAAGAATTATCATAAATAAAATTATAGCAATAAATCCGTAAATCCCCGCATTTAAACTTTGTTTTAAAGATAAAACTCCTAATGTCGGACCAATTGTTTGTTGTGAAACTAATTTAATTGGAACAGGTAAAGCTCCAGCATTTAAATTTCTAACTAATTCTTGAGCTTCCTTTACTGTAAACTCCCCTGTAATTTGAGCATCTCCCCCAGAAATTTTTTCCTGAACAACAGGAGCAGAAATAAGATTTCCATCAATATAAATTGCTAATTTTTTACCAACGTTTCTTTCTGTAAGTTCTTCAAAAACACTTGCTCCTTCGCTTGTAAAATGAAGTGAAATTATTGGTTTCTGGGTATTCTGATCAAAAACTAATTCTGCTTTTTTAAGATATTTACCTGTTAAATTTGTTGATTTAAAATATGGGTCTGTATAAAGAATTTGAATATCTTCAATGTTTTCAGTTCCGTTATTATTTTTTAATTTTTCCTGAATTTCTTTTTGTTTATTAATTATTTCTTCTGTTTCATTTTTATCTCTTTCTTCTTTAAATTCCAAAAAAGGTGTTTGTCCTATCATTTTAATTGCCTCTGAAATATCTTTTACTCCTGGTAATTCAACTAATAACTTGTAAGCATTATTAGAAGATTGCTGAACTTGAACAACTGGTTCTTGAACCCCAAAAAGATTCACTCTTCTTTCTATAATATCTTTTAATCCATCCATTGTTGTTAATCTATCTTTTTCTTCTATATTTGTAAGATCAGCTTCATAAATAAGCTGCGTTCCTCCTTGTAAATCTAATCCTAACTTAAAAGGAATCTCTGGCATTTTTAATTTTTCTATTGGCTGATATTTATTAAAATATTGAGGAAAATTAAAATAAACGCTTAAAAAAGTTAAAATTAAAATAAAAAACAAAATTAAATATGTTTTTTTCTTACTCATTTTCTAAAAATTATTTTTATTAATGTTAATTATTATAGCATAATATTCAAAAAAAGAAAAGTATTTAAATTTTTTCTAAAATCTTTAACTCTAATTTATCGTTTTCTGTATCATAAATTGCAAAAGTTGGTTTATAAAAAACCCCACAAACATTACCCGGATTTACTAATCTACAATTTTGTATTTTTTCTTCCCATGGTTTATGAGTATGGCCATAAAAAACTAAATCATATTTTTGAGTCTCGGCTAATTTTTCGGCAACATCTTTAAAATGAGTAAAAGCAATTTTTTTCTTATCTATATCTATTTCATAAATATCTTCTTTTACTAAAATAAAAGGAGGTTTTTGATATTTTTCTATATCAAATTTAAAATCACTATCCATATTTCCTAGAACCCCAAAAAATTTCCCTTTAAAATTAGATAAAGATTCTTTTAAAAAATCATAAGAACCAATATCTCCGCAATGTAAAATTATTTTTATATTTTCTTTATTTAAAAAATAAATAACTCTTTTAAAATTATTAAAATTTCCATGGGTATCAGAAACAATAGCAATTTTCATAATATTAATTAATTTTATGTTTTTTCTATTATAAAATAAAAAGTCTCGCATTAAAATATTAATGCGAGACAAAATGTAAGAATGATATAAAATTTTATTTTTTATTATAAATCAACAAAACTGCTATCTGTCCTCCTATATTTATTTCTGCCTTGTAAGGAGGTAAAATTATTATCTTAAAATCTCCCCAACCTATTTTCTCCTGATAAAGAAACTTATTAATTTGTCCTTCTAAATCGTTTCCGTTTATTGCAGTAAAAAATTTTACCATAAATACACTCCTATTTTTGTTGTTTAATGTTCTACATCAAGAAAAACCATTTTTCTTGATGCTTTATTCATATCATATATTTTAAATTTTGTCAAGAAAACAATCTTACTTTCCACAACACTTTTTATACTTCTTTCCTGAACCGCAAGGACAAGGATCATTTCTGCCTACTTTTTTTTCTTTAGAGTTAAAATCAGTATTTTGAGAAGAATTTTTAATTAAATTTATTTTCTCATTTTGAGGTTTTAATTGTGCCTGAAAAATAAATTTTGCAATATTAAAATCAATTGTTTCTAATAATTTTTTAAACATTTGATGCGCTTCTCTTTTATATTCAACTAACGGATCTTTTTGTCCATACGCTCTCAATTTTACCGCGTCTCTTAAATATTCCATATCTTCTAAATGTTCTATCCATAAAGTATCAAGTGTTTTTAAACAAACAAATCTTTCAACTTCTCTCATATTTTCTTCTCCTATTTCTTTTTCTTTATTAATATAATCTTCTTCGCTATATCCAGCTTTTTTTACTATTTCTATAACATAATTTTTTAAAGTTGAGTTTTTATAATTTAAAAGAATTTCTTTTCTTTTTTTATAAAAAACCTCTCTGTGTTTATTCATTACATCATCATATTCTAAAAGATGTTTTCTTAAATCAAAATTTAACCCTTCAACTTTTTCTTGTGCAGATTCAATTGCTTTTGAAATAATATTTGCTTCAATTGGCTGATCTTCATCAATTTTTACCCTATCCATTAAAGATTTTATTCTATCTCCACCAAAAATTCTTAATAAATCATCTTCTAAAGAAAGAAAAAATTGGGAAGCACCCGGATCTCCTTGTCTTCCAGCTCTTCCCCGCAACTGATTATCAATTCTTCTTGATTCATGCCTCTCTGTTCCAATAACAAAAAGTCCGCCTAATTTTCTAACATCATTTGCCTCTTTTTCGTCTGGTGGATTTCCCCCTAAAATTATATCAACTCCTCTTCCAGCCATATTAGTAGCAATAGTTACAGCATTTAATTTTCCTGCCTGAGCAATAATCTCTGCTTCTCTTTCATGATTTTTAGCATTTAATACTTGATGAGAAATACCTTCTATAGAAAGTAATTTTGATAAATATTCATTTTTTTCAATTGAAACTGTTCCAACTAAAATTGGTTGTCCTTTCTGGTTTCTTTCTTTAATTTCTTTTACCACTGCTCTAAATTTCCCGTCTATTGTTTTATACACTCTATCAGGTAAATCAACTCTTATCATTTTCTTGTTTGTCGGGATAATCACAACTTCCAAATTATAAACCTTATCAAATTCTTCGGCAGAAGTAGCAGCAGTTCCTGTCATTCCAGATAATTTTTTATACATTCTAAAATAATTTTGAAAAGTAATTGTGGCAAAAGTTTTTGATTCTGGCTGAATTTTTATTCCCTCTTTTGCTTCTATTGCCTGGTGTAATCCTTCGGACCATCTTCTTTTTGGCATTAATCTTCCGGTAAATTCATCAACAATAATTACCTCCCCGTCTTTAACAACATAATCTTTATCTCTTTTAAACAAGGTTTTGGCTTTTAAAGCCGCTTCTAACTGAAAAGCAGTGCTAATATCATTTTCCGCCCAAGGATCAAACCCTAATGATTTTACAATTTTATTTTGCCCTTCCTCAGTAAAAGAAACACTTTTAAATTTTTCATCGATTAAATAATCTTCTTGTTCTTTTAAATTTTTAACTATTTGAGCAAATTGATAATATTTATCAGTTGATTCATCGGTCTGTCCGGAAATTATAAGAGGTGTCCTTGCTTCATCAATTAAAATAGAATCAACCTCATCAACAATCGCATAATTAAAACCTCTTTGAACTTCATCTTCAATATCATAAACTAAATTATCTCTTAAATAATCAAAGCCAAATTCATTATTGGTGCCATAAGTAATATCTGCTGCATATGCTTCTTTTCTTGAAACATTGCGAAGATAACTTTCAACAACTTTAAATCCTCCAACTAAATCTCTTTCTTTATCTTTTTCTTGGTTTTTATAATTTTTGTCGTAAATATAAGCGCTATCATGAACAATACATGCCACTGACAATCCTAAAAAATCATAAATTTGCCCCATCCAAACTGTATCTCTTTTTGCTAAATAATCATTTACAGTTACTAAATGACATCCTTTTCCCTCTAAGGCATTTAAAAATAAAGGCAGTGTTGCAGTTAAAGTTTTTCCTTCCCCTGTTTTCATTTCAGCAATTTTTCCTTGGTGAAGCACGATCCCTCCAATTAACTGAACATCAAAATGCCTTTGATTTAATGTTCTTTTTGAAGCTTCTCTTACTAAAGCAAAAGATTCGGGTAAAATATCATCTAAAGTTTTCCCGTTTTTAAGTTCTTGTTTTAAAAATAAAGTTTTTTCTTTTAATTGAGAATCAGAAAGTTTTTCAAATTCGTTTTCGTAAGAATTTATTTTTTCAATAATTGGTTGAATTTCTTTTAAATATTTTTCATTTAAATTCCCAAAAAATTTACTAAATTTCATTTAAGTTTTAAAATAAAAATTATTTCAGTAATTTTCTGTTAACAATTAATATTTGTTTTAATAAAATTTTCTTTAATATGTTTTGAAGGGGTTCCAATAATTAATGGTTTACTTTTTTCATTAGATTCTGTTCTAAGTAAATCAGCAGAAAACCAAGGTTTTTTAGGCAAACCAACTCCTTCAGGCAAACCAGTTATCCATTCAAATTCCTCTCCATAGGTTTCATAAAATTCAAATTTAGGAAAAATTGCACTAATAAAAATATTCATTTTTAAAATATTTTTTTCTAATTTTAAATAATCTGTTCTTTTAAAATCATTTTGAGAAACTCCTAAATATCCTACTCCTCCTTCCTTTTTTAAAGATTCCACTCCTCGAGAAAAAAATAAAGTGTTTCCCTCTAGTGTATCTGGTGGTTCAGTTATAAATACATCATATTTCCCAATAAATTTATTAGGAAGCGGTTTCAATAAATTGCAGAAAAAAGCAGATTTTTTATAACCAAATTCTTCTAAAATTTTATTTTCATATTTAATTACTCTTTCGTCAATATCTAAAATAGTAATATCTTTAGGCAACCTAGTTAAAGATAAAGCAACTCCTACCATATCATCATCACCCAAACAAATAATTCTTTTTCCTTTTAAATCATTATACATTTTCATTACTTCAATTTTTTTAATCACTCCCTCTGGAAGAATTTGTAATTGATCAAATTCAGTTTTAGGAAAAACTTCTTTTCTTATTTTTTTAAATTTTTTTAAAAGATTATTATCTATTTTTATAGGAAAATCCACAATAGGAAGATCTTGAGGAACAATATCTAATTTTTTACATAAATTTTTTCCTTTATCTGTTAAAGATAATTTAGAATTTTCTATTTTAATTAAACCTTTTTTTTCTAATTCTTTTACATCTTTTGTAAAATCAGCTAAATGGCCTATCCATTTAGCTGTTTCCCAGAAGTCTAAATCTTTTTTTAAAATATAGCTTAAAATTTTTTTATTCATAATTTTATTTTTAATTTCATAATTTCCCTCTTTTTATTTCTTTTATTTTTACTTTTTGAGGTTGAAAGCTTTCTATTAAATAATCTAACGCTTTATATGGAAAAGATTTTTTACCGCAAGTAAAAATATCAATCGCTAAATAATCAAACTCAGGCCAAGAATGAACAGCAATATGACTTTCTGCTAATAAAATAACTCCTGTTATTCCTTTATTGGGAAATTTATGAATAGAAACCTTTAAGGGGGTATTTTGAGCAATTATTGCTGACTCAATTAAAATTTTCTCAATTTCTTTTGAGTTTTTAATAATTTTCCCGCCCCAAAAATCTGCGATTAAATGAATCCCGATATATTCCTCTTTTTGATTTTTTGCGATCCATTTATTAACAGATCTCTTTGTTTTTTTCTTCATAATTTCTTTATTAATCGCTTAAACATTTAATTTTCTTAAATTAAGAAAAACAAAGAGTAAAAAAAGCGATTAATAGTTTATTTGTTAAATTTTTAAGGAATAAAAAAGCAACAGCAACCACTGATGTCCATAATCCATTTTTATTTCCCTCAGCAGTTTGAGTTATATTTGTTGTAGACACAATTTTATTAGACATTTTAAAAACTTTTTCTTTTTCATCCCAAGCGCTATCAACATCAAAATCAATTCCTAATGTGCTTGCCAGCATTGAAGCAGCTAAATCTTCTGTATAATCGCTCACCTTATCTTCTTTTTCTCCAAAAGAATGATGTTCTGATAAATATCCGTATTGACCTCTATCAGCAGGAATAGCGCAACCAACAGAAGCAGCAATTAATCTATTTGGCTCATTTGTAGCATTTCTTGCCATAACACAAAAAACAACTTCACCCGGATTTAATTCTTTTAATCCGTTTTCTCTTGTTACTCTTTTACAATTAGGAGGCAAAATACTTGAAACAGAAACCAAATTAAATTTTTCAATACCAGCATTTCTTAAAGCAGCTTCAAAAGAAGCCAATTTTTCTTTTGCTGTTCCCACTCCTTTTGTTAAAAAAAATTTTGATGGCACCATAATTTTTAAAAACTAAATTTCTGCTTCTTTAATTTTTTCTTTTATTTTTCTGTCTTTTTCAATTTTACTTTTATATTTTTCTTTATATTTTTTAATTTGTCTTTCTAACTCTTCCCTAGTTTCTATAATTGCTAATTTTATATCTTTTGCTGTTGAGGTTGAATAAAGAATACCACCTGGAAATTCTAATTGACCTTCGGCAAAAAAAACTTCGCCTTTTTTATGATGTTTAGTTGTTTTTCCAATTTCTAAAAATAATTTAATTTCAGGTTTTTCTTGAAAATAATTTTTATTCTTATTGTATAAAAATTTCAAAAACTTTTCAAGAGGACTAATTTTCTTTTCAATAAATTTTCTTAATTCGGTTGTTAATTCTATATCTTTGGTTTTAATTGCAATTTCCATAATATTTTTTTTAAAATAATAATTAAAAAAACCCACCGCTTTTAATTAAAAATGAAAAACGGTGGGAGAAAATAAAAGATTACTTTTTTTTTGATTTTTTAGCTGGCTTTTTAGCTGTTTTTTTAACTGTTTTTTTAACTGCTTTTTTAGCTGTTTTTTTAGCCATTTTTTTCAACTAAAAATAAATTTTTATTTTGTTGTAATAGCCGACCACTATTACAAAATTTATTTTATTTTAACTTCTTATTACTTTATTTTTTCACTTTCAAAAAGTATGTCAAGTGTTAATAACTATTATTTCCCCTTCAAGTGCTATATTAAATTTATTTTTCACTTCTTTTTTTGTTAAATCTATTAATTTTAAAATATCTTTTGCTTTTGCTCCACCCAAATTAACAAAAAAATTAGAATGTTTTTCTGAAATCTTTGCCTTGCCAATTTGCTTTCCTTTTAAATTGCATTTTTCAATTAAATATGCGGCTGGAATTGTTCTGTTTTTTTTAAAGATATTTAATTCCGGAAATTTCTTAAAAATTTTTTCGTCATTTTTTTTCAAAATATAATTTTTAAAAACACAACCAGCTGAAGGATAATTCGGATGATTTTTTGCCCTATAAATTAAACATTCTTTTACTCTTTTTTTAATTTCTTCTTTATTTCCTTTTTTGAAAGAAAAAATAACAGATAAAATAACTAAATTTTTCTTTTTTTTAAAAATGCTGTTTTTTGCCGAAAACTGACATTGTTTTAAGGAAAGTTTTTTTTGTTTTAAATTATTTGTGTCTAAAACTTCGACTTCTTTTACAAAATCACTCATTTTTTTCCCAAAAGCAGAAGCGTTTCCATAGACTGCCCCCCCGACATTTCCTGGAATTCCTGCTGCCCATTCTAGCCCTTCTAAATTATTTTCAGTTAAAAAATTAATTAAATCTGATAAATTAACTCCTGCCTCAGATAAAACATCACATTTATTATTTTTATTTTTTAAAATTTCAATTTTTGAAGTTTTAATTTTAATAATTAACCCATTAAATCCTTTATCAGAAAACAAAACATTGCTCCCATTTCCTAAAATAAAAAATGGTATTTTTTTATCCTTTGCCCATTTTATTGCTTCAATTAAATCTTCATTATTTTCAGCGATAAAAAAATATTTTGCCAATCCTCCAATTTTATAAGTTGTATAATCTTTTAAAGAAACATTTCTTAAAATTTTTAAATTTTTGTTTTTATTTATCATTTTTTTAAATTATTTAATTAAACCAAACAGTAATTAAAAAACTATCTTTATTATAACTTTTATAAAATATAAAAAAAGCCGGGAGAGTTTACTCCAAAACTAAGTCTTTAGTGAGTGCTTCCTCCCGGCTCTTTTATTTTAACAAATTTTTTTAAAATATACAAAACTTTATATTTTTAAACATCTAATAAAAAGCAAAACACCTCACTCGAGAGAGGTGTTTTGCCGACTTAGATGGATATTGCGGTTTCCCGCAATATACACTCACTAATCTAATAATAGCAAAATTTTTTTTATTTGTCAAGTTCTTTTAAAGATTCTTTGCCTTTCTCCCACCATTCTAAAAAGAAAGCTAAAAATATTCCGATAAATAATCCCAAAACTCCGGCAATAATAATATTTAATAAAACATTTGGCTTTATTGGTTTTTCAGAAACAGTTGGACTTTTAATTATTTTTGTTTCTTCAAAATTTTCTAATCTTTCGTTTAAAGCGTAAAGATTCATTTGCAATTCAGCAATTCCCTCAGAACCTTGTTTTTGAACTTCTATAAATCTAAGCTTATTTTCAATTTCTTTTATGCTTTGATCAATTCTTTTTTTCTCTTTTAAAAATTTTTCTTTATGTTCTTCTAAAATTATATTATCAATTTCATTTAAAACATTTTTTGCCAACTCAATATTAGAAGAATCTATTGTAAGTTTAATAAACGAAGTACCTCCAGGATTTTCTATTTTTATTTTTGGATAATCTTTTTCATCAATTTTTAAATTCTTTTTAATTAAAGGTTTGTAAACATCGCTATTAATTCTTTCAACCAATTCAACTGGCGGCTCTATCAACAAAGAACCTCCCATTTTTCCAACCATTAAAATATTATCAATTCTATAAACTTTAGGCATTAAAAAACTAACAACACCTAAAACTATGATAAAACCCAAAAAAACAAAAAGAATTAATTTTTTTCTCTTTAAAATAACTTTAATATAATCCATTAAATCTATTTCATCATCAAATTGATATTCTTTATTTTCCATAATAAATTTATTTATTTAATTAACAATCTAAAATAGATAATACCAAAATATTCATGAAAAGCCAAATCGCAATTTCTTAAATTTTTCGCATCTGGGAAATAATCAATAATAGAATAATCTTTTTCTATCTTAAAATCAGTTGGCGCCGGTAAAAAATTCAATCCTTGTTTTTTAAAAATAATAGCGCTTCTCGGCATATGGTAAGATGATGTTATGAGAAAAAACGATTCATCTTGTACAATTTTTTTCACATTTAAAGCGCTTTCTTTCGTATTTTTTGATTCATTTTCCAAAATAATATCTTTTTTATTTACCCCTCTTTCAATTAAATAATTTTTTATCTCTTCTCCCTCTTCTCTTTTATATAATAAGGGGTCTCTTCCTGAAACAATAATTTGAGCATTTTTATTTTTTAAAAAATAAATTCTTAAAACCTCGCTTAATCTTAAAACATCACTTTCTTTTCCGCCTAAAAGCAAAACAATTTTATTCGCTTTATTTAATTCTTCGTTTTTAATTTGTAGGTATTTATTTTCCAAAGGAGAAATAATTAAATTTGATATGGGGGTAATTGAAAAAAGATAATAAAGAAGAATTCCTAAAAATAAAAACAATTTCCCAATTTTTCTTTTTTTCTTTCTAAAAGAAAAAACCAAACCTATTAAAAGCAAAAATAGAATAAAAACGCTTGGCAATAAAAATTCTTGTAAAATTTTAAAAAATATCATTTTAAAATTTATCTAAAAAACAATTGAATAGTTTTTAAAATAATTCCCAAATCCATAAAAAAATTTCTGTTTTTAATATAATACAAATCATATTTAAATTTTTCTTTCGCCTCTTTGACAGAAGTAGAAGGAGGGAATTTTAATTGAGCCCAGCCAGTAAATCCCGGCTTTACTAAATACCTTAAAGAATAAAAAGGAATTTCTTTAATAAAAATCTCATCTAATTTTTCCCACTCTGGCCTTGGACCGACAAAGCTTAAATCTCCCTTTAAAATGTTTAAAAATTGAGGAAGTTCGTCTAAATGAAATCTTCTTAAAAATTTGCCAACTCTTGTAATCTCTTTTTCATCTTTTTCCCGCCATAACTTTTCTTTTTCATCTTTTGAAGTTTTCATTGTTCTAAATTTGTAAAGAGTAAAAATCTTTCTATTTTTGCCAACCCTCCTTTGATTAAAAAAAACAGGCCCATCTGAATCAATTTTAATTATTAAAGCAACAAAAGGAAGCAAAACAAGAAAAATTAAAAATCCAATAAAAGAAAATAAAATATCAAAACATCTTTTTGTAAACTCCTCAATTTTTTTATCTGGTTTTAAAATATTATCTAAAACCCAATCATTATCTATAAACTCTATTAATATTTTTTGCGCTAAAATTTCATAAAAATCAACAAAACTTAAAAGATTTAATTTAAAAGAAAAATTTAAAACAAATTCATTAATAAAATTTTTATTTTTATAAAAAGAATTGCTGAAAATTATTGTTTTTGCTTTTTCTTTTTCCGCTAATTTTTTAATTTCTGAAACATCAAAAGAATTATTATCAAAAATTTTAACAATCTCGTATCCTCTTTTATTTTTTATTTCTGGCAATAAATAATTTAATTCCTCGGAAGACAAAACAAGTATTATTTTTTCTTTAAAATTTTTAAGCTTTAAAATTTGATTTAAAAGATACCTCCAAAGAAAAAACAAAATCGCAAAGAAAAAAACAGATAAAAATAAAATTGTCTTTGGGCTAACAAGTGTTTTGGGAACAAGATAAAAATAAGCCGTGCCCAAAACACTTGCTAAAAAAATAAAAATAAATAAATTATAAAAAAATTGAGAAAATTTTTTTATTAAAGAAACTTCGTAAAAATCAAAAATATAAAGAATTACAACCCAAAACAAAAAAATAAAAGAAAAATGAAAAAAGAAATTATTTAACTGCGTTTCTGTCCAAAAATACAAATTTCTGTGCCTTAAAATCAAAGCCAAAAACAAAGACAAATACATTAAAAAAATATCCCCTAAAAAATAAATAATTTTTAAAACCCCTTTTTTACTCATTATTATAATTATTTATAAATTTTAATAATATTTTTTCTACTCTTTCCCAGGTGTAATTTTCTAAAATAAGCGTTCTTGCATTTTCCCCAATTTTCTTACGAACATCTTCAGTATTTAATAACCAATTAATTTTCTCTGCCATTTCTTCTGGATCTTTATGGTCTGCGATAATTAAATGTTTTCCGTCTTTTGCTTCCGTAATTCCCGCCGCTCCTATCGGCGTTGTAAGCACTGTTTTACTCAAGGCCATTCCTTCTAATATTTTATTTTGCATTCCTCCTCCAAACCTAAGGGGGGCCACAACTAATTTTGATCTTTCTAAATAAGAATAAGGGTCTTTAACCTTGCCTGTTACTATAACCCCTTTTGTTTTTTGAAGGTTTAAAATTTTTTTTGTTGGATTTATTCCTACTATATAAAATTCAATTTCTGAATGTTTGCTTTTTATTTTTGGGAACACCTTATTTGCAAAAAATAGACAAGCATCTTCATTTGGTTGATAATCCATCTTTCCTAAAAATGTTAACCAATTTTCTTCCTGCTCCTTAAAATTTCTTTGCAAGAGTTCACCTTTTACGCCATTTTGTAAAATAACCACTTTAGCATTCTCGTTTTTGAAAATAAAATTTTTGTCTTTTTTGGTAGTAATAAAAGCTAAATCAAAATATTCAGTCGCTTTTCTTTCGTATCTCAATAAGCGCTTGTTTTCAATGGAATAGATTAGCTTCCATAATCCTTTAGTATTTTCTTTTGCTTCATGGTAATTTAAAGAAATAGCATCTACAAAATCAAGACATTTTTTAACATCTATTTTTTTAACATACTCAACAGTTCTTATAGTGCTACAAAAAATTAGGTCGTAATTTTTATAATTTTTATTAAGCCAATTTGCCATGCGCGGTGAATAAAAATAACCAGATTGAAGCGGCTTTAAAGAAAAAATAGACTTAAAAGAATTAAAATATTCATTAACTTTCGGGTGATAAAAATAAATTACATTTTCAAATATTTTTTTAAGCTCCCCGGTGTATTTTTCTTCTTGTCTGTCTTCAATAAGAGTTAGTAAATCAACCTGAAAACTTTTATTTAAGATTTTTGCAATATTTAAAAATCTTAAATTATAACCTCCTTTTTCTTGAGGCCAGGGACATCTAAAGGAAATCATTAAAATTTTTTTCTTTGTTTCTGGCATGTAAATTTTTTTGTTTTAATAAAAAATGTAAATTAAAATTTTAATCTAAATTATTAAAAATTTGAACTAATTTTGCAGTTGATTTCTCCCAACTAAATTTTTCTGCCTCTTTTTGAGCTTTTTTTTGCATTAATTGATAATAATTTTCATTTTCAACAAGCTTTTGGACATCTTCTGCAAAAGCTATGTAATCATTGGGGTTATGCATAATTCCTCCTTCTCCAACAATTTCTGGTAAAGAAGATGTATTTGATGTTAAAACTGGAACGCCTGACTGCATTGCTTCAAGAACCGGCAAACCAAAACCTTCGTAAAAAGATGGGAATAAAAAAACTTTTGCAAGATTATAAATTAATGGTAAATCTTTTTCTGAAACATATGGTATATAATATATATTTTTCCTTTTATTTATTTCTTCTATCAATCTTTTAGAACCACTATATCCAATTCCTCCTACTAAAACAAATTTATATTTAGTTATTTTGGCAAATTCTTTTTTGTTAGCAATAATATCTGCAATTTTTATTATCCCTGTAATATTTTTTCTTGTTTCAATATTACCAACATATAAAATAAAATTTTGGGGTAAATTATATTTTTTTTGAATTTCTATTATTTTTAAATCTTCTAAATGTCGAGGTTTAAAGCTATTACTAGCTGCAGGATAAACAATTTTTATTCTGTTAGAAGAAACTCTATAATACTTTTCTATATCTTTCTTTGAGTTTTTAGAAATTGTTAAAATGATATCAGTATTTTTTGCAGAATGTGGTAATAAAAAATCTAAATAAAAAACTCTGTAGATAAAACTTTTATAGTTTCTATCAATCTTATGAGCCATATCATGAATGGTAATAACTTTCTTTGTATTTATTTTCTTTAATGGTAAATAATGATTAGGATTCCAAAAAATATCGATTTTGTATTGATTTAGAATTTTGGGAAGAATAAAGTTTAACCAAAAAAGATTATATATTTTTACTGGTAAAAATTTATTTTTACCAGTATTTATTACTTTGTAACCATTCTTTTCATATTTTTTTAATCCTTTGTCGTAGCAAAGAAGAAAATAAGTATTTTTTTTATCAATTTTTGTCAACCAATCTAAAAATCCAAGCAAATATCTTCCTATGCCACTAATTCTTCTTTCTATAACTCTGGCATCAATTGCTATATTCATATATTTTTTATTTCTTATTAAGAAAAATAATATTATTATAAAAACTTAAAACAATACCAATAAAGAACCAGAAGAAAAAAGCGTAGGGAGACCAAAAGGTAAGGTGCTGAACAAAAAGAGCCAATATAACAGAAGATAATGATTTAGCAAAAAACGATATATCTTGATCTTTTATTCTTATATATTTAAACATTAGCCAGAATGGGATCAAAAATACTAATAAAAATAAAAATCCTCCAAATATACCAAGATTTGCGGCCATACCAATTATAATATTTTGTGGCGGTTGCACTAAAGCTTCCGGGCTTTTCTGTCCTGCATATTGTTCATAGAAATAACCATAACTTTCCGGTCCTACCCCTAACAGAAAATGATCTTTTATCATTTCTACGCCTATTTGCCAAAAATGTATTCTTACTGCCGCAGATGATAAAGACGGATCTTGCAATAAAGTTAATTTTTCCACAGATGAGACGATTGCATCGCTCCAAAAACTAAAAGCTACTATAATAATGATAATAAAAATTGTAAATAATTGAATTAATCGTTTCTTAGAAATATATCTTGCTTTCAAAAAAATAATAAAGAGAAATAATATAAATACAGCTAATGCAGCGACAAAACCACCAGTTGAAAAAGTCAAAATAAAAGCAATTATATCTATTATTAAAAATATCCATAGATTTTTTCTTGAAAAAATTTTTGAAGGGTTTTGGAGCAAGGCATAGATTATAAAAGGTATAGCTGTTAAAAGATAACTTGCAAAAGCTTGTGGCTCAATTGAAACCGAAGATAATCTTGGCATTATCCATCCCGTAATTACTCCGAAAACAGCTTTTTTTGTTAAAAAATAATAGATAACAGATAAAATTCCAAAAGAAGAAACAATAAATGATGTAAAAATATGATATTTTATAATTTTTTGAAAAAATTGTTTAGAAATTGGAATTAAAACTAATGTTAAAACAAAAAAAATAGACTTTAAATAAGAGAAAACTCCATATATTCTGATATTATTTGGACTCATTAACCCGCTTATATTATAACTATCAGCATAATCTGGCATTGGTGGAGCAAAAGCTAAGGATAAAATATTTAATAAAAATATTAAAAATAAAACAAATATAAAAAATTTTACTGGCGTAGATATTTTTATTATTTTCCCTGTTAAAAGAGTATTCAAAAAAACAATTAAAAATAATAAAAACATTATAAAAATTGCCGGATGTACGGGCAAATATTTTTCTAATACGCTAGTAGGTAGCAAAACAACTATAAATAAAATTAGAAAATTAATAATTTTTATATTTTTCATTTTTATTTAATTAGTATTTCTATAAATTTTTATTTTTTTAATTCATTATTAATTGCTTGAATAATATTATTGTAAACTTTATCTTCAGAAAATCTATCTGCTGTTTTTGATATATTTTCTGGTGTATCAAAAGTTAACTTTCCATCTATTACATCATTAATAATTTTTATAAATTCTTCCATATTATTTTGTTGAAAAATATATCCATTTTTACCATTAATAATAATATCAGAAGCTCCAGAAAAATTAGACACAATGGCAGGAATTCCTCTTATATTCGCCTCCACTAATACTAAAGGAAATCCTTCCCATCTTGAGGTTAACAAAAGCGCAGTTACTCCTTCATTTAAATTTTCATAAGGATCTTTCTTAAATCCTCTCCATTCTATTTTATCATCAATTTTTAATTTTTTTGCTAAATTTTTAATTTTTTTGCTATCTGGCCCATCGCCTACAATAATAAGTTTCCAGTTTTTATGAATTTTGCTTAACCCAAAAAGTGTAAATATAAGATTCTTTTGAGTTTCTTCTATCCTTCCAACATATAAAAAAATTGGTTGTTTTGGCCTAAAAATTAATTTTCCATTATATTGCTCAACTGGATTGAAAACTTTATATATTTTAGCATAAGGATTTAAAACTAAAATTAAATTTTCTATTGCACTTGATATAGCTAAATGAAAATCAGCTTCTTTTATTGATTCTACAATTTCTTTTTTATGAAAAAATCTTGTTCTGTTTAAGGTAAAATAACAATTCAATGCTCCATGATCCCAATAAGCAATTTTACAATTTAAGTTCAAATTTGTTATTACGCGACGCGCAGTGTTAATTAAAAGCGGCTCTGTGATAATTATTAAATCAGGCTTTTCAGGAAGGCTATTTAAATAATCAAAGATTCCCCTATAATTAATAAAAAATTTTTTATGTAGTAATTTATGAATTAAAAAATTTAATCTATAATGCAATTTATTTTTATAATCTGAAAATCTATAAATTTTATATGATTCAAATTCTTTTAAAACATCGTTTTTCAATAATGTTTGATTAAAAGGAGCTGATAAAATTTTAATATTATAATCATTTTTCATTCTGTTTAAGATAGTAAGTAAGGTTTTTTCATAACCACCAAAAACATCAAACGTATGAGACGATAAAATCATTATATTTTTTTTTCTTTTTTCAACCATAAATTTATTTTGTATTTTTCTTTTGATAAATTTTCAGCAATATTTTTAATAACTTTTTCTGCTCCTCCTATTGTCCAATTACCGGTAATAATTAAAATTTTTTCATAAAAATAAATTTTAAATAAAGTAATTATATTTTTCTAAATACATTTTAATTCCATTCCAAAAAGAAAAAATAACTACCTTACAATTTTTAAAATCTCTTCTATAAATTCTTCCTAATAAAAATCTTCCATTTCTAATAATTGGCCTAAATAATTTTACGAATAAATTACCATATTTTAAATCCAAATAAGTTAAGTTTCTTATAAGAAATTGTGCTCTTCCTGTCTTAAAAAGCGGCATTGCGATTAATTTATTCATTCTTATAACTTTAGTATTTGGAATATAATATATTTTACCTCCTATTTTTTTTATCCTTAAGCAAAAATCTGTATCATCAGCCCAAATAAAAAATCTCTTATCGGGAAATCCGATTTTCTGAATAATATTTCTACTTATTAACGGACCTTCAAATGAAAATCCTTCTATTAAAAAATAATTTTTTAAAAGATCTTTTTTAGAAACTATATTCTGATATAAATTTTTAAACGGATTAGAAGTATTCAATTTTTTAGTCTCTTGATTTAAAAATTTTCCTTCAAAATCATATCTAGCACCAACTACTGCTACGGGTTTTATATTTTCATTGATTTCCTTTATTCTTTCTAAAAAAATTTCTAAACATTTATTATCTGGTTTTACATCATCATCCATAAGCCAAAGCCAATCATAACCTTTTTTATATCCTCTTTTTACTCCTTCGTGAAAGCCACCGGCACCACCAGTGTTTTCTGACAATCTTACGTAATCAATTTTAGGATTATCTAAATAACCTTTCTCTTTTAAAAACTCTGGCGTACCATCTTTAGAGGCATTGTCAATTAAAATAATAGAATCCAAAGGACGTGTTTGGTTTAAAAGCGCATCTAAACATTCTTTTAATAAATCTTTTCTATTATATGTTACAACAACTGCTGCTATTTTTTCCTTTTGGCTTTGATTTTTTTTATTTTCTTCTGCCATAATTAATATTATTAAATAAATCTAAACTATTTTTTACTGCCTCATCCATATCATAATATTTATATTCAGCCAAACGACCAACAAAATAAATATTTTGTTTTTTTATCTTTTCTGCCTCTTTCGAATACTTTTGAAAAAGCTTTTTATTTTTTTCATCTAAAACTGGGTAAGCCATAAATCCTTTATCGCCTGGATACTCAATGCCAATCGTAGTTTTTTTATGGTTTTGCTGGGTTAATTTTTTAAATTCAATAATTCTTGTAAAATCATAATTATTCGGGTAATTTACCACTGCTACTGGTTGGTAACTTTCTTGCTTAAATGTTTTAAAATCTAATTTTAAACAGCGGTAATCAAGCCTGCCAAATTTATAATTGAAAAATTCGTCAATCGGACCAGTATAAAATATCATATCATATTTATTTTTGTTTTTTATATCTTTAAAATCTGTATTTAACTGAACGATAATATTTTTATTTTTAAGCATTTTTTCAAACATTTTTGTATAACCTTCTTTTGGCATGCTTTGATATTTATCTTGAAAATATCTATCATCGCGAGAAATAACTACTGGCACCCTTGCTGTTACCGATGAATCTATCTCTTCCGGTTTTAATCCCCATTGCTTTTCCGTATAGTGCAAAAATACTTTTTCGTAAACAAAATTAGCTAAAAATTTCAAGTCTTTATCTTTTGCTTTTTTAAGTTCGAGAATCGGAACTTTTTTATTATAGCCAAATTTATTAATTAGCTTTTCCTCTAGTTTTTGAGCAAATTTTAAGGAAAAAAGTTCATAAAGTGTATTTAAATTAAAAGGAATTGGTACAAATTTACCATCAATAAAACCTAAAACCTTGTGCTGG
>Ga0208461_1000940_pt1 | contig 27307 bp, 17 predicted proteins | sample AD_JPNTR4_MetaG_FD_184448 | JGI IMG/M metagenome (GOLD analysis project Ga0208461, IMG submission 184448) | Active sludge microbial communities of municipal wastewater-treating anaerobic digesters from Japan - AD_JPNTR4_MetaG (SPAdes) (version 2) | ecosystem: Engineered > Bioreactor > Anaerobic...
CCCAATATTGACTACCAATTATTTAATAGATACTATGTGTAAAGATATGATGGTTCCTAAAAATCTGTTCCTCTATTAATTTTTACCTTCTTAGGATCATCTATATAAGCACGGAAACCTTGTAGTTCAGTAAAATAATCATCCTTAAACGGCTAATCGAAAGAGAACTATTCTTTCTAATCTACATCTATTAATTTAGTCGATGATGTTGCTTTGCCATCTTTAGACATTACTTTACCAAGCAAATCGTTTGGAGTAGAGCTCATATATACAGTTCTGTAATTACTTCGCACAGCAGGGTCAACTGCATTGTCACCGGTCTTATTAGATGCCGTGTTATTTACTTGCATATTAGCCCAAGTTGACTAAATCTTACCAGCAGCACGAGCAGGAGCATTGTAATAATAATACTTGAATGGATAGTGCGCTTTACCAAAGAATACACGCTATGCACCAGCTACGTCTTCAAGTGGTTCAACCTAGCATATATAATCCGGTGATGCAAGCTACTAATCTTCTATTACGTCCCATGCACTGTAACCCTATTGTGCTGTATAGTGCTCAAAGTGATGTTCAAAATTCTAGAAGTAGTCTTTTGGAACTGACCATACGCTCGATGAGCCTGTTTGCAACGTTGTATAGTAATCTGAAGGTGTGTAGATATTATCATATGCCGGCAAATACTGCCTATGCTATAGCCAGGAGAATTGACTTCTGATAGTCTAAGCATCATCTATATGTGGCATTATATACTAGAATAGTTTCTCACTTACGTCCTAAGCCTGGCTTAAGCCCAATTCAGGCTAGCCTACTCGCTTAATCTAGTCTACTACTCTATCCTTTGGTGTATTGAAAAATCCAGTATACAACTCTGGTTTCTTGTAAATTGGTTTTGCAAGCTACTACCCGTATCCTTCTGCTATGAATTCCTATTCGCCATTTTGATATTGTACGTCTCTTATGTAGCCTACGAATACTTTTGTGAGTTCTGCAACGTTCTTAGAATAGCCCATTCTTATCTCTATATCTACTCCTGGCTTAAGTAACTAGCCTACAGGCATTTCCTTTGTATCCTAACCTACTGCAACATAGTTATTATCAACAAATCGCTCGCCAGAATAGTCAAGCATTGAGTATAACTTGACTACCTAAGAGTCTATTGGATTATCCTATTCGCGCATTACAGCTACGTCTTCTACCTAGTAGTATACATATTGCCTAAATTCATAATTCGTAGATAATCCGCGTTTTAGATTGAATATTATACACTACTGTGGCGACATAGAGAGTCTGCGTGTAGTGTCTTCAATCAGGCGTTTAAGTATGTACGTCTGCATGTATGTCTGTTGATTATATTCATTTAACTAAATATTATTACGCGTATTCTTATTGCCAAGAATTTCTACAGTGGACTACGACTTCAAACTAGTAAGAAATAGGTCATTCTATCTTGTTATGTAATTTGAACTATTGTTTAATTTCATATAATTTTCCATTAGTTTCGTAAATTCAAACTTAGTAAGTGAATCATCAACCGTAGGATCGTGCTAGTTCTGAGATTGCATTATCTCTTGTCTATACATCGGATCCTATAGTAACTGTTTAATTAATGTATCACTTGGTATGTATGGCGTATTAGTTGCCTGAGAATTAAATCCTAAATTAACGTACTGATTTTCTGTACCCTAGTTCTGAACCATACTATTGTACGTATTCTCAACACTCTATATCTTATCGTAAATACTCTTATTCGAGTTTTTATCTGCATCTTTCTAATACTAACCACCTCGGTCTAACAAGCTCTACTAAGTTGACTTAACAGTAAATAAGTCACTTAGCTACTGCTGATCTGAGCTAGTCTTGCTAGTAAACTCCTACATATTTGTAGATAAAGTGCTTATATAATTGCTAACAAATTGCATAACTTGTAAATTCTAAGTCTAATCTTCATTTTGAAGATAGAAATCATCAAACTTCCCTGCATTCTTACCGCTAATAAATAAGTCTCTTGGCTCTGTAGGTAATCGATAGTTCAAGTCCCAAGGACTTAAAAATCCAGATTGTACTAACTATAAATTCAGTGCACTAAGAAAATTCGATTCCTATAAGTCTACAAACTATAACATATCGTGCATATAGTTGAACATATCATCTAACTAGGAATAATGCCGCAATAAGTCTATTCTCTATGAATTATCGTTATACTATACATCCGTTATATCGTAGTAGAACGATGAAAAATTCGTGCAGAACTACAGAATCAGATATTTTCCGTCCCTTCCTTGTTTAATGAGCCAGTTAAATAAATCAGATACAAATGTATAATCATAGACTACACTCTTACCGCTTGTAACCTTAGTACCTATCTTAGCTAGAAAATCCGAATCGCTAGTTGTAGACATGTACAATTCAAACTATTTCTATATATCACCATACAATAAATCTGCATCCTACAATACCATTCTATTTACATTTGCCTTCTGATCTTTTGCAAGATCAACTATTGAATCAGTTTCCTAATTATAGAACTAAACACGTACGGCTTCTGTTACTAGAGTGTGGAAGTCACTAGTCCAGTCTGAACCGCCGCCTACATTAAACATTAACTTCGTTAGAACATTCCCCTATTTATTTATTAATGACTTCTATCCATACACAAACTTGTATATGTAATATGCTGGCGACTACGTATCTAACCAGTCACCAAGATTCATGTAATTAATCACAAATTCATTCAATTTATTACTAATATTCTATATATCCATACCAAATGAATGCATCATCTTATACATTTCTGTTACCTAATTAGCCATAACAATTCTGTTAAATGTCGGCGTACTTATATCACTAGAATTTTTAGGTGCTTCCTTTACTATATCTAACTACACACCAGTATATTGGTCTGCATTTAGCTAATCTAACTTTATACCATACTTGTCTCTTAAATTCTTAGCAGCCTAACTATAATCACGCGGTTTCAACTCAGATTTAGAGTATAGTAAATCTTTAACACGAACGTTTCTACTACCCTAAGCCGGCTGCATAAGCCATAGTTTTTTAGCATAATCTGAAAATAATATATCTCCATAATTTGAGATTAGAGACTAGCTAAACTAGTTTTCAGTTACAAGCTATTGATCTATATTTGACGCAAATTGGCCACCGTTTATATAGAATAGTGCAACTATGTACTATAAAGATAAGTTATACTACGACGAGTTCTTAGTATCATCCGCTATGCTATCGAACCAGTTGTATCCTGCCGGATATAGAATGGGGTCCATTCCTATAGTAGGTTGCATCATCAATGCTGGCAATGCTTTAAGCATCTAATCCCATGCATCGCCAAGCTTTTTCCATGTACTCTTACCATCAAATACATTGTATAGCCCGTTCGTCACATAATACTAGTCTGCAATGACTCTAAGCGGACCATAGTCTAGAGTGTAATCAATAGAAGACGTGTTACCATTTTTATTAATTGACTTATTCACTGACTACTTATAGAATAGCATGCGGATGCCAGAGATTATAGATGCATGGAAGTGCCGCAAATTTCTGATTGTATACTTTTCCTGTATAACTGATATTATGTCATTCAGAAATGTTATCTAGTTTTCTAATTCCTTATCACTTGTTCCAGATGTTTTCTTGTCTCCAACGTCTTTACTCCAGCTAATTATCTTGTTTATCACTTTACCAGGGTCATTCTAAATAAGTTCGCTGTGGTTCTGTTGTGCTAGTAAGTTCTAGTGTAAATATAGCTATAGCAAAGATGTCATTAACTAGCCAGTAAACTACTTGTAGTGGATCATATAATCAAAATAAATTGCTGTTAGCGTGTAGTGCTCCTATACATAGTTCTTATACAAATCTACTAAATTTGAAGCAACACTATTCAACTACTATTTTTTCTTTTCATCACCAATACTTTTTGCTTCTACTTCTATTGGTTTCAGTATCTGCTCTTTAATACTCTGATTTATAATCTCTCTAGCATGTATAAATTCCTGATATGGTGTTAACTAACCAGGTTGCGTCTTAGAGCTATAAATGTTCTTACCACCAAACGTGTTATTATTTATTAGCTACACAACAGACTAATCTATTCTGCCATTTGCGTCAAACAGAGGTTTAGTAGTACGATATATCCAACCAGAGCTATTAAATGTATAATATGCAACTTTGTTATTATTCCTAATCTAATCAAGCTACTAATTCATCTATTGTTTCTTAAATGCCGCAAATTGGTGATTAACTTCTCGCTATTCGGAATGCAATACATTACCAGACGTTGAAACAAACTGTAGCATACAGCTGAACTAGTTTGGCATGTCATCTAAAGTGCTAACCTAGAAGTTTGTTATATAGATATTCGTGATACCGAATATATTAAGTATGCCGCGAACAAGTAGTGGCTACTAGTTTACCATTCCTTGCTACTAACTTACTATGCTCTAAGACAGATTTCTTAACGATTGAATTGAATCGATGAATTCTCTACCATCTTCATCATTCTACACTATCAAATGCATTGTGCCACGTTCTCTATTCGAGCCCATGTATTGCCTAATTGTTCTGTCCTAATGTGTATTATAACCTACTACCTAGTTGTCATACTGGACTTGTACACTGGTAATATGCACAGACCTATTGTTGGTGATGTCTATGCTAAATAAGTTGCTTATATCTTTTGTATTGTTGATTTCTGGCCCGTCAGTAGTGTTTACTAGATTATTCTTTACGTAGCTATTAATCTAGTTTGATATACCATCGAATGCATTCTTCAATAGATTAAAGTTATTACTCGCATTTTGGCTGCCATTAAACGCTTCTATATTTACCTTACTGTAGTGAAGCTACTATTCTTTAGTAAGCTAGTTACCATTAAATTCAAGCCCAAGTTGCCACTTTGCTTGCATGTATAACGTGGCTATTATGTAGTTTATATCAAAAACTAATTTCATTGACTTAGCTAGGTTCTATATAGTGGTCTATTCCTAACTCTTTACTCCGTTATCAACTATCTATTTAGTTGTATTGATTCTTTCATTTACATCGTTTTCTATCTATGTTCTTATATCTTTAGAATCAAAGAAATAAGATTTCTATGTCATCTGATCTGATGTAAAACCATCTCTATACATTATAGATAGCTAGTCACGCTAATCATATGACTACTATACTGGCGACATAATCAGTTTAACTTGCAACTATCCAGATGTATTTGGCAGAGTATTTACCTGTACCATATCAATCTAGTACATACGTACGGAGTCGTCTACCCACGAGCCACTCACAAGTTGATTGAGTCGCTCCCCATAGACTGGCACAATTGGAAATAATTTTAACAGTGAGTAGAAATGATGGAAGTCAACATATAAATGTTTCTAATGTGGAAAATTGGCCAGAGTTTCACTATCCAACATCCTGTCTAATGTTTGATTCGGCTCTTCTATAAGTGGTGCACTAAAGATAACATCTATTGTAACTGATGTATTATACTTAGTTGGGCTTATTACATTATCATTGATTCTATAAAATGGCACAACCTAGCCGCTCATTATGTCTGCAACTTCTACTTTAGTTGGGCCGCCAACTAATGCCACATCTCCTATTATTATTAATTCTTCAGGCTTTATGTATGCACCAAGATATTTAGGATCGCCAACGCGTGCGTATTCAGCCATTAATCTGCCTCCTTGATTATGTCGCTCAGCCGAAACTAACCAAATACCTAAGATGGATAGTAGATCGTGTATCTATATGTTTCATACTTTCGATCGTAGAAATCGAATTTCTAGTTGTCAAGCAACGGGAAACTCTTTATCACTATAAAGTCTTTCAAAGATAATGTGTAGCCTGTCTATGAGAACTATTTGACTTTGAAGCCGTCGCTTTGACGCATGAATAACTAATCGTCTGTGATTATATCGCTGTATAAGTCTTTATCGCCAGACTAAAAGCCTGTGCTTCTAATATACTATTTATACTAATATCCGTCATTGTACTAAATTGGCTCTGTATACTAAGAATCATATGAAACTATAAATGCCGCAAATAAGCCGTTCTATTCAGTTTGCTGATATGTAGTTGAAACCTATGTATTGCCAGGCTAACTAATCGTGAAACTCAATTCAGTACGTGGGTCCTAATCGAATACAAGCTAGTTGCCTGTCTACTATGCCTCTGATTTAGTGTTCTAACCATTTAGAAACGACTAGGAGAGCTACTATGAACTTGGTGCACGAAGAATTATTACATTGCTTATCGGATTTGTAAATTCAAATTTCTATTCGCCGCCTTTGTCTACTTGCTGATAACCAGTCTACTAAATCTAGTAGACTTTACGCAGTTTGCCTTGCACTTTGCATTCAAACTAAGTGTTCTAGTTATAAAGTTGCTACAATACACTCTCGCCACTAGGCTAAACTGTTCTGATGCTTACTATATCTGAAATCTATACGAGCTAGACTACAGAGTCCTATGGTATGAATCCATAGCCAACTGTATTGTATTGGACCTATAGCTAATCTACCATATCTTTGAATCCACTTTGCACTGAATCTGGCGTCTAGTAAAATGACATTAGTTCCTAGATACCATACTGGCCGCTCGATACGAATTGCAATTTCAAGTCGCTGAATTCCTACTAGTCCTTTACTGGTATCACAAGCTCTGTTACGTTCTTATTAATCTCATTTGCCGCCCACTAGTATGACTAGTACTAATATTTGTACTGCTACGTCACAGGCTCCTAAACCTATGAGAAGCCATACTAGTTGCACCAAGTCTTTAGTTTGTATGTGCGATCCTAATTACCTACAAAATTGCCAAGCCTATAAAGCTCTGCCTTATTTGTATCTACACTTTGCCCTTCACGCTAAATCTAAAACATCGATCTTAGCACGTCTGTATCGTACGTTCTCGTAGTTTCATCATATGCCGCACTTTGACTTCGCGTGTATTGATCGTTCTAACTTATTTCTTGCAGCTTCAAACCTTTCTAATTATCATACACAATCGATTCTGCATAGTAGTCATTCATATATTCTGCTGCAATGTTTAACCTAACTAGTGAATCAATCACTATTTCTGGATAGTATGGATAATCATATATTGAGTCTCCTTCCAAATCATATACCTAAACTAACTTGCCGCCAGTTGTACATGTTATTTTTTGCGATTGGCCATCTATAATCTAATAGCATCTCTCTCCAATTGCAAGTTCGTATGGCGTGCGATTGTCACTTTGCACTTTGCATGGCTGAAGCTACTCAAATTCCAAGATACACTATCGTGTGCTCTCATATTGTGTGTATCCATCAAATTGCGAGACTTCTATGTAATCGAGATCGTCTATATTGCCTGAATATACATTCCTAAATTTCGTTGTATCTAATCTGAATGTCACGCCATCATCAGTCGTGTAGCCATATACGTTTATCTAATAGTTGCTCTGCTAATTTTGCATTAGCGTGTAGCTTAGGAAACTGTATTTCTAAACAAGAGCATCTAGTATCTAAGACTAGCGGTCGTTGAATGTCTAGAATTTATCTATATCAAATGAATCATCTAATGGCGCCGATTGACGATACACGTATTCGTCAAGATTATTTATGTCACTCAATTTATTCGCCCCCGTTTAGTAGCTTTGTAGTGCGTTGGTTATCTACAAGACGCCAGACTATCTTACTAAAAACCCTAGTTAGCGGATTATCATTCTTGAAATAGAATCCTATATGCTCTCCATCTTGTAGGCCCAAATTGAAGCGGTACTTGCCACTACCGTCGCCTATTAGCCTGACTTCGTTGCCCTCTAATACCTATGTCAATGTCGGATTGGTACGTTCATAGCATTCCACTGTGAATTCGTACATGCCTACTGGCAATTCCAATTCGATTAAGTCGGTATGCTCCTGTATGTTTAGTCGATAACATTGTACTTCAGTCTATGACGTCAACGTGATAGTTTCTCCAGGCTGAATTATGAATTCTACTAATTCTGCGTAGTCAAAAGATTGGCTGCCAAATTTAACAGTAACCGGGCCTGTGCACTAATAGTAGCCCTACTTGTTTATCTCCTATACATATTGGCCCTACATGTATGTGAATTGCACTGTGCGTAATTTCTGACGCTGCTCTGGCTTGTAGAACATTACACCACACTATGGCGAGAGATAACCAGCGATTAGATTTGTGGCATTTACTCCTTGGTGGGTGTATCCGTCTATAAGTGAGATCAACGTGAAGTCTTCGTACCTAGCTGACTCTAACGTAAGCAAATTGCGGTTTACATAGTAGTTCAACTACTTGATTTTATCCTAGTAGTTGGCTAGCCAACAACTCTATTCGTTCTATTCAAATTGGCCGCCTGTGTGATTCAATAGAGCATAGATGTTCTAATATAGCTACGTCTATCTATCCACTATAGTCTATATGTAAGATTCCAAATTATATACGTTAGTTATTGTACGCTAATGCTACTTTATTCGCTCGTACAATTCCGTTATATCTACTATCGCACTTGATTCAAGCATTGTTGTAACACCTCATTTCAGATAAGGGTAATGGAAATGACTGGTGCATATATCTAGTTAGACTTTATATATGCAATTCTCTTAGTGCCGACTCTTCGATATTGGACTGGATAGTTTAGGATGTACTCTTTAGGCTTGACTTCTAAGTGCTATAATACGTAGTTATTAGTAGTTGGCCTGAATGAGTAGAATACTCCACCTGATGTGAATAATTTAATTGGGCCGTCGTTATTGTACTAGACACCATTAATACTTGTCGAGAAGAAATGTGCACTGCCATAAATATCCAATAGTGCGGCATCTGACTAGTAACCAAATTTCAAATCCTACTCTTCATCGAATCGAATGAATCCGTTTGCATACTCAACGTTGTATGTAATATCTGCATAACTTCCGTTCATTCTACGCCTTATAACTGCAGGCTATTGCTGCTGATGAATTGGCAATATCGTATGTCTTACTAATTGACCGCTATCAATTGATAGCTCAAATGGCATATAGACGTTTGTATCGAAGAACTAGCCGGCATTATCCTAAATTTTGTACTATAACGGCATCGCTTGCTATAACTAGTCTGCAAGCTAGTGCAATTTGAAATGCAGGCATAACTAAGGCGAGCTATCTATGTCGCCTATCTGCTCACTTAGCCAATCGTCGGCTAAACTAAGCTACTATATGTCAGAGTAAATTGTCTCACTGGCAAATTGAAATGTCTGCTATTCTAATCTATCAGATGTAAAGGACAAGCAGGCAGAGAGCGGAAATCTGCCTGCATATGCGTATTGCTTGTCCTTGCCCAAATTGTATTTCTAAATGTACTTATCAACTACCTACTGAAGCTACTTGCCAAAATCTATCATTTATCACACGCCCTATTCGCTATCAGATGCTGGAGCTTGCTGACTCTCTGCTGGCTGACCCTCCACTTGCTGATTTGCTTTCTCTTCCATCTCTTTTAGTAAACTGTCTCTAAATGCTTCAGAGTCTGCTCTTAAGCGGTCATATTCTTCTTTAGATACTTGAGTCAGCTCTTCGCCAGTTACTATCTTCTTTGATACTAAGATTCTGCCTAATGCACTGACTAGTGAGACCATATTAATCATTTGCGCAAGATTGACGTTGCTCATATTCATTTGCAGAGCCTCAATCTCGGCAATGCGTTGCTCAAGTTCGCCTAATCTGTTTTCTAACTCAGTTACTCGTGTTTCTAATACTTCTTCACTCATTTCAAATCCTCCCCGTCTTTGTAATAGTGGCGCATACCACTTTTTAATACGTTAGTTAATTCCTCAATTTCCTCTTCCTTCACATCGTCGTCTATGTACTCAACTACCGTTAGGTCCTATAACGAGATATATCCTACGTGCGTTGCTATGCCTTTCTCTAACTACTCTTCAGCATGTAGGTAGAGTTCCTCACCATTTTCAAGTATATAGTCCAACTCTTTATCGCTCAAATATCCTTTGTAAATTTTTCTTATTGCATCTCTGCTAGTGTGGTAGTGGTTATGCACTGTCCTCATTAGCTATGGCACTGATATGTATGAGTCGTACTAGAGCAATGGCGAATGAACCATGAAGTCTGTGTATTTACTAAGTATCCTAATATCGCCCTACATGAAGATTGTACTAGCCGCACTAAAGACCTATGAGAATCCGTATGTACGAACTACCTAATGCTACTTCTATGCTTCCAGTACGTTGTAAAGCATTATCTACGTATTCCAATCGCCGCCAAATGAGTTTATTAGTATGTTGATCTCGCTTACTTGCGGATTACTAATGTAATCTATGAATTCTTGTATCTCTCTAGACTCCGGCTCTTTTATGTCGCCAAATAGTTTGAATACCACGCTATACTAAGTTGGATACATGTACTATGTTACCTAATCGCTTACAACGTACTTGTACTGATAATTCTAATCTGACTTACTTATGCCCGGCTTTTGCCACGTTGACTACGCACGTTCGTCCATGTGCCTTTGTACTTGCCAAATAGCCATATTTCTCTAACCATATCGCCCTGCTTTTCCCATACAGCTACAAACCTCCCAAAGTGTGTATTTACTATATAGCCATTACTTAGATATTTAGCTAATGTCTCTACATACTGGCGCGCTATTGCATCAACTGCTTCATAACTTATATCCAATTCACGCTAGACTTCCTTAGTTAGTTCAATTTGACTTACCTTTTTTCTTTCTTTCTACAGCTTGCGAATCGATTGGCTCACTATCTGTGACCTACTCTTTACCTTTTTGCTCATCGTATTCAACTCCAAGTTCCTGTAATCTTAGCTTGTAGTTCAGTACATCTTCAAGCTGCAATTCGAGGCCTTTTGTGCCTATCCTGTACCGTACGATTTCCTGCTGCAACTATTGCTCTAATAGTATCCTATTACCAATTATCTCTAGTGCCTCGTTATACGATATTACCTTATCTGACTTCACTTATATGCCCTCCCTTCTTTACTCTGAGTAAAATAACAATATTCCGAATCCTTGTTATTTTACACGCAGAGGTGATTAGTTGATGCAGGAAATCATACTATTACTTAAGATGCTCTAGATGTTGAAAGATTCTAAGATTATACTACGCTCATTTGATGAAAATAATTAGCTATTAGGCCAGTCGATAGCTCCATTTCAGTATGGTCAGCAGGCATTGTCAATGCTGAGATCGTTACTTACGCCATAGCAATTCAATGAGGCATACTTACAAATTACAGAGTACATACACCAATTCTAGTTAGATTCGCTCACATTAGACCTTACAGTTGGCGGCGGTTCCATTGAGGCTACACCTATTATACAACTACCTGAAACATTAACTGCTGTACCTCATCTTTAGTTAACAACACATATAGATAATTCAAACGAATAGATAGTCACAGTCACTTTCATCAATGCAGATACATTAATTAATATGGGCGGTGGTCTAGAGCTCTCTGCATATTATAGCGATGAGTATGGCTCTACTGAGCCGCAAATTGTGGCTTCATTACCAATTCAATCTAATTGGGATGGCACAAAAGAGCTTGTTGTTCAAAAGAATAGAAAATTCTATGTCTAGTAGCGACATCATAGAAATGGCAACTATTCACAGTGGTCTGCTTATTAGTCTATTAAGACGTAGCGTAGCTAGAATATGCCGCCAATGTTGAGATTGTACGATGAGAGTCATCCATTCATCAAAATCTATTAGGGTTAGATTATCTCTTTGAAGAATCCGTATCTTTACGGGCTGCCACAAGACGAGTTCAAAAAGCTGGAAGTCAGCTATGAACTTGATGGAAAGATATTAAAGAAGGAAATTGATACTTTAATGTATACAACAGACGAGTAGTAGCCTTAGTAGAAGGTCGATGTACTAGTCGAATTGCGGCCCAATTAGTCTGGTATCACTGTGTATCTTACTCTGACCGACACTTCTGATAACACATCTGCTTAGTTAGTTGTTTCAAACGTCTAGGCTTTACCGTTTTCAGAGTAGGAACAGGATATTCATAACGTCATCACCGATAATAGACATAGACTAAATGTAATGAATCAATTAGATGAATGGGCCGGCGTTATCACAAATATCACGCCTGTCGATTCTGATACTTATATTCTTAGAATAGAAAACATTTCAGGCACTTAGAATAATGGATTAATAGATAACGAAGGATAGATCGTCGTATATCATCAATTGGATAATGGGCAGAAATACACTAGTCCATATTACATAAAAGACATACAGCTAGACTCCGATACTACAAAGGGCACATTTACCATATCATAGACAGGCCAGTTCGTTTAGTAGGTTGGCGATCAGGTCAGAATCACTGGCTCTGTTAATGCATTGCACCATTCAGAACGATACACTGTTGATGGACTAGTTAAGTCTATGTAGAAACACGAATCACACGAGATTACGCTTACTCTCACTAATGGCACATTTGAACTTGATAGTGGTAACGTACTGAAGATCAAAGGCAATAGCCTTAATTATCAATTTGACGATTACAAGAATAAGCCTGCACAATTTGTCGATCTTGGCTATAGCTAGGAGGTACAAACTGTCGGCGGCAGGAAATTTAATTCTAGAGTTATTGATAAGCAGAATAACGTACTATCTGTCCCACTCGAAGACTACAAAGGCGAGTCAATCGTCGGCTCAACTGTAATTATACGGTCTGTAGATTAGTTCACTCAGAAACAATTAATAGACGAGTATAATAAGCTTAGTTCTGTTATAGCTAGTAACTACTTCACAGAAATTTATACAGGTACTGTTGCCGCACATTAGAATGTAGACGGCAAATAGAAATTCACACTCACTCTTGACTAGCCGTATACAGGCAGTCTCCTTACGAACTTGAATTTGCCAACTGGTCTTGTACTCGAAACTACTGTCTATCAGGACATAAACCCATTACTCACTAAGTATTTCAATATCACAAAAGTCGAGCCTACATACGTGGTTTGCGATAGACCTATAGAATATAACGAAATATTTACCACTAGCTGCTAGCCGAAATTTAGGATATTGAAACCTACAGACTAGCTATAGAGCGCAATAACACAGACGAAAGACGAAATTTCACTTGCTGTAAAGGAAATATCCGACTGGTAGGATTAGTCAGCTGCTACACTTGGTAGTTAGCTGTCTATTACTAAAGATTAGATAGATATGACAGTAGTATATGAAGAGCCAGGTTAGAATGGCGAGACTGTACGCAAACACGTAGGCCTCGTTTTGAGTAACGATGGCTCTATCAAGATGATTGGCAAGCACGTAGATTTCCAGTCTGATGTGTCTATTAATGGCAACTTACTAGTCACAGGGACAGTAGATGCTACTAAAATTGTAGCTAACAGCATAACTGCGCAACAGATTTCTACACATAACTTTTTTACAACACATTTTACACTATAGGACGATGGTTCTATCAGCACTGCTATAGGTGAGTCTAGTAAAACATTTAATGACGGATAGGCCGGCGTTTACTTGTCTAAGGACCAATTTGAAATCTACTAGTAGAACAACTAGTATTTTAGATTCAATTAGTAGCCTGGAGTAAATACAATAGAGCTAATGTAGAAAAATTTTTCAATTGGTGCAGATGGGTCTGGCTCTATGTAGAATGGTCTCATCACGTGGACACCAAGCGGCCAAATTAACGTGTCTGCAGTAGTAAGCGATAAAATCTTATAGAATAACTAGACGATAACAAATAGGCTCACAATTGGTACAAACGGCGCAATTTAGAGTGAAGGCAAAGACTGGAGCAGTAACTTCGGCCAGCATAATGGTTTCTACATAGATAAAAATAAATTTGAGATTTCTTAGGCCGCAAGTGGCAATCCAGCACAGTATATTAGAGTCGATTTCAGCAATTTAAGCGATCCTGTATTTGCAATTTAGACTAAAAATGCACAATTCAATCCAGACGGTTCTGGCAGCATCTAGGCCGGTGCAATTAGTTGGACTAACACCGGTGTGATTAGTTAGAATGCTATGGTTACTAACCAGATTCTGTAGAATAATTAGACTATAACATAGATGCTCGAATTGGGCTAGAACGGAATAATAAGAACTGCAGGTAAACATTTTGGAGTGCTAAATAATACAGTAGCAGATGGGCTGTATATAAGCAGTAATCTATTTGAGCTGTACAAAAATAACTCTGGCCCAGATTAGTAGTATATTAGATTCAACTAGTCCAATTCAGACGTCAATGGCGTGCCAGCAGGCTCGCTTTCAATAAAGACTAAGAATCTGCAATTCAATTAGGATGGCTCGGGATTTCTGTAGGGCGGCAAATTAGCTTGGGATTAGAATGGATAGATCACCGCTAACGCTATTTTCTAGGCAGAGTAGGATATATCTTAGCGTCTTAATCTTGGCAATAATGCAGTAATTGCAACTAAAACAAAGACATAGTATGGCAATGACCAGCAAGGTCTACTTCTGAGCAAAGATAAATTCGAGATTTATAAGAACTCTAATGCATACCTACGCACAGATTTGAGTGCAGGTACTGGATATATAGAGATTAAAACTCCAACATTTCAACTTGACTCTGATGGTGCTGGTAGACTATAGGGCGGCTAGCTGTAGTGGGATTAGAACGGCACAATTACATAGAATTCATTGATGGCAAATACAGTGCTTTAGCAAAATTAGACAATATCTTAGATGTTAGAACTCGGGGAAAATGCTGTGATTATTTCTGAAGGCACACAATTTCAAAATACAAGTAATGGCAGAATAATAACTAGTACTTCCGGTGGATTACTAATTGATAAAAATACACTACATATTAAAAGCCAAGGATCAGAAGACACCAGTAACGAAAGTAACGAAATTTTATTTGACGTAAAAAGTGGAACACTCAACATAAATATGCTTAAAGGTAGTTAGACATTAAATACAACAACTCTTGTTAAAACATCAGTATATAATGGCAAACAATATCGAGTATAGGAATTCAAAATTGATGGAGACTACCTTAAAGTTGACAGAGTATTTAACAAGATTGAATCTGGCGTAATATATCCAGAAATATATGAAATGGGCAGATTACCAAGTTGGTATAATACAAATAATACGCATATACCACCAGGAATTGACCCTATACTGTCAGTGTAGCCTAAGAAGAATAAATTAATGATGTTGATACACAAAACAAAATTATAGACAGACTCTAGCGGAACTGCAACTGCACAATTACCAGATAATATATAGTTTACATCAATAGAATTAGACTCTGGTAGAATATCTGTTGATATAAATCCAACAATACTAAATGTCACACCAGTCAACGTTAATGGAGATTACATTATGTCAGTTCCAACAATAGATTATGAATTTGTTCAAGCACAAGGTAGAGTGGGCGTATACGACAGCATTAGAATAATTTCACGGTAGAAAAAGTTGGCTGTATAGCCAATATCAACACCATACGCAACTCCAGGATTTAATGCATATGTAAATAACGTTGGCTAGTACGATTCAGACTATCTCGGCAATAACTTTGATAGAATCGGAACATGGGTGCCAAATGGTTATCATTATAAAACAGCGTTCCACGCTATAGTTTCTAATGGAAATTTTGCCTATGGTACATCTTTTCCATTGAATAGGTCAAAAGAAGTAAACTATACATTTAGTGTGTCTTCACCAATTAAGCAAATAACAGTAGAATTCCCAAATTTGGGCGTATCAAAAACGCATGAATTTCAAGATATTATATAGGCAAATACAAATATTACAGTTGACGTTATATACACAGTTATTGAGGAAGGCAATAGACACGTTGCGCAAAATTACTGGCATATATGGTGGAATCCTTGGTATTCGTGTCACTTAATTATAGGGCAAATAATAGAACCATATATAAAAGTCTCAGTCGCAATAAGAAGTTTTTCAGCAGCTGGAACAACTAATACTGTTAATATGCCAGTCGCAACATACACAATATATCCAACAAATGCAGGCTTTGTCAATATAGGTCCAGGAAACGGAGACTTAGCGTGGTAGGTATATGGTACTGGCAACCCGTTTGGAGTACCTAATACAGATTGGAATCATATACTTGGTAGAGCAATTAATCCTTCAGATGTTGAGAATGCAGGTAAATTCAGAGTATCACAAGCTGTGACAGTGTATTCAAGCACCGCTCCTAACTGTGAAGCTGAAGTAAGTATATACTATTAGCTATAAAAATAGGCGGCCATTTGCCGCCTATTTACTTACGAGTTACTTACTCATAAGTTACTTACTCATAAGTTACTTCACTCCAGTTGAACCAAATCCACTCGTCCCTCGCTCTGTTTCCATGTACCCTAACTCAATTGCTTCTTCACTTGGCAATAACTCACTACTTAATAAAATCTTCGTCACTACTAACTGTGCTATCCTATCGCCTCGCTTTACTTCAAACGTTTTGTCACCAGCATTGTAAAGCAAAACTTTAACCTCGTTTCTGTATTCTGAATCTATTACTCCAGCCATTGTCATGATGCCGTTCTTTACTGCTAGGCCAGAACGTGGTAATATGTGCCCGTAATAGCCTACTGGTATTACTACTCTTAAGCCCGTTGCTATCGCTACATATTTACCTGGTTCAATCTTTACATCTTCTGCTGCTTTTATATCCCAACCTGCGTCTGTGCTGTATTTCTTGTATGGATATAGGTTAGGATCATCACAGACGAAAATAACAGATTTATTCCATAGCGTGCGTAGATAGTTTAGAAGATACACAGCTGCCATACAACAAAATAGTAAAAGAAATGTTTTTATAAGTGCCACCATTATTTAGCCTCCAGATTATCAGTTTTTCATATCGCCTGGCAATACGAGATTAGGATTGTTTAACTCCTTTCTTAATGCATTGACTACCATGCGTTTATAGTTTGCTACATATTCGTACATATCTTCATCATCTAAGAATGAACGGATTTTACTTACCACTGACTCTGCCATTTTTATTATATTCTCAAGCTCGGCCTGAGTTAGCTCTTTGTTTATATATCCTATTTCAGATTCCATTTCTTTAAGCTTACCAAGAGAGATTGAATTACTGAATTTCGAGATTTCTCTATCTGCTATGTATACTCTCTTGAAGTAATCGATGAGGGTATTTCTAACCTTGGCCTCGGTTTGTTCATTCTGCTCGTCTACTGTCAGTGAATCGTTCAATGCCTTTGTATCTAATAATATGTTTGCAAGTGCACCTACTATTAATTGCAGATCGTTTATCTGCCCGCTTAAGTCTCTGTATATTGATTTCATAGTTTCTATTAGTTCCTGTGCCATCGCTTGCTCACTAATTACATCACGCTGTTTCGCCATTTGTCTTACCTCCTCGTTTTAGTTTCTTTATCTCTTTGTAGATTTTCTCAACTGACTTGTCTAGCGGCAATTTAGTGTTATCTATGAATTTGACTTCGTTGTCTATATTGAAGTACGAGTAGTAAATGTCATATAACTCACTAATCTTAACTAAATCATATTTTAATTCATAATCTGCGCCACGTGACATTAGCCTATCTAATACCTCGCCTATATCGCCAGTTATGTAAAATGTTAAGTCAACTTTGATGCCAAAATTGTACATATCATTCAACGTCGGCTCATTTATTTGTCTTACTATTTCATAGCCTTTTAGGCCCTCGTTATATAGGCCTTGATATACATAACTTGAATCGATAAACCTGTCTAAGATAACTATATTATCTTCATAGTTCGGCACTATGAAATCTGTGAATATCTGCCTACGTGCTAATGCAAATATATGTGCCTCAGTTTGCCAATCTAATTGGTCGTTCTTCAGATGCCATTCTAGATCGTAACCTAATTGGGTTGGTGGAAATGAGTCGTAGATTACATATTTCTCATCGTCTGCTATTAGTCTATCTACAAGTTCCTTAATTATTGTGCTCTTACCTACACCGTCAACTCCTTCAAATGCTATTATCATGTCTTTGCCTCCTAGAGGACGCTATATTGAAAAAGAGCGGGTATAAACCCGCCCTGTGAGAGTGCTTACATCTAGCTGTTTATATCCTTTATAAGTTTCTTACTTGGTTTGAGTCTGAATCTCTTTGTTGCGTTGCATTGAATCTCACGCTTTGCTATTGGACTGTATACCGTTCTTGCCGTGCTTTCGTATACTTTGATATTGCCTAATCCTAGTAGATTGATTTGCGTACCTATATCTGCTTCTCTAAGTGCCGTCTTATACTCTTCTTCAAGTGTGTCAAGCACATCTTTAACTTGTTTCTGTGTTATACCCGTCTTAGCTGCTATCGTCTTGATTAAATGTTTCTTATACATATAATCCCTCCTTTTTCGTGCTGTTTAGTCTATTGTATCATACACACTGTAAATATCAGTTGACATATTAACTTTAATATGCATTTGTATCAAACACATGCACTCCAGCCGCAATTTGAACAGGAGATGCAGCCATCTTTGCTTACAACTTCGTTTTTGCAGACTGGACATCTGCGTTTACCATTTTCATCAAGGTAGTAGCCTTTAGGTTGCATTATCCATTTACTTGTATCTATATCTTGCTTAATTAGCTCTCTCCTACGTTTGACTGAAGCGGTGGCCACTGATATCAATTCACTTAATGCACCGTACATTATACCTACCATACCATCTCTTGTATTACCATACGTCTTGGTCTTACGTAGTTGTTCTAATAATACTTGCATCTTTACGCCACTTCTTACCGATACACTTATTAATCTACCAACTACTTCAAATAGTTCTGCATATTCTTTAGTTGATTCACTTGGCCTGAAGAATATTTCAAATGGTTCATTATCCACGTAGCCAAGTTCAACGAACATCTTACCTACTTTACCATTTGGTAGCGTAATATTGATTGTGCGTTTCAACATCTCTAATATTGCTGGCCGCTCTTTAGGCATTTGTGGTGTTTGTGGCTTTTGAATCTTATCAATTTCCACCGTAAATTGCGGCTTATTCTCTTTCTTCTTCTCTACTTTCGTTAGAATTGGTGCACGCGAGCCTTCTACGTACACTGTAATACCTTTAAGTCTAAGTAGCTGAGCAAGTAGGTAGAAATTGCTTACTTGCTTAATTACATTCATATATTCCCTATACTCTTTTGTTTCTATAAGCTCGGCTACTGATGATGCATTAATTTCAGAATTAGACCAATCGGCCGCACGTGCTATGAATGCTTTCCTGAAATGTTCATCGCTAAGTAGCTCTTTAATGTATGGTTCTAAATCCATGTCTGTATTCATAAATACATCTATTGCAGGATCGGTAAATGCCAATTTACTTACATCAATGCCTCCATTCGATGATTGCTTAGTTATATTGAATGTAACAGATGTATTCATATCAATCCAGCGATCTGATGCGTATAACATATTAATCCTATCTTCAGTTGAAATCTGGTCGTTATTAACAACATAATCATCAAGCTTCATATCTAGCTTGCCATTCTGGGCCAGGTTATTTAGTAATTCAGTTACTTTATCATCTTCTAATCCTTTATGTACTCTTAGATAATCATATATTGCTTGATCATATGCCACCGTTGTATATTCATTAGGAGTGCCAGCATTGATTTTCCTAGTGTATGCAAGCGAGAATATAGGCTCTATACCACTTGATACTTGACAGATGAACGAGATACTACCTGTTGGTGCAATTGCCATAAGCCGCAGGTTTGCTATCTTATCTGTGAAATCAACGTATGTACCATCAGACTTGCCTATCACTACTCCAGACCTTGGATTTGCTGTATTGAGTAGATACACAACGTCATCATCTTCGTAAAGCCGTTCGCCGGCCTGTTGATTTAATACAGAACCTAACCTTGCTACTCCCCTATTGTTGCGTATTGAATCAGTAACTGCTTCTCTAAATCCTACATATGAACCCATGTAATTAGCTAGTAGCGTTGAGCTATTGAATACGCCGCGATTAAGTCGTTTCATAACTTCATTTAGGAATTCGTATGCATCTGCAGAACCATATCGTTTACCTAACATAACGAGCGTACTTGCAAGGCCCATATAGCCTAAACCAGTATTACGCATCTCACGTGTGTTATTGGTAAGTTGCGGCAATGGAAAGTCATTAGCAAAATTAGAGATCGTCAAGAATGCATGTAATGTAGAAGCAGCATTTTCAAGTAAATCGAAGTTGTAACCTAAGCCAGTATCACTATTTTTTAGGAATGCATATAGATTTACTGAGCCTAACACACAGACTGATAGGTCACGTGCCTGAAATTCACTACATGGATTAACACTAGTAATTGGGCCGCGTGTATACAGCTCTGGATTATCAGCATTAATTAAGTCAAAATTAATTAGGCCAGGTTCAGCGTGCATTGCTGCGTTGGCAACTATATTAGACCATAGATGTCGTGCACGCGTTGTAGAACCAAGCACAGGATCATGCGGATCTTTCAATTGGTATTCAGAATCACCAATAACGGAGTCAATAAACTTATTGTCTATTCCAACAGATAAGTTAGCATACTTCAAGTTTCTATATTCATTCTCAAAGTCCGTTTTGTAATTGATGAAATCATATATTTCCAGATGATCTGAATTAAGAATGAACATATTTGCGCCGCGTCTTGTGCTTGAATGTAAAGCAATTAATTCTGTTGTCTGATTGAATGCATTCATGAAACTTACTGGGCCAGTAGAATTGCCGCGTATAGTGCTTACCATAGCATGTTTTGAACGCAACTTAGAGAAATTGGCACCGAAGCCTCCTGAATGTCTGAATACTTCGGCTTGATAGTAAAGCATGTCATAAATTGATTTAATATCATCTTCTATAGAACCCATAGCATAGCATGAACCGTATGCAGGATCTTTAACATTATATAATTCTACCCACTCATCAAATGTAAGCCAGCCTTTGCGATATACAAGATTCATTAGCTTAGGATTATCTAATGCACCGCGCATTGCATTGAACATGAACGGGCTTGATGGTAAGAAGTATAGGTTTGCTATTAGATACTCTACCTTATCTGCGAATTTATTAATGAATTCCGCATTGACTAACTCTTCTATATCCTTTGTAGTTATGTAGCTCTCGTTCTTCTTGTCTGTGAGACCGACGAAACCACTTGCAATTCTGCGTGCTACTCGCCTACTTAGTGCTTTAAACGATTCTATATATACATCATCACCATCAGTATTGAATTCTAATTTGTCATATTCTATTCCATAAGTTGGTTCCTTCAAGCGCTCGCGCTTCACTTTAATTGATTCATGCATATCAACATCCATATTCTTAATTACTTCAACTGGCAACTGGAATAGATATCTTTCCTGTAGCAGTCGTTTAACGTGCGGCATGTTGAGCACTTTCTCACTGTCGTATATTCGTTCTGTTGTGAAGTCTATGAAATCATTGAAATTGCATAGTCGTTTCAGTTCTGCTGCATAGTCACGTTCTCTACTCATTTTGACAACCTCCTATATTTGCGTGTATAGAGTTTGTATACTTTACTAGCACGTTTTAAGCTGCGGCGTTCGATATATTCATTTATCATTTCTTCCAAGTCTGACTTATCTAACTTATTAAATTGATAAATGAAATATATGCCGTAAATTAGAACGAATGTTAGCACTATAGCTGATAATACGGTCATATAGCCACCTCCTCCTTTTCAAATGCTTCAATTGTAATTGGGAATTTATCTCTAAGTAATTCCAATACCTGTATTGCTTCTGCACGAATCTCTTCTTGTGCATTAGCTGCTAACCTAAGTTTTAGGAAATGTAGCCATGCACGTAGATTACCTGATGCATAGAACTTTGTACTAAAGCCAAGTGGTAATACAGATCTAGCTACCTCAGCACTTACACCATTACTTAATAGCTGCCTATACGCCTCAATTGAGCTATTAACTGCCTGCATTGCTATTTTAGCAGATTCCTCGTTCTTAAATCTAGATTGGTCAATACAAAATTTAGATTCTGAACTCTTCACATATCTCAAACTCTGCTCAAGATAACTTAGATGCCTATGCCGCATCCATTGACGCTGAACAATAATCGAGGTCTCAACGTAGAATGTAGCGCCAGCAAATTCAAATGGCGACGTGTGCCCGAGTTTAAGTAGCTTATTGATTAATCGTTCAGTATCTGCTGACTCTTTACCATATGAGAGGGCAGCCACATTGGCCACCCGCTCATCGCTACCCCACGTTTCTATTAGTTTTACCATATTAGCACCTCATCAAAATAGTGTAATTTGTTCGTCTGTTGAGCTTAATCCATCAAATGCACCGGTACGTTGTAGAGTCATTACTTGCTGCTTACTTAATCCATTGAGCTTAGATATGTCTTGTATGGACTTATATCCAGTGCCGCGGTTATCGTAGATTTTCTTTGCTATACTCGGGCCTATGCCTGTTAGTTTGTCTAGTGGCACTCTGATTTTCCCGTTTTCTACTAAGAATGCATGATAGTGGCTCTTATTTACATCGGGCTTGAGGAATTCATAGCCCCTGTTTAGAAATTCTAACACTAGCGTATACGTCTGCTCTGTGTTCTTACCTTTGATTTTGTCCTTCTCACCTTTGTTCTTATCAAGCTCTCTATTGATTGCTAAGACTCCAGAGCTAACTACATCCCAGTCGAATTCGTCTGCTTTCTCAGTTAGATAGACGCTGTAGAACTCTAATGGATAGTAGTATTTATACCATGCTAATTTGAAACTCATAATAACATAAGCCGCAGCATGCGCTTTCGGGAACATGTATTTTATCTTCTTACACATGCTTATGTACCAGTCTGGTATATCTGCTTTACGCATCGCTTCCTCGTACTCTGGCTTTAATCCATTGCCTTTCCTGACATCTTCCATTATCTTGAATGCCATTAATCTATCGAGGCCTTTGGATACTAAGTAGTTCATTATGTCATCTCTAGCTGCCATTACGTCATTTTCATTCGCTTGGCCTGAGAGTAACAACTCTCGTATACCGCCAGCCCATATGCCTGTACCATGTGCAAAGCCTGACATCTTAACTAATTTCTCAAAGCTAGTAGCACCAAATTCACGGATCATGCCACGTGCAAAGTTCGTTTCAAATTCCGGCACGCCTATTACATCTGCTTCTTTGAACATATTGAGTACATTTCTATCGCACAGATCAATTTCCGTGTTCTTTACACCTGTTAAATCCTCTAGCCGTCGAATCATAGTTGGCGTTGTGTGGCCTAGAATATCCAGTTTAATTAAGTCGTCGTGAAGTAGCTCATATTCGTAGTGTGTAGTATAGATATCGCCATCTTTGTCAGCTGAGAATTGATATGGCGTGTATTTGAATACATCGTCCGGAATGACTATCATACCACCAGGATGTGCACCAGTTGTACGCTTAACTCCAACAAGCTGAGTTTCTGCCATTAGCCTAGTTGCTATGTTTAGTTGATTGCCAGTTGATTCTACATATTTATGCACCATACTTCTAGCCAGCTTATCGCCTATTGTAAGGATAGTTCCTGCTCTGAATACTTTGTCTTTGTCTATTAGACTGATGAGATATTTATGGCTATTTTCCTGATATTCGCTTGATACATTCAAATCTATATCAGGCACTTTATTGCCATTTATACCTAGGAATGTCTCAAATGGTATGTTAAAACCTAGACGTAGTAACTCTGTGCCGCAATTTGGGCAGCGTTTTGGCGGTAGATCGTATCCGCAGCCAATATCTACGTATTCTACTCTCTTGCATTTTGGGCATCTGTAGTGTGGCTTTAATGGATTTACTTCCGTTATTCCTAATAGATACGCTACAAACGAACTGCCTACTGAACCTCGTGAGCCAACTATGTATCCGTGATTGTTATTATCCTTCACTATCTTGTATGCCAAATAGTAAATGACAGAGAAGTTATTTTGCGTCAGCTTCGATAGCTCATATTCTACTCGCTCTGTAGCAACCGGATCATCGCCATATAGCTCTTTGAGTTTGGCTGTTGCTTTCTCTCTTAGCCGTGTGTTCGTATCGCCTAAGTCGGGCACTTTAAGCTTGTGATCTACTATCTGCACTTTAGTGCATTGACTTGCCAGTTCTAATCCGTTGTCAAATATTATTTTACTGACTTCAGGCCCGAATATCGGCATGAACATATTGAGTAGCTCATCGGACGTTCTGATATGCAAATTCGGTATCTGCTCACCTTTGCCTTTTAATATCTCATATGCTATCTTCTCTGTCGGTGTGCAGTATCTTGCGCCCGAAATTGCTACTATCGGTCGCTTATCTTCATTTACTTCTTCGACTTTGATTGTATACTGTATTGCACCGTCAATTGTCAAGGACTTGTACGAGTCTAAAGGCTGCAATTCTATGAAGTCGTACTTGTTTAGTAATTCAGGCGTGAAGTTATTACTTGTTATTGACTCATATAACTCGCTATCTTCAAAGCCAGTTGCATATAGCAGATTAGGATCGCCAAAGACTAGCTCTTCAGGTAGGCCGTATTTGCCGCTTTCAACGTGCGATTTGCTTATAAGCTGATGTAGTTTATAAAGCCCATCTGCGTTCTTTGCATAGACATGCACGCTATATGGATGTTGCAGTTGCTTGCCGTCGATTACGTCGCTTAATGACTTTATTCCATTGCTATACAAGATTTTCTGCAATATCTCAGCTGTTACTTTCGAGTCTTCTGCGGCATTGTGATGTTTGAATTCTATACCAAAGTAGCTTGCTACCCTATCTAGCGAGAATGACTTTAATTTGTCTGCTAGATACTTACGCGATAATTTCAGTGTGTCTAATACAAGATAGTCTATATCTCTATTAAGGTATCTCTTGACATTCGATTTGAGTATAGAGTAGTCAAATGCCGCGTTATGCGCAACGAATACACTGTTACCTATGAATTCTATCAGTTTCTCAAGTGTCTCAACTGGATCCATAGCATCTTGCAGTTGTGAGTCTGTTATACCTGTTATCTCGCTTGCACGCTTTGAGATTTTCTTATTGGCTTTCACATATGTGTGGAATGTATCAGTGATAAAGCCGCCAACAAGCTTAGTCGCGCCAATTTCTATTATCTCATCAGTATAGATATCCAGCCCTGTACTCTCAAAGTCTACTACTGTGAATTCTAACTTATTGATTTCTCTATTAAGCAATTCCTCATTTGACGTAACGATGTCTGTGTTTGAAGCTTGGACTTTCAATTCGGCGCCAGGTATCGTATCCATCTGTTCTAACAAGTGTGGTACAGCGTGCATACTATCTGTATCTGCTAGCCCAACTTGCTTGATACCATACTCTTCACAAATTGTTTTGAGCTCATCTAAACCAATTGTGCTAGCATTCTGACTATACTTAGTCTTAACGCCAAATTCTACTCTCTTACGTTCGACTGTTGGTCTTGCTATTAATTCTATGCTAGCCACAGTTATCGATTCGTCTACTTTAACGCCGCTGATTGTGTACCAGTTATACAGAGTGAGATTAACGTTATCTAGAAGTGACCTGTCATATAGTCTACAAGATTGCAATTTGCCACCAGTTTCAAAGACTAAAGTCATTAAATCTGTTGTGTCATTCAATGCCACAAGTCGGCCTGTTATCTTAATGATATTGCTTGCTTTCTTCTCTTCTTTCTTTTTCTCTACTACATCTACACCTATTGAGTTTGTGCCGCGAATTACTTTGACTACTGGGCTTGCACAGTATTTCAATAGATAGTCGTATACTATCTCGCTTGATGTGTAGGCTAGCAATCCTGAATTAGTAAAAACTAGGCTATCTGGCAGTAGGAATAATTCTATATTCCAACTGAAATCAGATAGCCACGATGGCTCAAATCCCTTTGTGAAGCTTATTTTATATACGTACTGACTTAAAATTGAGAATTCGTTTAGGCCGCCAATTATGTACTCGTTATCAGATGTCTTAAGCTTGCACGTCACATTCCTATAACTAAGCTGCATCTTGATCACCTGCAGCTATTTTATAGAGTTTGTTCAAACGAGTAGTCAAAACGGACGTGTAGCTAAGTTCATCCATTATACCTGCGGCCTTTTGGTCTTTAGTTATCTGCTTAATTGTAGAATGTATTGTCTCCAAAGTCTTGTCTTTAAGTTCTTTATCACCACGTTGATACAGCCTATCTAACATCATCAGGTATCGTGAAAGTTTGCTTGTTCCATCCATCGTAATCACTCCTCTATTCATAATTCGAGTAGCCATATACAGTTTCTGCTGGTATGTATGCACATGTGTATTCTAGTTCGTCTATTAATTTAGCCTTGGTCGCATACTCGACTTTTATGTCCGGCTTGCCTTCGTACTAAAGTGCTAATAGGTAACGATACTACTATGAGCTAAGATACAGAGATGTATCCATTACAAACTATGGCACGCGTAGACGATTGACTATCTGTTTTACATGTAGCTAGTATTCTTTCTTAGAGTAGTTTATCTATATGCCACGCTTTGAGTTGTCGTCCTAAACCAGTGCAAATAGCGATATGAATTGCAACATCTAGTTTCTATCACCAAATCTAACTTCTCTAGGTAGCTCGTTAGCATACAACATCGGCCCAAGTTTAATCTATATCTGTGTTACGTCTAGTAAATACCAATCACCCTATAGATTGTACGGAATGTATTCTAGCGGTTGGTCTGGCCAGTAGTGATTGTACTAAGCACATAAGTTCTACTATATCTGCGGCACTTGCGATGTGAATATGCTTGGCAACTATATGTATATTCCAGTTGGGTCCTGCTACTATAAATGATACATCATACTGACAAGATAACAGTAATATCTAGATTTCAGAAAGCCATAGCCGCCAATTAGTCTGAAAACTGATAAGTCTGGCTCTGTCGATTTAATTACCTCTCCATCTTGAAGCTCATAAACATAAACATGCCTTGGTTCTACTTTCTATTGGTCAAATATCTCTAGTGGATAAATCAGACCAGCCTATGTGGAAATAAGCTGGTCTGTAGGATACCACTGAAAATTAGACTCCGCCTAATTGTTCTGCTATGTCATAGACGTCTTTTCCATTTACCTCACCCTTCCCGATTACTTCACATAGATGTTTGTATTTACAATATTCACATTGCCAGTCTTCGCTCTTGCCATTCTCTTTTGCACTGAAGTCATAATCTGCAGGTGGCACAACGTTGGCCTTTACATAGTTATGTATCTCTGCAAATCGGTCTAGCACTGGCTCTATGAATATGTCTTTAAGCATTATTACTTCCTCGTA
>Ga0208461_1000956_pt1 | contig 27067 bp, 20 predicted proteins | sample AD_JPNTR4_MetaG_FD_184448 | JGI IMG/M metagenome (GOLD analysis project Ga0208461, IMG submission 184448) | Active sludge microbial communities of municipal wastewater-treating anaerobic digesters from Japan - AD_JPNTR4_MetaG (SPAdes) (version 2) | ecosystem: Engineered > Bioreactor > Anaerobic...
ATCTTCATTATTTTTGATATTCTTTAATGCACCTAAATCCAGAAGGGTTTTTATGGTATCCGCATTGCCTTTTATTGCAGCGTAATGTAAAACCGTATTACCCAGTGCATCCCGTATATTGATATTATTAGAATTTAAAAGCGTTTTAATTACCCCAGAGCCTTTCGTGATAATGATTGTTGCAGCGGATTCTCCATCTGAGGCTTTATTAAAGAGATCTGCCCCTGAATCAATTAAGTAACGGGCAGTATCCCATGCTTCTAGCTCTACAGCAACCCTAAGTGCATTTTTCCCCTGGGAATCGACCATGTTAAGGCGTGCGCCAAGCTCAACAATTGTTTTTATAATTGGTAACGGCGCTCCATGTAACACTGCTATATGCAACGGAGACCTTCCAAAATCATCAGAAAGTGAAAGTCTGTCTTTTGTTAGAAGCACTCCGACTATTTCAGGAGAACTTGCCATTGCAAGCTGAAAAGGCGTCTTTCCCCTTACATTCTGTGCATGAATTGCTGCACCTCTACTAATTAATAGATTGCAGATTTCTTTTTGATTGCTGGCTACTGCAATATGTAAGGGTGTATCTCCATTAATATTACGGGCCATGGGGTCTGCACCTGCTTCAAGCAGCATTTCAACGCTGGAAGGCACTCCAGATGAAATCGCTTCGAAAAGTGGAGTATTCCCCTGGCTGTTTCTAATTTCCAGGTCTACATTATGTTGAATAAGCAATTTAGCATTAGTGCCCATACCAATACGTACTGCCTGGTGCAATGCCGTATCGCCTGCTAAATTCTGAATGTTTTTATCAAGTCCTGATTGGATTAAAAGGGGAACACAGGCTGTAGCATTCCACCGTACTGCAGCATGGAGTACCGTATTACCAAGTTTATCCCGTGCTTGAATGTTAGCACCAGCTGAAAGCAGAGCCCTTACCGTATTGGGTGCATTATTGCGAACTGCGAAGAACAGGGGAGTCTCTCCGGTGGCATTTTTCATTTCTATGGAAATGCCTCGCTGTACAAGCAGCGGTATTATAGCATCCATTTGCCACTGGGCTGCATAATGTAAGATGCCATTCCCCAGACCATCCCGAGCTTCATAGGTTGATGAATTGAGCATCCATTGTCTTATGCTTTCCGGATTTTTTAAGGCCAGATACAATGGACTCTCACCTCTGGAATTCACTGCAAATATATCTGCTCCCCGAGTAATTAAAAGTTCTCCAATTTCCCGTTCATCCTGGTCAACCGCAAAATGCAATGCCGTGTCACCCGCCTTATTTCTGCTTTGTACAGAACCCTTGCTATCAATAATTTGAGCAACAATCTTTACTGGGGCTGCATGTATCGTTGCTATATGTAAAAGGCTGTTACCCTTATTATCACTTTTTAGAACTGTTTGTTCTGTAATAAGTTTAGATAAGGTAGAATTGTTAAGAGCTAATGCAATGTCAAAGGGCGTTTTCCCCTCTGTGTCATCGGCAAAAATATCAGCCTGCTTTTCAAGTAATAATGGGATATAATCACTTCTATCAATCCTTACCGCAGTATGTAAAGGAGTTTCTCCTTTTGCATTCCGTATATTTACATCCGCCCCTTTAGTAATAAGTAATTCTGCAACATCCTTTCCCATATCAAGGGCAATACAGATATGGAGCGGAGCCTCTCCATGATTATCCTTTAAATTAGGATTTGCTCCATTATCCAAAAGAAGTTTTATCCCCTCTCTTCTTACTAAGGATGGCATAACAATATGGAGTGCTGCATTCCCCTTTGCATCCTGAGCATTCACTATGGCACCGGCACGAAGCAATAATTGCATTATATCAAGGTGGCCACCCCTAGCTGCTTCATGTAAAGGACTCGTGCCCGATGAATCCTTTGCATTTACATCTGCTTTTCTTTCTAATAAAAGCTGGACAATACCCCCATGACCAGACCGGCTGGCTAAGTGGAGAGGAGACAGACCATCGGAAAACCGAATGTTTACATTTGAACTTCTAACCGCTGCAGAAAAATAGGAAAATACATCATTTTGTGATGTATATCCATAAAGAATCAATTTTTCAGCTACCTGTGCATGGTTATAAGATTCTGGGGACAAATAGGCTATATCCAAAGCGGTCTTCCCTGAAGAATCTTGAATATTTATGGGTATTGAAAGATCAAGAATAGTACTTACAGCTGCAACATTTCCTTTACCAGAAGCAATATGTAGTGCGTTTTGACCATTTTTATCCTTTTGTAAAACCGTATTCTTATTAAACAAAACCTTTTGGAGCGCATCTCCCTTCTGCAATGCTATTTGTAATGGTTGTGTTTCGCTCTTGCTCGAAAGGAATATATTTGCATTAGCCTGGGCTAATTTTTCAACGCAGCCATAAGCATCATTCAAACAGGCTATCTCTAAGGCTGTTCTTCCAGTACTATCCTGAGCATCAATATTCGCTCCCAAAGCAATAAAGAAGGCGGTTAAATCTGCATCTTTTATTTCTGCAGCCCGATGTAATGGGGTTCGCCCTTTAGCATCGGTTGCATTAATATCCATTTTGCCTTTAAAAAACTCACGAACCTTTTCGGTATCTCCCTTTTCAATTAAAGTCCAGACATCATCTTCCTTTGGTGGCTCAGGAGGTGGTACGCTTTGACAGTTTAAAATGCTGAGACTTATAATGACAAAAAAAATAATACTGTAAATATGTAACTTTGACATGGGAGGTGTTTTTTTAGTGTGCTTCATAGTATCAGTTTCGGCAGAATTACTATAAGATTAAGTCAATAAGATGAGAAGCTCTTTCAGAACTCATAGAGTTTTGAAAGAGTCTCAAATATAAATTTTTAAAAAATATTCAAAATATATTGACATTTTGAGATGAAATTTGTAGTATGCAACTACAATTTCACGCGGCGATGGTGGAATTGGTAGACACGCCAGCTTGAGGTGCTGGTGCCGAGAGGCATGGAGGTTCAAGTCCTCTTCGCCGCATAGTATGACAGCGACTGTTCTCAAATGGACGGTCGCTTTTTTTATTATTATCAGAACTTTCTGCTAAAGTAACAGATTTTTGCAGAAAGCTCATTTATACTGCTGTTCAGCAAATGCTGTAAATAATCGCAATTTTTGTGTAAGAGAACCCTCTGTCAATGCTTCCAGCCGTTTCCGGTACTCTGTTCTTATTCCTTGCCCCCCCTTTGCACAGGTACAGGTTACTGTATCCCACCCCTGAGACCGGGTAAAACGGATAATGCTTTCTTCCGGTGTATAAATAAGAGGCCTGATGAGGGTTACATTGAAGGGCTTATATAAGCGTTTAGGTTCCATAATATCAATGTTACTTTGCAATAAAAGATTCATGAGGAGGGTAGTCAGTGCATCATCCAGGTGATGCCCCAGGGCAATTTTATTGAAATTATGCTCCCTGGCATAATTCATGAGTTCAATTCTACGATGGGTCGCACAGTTATAACAGGTAAGATAACCTAGTTCTTCTTGGCTAAATGGTTTATTTATAATTACTAAGGGTATCCCTAACGTATCATAGATGGCATGTAAAGCTGGATTTGGAGTGGAGCCATCGGACAGGACCTGCAGGGCAGTTATGGTGAAACTAAAGCCCTTCCAATGACTGAGCTGTGCCAGAATAGAGCTTAAGGTTAAAGAATCCTTACCTCCTGAGGCTCCAATGAGAATTCTATCATCTTTCTGGATTAAATCAAAATCTGAAATAGCCTTTGCGACAGACTTAAGAATATTCATCACATATCGGGATGGGCGGATTTGAACCGCCGATCTCTTGCTCCCAAAGCAAGCGCCTTAGCCACTAGGCTACATCCCGTAAAAGTACAAACGGAATATATCAAATTGTTCATGCTTGGTCAATCCATCCTACGAAGTAGGGTGCTTTATGCTTCTTCATCATTCCCTGGGGGAAAAAGATACAGATCAGGGATTTTATACGTACGCTGCATAGAATAACTGGTTTGAACCAGTTCTTCACTAATTACAGGGATACTAAAGAAATGCTGCAAAGGTTCGAATCCTTCTGCTTGGATCGATATTGAAAAGGTAAAGGTTTTTTCAAGTCCTGCTTTTTCAGCCCCTTTAGGTTTTGGCCAAAAGGTAAAAGTTCCTGCTGTATTTGGTATAAGCCTGTAGGGGTTCTGCCAGTTTGGATCTATCATCGGAGCCAGCTTGCCATCTTCCATGAGCATTACATCGATATTACTGATTGGCTCAAAATTGCTACCGTTAAATACTCTTCCTATAATCGTGGGAATATTAAAAACAGGTCCCTTAATGATGACTGGGGACTCCTTATCTGCAGGGTTATGAGTAAAGTGGGGGCGCAGAGATTTTGCAATTTTATGAAGTCCTTCGTAAATTAAAGAAACGATATCCGCATCCTCCTGTTGTTTTTCAATGGTTTCACTTTCTGTTCTGGCAACACCGCGGCTTGAAACTACATACTTGGGAGGAAGTCTATTTAGTACATAGCAGGCTGTGTCAAGTCTGCATTGAAAACAGGTACAGGGCCGATCCTTTTTACCTTCCTTTTCTATAGAGTCAAATATTTCATGAACCAGGCTCAGAACCCGGTCTTCGGTTGTATTATGGATATCCATCGAGTACTCCTTAATCTATAAGTGTAGCCAGTTATCTGTATTTCGCAAGACCTCTTTAATACGGTTTGAGGCCCTTATCTGGGTATATAAATCAGGCATTGCAAAAAGTCGAATAACTCTGAGAATTCTTGTAAAGGAGTTCATGGTTTCTCTAGTGAATACGGTTGAGCCCTTAAGAAAGGGTTGACCGGAATCATAAAGGATGAGCTCTGTTTCAAAAGATATGGGCTCCGGAATATCCAAAATAAACTGATCTACCGAGACGGGTAAACCTAAATTGGCGCTAAGTAATTCAGCTAACCGTTGTTCAAGTTTTTCCCTGGTCTCCCAGTCGATTTGCAGGTTATTTTTATCAATATCGAGGGGAATTTCTAATATGGATGGCCATAAATGCCCATTTTTAACCATTGTGGCAATTTGACTGCTGTCCTGGTCTAATTGAGCGAGTCTGGCAAAAAGGCTGGAATCATCGAGGTTATAAAGTTCATCAGGATACAGTGAGCCAGCTGAAAGCCCCCTTTTAATACATTTTTTTATCATCGCTGTGGCTGATCGGACCTCGCGGTGCCAATATACCGATCTATACATAAGATATTTTGAAAATAGAATTGCCTCTACGTTGGGTATTCCCTTTGTATCTATGAGAAGGCCATACTTTTTATTTGGATAGAGCCTGCTCAAGGTAAAATCTATATCCTGACTCCCATAGGGAACCCCGCAGTGGTAGGCATCCCGGTTTAAATAATCAAGTTTATCTGGATCCAGGACACCAGAAAGTAGATGACGATAAAAGGCTATTTCCTCATTTTCCCCTGTTGGCATGGAATGATCCACGATAGCGGCGGTCATATAAGGATCTGCACCGGTACGACCGACCAGGAATTTGAGGTCCTCTGATAGGATCAATCGTCCTGTAAGTACCTCATGTTCCTCAAGGGGAAGATCCTTAAGGCTGTGAGTGTAGGGAAAATGACCAATGTCATGGAGCAGGGCTGCGCATAAAAAAGAGAAGAGCCCCTGGGGACTCATATACTCCTCGGCGCCCCGTTCAATAAGGTGGGCAATGAGCTTTTTGGCGATATGATAGACGCCGATAGAATGGGCTGCGCGGCTATGGGTTGCGCCGGGATATACCAGGTAGGTAGGCCCCAACTGACGTATATGATGCAACCGATTAAAAGCAGCGGATCTGCACAATGCCGCTATTTCGGGGGTCATATAAATATGACCCCAAATATTATCCCGGAACGGTTCGGTATAACCGCTTTGCAGGGTGTCCAGCAGCCTCTGTTTCATTCCGGGTGTTATTTGCCTCCTCCACGAGTATAGGGAACAAGCCCCCCTGCCCGCAATATATGGCGAGACCGTTCATCAACATCAAGTTTTACCTTAATATATTGCTTTTTTGATGTATTAAAGATTTCAAATGTTGATTCACCCCTATCTAAGATATTGTATAGGTTGGTAAATTCAAGTATATCCTGTTGATCAATAGTGGCATAATCCTCTGGATTTACAAAAATCAGGGGCAAAATCCCATAATTAATAAGGTTTGCCTTATGAATTCGTGCAAAGGACTTGACGAGGACCGCTTTTACACCAAGATACATGGGAGCCAGAGCCGCATGTTCCCTGGAAGATCCCTGACCGTAATTGCTTCCTCCAACGATGATACAGGCACCAGCCTCTTGAGCCCGCTTCCAGAAATCCGGGTCCAGTCGAGTAAAAACAAATTTGGAAATCTCAGGAATATTTGAGCGTAGAGGCAGGACTTTTGCACCGGCGGGCATGATATCATCGGTGCTGATATTATCTCCGGTTTTTAATAAAACCGGCAGGCTTACAGTGTCAGCAATTGGTACCGGACTTGGGCATGGCTTTATATTTGGTCCCCGTTCAATCACAACCTTCTTTGCTTCTTCTAATGCAAGGGGCGGAATGAGCATGGCATCCCCTGCAAGGGCAATACCTTCCAGTAAATAGGTGTCCAGATTGGGCCGTTCAATGATAAACTGACTCGGATCGGTGATTTTTCCCGTAAGGGCTGCCGCAGCTGCGGTTTCTGGAGAACTTAGATAGACCTTGGCATCTGCGGTTCCTGAACGGCCTTCGAAATTCCGATTAAAACTGCGTACGCTCACTCCTCCTGATTTTGGGGCAAAACCCATACCTATGCAGGGGCCGCAGGCGCTTTCCAGGATTCTGAACCCAGCTCTGATAAGTTCTCCTAAAATCCCTGCCTTTTCTGCAGCTAAGAGGGTAGTGCGGCTTCCAGGGGTTATCCCGGCGGACACTCTTGGATCTATTACCTTGCCTTTCACAATAGCTGCTACTGCAGCCAGGTCCTCCAAGGAAGAATTGGTACAGGACCCGATTACAACCTGGTCCACCGGAATACCGGCGATACTTTCTACTGGTACCACATTATCAGGAGAGTGGGGCTGGGCTATCATGGGCTTAAGGGTATCAAGATGTATCTCAATAATTCTGCTGAAATGGGCGTCCGAATCGGCCTGTAAAGGTACCCATTGACTCCCGCGGTCTCGCATCTCAAGAAAAGCCCTGGTCTTTTCATCCGATGGGAAAAGCGACGTCGTTGCTCCCAATTCTGCTCCCATATTACATATGGTAGCCCTCTGGGTGACGCTTAATGATGAAACACCTTCTCCAAAGTACTCATAAATATTGCCTACGCCGCCCTTAACGGTTTCTCTGCGTAGCAATTCTAAGATAATATCCTTTGCAGAAGTAGCCCCCTGCAGTTTGCCCGTAAGCTTAACACCGACTATGTTAGGCATAACAAGATGAAAGGCGCCGCCGCCCATGGCTACCGCCACATCGAGTCCTCCGGCTCCAATTGCCAGCATCCCCAGACCGCCGCCGGTAGGTGTGTGTGAATCCGATCCCAGCAATGTTTTCCCCGGCAATCCAAAGCGCTCCAGGTGGACCTGGTGACAGATTCCATTTCCAGGCCTTGAAAACCATATTCCATACCGTGCAGCCACACTCTGCAGGTATCGATGATCATCCATATTCTTCCAGTCTTCCTGAAGGGTATTATGGTCCACATAGGAAACCGATATCTCTGTCTGTACCCTATCGAGCCCCATAGATTCAAATTGCAGGTATGCCATAGTTCCGGTAGCATCCTGGGTAAGGGTCTGATCGATTTTTATTGCAATCTCAGACCCCTGCTCTAAACTACCATCTATCAAATGTGCCTTAATAATTTTTTCAGCAACCGTATAACCCATCTAAACACTCCTCATGATCTGATATTATAAATCAGCGCCTAGTCTGTCTATAGGAACATAAGATTTTTGCTTTCCCTTTGACGTTCCGGGAGCGAAATAGTACAATGTTAGGGATGAATAAATCGATCGTTTTTACCCTTTTCTTGCTGTTTTTCATAGTATTCTCCTGCTCAAATAAACCAAAGGAAGCTAAGTCTCCACAAATTTCTCCACAAAACAGTGAGAGTCCAACGACGGTCCCGGCTATTAAAGTTCCTCCAATAGAAATGAGAAGTATATCCCCTGAAGGTGAAAAAAATCCTTCTGTACCCGCAAAGACTGAATTAGGGATTCCTGGTAAGGATGAAAAAAAAAGATTGCCTGAAGACTTTATAATTGGGGAGCTTGGATCGGGATCTATTCCTGCCGCTGTATATTCAACCGCTCAAGATTTCTGTACAGCCTTGATTGGTCCAAGCCTTTCTACCAAAGAGGTCCAATTTCTGCCTTTAGCAGAACAGGAAAGCATCCTTTCACTGATCCGTTTAATAAATCCGAATCAATATCGGCTGGGTGGTGGCCGAAGTGAAGGAAAAGACAGATATTCTTTTCTGATACGTATTTTTGGCCCCTTCGAAAGCGCGTCTGGTGCGATATATATTCAATTAGTCAATACAGCCTGGATAATCGAAGATCTTTCCCTGGAAAAGGATACAAAAAGCGAATTTAATCCATTACAATACAAACATTTCTTATAGGAGTGTGGAATGGCAACGCCGATAAAACGCATAGAAAAGGATTTTCTTTTAAAAGTACTTTTTGATGAACAGATACCGGTAATGGTATTATATAATAAATCTGAATATACCGTAATTGTAGAAAAACCACCAAAGCAGGAACTATATTTACGGGCAAATAAACCTATTAGCGGTTTAAAGGTTGGACAAAAACTTTCTTTTGTTTTTGATTATCGCGGCCAGATTATCACCTTTACCGCAAAGGTGATATCCGTAAAAGAAGAAGTAATAACTGCAGAAGCGCCAGAGTTTTTATATAAAAATCTTGACCGATCCTTATCACGGGTTCCTACACCTGCTGATTTAGTTGTACGACTCACCTTTCACGGTGATCGATATAACTTGAATTTCCCTAAAATACAGGAATATGAACAGGAAGATATCAATGTAATGATGGATCATTTCGATCCAAAGGATATAAAGCAGCTTGTGAATCAGCTTTCTCAATGGGCTCAAGATAACGCTTCGGGTTATAAATTAGTCATGTTTAGGGATAACAAGCCCGCCCTATTGGAAGAAAAGATTATAGCCGAGTCAGGAAAAGCTCTGTTTATACCATCAACTCAAACGGATTTACCTCAAATAGATCCCTATCCTAAAAAAAAGATAATCACCGAGGATATCATAAAACGTTTTCTTGAAAGTTCCGGTGTAGATAAGCTGTATGTAGAGGATGCATTAGCCCGTTTTATTAAAGCCAAACGGGATGCGGGTATTTATTCTGATGCGTGGGTACCGATTCTATTCCAGGAGTATGTTATTGGCTATATTCACCTCTGGATTGAGGAGGAAAATAAGCCTCCCTTCGATTTCAGTATTCTTGATACACTGTATCAGTTTGCTAAAGTCCTTGCATTCTCCCTTAAAATACATGGCTATTTTGATAATGGAAAGGTTAAAAAAGAGTCTTTCCAGGGAAGGGTTGTTGATATCAGCGCATCAGGTATGCTTTTTGCCTATCCGCATTCACCGCTTTCAGCTTCCTTACTGGTCGATTCTGAATTAGACGTGGAACTCATAACACCAAAACGAACTATAAAAACAGGGGTTAAAATAGTACGTAGGTATAATGATGCTTCTATGGGTTATTTTGGTTGCAGATTTATTACAATCGAACCGGAAGATCTCAGATTTTTATTTGAATATATCTATGGAAGACCATTTACCGATCAGGATGCATCATTTATTGCGGGAAAGGTATAAAAAAGGCTGTCCATATATCGGACAGCCTCCATTGTTATTCTTCTATTGAAATACCGTGTCTGCGTTTTTGGAACGTTTTCTTCATTGCAACCCCATTGCGTTTGTCATTGTATACAAAACCACCATTCCAGTATTCAAGGGCTGCAAAGAGGGCGTTACCACCATCCAAGTCATCACTTTTTTCGGTTCGGAAAGAGACATAGTTGCCTAATTCATCAAAATTTTGAGCATGAAGGCACTCGATACGTTTCTTATTGAACTCGTTCCATTTTTCCAGGTCCTTAAATCCCTCTCCTTCATCCTCTACTATGAGCCTGGCTTCCTCCGGGCTGAAATAATACCAGACCCTCACCTTTTTTGAAATATCGCTGTGATTCCCGTGTTTTACCGCATTCTTAATTATTTCTGAAATCTGCTGTTCAAGCAGGTTAAGTTCTTTAATTTCTAGAGGAGCTGATTGGACAATTAGCAGAGTAAAATACCTGATTTGTCTGAAATCAGAAGGAAACTCCTTATAGAGCATATTTGTTTTATCAAAAAGGGGGGATGAACCATCTGCCTTAAGTTCTTTTATCTGTTCCATGATATATCCTTATAAAAGTATTTTAGCCTTCCATCTGTTTAAGGGCTTCTTCCAGATTGGCGCTGATTGGGAAGTATCCCATCAATTTTGTTAACTCGATAACCTTTTTAACTGAACCATGAATATTAGTAATGGTAAGCTTCAAATTCATCTTTTTTAAGGTCGAGCAGATATAAATAAGGGCACCAATACCGCTGGAGTCTATATAATCAACCCCTTCCAAATTGATAATAAATTTGGACACCTTCTTTTCAAGCATTTTCATAACAAGCTCTTTAAGCTTATATGAATTGTACAGGTCCATTTCGCCCTGCACATCGATGATATAGGTTTCATCGTTCTTTCTGATCTTTAGTTCCATAAATACTCACTCCCCTAGAAATTATTATTTGGCTTTCACCACTAAAACGGTCTGATCATCATGCTGTTTTGTATCGCCCATAAAGGTACGAATGTTTTCTCTGATTTTCTGCGCAATTTCTGCAGCTGTTAAATCATGGAATTTGTGCAACAGGGTAGTAAGGCTTTTAACCCCATATTGCTTGCCCATGCTATTTATGGCTTCGATAACTCCATCGGTGTAGAATATTAAAACATCCTCCGGTGCAATTGTAAAGCTGGTACTCTTGAATTCTGTATTCTTTTCTACTCCAATTGGTACACTTTCAACATCAATTGCATCTACCAGTCCAAGGTTATTTCTCCAGATCAGAAGCGGCCGATGCCCCGCATTTGAATACTCGCAAGCTCCTGTAACAGGATTGATACAAAGAATTTGCAGTGTGGCAAAATGGTCAATATCAATTTTGCCGGTAATTCCTCTATTAATCCAGGAGAGAATCGTAGCAGTATTCTTACTGGTATTGGTTACCAGATGAAGGATGGCACGGATCATGACCATGATAAGGCTTGCCTGTATACCCTTACCAGCCACATCTCCTATAACAATATAGAGTCTTTCTTTGCTGACTGGAATAACATCATAATAATCGCTATATACACCCCAGGCGCTTTCTGAAAATAAACCGAAGGCATAATTGGGAAGTTTAGGGAGCTTTTTCGGCCGTAATGCTTTCTGTATGTTTTCAGCAATACCTGCGGCAGTATCAATGTCAGATCGCTCAGAAACATCCTGGAAGGAATAGATAGTATTAATGATTACAGAGGCGAATCCAGCGAGCAATGAGGCTTTATCAAATTCCTTATCGGTAAATATAGGGGAAGATTTTTTCCGTGTAAGAATCGCTACGCCTATAATGCGTTCTTCGATAAGGAAGGGTACACCAATGATACTGCCGATCGGGAAAGATTGATGAATTATAATCCGGCTATCTTTACTTGGATCGGTTATGAACTGGGCTTTCCCTGTTTTTGCAATTTCACCAATAAAACCTTCTCCGAGAGGTATTTTAAGGTGGGTTAACCAATCCTTAAAGCCTTCCTCTGATCGAGGTACCGATTCGGGAACTTCCATAAGGGGAGGAACAACACCATATACAGCATAGGCTGTTACCTGGTCTTCGAAGTCGTCCACCAGGAATGTCATAACCCCATCGGCACCGGTTCCCTCTGAAATTGTTTTTGCAACAAAATTCATCAGCTTTGGCAGGTCCCCACCAGAACGGAGAGCATCAGATGAATTAAGCACAAAATTATACAAAGTATCCACATTATCAGCTAAACCATCCCGGTCTTGAATGAGGAGCTCGACCTCCTGGTTGCTGTACTGCAGTAACAGCCATATAAAAGCCAGGTATTGGAGCGGATAAAGGAAGTAGTGCAAAACAGGGGATGCTAAAGCTCCGAGAAGAAAGGCAAACGAAGGGAGCAGCAGGCTGATCGTTAACACAGAAGCACGAATTTTATAAAATGTATTTATTTTCCGGTTCTCTTTGGTATTTGAGTTTATGAGATACATCGCGAACAGAATCGAAAAAACAGCGGCAATATCGAGTACGATTGGAGGAATAACCCTAAAGAATGATAATAGTCCAAAAATAAAGGCCCCTGTTATTGAGATTATCCCGTAAATTAAGCCATTTTTAGGGTGAGAATTGCCGGTAAATATTAACAGGATGAAAAGAGGCGTTACTATATTGAGGGCGTGAAATAATTCTTCTAAACCTAAAACACCACCGATAATATCTTTGACTATAAGGAATAGGGTGCCCCACCAGACCCATTTAATAATATTATCCGTATCATGATGGGTTATATATCGAATTACAATAATCAGGGAAAATTCAAGGACTAATTTTGTTGATAAACCGGTTGTAAGTAAATGCTGAAATAGCTCTGAAAGCATCTTTTCACCCTGATTAGTTCAAATTTGTGAAAATATTATTTAAAATCTCCAAAATACACCTTATCGAAGTGTACCATTGAAGCCATAAGACGTCAAGCAAAAGAAAATAAGCCATCCTTAGCGTTCAAGTTTTCGGTAAACATACCGATGGGGCCGGTCTGCACTTGCTCCCAGGGTCTGGCGCCGCCATTCAGCAAACTCTGACCAGTTGCCATCAAACCAGATAACTTCCCCGTCTTCAAAGGCAAGTATATGGGTGGCCACCCGGTCAAGGAACCAGCGATCATGGCTGATAACGAGCACCACCCCGGCAAAACTGTCGATAGCCTCTTCCAGGGCACGCATAGTGTTCACATCCAGATCATTGGTGGGTTCGTCAAAAAGCAATACATTGGCCCCTTCCTTGAGCATCAGGGCCATATTTAGACGGTTCCGTTCACCTCCGGAGAGTACACCGACTTTTTTCTGCTGATCCGCCCCTGAAAAATTATACCAGGAACAATAGGCCCGGGAATTTACTTCCTTTGTTCCACCCAGTTTAATAATATCCAAACCATCGGAAAGTTGTTCCCATACGGTTTTGTCCGGGTTAAGCTTTTCCCTCATCTGGTCCGCATAGGCCAGTTTTACCGTTTCTCCCAGTCGTATTTCCCCTGAATCGGGTTTTTCTAAGCCCGCAATTAACTTAAAAAGGGTTGTTTTACCTGCACCGTTAGGACCGATTATGCCCACGCAGGCTCCAGGGGGAACTACAAAATCCAAATCCTGGAAAAGGACCTTATCACCGTAGGCTTTGGTCAGTTTTTTTGCTTCTATGACGACCTGACCAAGACGGGGGCCAGCAGGAATCGTTATCTTGTTTTCTTTTATTTTTTCCCGTGCATCATCCTGGAGCAGTTTCTCATATTGATTGATTCTTGCCTTAGCCTTAGCGTGCCGGCCCTTGGGGCTCATCCGTATCCATTCCAATTCCCGCTGCAGGGTTTTTCTTCGTTCACTTTCACCCTTTTCTTCCAGAGCCAGGCGGGCTTCTTTCTGTTCCAGCCAGCTGGAATAGTTACCCTTCCAGGGGATCCCTTCGCCCCGGTCCAGCTCAAGGATCCAGCCAGCCACATTATCAAGAAAATAGCGGTCATGGGTTACGGCAATGACGGTTCCCTCATATTGCTGAAGGTGCCGTTCCAGCCAGGCAACGGTTTCCGCATCCAAATGGTTTGTAGGTTCATCAAGGAGTAATATGTCGGGTTTTTTCAGGAGCAACCGACAGAGGGCGACCCGGCGCCGTTCGCCCCCCGAAAGCACATCTACCACCTGATCTGCAGGGGGACAGCGTAAAGCATCCATTGCCAGGTCAAGCCGGCTGTCAAGATTCCAGCCGTCCGCTGCTTCTATCTGTTCCTGAAGCACCGCCTGCCGGTTTGCCAGTTTTTCATAGTCCGCATCGGGGTCGCCAAAGGCTTCGCTTACTGCTTCGAATTCTTTTATAAGGTCCACTATTTCCTGGACCCCTTCGGAGACAATCTCTTTAACTGTTTTCCCTGGAGCAAGATAGGGTTCCTGTTCCAAATAGCCTATGGTATAGCCGGGGCTGAGGGATACTTCACCGGAGAATTCCGTATCTACACCGGCCATAATTCTTAGCAGTGTAGATTTACCGGAACCATTCAGACCAATAACACCAATCTTAGCTCCATAAAAATACGAAAGGCTTATATCTTTAAGAACCTGTTTTGTTCCATGTTTTTTAGAAAGCTTGTACATGGAATAGATAATTTTTTTGTCGTCCACTGTTGCCATGGCGACAGTATATAGGTTTTACTGGTTTTGGAAAAGCTGTTCAGCTGATGAACCAGATTGCCCACCAATGGCAGATCGCTCCCGCAAGTACAAAGACATGCCAGGCTACATGGGTTCCCCGCTTAACTTTCTGGCCATACCAATAGACCCCGGCGGTATAAGCGATGCCGCCGGCAATGAGCCAAAAGAGACTGAATTGCGGAATATAGGCCAGTACGGTGGGCCACTGGAATACTACGGCCCAACCCATCAATATATACAGGATAACCTCTATCTTTTTTAATTTTTTATTTCCCACCGCATGAAGTACGATACCCGTAATGGCTAAGGCCCACTCAAGACCAAAGAGAAACCAGCCCCAGAAGCCCCGTATGAGGACAAGACTGAAGGGGGTATAGGTTCCTGCGATGAGTAGATAGATTGAGCTGTGGTCGAGGATGCGGAACACCCGCTTTGCCCCCTCATGCTGAATTGCATGGTAGAGGGTGGATGCTAAAAACATGATGATGAGGGTGGCCGTATAAATGGTAAAGGTTGTAATGGCTAATGGGCCGCCGCCTTTGCCGCCAAGTTTCCCGTTGGCTCTCAGGACCAGTAAGACAAGGCCAGCTATAGAAAGGAGCACTCCGATACCATGCAGAATGGAGTTCGCTATTTCTTCCCCCGGGGTCTGAAAGGGGAGGGGTTCAGGAAATTTCCTGTTTTGTGTTAATGGTTTCTTGCTCATGCCCCTTATGACCTGAAAAACTTAGAAATGTTTCATAGTTCCCTGACAAAACGATAGGTTGGCAAGCATATTTCCTGTTCTTCCTTCAGCATATCGGCTAGAACCGGGAGTGCTTCGGGAATAATGCTTTGTAAAGACCATGGGGGATTTAAAATAACGAGACCGCTCCCAAACATGCCCCGTTCACGGGCTTTGCTGATCTGAATTTCTACATAGACACGGTTACCCCTATGGAGTGAAAGTAAGGACTCTGGCAAGGTTCGGGCATCCTCTTTAGCCAGGAGGGGGTACCAGATGATGTAGGTTCCTGTTGCAAAACGGCGGAGGGCTTCCTGTATCGATGTCAATACCTTTTCATAATCACTTGCAAGTTCATAGGAGGGGTCAATGAACACACAGGCCCTGCGGGATGGCGGGGGGAGGAGCGCTTTTAGGCCTGTAAACCCATCAGTGTTGAAGATGGTAACCTGTTTAGCTCCATTAAACAGATTTTTTAATGTTTCATAATCAGCGGGATGCAACTCAAAAAAGACCCTGCGGTCCTTCTCCCGGAGTATCCGGTCTGCAATAAGGGGCGAACCGGGATACATGCCGGAAGCAGAAATAGAAGCCTCAAGAAAGTTCTTAAACCGCTGGATACTCTGGGGGAGTGGTCCTTGCGAGTCCATGAGACGCTGGTAACCGCCCTGCCATTCTTCATTTTGTGCTGCATAGCCAGAACTTAGGTCATAGGCCCCTGCTCCTGCATGGGTATCCACATACAGGAGTGGAACATCCTTTTGGATTAAGTAATCCAGGCTGTGGTATAAAAAAAAGTGTTTTAAAAGATCCGCATGATTTCCCGCATGAAAGGCGTGCCTATATCCTAGCATGGCAGCATCCTACTACGCTTTCCGAAATTCACTCAAGGACCAGGGGCATTACAAACCATCGGAACTGGATTAATTCCATTGTTGATGCTGGGCTTTACACCGTTGTTTCAGTGCAAACAGGTTAGCATCTACGGTGCCCTTAGGAATCTGAAGCACCTCCGCCAGGGTCTGGTTGCTGGCGGTTTTTTTAATTTTTTCAAGTTTTGCTGAAAGATTTTCTAGACGTTGCAGGTTTTTTGCGGCCCGCCACTCTATTTTAGTTCTTGCAAGCGGCTCCACTCCGATCATTGCAAGCTGCTGTTCATAGCGCAGCTTTTTTATATAACAGAGTTGTATGGAAGCCTGTAACGCATCTATCCGTTCATCAATTTTAACCCGTCTTAACCGTATTTCATGAATCCATTGTTCTAATACGCCCGGTTCAATGCCCAGGGATCGGGCAATTCTTTGAGCAAAGTCCGGTGAAATGTATCGATAGGCTTTAAGGGTGAGCAGCAATACCTGTCGGGGATTCCGTATCCTTGTTGCAGTATCATTCTGGTCGTATGGATCCTCCATATCTAATACAAGGCAGTTTGCTTCACCAGTGCCGGAGCTCCCCTCGGACTGATGCCAGAGACGCAGTTCTTCCTCATGCTTAAGCTGTTCTTCTTTCCGGTAGTCCCGGAGGGCAAATTGAATACTTCGATGTATATAGGCATCGAAACTGTGCCCAGTATTGCGATAGTTCTCAAGGGCTTTACGAAAACGGGGAAAATAAAAGGAGATAAAGTCCATCCGGTCCTCAGGATGAAGCCGCTTAAGGCTGAACCGGTGAGGATTGTCTACAAGATGGGCTATTACCTTTCGTTCAAATTCGGGTCTTGTCAACTGGCCTGCCCTGAACTCCCTGAGCAGGGTATCCATAGGATTAACTGTATCCATTGCTTGCCTCCACATCACTTTTTTGTAGCCCCTCGAGGCTACTGGTATTAATGCAGAGACTGTGCCAACTTGAAGATGAATGGAGATATCAATTAACTATATGTATATAATATAAAGATATAGGTTGATGAAATTCTCCTGGGAAGGAACTTGTTGTTATAATTTGTTACAATTCAGAAGTCCAATAGCTTTAAAAACGTTAAAACATAGCCTGACCGGTTACAATTGGTTACAAAGTTGTAGTATATAAAAGCTCTGGGAGCCCTTATATCATATGGCCAGTTACAAATTGTTACAATGAGACTTTTATAAAAACCTTATACATCTAAGGCTGCTCTTTTAAAAATTCCCTGAGTTTTGAAAGCGCTTTACAATAGTTCTGCGAAGGCCCTGATTAGTTTTTCTTTGAGGGGCCCTATGGTCCCCGTCGCGGTAAAACCCGAAGCCTGTTTATGCCCGCCACCGCCAAATTGGACTGCTATGGCCGATACATCGACCGTATCGATTGACCTGAGCCCTACCGTGCAGGATGTGGGGCTCTCCTGCCTAATAACAGCTACCGCTTCGACACCGGCTACAGAAAGCAGCAATTGGTAAAGCATATCCGAGTCCCGGCCCTGAAGGCCAAACCGTTCTGTATCCTCCAGGTTTTCGTAGGATACTAAAAGCTTGCCATTAAAGTATGCCTCTGTTCTTGAAAGAATGAGTCCCAATAGTATACGGGATTCCAGACTCTTCCCACCATTTATTTTCTGAAAGGTTCGTTTTGGGCTTGCGCCGAACCGTATGAGGCGGCTTGCGATATCAAAGGTTACTTCGCCGCCATAATCAATATGACGGAAAAAACCCGTATCGGTACAGAGCCCGAAAAAGAGCAGTTCCGCCTCTTCCCTGGTTGGTTCTAGGCCCAGAGCTTCGATAAGTAATAGGGTCAGGGCGGTTACCGAAGGTGCAGTCGGTTCTAAAAATGCGATGTGCCCCGCAGTATTTCCTGATGCATGATGGTCTATAATCGCGAGGGGGAGCCCTCTTAATTTTAGCTCCAGTTCCCCCGTTCGTTCCAGACTGGAGCAATCCATAATGATAACCCGGGTATCCTTTTCGGTAAGGGGATCGGCGGTAAAGCTTTCAGCATAAGCGGCAATTTCGGGTCTTTTAAAAGGACCTGCTGAACAGGGAATTGCCCTTTTCCCCAGCCTGGTCAGCACCGAACAGAGGGCAAGCTGACTCCCTACACAGTCTCCATCGGGTTCTTTATGGCCGGCAATTAAAAAGGTAGAGCCCTCCCGAATATAGGCGAGCAAATTGTGGGGAACAGATATAGATTTCATAGGGCCTCTCTAGGGTGTAAGCAGGGTAAATTGTCGTTCTTTGCCAGAAATATACGCATGATTTTGATAAATGTAAACATCAATTTCGGTCCGGAATCCATAATCGTTAAAATAAAGCCCTGGCTCTATGGAAAAACAGGCTCCATCTAGAAGCTTCCGATTATCGGGGAATTCGATAGAATCAATATTAACCCCCGAACCGTGACATTCGGTATCAATCCCATGGCCTGTCCGATGTTTTATTGCCCCTTCATATCCTCTGTCTATGAGGAGTTTTCTCACTTCCCGGTCGACAGCTGCTCCTGTTGGCCGTATCCCCCTCGTGAGGTTTTCGTTAATATAATCCAGGGCCCGCTCCCGGCTGTCTACCAGGTCCTGAAATATGGTCATGAGGGGGGATGGGATTTCTGTTCCATAAAAACCTACCCAGGAAATATCCGCATATATGGCCCTTTGTGCAGACTCCTTGGCCCAGAGGTCCAGCTGAATAATCTCTTCTTTTACAACAGGGCTCCCTTTTCCCGAAACCTCATAATGGGGATCCCCTGCATGGGCCCCCGCAGCCACAATGGGAGGATGGTCTGTAATAAGGTTTCGTTTTTCCATACCGCTGAGTATGAGTCTTTGTATATCCCCTTCATAGAGCATCTTATTGGTATGAAAATGTTCAGAAACAACCTGCCAGGTTTCCTCAACAATTTCATATAAGCCAAGGGCTGCCCGTTTATGGCTTTCAAGATCCTCCTCTGAAAGGAGACCCTTAATCCGCTGAATTAGACTAGCAGCGCTTACAACCTGAATCCCTGCATGTGCCAAATTTTCTGCAGTTCCTGCGTCCAGAAAAGAAATCACCGGCAGATTGTTGTCCCTGTGAGCTGCCAGGGTTTTTCCAGCGAACTGCCGCAAGGATTGGTTCAGTTGTTCTTTTCCGGAATAAAGGACCTTCGTGCCGGGAAGAGAATCCAGAATGAAAGCTTCTATGGCATGAACCAGCTTAACCGGGGCTCCCCTTTCTGGGACCATATAGAACCAGGGTCTGGAGTTGGTAGAATCCACACTGAGGCCTAATAATTCATCTGCCAGAGGATCCCGATGATGAAAATTATAAAAAAGCCATCCGTCTAAACCTTCTTCACGGATGGCTTCCTGAAGTTTTTCTATTGATAAAGTGTTCATTAAAATTCGATCTTTAATTCCTCAACATTAAATTTATCGGCAAGGTTCGCATCAGGCGGCAGAACGCCCCAGGATGGGTGGGATTTATCCCGTTTCACATAGAGCCTTACATGGCTGAACTTTCCATCCTTATAGAAAATGACAAGATAGGGCCAGGTTGTGTCCGCATTCATTTTTATAAGATCCCCTTTGCCTCCGGATGCTGCAAACCAGGCATCGGGCAGATACAAGCGCCCCAGCTCATTGTTGGACTTCTGGTACAACACCATAAAGCCTAAGGTATGGGGATAAATCTTTTCGATTGGGACATTGATATAAAACAAATTTGCCCAGTTATTAGGGTTAGTATCCGCCGGAATCCGCGCATCCTGTGCGATTACCGGCAAAATGCTCATGCAAAACACTACAACTGCAAGCAGTACCTTTCGAGTTTTCAACGGGAGCCTCCCTTCCTTGGAAATTTCCTATTTTAAACGCAGAAGCATCACTTCTGTTTATATGAAAGTATAATACTGCCTGCAGTACTTCGCAAGAAGGAAATTTACTTTATTGTTGCAAGCATGATTGCTTTTACCGTATGTTTCCGGTTTTCAGCCTGATCCCAGGCCCTGCTTTGGGGCCCATCGATTACATCCTGTGTAACCTCTTCGCCTTTAACAGCGGGCAAACAATGTAAAAAGATGGTATCTGCCCTGCCGGTTTTCTTCATCAGTGCCTGGTTCACCTGGTAGGGTTTGAGCAGCCGCAGCCGTTCTTCCCGTTCAGCCTCTTCGCCCATTGAAACCCATACATCGGTGTAAAGCGCGTTAGCCCCCTGTACCGCATTAAGATTATCGGTGATTTCAAGGGTTGCACCGCTGGATGCCGCATAAGCCTGGCATACATCCTGTAAGGCCTGGTCGGGCATTAATGCTTTAGGGGTAATAATAACAAAATGAAGGCCAAGCTTGGCGCATATAACCATGAGGGACCGGGCGACATTGTTCCTGCCATCTCCAACAAAACAAAGTTTTTTTCCCCGGCTGTTTCCAAAGGCTTCTTCCAGGGTCATGATATCCGCCAACACCTGGGTCGGATGAAATTGGTCGGTAAGGCCGTTATATACAGGTACCCCCGAATATTCTGCAAGCTTTTCCACCGTTTCCTGTTTAAAGCCGCGGAATTCTATGGCATCAAACATCCGCCCCAGAACCCGGGCCGTATCTTCAATCGATTCCTTTGCCCCTAATTGAATATCCTGGGTGGATAAAAAGACAGGATGCCCCCCTTCTTCTCCAAAGGCGGTCTCAAAGGCACATCTGGTACGAGTCGAGCGCTTTTCAAAAATAAGGGCCAGGGTTTTACCGATAAAACGCTGATGAATTTGCCCCTGTTTTTTTTGCTGCTTTACTTCTACAGAAAGATCCAGCAAATACCGGATTTCTTCCGCCGTATAATCCTTCCACGTAAGAAGAGATCTTCCTTTAAACTGTTTAGGATCCATAGTGCCTCCAATATGTGTATATATATACAATGAAAACGTATTATTATGCAATAGTATTAAAGGCACTTTATTTATCGTTAGTATTGTACGATTATTAAACCAATATGATTACCATGTTGTTCACCATTCGGTATTATTCTCAATTTCATCGTACCCAGCCGGAACTTTTACAGTCCCTGCAGCAAACTCTGCACGATTTGGTTCATAGCTCTGGGGGTATGATTGTACGTTCAGGAAAAGAGACTATTGCTGAATTCTCAGAGGAAAACTTTAATTTTCCCATTCTATTTTTTTGTTTTGTTCAGCAATTGGTTTCATTGTGTGAAAATTTAGAAAAGAAATTATTTGGTTATTCAATACTCTTTCAAAAAGACGATGAGTTACAAAATGATAGGATTTTAAAACAACTCTTGCATATAAAGCATGGACTTGGCATTTATTTTGCACCACAAGCGGCCGAAACCTATACTTCCCTCTATATCTTTGAACCGCTTACACAGGTACCGGTACGCCAGCTAAAGGATTTAAAACAGATTCCAGAATTATTGAAACCTGATGTTGAGACAATTGTTAAACGGTTTTCCAATGAAATGGAAAGTTCCGATGCACGATGCAAAATGCTGCTTGGGAATGATACGGAATTACTCTTTCTTTTAGGTCGAATATATACAAAACAACAATTCGCTGATGTGTTAGAGTACACCATGAGCTTTCATTCATCTGCGGCATACATGAATGGCTTTATTGAGCTTTTTATGCAAAGCCTTGCAGACAGGAATGACGCATTTTCCGAATATACTAATAAAATACAGCTCCTTACATCTGAACGGTTGCACGAAAATTATAATGAACATATACAACTATTGCTGCAGGAACTGCTTGGTGTATGGCTTACGATTTATAAGAATACGCCAGTACATATTCATATATATCAATTACATAGTATTTCTGCATCCTTACAGCCTGTTTTCAGGGATTTCCTTGTTCAGTTTTTAGAGGATCCCTCCCATTGTATAATTATTACAGCTCGAGATAAATCCTTAGTTCAATGGGTTGATGAAATAGACCGCCATGTAATTGTACTCCAGTCGCAGAATCGTATACCGCAATGGTTTATTACTAACCAGGATAAATACATCAATATGAAGGTTCTCCTGCCCAGTGCGTATCTTTGTCATCTTCTATCTGATGTATATACAAAGCAAGAACTGCCCCTTCAGCTGGAGCGAAGCGGATTTTCTGAGGCTTCAATTCAATGGATTTTTAGTGCCTTTGATAAGTCTGGTCTTTTCATATCGCAATTATCTTCCTGTAAACTTAATCTTGAAGCAGAAAGACTAATGTGTGAAAACTTGTCTGACAAAGACCAGACATGGGTAAAATCCATTGTGCAGGAACGTTTATTAGAAAGCCTTGCACAACATGAACTTAATCCCAGTCTTGGTTTTCTATCCAGTTTGAATGGGATTGGAGGAACCGCCGATCCTGACCTCATTCTGGATTGTATAATACATGATCTGGCAAACAATTATTTTTCAGAGTTGGATGAAGCTGTTCAATCAGAATTCCTTAAAAATCTTATTGGAGCTCAGCTGTTTCAGCCTATCCAGTATATTCTATTTACGGATCACATACTTGCATCGGGTTCCGAGGATGATATCCAAGGAGCTGTGCAAAAAACAGTGCCCTCTTTTATCGATAACCCACGAATTAACGCATTTTGTTCTATGAATGCTGCCGCTATACAGCTTGTATCAGGTGATTTGGTCGCAGCTGGAAAGTATATTAAAGATGCGGTTTTAATGTTGCAGGATTATAAAAATAAAAATGGTCTGGAAAAGGTATATAGACTTTTTGGCCTTATTGAATTAGCCCAGCATCGGGTTGAAGATGGCATAGAATATCTTTCATTTGCATTAGATACGGCCCAACGGCTTGGAAATATGCAGGAAATGGCCAAAACGGCCTATTACAGTGCTGTGGCATATTTTATTCTGGGTAATTTACCCAGGGCTCTCTTTTTTGTCGAAATGGCAAAAAGTAAATTCAATGACTTGGATCTGCAGGAATGGGAACAAAAATGTACCTTTCTAATTGGCAGACTTCAATTTACTCTGGGTGATTACAGAAAGGCTGCGGAGACTTTTAAAAGTATACAGGATATACCAGTGGCATCCCTGTGGGAAATGAGGGCAAAACTCTATGTCTCATTTCTTAACAAGTCGTTAATGAATGAATTGCTGTATACCTATGGGGCTTTATCCATACCAGATCCTCTTTTAGAGATAGAATTTCACTATTTCCTTGGAAAATACGAGACTTGTATTCAGCTTGCTGATGTGGCATTGAATACAAAAGCTCATGCTTTCCCGCGTTTTACAGAACAGCTGGATTGGACCGATGGATATGCACAAATTGAATCTATCCTCTTTCCCCAGCGACAGTTTTTATCCCGCCAACTTTCCTGCCTTAAGGTTCTCTCCATGGGGGAGTTGAAACAGGATGATCATTCCATTGTTTCAATGTTAGATACCCTATTAGATGAATTAAAACCCGGAGAGTCTGATCCCTATGATGTGTTTTATTATACCTGCTATTATCTAACACTCCAGCGGGTAGCATCGAATGAAATTGATCGGGCCACGGCACTGAGCGGTGCCTTTAAACGTTTACAGAAGCGGGCAAGCCGTATCGAGGATGCGGAACTGCGGCGAAGTTATTTAACAGCTAATTATTGGAATGGGCTCTTAAGCAGCGCCGCAAAGCTCCACAATTTAATTTAAATCAGGTTCCTAAAGTAATTGACAGGATCCAATATTTTTGATATGTTCTTCCCATCACGGCGGCATAGCTCAGTCGGTAGAGCAAACGGCTCATATCCGTTTGGTCATAGGTTCAAGTCCTATTGCCGCTAGACCTCCTAAAAACCTGTCATGGCCTAGTCCTGGCAGGTTTTATTTTTTTAATCCCGTAAACCCCTTATATACACTGTTTTCCCCAGTCTTCGGGCTACTGAGGCCAATCGTTCTACTTCTTCCTGGGGTGGGCGTTCATAGCTATTCCATACCGGGTCGAGGCAAGTTCCTGGTTTAAAGGGGCTGAAAAACCAGGGACTTGATCCATCGACGAGCTCTGAAAGGGCATCTATATCCTGCTCAGAGAGTATTGCATGGGGCAGGACTATGGTCCTGTATTCATGGACCACTCCGCTCCTGGCAATAAGGTCTGCACTTTCACGCAAAGCCTGTGGGCTGCCTCCTATTTCATCATAGCGGTCAGGGGAAAGTTTCAGGTCCAGGGCGATATAATCGGGCCTGGTTTCAGGATGATTAAGGAGAGCCTCTAATACATCACTCCTGCTCCCGTTGGTATCCAGTTTTACCTTAAAGCCAAGGCTTTTATACTGTCGTATCAGTTCGGGTAGTTCCCTGGTGAGGGTTGGCTCTCCCCCCGTAATAACTACCCCTTCAAGCACCGCTTTTCGCTTTGTTAGAATTGCATTGATGGTTTCGATGGAAAGCAGGGCCGACAGGTCTTCTTCGGTTGGTTTCACCAGACTGCTGTTATGGCACCAGGGACAGCGGTAGTTGCAATAGGGAAGAAACACTACCGCTGCAAGGATCCCCGGGTAATCTACGAGGCTCGTTTTTTGTAAACCCGCCCTCAGCATCACCAATGCGCCTAAACCGCAGGCTGGAGAAGGTTCATTTCACGGGCAAAGGCCAGGATGGATTTAGCATCCCGAGCCCTGGCTATTTCCCTGCCTGCTGGGTCCAACAAGATGGCGGTAGGCGTGGAGAGTACGTTCCGGCGGGAGGCCTCTGAGAGCCCCGCTTCCGTATCTGCATCAACAAGTTCTACGGGGATTCCAAGGCTGTGGGCCGCATCCTTTGCGGGAGGGCAGGCGGGGCAGGCGGAGCGAACAAAGAGAACGAGCCTGCTCAGTTCGCCTGCGGTAGCCTTAGAAAGTCTTGCGTTCTCATCTGCGCGTTTCGGTTCATCAACCTGTACTAAGGCGTTCCTGGGTATTTCGGCGGTATATGCTTCGGCAGGAAGCACGCGGAACAGCTTCCGTTCGCCATATTCTTCCCGTTTTCCCCTGTTCCAGTTTCGTACCGATCGGTAGTATCCCACGATGCGGCTGTAGACTTCTGTGGTGGTTCCCTGAACGTGATTCAGGGCTTCCCGGGCTTCCTGTAGTTCTTTTTCGATCTGTTCCAGGGTTCTCATTTTGTTACTCCTTGTAATAATGCTTCCCGCTCCGCTTCCAGAGCGTTAATTCTCGCCTGTATTGCCGCTTCCTGCTCCGACTTGCAAATGGGGCAGGTAAAGTGTTCGCCGGAAAGGTATCCGTGGACAGGACAGACAGAGAAGGTGGGAGATATGGTAAAATAGGGGATACGATACTTATGGGCGATGGTTTTTACCAGGTTGCGGCAGGTGCGCCAATCTTCTATAGCTTCTCCCAGAAATGCATGGAATACCGTGCCTCCGGTATAGGCCCGCTGCAGGTTTTCCTGCAGATCCAGGGCATCAAAGATGTCATCGGTGAGCATAACCGGGAGCTGGGTCGAGTTGGTGTAGTATGGTTCGTCGGTTCCTGCGGTTATGATATCCGGATACCGTTTTTTATCATGTTTAGCAAGCCTGTAGGAAGTCGATTCAGCGGGGGTTGCCTCCAAATTAAACAGTTCTCCCGTTGCCTCCTGGTAATCCGCCAGCCTGTCCCTCATAAAGTGCAGCGTCTTCAGGGCAAAGTCCTGGCCTTTTTCTGTAGCTATGGTGCAGTCTTTGCCGAAAAAGTTCTGAAGACATTCGTTCATTCCTACAAGCCCTATAGTGTTAAAATGGTTATCCAGGGTATGCAGGTATCGTTTGGTGTAGGGAAAGAGGCCTGCATCCAAAAGACGGTTTACCACCTTTCGTTTGGTAACCAGGCTTTCCTTTGCCAGGTCCATGAGCCGAGCGAGGCGACGGTAAAAATCGTCCTCGTCCTTTGCAAGGTAGCCAATTCTCGGCAGGTTGATGGTCACTACCCCAATGGAACCGGTGAGTTCGTCGGAACCAAAGAGACCGCCGCCCCGTTTCCTCAGTTCCCGTTTGTCTAACTGGAGGCGGCAGCACATGGACCGTACATCGCTGGGATTCAGGTCCGAATTAACAAAATTCTGGAAATAGGGGGTGCCATACCGGGCGGTCATTTCAAAGAGGAGCCGTGCATTGTCGCTTTCCCAGTTAAAGTCGGCGGTAATGTTATAGGTTGGAATAGGATACTGAAAGCCCCGGCCTTCCGCATCTCCTTCCAGCATCAGTTCGATGAATATCCGGTTCACCCGGTCCATTTCACTCTGGCAGTCTCCATAGGTAAAGTCCATTTCCTTGCCGCCCACAATGGCAGGCTTTTCCCGGAGGTCCTGAGGTACGGTCCAGTCGAGGGTGATATTAGTAAAGGGTGCCTGGCTTCCCCAGCGACTGGGGGTATTGACACCGAAGATAAAGCTTTGGAGGCATTGTTTAATTTCCTTATCTGAAAGTTTATCTGTCTTTACAAAGGGGGCAATGTAGGTATCAAAGGAACTGAAAGCCTGGGCTCCGGCCCATTCATTCTGAAGGCAGCCAAGAAAATTCACCGCCTGCTGCATGAGGGTAGAAAGATGCCGGGCCGGTTTTGAGGTGATCTTGTCGGGAACACCCCCTAAACCTTCCTTGATAAGCTGTCTCAGGGACCAGCCGGCGCAGTAGCCGGAAAACATGGATAAATCGTGGATATGAAAGTCCGCATTCCGGTGAGCCTCTGCGACCGCTTCGGAATAAATATTTTTTAGCCAGTAGTTAGCCGTAATCGTGCCCGAATTATGAAGAATCAGCCCCCCAAGGGAATAGTTCACGTTTGCATTTTCATTGACACGCCAGTCAGACTGGTTCAAATAGCCATCCATGGTTGCATCGATATCAAGCAGGAGCTTTTTTGTATCCCGTATTGCCTCATGGCGGGACCGGTACAGTATATA
>Ga0208461_1000958_pt1 | contig 26999 bp, 16 predicted proteins | sample AD_JPNTR4_MetaG_FD_184448 | JGI IMG/M metagenome (GOLD analysis project Ga0208461, IMG submission 184448) | Active sludge microbial communities of municipal wastewater-treating anaerobic digesters from Japan - AD_JPNTR4_MetaG (SPAdes) (version 2) | ecosystem: Engineered > Bioreactor > Anaerobic...
TATGGTAAAAGTTATGAAGGAAAAATAAGTGTTTATTCAAACGGTGGAACTAAGGATATAAAAGTTTCCTTAAAAATCAAAGAATTTTCACCAAAAATTTATGTATTCCCAACAACACTTGATTTTGGTGAGGTAAGAAAAGGTGAAAAAAAGATACTAACCTTTACGATAAAAAATATTGGAGGAGGTGAATTATTAGTAATGTTAAATTGTTCATGCGACTGGTTAAAATTATCTAAGACTAACTTTAGGGGTAATTCAGAAACGATTTTCGTTGAGGTTGATACTACAAATTTGATGGAAAATAATAGTTATAATTGTCAGATAAATATAGAAAGTAGTGGTGGAAATGAAAAAGTTGATGTAAAGTTAAAAGTTGTTTCCGGTTTCCCTAAATTAAAATTAAGTAAAGACACTATGAATTTAGGCACAATAACTGAAGGAGAATCAAGAGAAGTTGAAATTATAATTGAAAATGAAGGTGGAGGTACACTCGAAGGTTCTATTTTAATTAATAGAAGTTGGATAACAGTTAATTATAAAAGTTTTAAAACAAATTATCTCGCATTAAAAATTTATGTTGAAACTTCAAATTTAAAACCAAACGAAAATTATGAAGGAGAAGTAAAAATTGTTTCTAATGGAGGGACTATTTCAATTCCTGTATATTTTTATTTAAAGGAAAAAGTTATAGAAAAAAAGGAAAAAACAACAATAATATTACAGATAGGCAATTTAATAATTTATGTTAATAACATTCCAAAACAGATAGATGTTCCACCTCTGATAATAGAGGGTAGAACCTATTTACCTATTAGATGGGTAGCTGAACCACTTGGAGCAAATGTATATTGGGACGATAGAGAAAGGAAGGTTACAATAGTTTTAAAAGATATATCTATTGAACTATGGATTGGTAAAAATATGGCAAAGGTTAATGGAAATTATAAATTTATAGATCCTGATAATCCAAATGTAGTTCCTATAATTATAGAAGGAAGAACTATGTTACCAATTAGATTTGTTGCTGAGAATTTAGGATGTGATGTTCAATGGGATGGATTAACAAAAACTGTTACAATAACATATCCAAAGGAGTAAAAATGTTAAAAATAAAAAAATTATTTTTTTTCATCATAATTTTATTAACAGTTAATTATAGCTTAGTTTTTTCAAAAACTAATCAATTGGATTATGAAATAATTCTAACAGTTAATTCGCCATATTTAACAATAAATAATGTTGTTAAGGAGATTGATCCAGGAAGAAATACATCTCCTGTATTAATCAAAGAGTGGGGTAGAGTTGTTTTGCCAATAAGAGTGATAATTGAGTCCTTAGGTGGAGAAATATATTGGTATCAAGATGTGAGAAAGGTTAGTATAACGCTTGATGGAAATAATATTAACTTATGGATAAATAATTCAGTAGCGAATGTTAATGGTTTAAATAAATTCATCGATGAAACTAACCCAAATGTTAAACCAATAATTATAAATGACAGAACTATGCTACCAATTAGATTTGTTGCAGAAAATTTAGGTTGTAGTGTCGATTGGATACAAAATGAGAAAAAAGTAGTTATAAATTACTCTAAAAAATTTATTGTTGATTATAAAAATGTGATCTCCCTTTCTTTAAAGGAAGAAGAAAAAGGAGAGATAAAATTAAAACTAAGGAATCCTTTAAATGAAGAAATTAAATTAAATCTTGCACTATATTCAATTAATAAACCTATAAACTGGTTTTCTGAATTCTGTATTAAGGATATCTGCTTTTTTGAAAAAGGAGAGGTTTCTTTAAAAAGTAATGAAGAACAAGAAGTTGAAATTTATATATATATAAAAGGAAAAGGGGTTGGAGAATTTATTTTTTGTGTAAGTTATGAAGATCATAAGGAATGTATAAATATTAAAATAACAGGAGGTTAAAATGAAAAAATTTTTAACTATCTTAATTTTAATTACTTTATTAGTTCCATTTCTTGGTTTTTATCAAGTTAATGGAGAGACTACTGATGTAAAAAGAAAAGTTTTGATGGAACTATTTACAGCCACTTGGTGTGGCCCTTGTGCAAAATATTGTCCCTATGCAGATGAAACCTATGATATGTATGGACCAGAAAAGGTGATACTTCTAAGAAATCAAATCTGGGATGATGATTTGGATACTGAAGAAACAAATAATAGAGCTAATTTCTATGGAGTTAGTGGTGTGCCTACACTATATGTTAATGGAAAATATGAATATCACCCAGCATATTATAGCGAATATAGAAGTAAAATAAATGAAATATTGAAAACTATTCCACCAATCTCAATAAAAATAGATGCAAAAATTACAAAAGATAAAAATTTAGGAAACATTGATATTGAAATAGAGGTTTTTGATAATATAAGTATAAAATCTCCTCAATTGATAGTTACTTTATTTGAAAAATTAGTAAATTATGAAGGTACAAATAAAGAGAAGACACATAGATTTGTTATTAGAGATTATATTTATGATGAAGTCGGAGAAAAATTGAATTTAAAAAAGGGAGAGAAATATAGATTTAATTTACCTTTAATAGTAAAAAATGGAGTTAATTTAAATGATTTTGGAATTGCTGCTTGGGTTCAAGATTTCTCAACACTTGAAGTCATTCAAGCAGAAGCAAGCGATATAAATGTTATCAATAATCCTACGCCACCAGTTATTTTCTCACCAAAAAATAAACAAGTTTTTGTTAATGATCCTATAATAAAATTCATATCAAATTATAAAAAAATTAGATTTCAAATAAGCGATAATGAAAATTTCAATAATATTTTAATTGATGAAACCATAGATACCTATGAGTATGAATTTAAAAATATAAAAGAGGGAATTATATATTATTTGAGAGCAAAATCAATAGATAATTCAAAAGAAAGTGATTGGTCTGAAATTATTATATTTTCAAAAAATTCAAGTGAAAAAAATTATTCTTTTATAGATATAAATTACAATTTATATGGCGGAAATCTAACTTCAATAATTCAAGATCCAAAAAACTCTGATATTTTATATGTAGGAAGTTATGGTGGAGGTATTTATAAATCAATTGATAGTAGTGAAAATTGGTTTAATTCTTCCTTTGGTTTAGAGTGTTTATATGTTAATTATCTTGATATTGATAAAAATAATACAAATAATATTTTAACTGCAACTGATAAAGGTGTCTACATATCCCACGATGCAGGAAACTCCTGGATTGATTATGGATTATCAGGTGTAAATAAGATTATGATTTCTAATGATAGTAAGATTATTTATACTCAATCAAGTAGCAATCTATTTAAATCAAATGATTATGGAAGAACTTGGATAAATATAACACCAAATTTTAGTAGTAATTGTTATTTAGACACTTTTTCTTTTAATTTGGTGAACCCACTCAACATATTTTTAAGTTCTTATTCATATGACAACTCTTTACCCCAATTATTATATTCAGAAAATGCAGGAGGTGCATGGAAAGAAATTAAATTAAATAATATTGAAAAATATTCACATATATATTCGATTGAATTTGATCCTAATGACTCGAAAATTATATATGTTTCTTGTTATTATACAGGAATCTATAAATCTAACGATGGAGGTAAAAGTTTTAATAAAATAAATTCACCCTCAAGGTTGGTTTATGAAATTAAAGTCAACTCAAATGATTCTAAAATATTATACGCAAACACATATTCAGAATTATATATTAGTAAAGATAGTGGAACCAATTGGAAAATAATTTATAATGGCGGAAATATTAATGATTTTTATTTTGATGAAATTATTACTAAAAAAATATATCTTATATTGCAAAGTGGCAAAGGAATTTTGGTAACTGAAGATGAAGGTTTTATCCTGAATCCAAAAAATTATGGAATAGATACTAATAAAATTCTTGGAATCTCAACTTATAATGAAACATTGGTTCAAACAAATACTGGTTTATATAAATTTGAAGGAGATCAATGGATAAAATTAAACGAAGAGCACAGTAATTGGGGAGAACTTTTAACAAACAAAAATTATTCAAATGAAATATTCTATTACGATGATTATTACATTTATTATTCAAATAATGGTGGCTTAAGTTGGAAAAATATAATTTATCCACCTACTGATAGTTACTTAACAACTTTTGATATTGATTTTAAAAACAAAATAATTTATGCAATTTCTTATAATTTGGAAGAAGGAAAATATCATTTAATGCAAGGAAATTTCTATGGTAAATGGGAAGAAATAACAACATCTGGTTTAAGTTTAACTTATCCACCATCACCATATAGTTATACAATTAAAATTGATCAAAATAATCTAAATGTTTTATATATTGGTATGGTTACTTATAGGGATAAAGATTCATCTGGAAATTGGGTAATAAAGGGAGGAGGTTTTTTTAAATCAACAGATTCAGGTAAATCATGGAGAAAAATATCTCTTAGTGATGAAAGTATTTACAGTATTTTTATTGATCCAAAAGATAGTAATAAAATTTATGTAAATACAGATAATGGATTTAAGAGATCAACCAATGCTGGTCTTTCATGGAAGCTAATATTCAACGAACAAGTTAATACTATGGCTTTTCATAATTCGTTATCTATAATCTATGCAAATAGAGGTAGAAATTTAATAAAATCAGAAGATGATGGAGTAACTTGGACTTATATTCCATGGGATTATTCTATAAATCCTGTAAAACCATCAAAAATAACTTCTTTATCAATTGATATAAATGATCCAAATACTGTTTATATAGGCACAGATGGTTGTGGTATTTATAAATATGGAATTATTGAATCTAAAATAACAATAACTAACCCAGAACCTCCAGAACTTTCTGCTTATTTAAAAGATGATCACATTCTACTTTCCTGGGTTAAACCAAAGGAGGGAACTTATCCAATTAATGGTTATGAAATATATAAAAAGATTAATGAGGGCGAATGGAAACTTTTGGAAACTTTAAATTCTAATACTCTTGAGTATGAAGATTATGAAATAGAAAGTGGCAATAAATACCATTATTATATTGTAGCTTTTGATACAGAAAAAAACTACTCTGAAAAATCAAACGAAGTTTCTCTTGAATATGTAGTTGTAGAAGATACTCAACCCCCATATTTAAATATAACTTCACCTACATCAAATAATGTACTAACAAATAATAATAAAATAACTATTATTGGAACAACTTATGATAATGAAAGTGGAATTATGAATCTTACTATAAATGAAAAAATTGTTAATGTATCTAAAGAAGGTATATTTACATATGATATAGATTTAATTGAAGGTGAAAATAAAATTAAGATAATTTCAACTGATAATGAAGGAAATAAAACAGAAAAAGAGTTACAAGTCATATGTGATTTAACTCCACCTGTAATAAACTTAAATATTCCAACTGAAACCTCAAATCAATCTTTAAGTTTAGAGGGAGTAATTACTGATAATCTATCTGGTGTTAAATATTTAAAAATAAATAATTCTGAACTATCTGTTTCAGAAGGTATCAAATTTACATATAAAATAAACTTAAATGAGGGTGAAAATATTATATTAGTTGAAGTAGAAGATAATGCAAATAATAAAACCAAAAAAGAGTATTCTATTAAATATACTAAACAAATAGTAATTAGATTGCAAATAGGTAATTTGATTATGTCTGTAAATGATAAATACCAACAGATTGATGTGCCTCCACAAATAATTGAAGGAAGAACTTATTTACCTATAAGGTGGGTTGCTGAGCCTCTTGGTGCTTCTGTCTTATGGGACAGTATAGAGAAAAAAATCACAATCTTATTTAAAAATATAGTTATAGAACTCTGGGTAGGAAGAAACATTGCAAGGGTTAATGGAAATTATAAATTTATAGATCCAGATAATCCAAATGTAGTTCCTATAATTATAGAAGGAAGAACTATGTTACCAATTAGATTTGTTGCAGAGAATTTAGGTTGTGATGTAAAATGGGATGCTGTGACAAAAACAATAACTATAATTTATCCAAAAGTGGAATAGTTTGATGGTTTATGCTCTATTATCAAAAATAATAATATCAAAATTTGAATATTATATTTTTGTTTTACCTAAATTTTTGTTTATATAAAATGAGGAGTTATATTTATGAATTTTAAGAAACTTTTATCTATTTTATTACTGATTATTTTTTTATTAAACTTTGTTTTAATAAACAAAAATGTAGGATTAAGTTTTATTAATCAAGAAAAAGGTTTATCTGATTTATTTAATGGTGTTAACAAATTAACATTTACAGGTTCTGTTGGAGTTTTGTCAATAGGAAATCCAGCCTTACCTTTAGTAATTTCAAGCGAGGATTCAAACCCAAAAAACCAAATTTCTATAGCAGGACTTAATTATAAAGAAGGTCTTCTTCTTGCTTTTAGCCATGATAGTTTCTTTAGTGATTCTAATTTTGATTATTTTGATAATAAAATTTTTACAAAAAATATTTTTAATAAAAGTTTAAAGAGAAAAATTTCAATTTCATTATCACATGGCGAGTTTTTTAATAAAACCAATTCAACAAAATTTATAAATTTTGCTAAATTAAACGGATTCGAAGTCGAATTTATCGAAGGTTCAATAAATGATTCTTCTTTAAATAATACAGGAATATTTATTTCAGGTTCTGCATGGATTGATTTCAAAGATTTTGAAATAAAAAGTATTATAAACTTTATTGAAAAAGGTGGTGTAGCTTTAATATTAGCTTTGGGATGGAGTTGGGTTACATATCATCCAGAAAGAAAACTCGAAGAATTACCAGCAAATAAAATTTGTTCAATTTTCAATATAAAATGGATTGATGGCTATATCGTTGAAACAAAAGAAAATATTTATAATGACGCAACTATTTTTAAAATTTTTTATCCAGATACTATTAATTATTTAACAAATATAGATAATGAGATAAAAAATATAGAAGATATTTTAAAAAATAATAAAGATTTAAATAAAGCTCTTTTAGCATCTCAGAACCTAAGAGTTAAATGGATAAATGCACTTGAAACTCTTTATCAAAATATTAATTTAATTAATAATAAGAAAAAAGAGGAAATATTTAATAAACTAAAAGATTTAATTAAAACTTATCCTTATTATTTTAAAAAAGATCACAGTTTTGATGAAAAAAGTGAAAATATTCTAACATGGAGTAGAGAAAAATTTTCAATTTTATTTTATGGATACGCTTTTCCTTTGGATGATGAAAAGAAAAATATTATTTCAGATACCTTAGGTTTAAAAGATATTTATAAAGAAATATGGAATAAATTTGAAATTTTAATTCTTGATAATAATAATTTATATCAAAAAAATCTTCAATATATATTATCTTTTTTTGAAACATTACCAAAAGATTTGCATAATTTAAAATTGATAATGACAGGTAAACTTTTAGGAACTCCTCAAGAAAATTTATATTTATTATACCCAAATGAAAGAGAATTGATTTATGATTTAGGCGCAAGTTTCGCTACTCAAACAAAAATTGGCTATGCTATTGATTTATGGGATTTAAAGATCGATAGTCCTTATGAAAATCCTTTTCCACCTGATATAACTTCAAAAATAGATCCTTATTTTTCAGGTGCTTTATCTCATGAATTGACTCATATTATTGATTTTAATCTAATTTTATCTGATGAATCTTTAAGATCAGAAAGAGAGAGTCTATTAAAAAGAGCAGGTGATTATCATTTAAACTATTTGAGAAGTATAATTGAGGACGGTTTTTTTACAAAAAATCCTACAGAATTTATTGCTTCTATCGGTAATCAATGGTTTTGTGATACATGGAATACTTTTGACTTAGCAATTAAACGATTTAATAACGGATATAAGGAGCCAATAAATCAATTTCTATTTTTTGCAAAAGTGTTATCGATGAACAGTAATTTAGTTCCTTTTTATTATAGAGAGGAAAGTGGTACAAAGTTAGTTAAAATTGATATAAAAGTTGAGAAAGATATTAACAATAGAATCACAAAAATTTTCGATAATAGAAATTTAAAAAATTATGAATTTATTTTAGATAATGAAGGGGCTGTAAAAGAAATAATAGTAAAAGAACAAAATGTAGAAAATGAATCTTTTTTAATTATTACCTCAAAGAAAGTTGAAGATTCAAAGATTTTAGATAATTTTATTTCCTATAAAAAAGCTAAAGGATTTATGGTTTATATAACAAATGTTGAAGATATTGAAAAAGATTATAGTGGAATAGATTTACCTGAAAAAATTAGAAATTATTTAAAGCAAGATTATCAAACTTATAAAATAAAATACCTATTATTAATTGGCGATCCCTATAATTCAAAATATCAAACAACCAAATCAACAGGTGGCTCAATTCCTATGAGATATTGTTATCCTAACCCTCAAAATCATATAAGATCTAATGATACAAATACAGACGGATCTGTTCCTACAGATTACTATTATGCAGATTTAACTAGTGACTGGGATTCAGATAAAGACGGTTATTTTGGTGAATATCAACAAGATAATGTAGATTTTGAAAATGAACTTATTGTAGGAAGGATACCTTTTGATGATATTAATACAATAAAAGAGATTTTAGATAGATCGATAGAATTTGAGAATAAAAATTTAATTAAAGATAGTAAAAAAGTTCTTATGGCTGGAGGTATGTTAACTTATGGGGAAAATAATTGTGGTAGAGTAGATACTGCAAAACTTTTCGAAAATATTTGGAACGATTTTTTAAAAAATAGAAATTTTGAAAGAGTGACACTTTATGAAAAGGATGGTATAGAACCAAGCATATTCAAACCAGATTTATCTTTAAACAGGGATAATCTAATAAATGAACTATCAACTGATAATTTTGATATAGTTTCAATATTTACATATGGAGGTTATATAGATAGTATAAGAAGAAGAATCTGGAATAAAGATGATGGTGATAAAATTCCTGAAAATGATGAATTTTTATGGTTAGATTTAATAAATAAAGAAGATGAAAATCTTATATTTCCTACATTTAGTAAATCTATATATTTAATTCATTCCTTTTGGCCTTCTTGTATTGATTGGCCAGATTTTGATTCAATTTCTGAATTACTATTCAAAAGATGTGCAGTGGCTTTAATAGGCAATGTAAGACATTATTGTTTAATTTGTGGTTGGAATAGTTTAGAAGATGGAACAAGTTTATCAATTATTTATAAAATATTAGATAATTTATCAAATTCAAAAACCATTGGAGAATCACTGTATAATTCTTTAAATTATTACTCAAAAAATTTCATATATGAATGGTGGTATTGTAAATGGTTGAATCTTTTTTCCTTTGCTTCACTTTTTGGTGACCCAACTCTATCATTATATTCAAAATTTATTCCTCCGTCAAAAGTAGAAGAAATCTCTTTAGAATTGACAAGTAATAACTATGTTTTAATTAATTGGTCAACATCTATTCAAGGTAGTTTGAAAATAAAAGGTTATCATTTATATAGAGGAGAAGATTCAGAAAACTTTTCATTAATAGCAACTTTAAATTTAGAAACAAATAGATATTTAGATGAAGATGTTAAAAGTGGTAAAATTTATTATTACTATGTTAAAGCTTTTGATGAATTAGGAAATGAATCTGATCCATCAAATATTGTAACAATTACAATTCCTATAAAAGATAATTCTCCTCCGACCTTAGAAATAGATTCACCAAAAGATATGGAAATGATAAATAAAAATTCAATTTTAATAGTAGGAAAAACTTATGATGATATTTCTGGTATAAAAAAACTCCTTATTAATGATTATGAAATAAATATTTCTCAAACAGGTGTTTTTTCATTCAATGTGAGTTTAGTAGAAGGAATGAATCAAATAAAAATAATATCGATAGATAATTCAGATAATAAAACTGAAAAAATTTTAACAATCACAGTTGATACAAAACCTCCTATTTTGAATTTATCAATTCCAAACGAGGTTGATAATAAAAATCTAACTATAAAAGGAACAGTATACGATGAGGGCTTAAGTGGAATTAAAAATAACTCTATCACAATTAATGGAAAAAGCTTAATAGTTTTAGATGGAAATATAAACTACATTATAGAATTATCAGAAGGTTTAAATAATATTGTGATTGTAGTAGAAGACAATGCAGGAAACAAAACTTCAAAAACATATATAGTTAAATATATAAAAAAGATAATCATAATTTTACAAATTGGTAACTATAATTGTTTTGTTAATGACAATAAAATAGAAATGGATACTTCCCCAAAAATAATTCAAGGTAGAACCTACCTACCAATAAGATATATCATAACTCCTTTAGGTGGAGAAATAAGTTGGGATTCAATTGAAAAGAAAACAACAATACTCTTCAAGGAAAAAATTATTGAGCTATGGATAGGCAAAAATTATGCAAGAATAAACGGAGAAATTAAATTAATTGACCCTGATAATCCAAATGTTGTTCCAATAATTATAGAAGGTAGAACTATGCTACCAATTAGATTTGTTGCTGAAAATCTTGGATGTAAAGTTGATTGGGATGGAGCAACAAAAACTATAACAATTACTTATCCTGCAGATTAGATAAGGGTTTTCATTGAATTAGAGAACAATTAATGGAAGATAATTTTTTTACTAATTATTAAAAAAGAAATTAATTATAAGATTAAAATTATAATAGAGTTTAATCTTTACAATTCATAAGAGATTTTCTTTTATTACAATTTCTATTATTTTTTAACATTTTAATTTATATTAGAAAAATCCCCTTCTTTTAATTTTTTTTACATTCATTAAAATAAATTGACGCAGCTTTTTTACTTATTTTGATAAAATTATCAAATTTAATTTTTCCAATATGTTATAGAGTTATTCATTAATAATTTGACAAAGAAGGAGGAATTTCATAAAATTTTAGGATAATATAAATTAAATTTTTTTATAGGAAATTTTTTGGAGGATAAAAAATGAGAAGTGATAAAAAATCTGTGGAACTTTCGGAATTTTTTTCCATATTTCCATGGCCAGATGATCCTGATAGTCAAGAGGGAAAGGAATATTTTGAAAGAACAGTTAAATTTATGGAAAAACTTTTAGAACATCAATGGATTAAACAATTGCTGAAGAAGAAAAAAGTTAAGATATTGGAAATATGTGGTGGTGTAGGATTTGGTGGAATTGCTTTAGCAAAAATTCTATCTGAGAAAAATATTGATGTAGAAATTCTTATTACAGATTTAAGAGAAGACTCACTGAGAAAAGCTGAAAATTGGAGTAAAAAGATGGGAATAAAGAATATAAAAACTATGATAATGGACGCAAAAGAAATAGGTAAACTAAAAGATAAATTTGATATTGCATTACTTTACGGACTTTCAACACCTCATTTCAATCCCTGGGAACTTGTGAAACTACTATCATCAGTATCCTCTGTTTTAAGTGATGATGGAATTTTTATAGTTGATGAATCTGATAGAAGATACAGGATTTTCTTAATTAATAATTATCAGTGGGCTCTCGCAGAAGGTAGCATTGAAAATAAATTTTGTGTTAGTTTTCAAACTGGTTATAGTTTAACAAAAGGTACTTTTAAAAGAACTTATATAAATTTTTCAAAGACACCTATCAAACCATTAGAAATGGAAACATTTATGTGGGGACTTTCTGAAGTTTGTGCTTTTATGTGGACTTTCTTTAATGATGTTGATTTAATTCAATTAGAAGGTATTAGATACTTTATTCTTGGGTATAGTCCAAGAAAAAAAATAAAATCGAGTGAATTGAAAGAACCTACTTTATTGAAATAAAAATTATTAGAATCTATTTTAATTGTAGATATTCTTTTAACCTTTTAGATTAATAAGAATAAAATCTTACTGACAGGTAAAATATAATTTAGATATATTCCAATTAAAATAATTTTGTAGTTTTTTATCTAAAATGATGGTACAGATAATTTCACATTTTTAATAATTTTAATGTAAAATTAAATAAGAATGTCAGGTGAAGATGATGAGTCGATTGTTTCCTAAAAAATATAAAACTTTTATTATTCTTGCTATTTTTGGTATAGCGATGGGATTTCTTGAGGCGATAGTTGTTGTTTATTTAAGAGAGATTTATTATCCACAAGGGTTTGAGTTTCCTTTAAACACATTTTCTCCAGAAATGCTTTCTATTGAATGGATAAGAGAAATTTCTACAATAATAATGCTTATAACCATTGGGATAATTGCAGGCAAAAATTTTCTCCAGAAACTTTCCTTTTTTCTCTATACGTTTGCCATTTGGGATATTTTCTATTATGTTGCTTTAAAACTATTTTTAAACTGGCCACCATCTTTATTGACTTGGGATATCTTGTTTCTTATTCCTGTTCCATGGGTTGGTCCAGTTCTTGCTCCAATAATATGCTCTTTAACTATGATACTGTTTAGTGGAAGTATTGTTTTTTTACAAGAAAAAGGATATATAGTAAAGATACAATTATTTGATTGGGTATTATTATTTCTTGGTGCTTTTATAATTTTTTGTACTTTTATATGGGACTATTTCAGAATTATTGTTCAGGAGGGTTTACTTTCAAGTTTCTGGACACTTGCAAACAATGAACATCTTCGAGAGATTATTTCACAATATAAACCAACTTATTATAATTGGTGGATATTTGCTGTAGGTGAAATTTTAATATTATTTGCTCTCATACTAATATTTAGAAGATTAAAATCAATCATCCACAATAAAATTGTCAAGGGATAAAGAGATATTAAAAAAATTATAGACATTAAAATAGAATTATAGAATCTAAAAAGGTTTTTTTAATCTCTTTATAATAGTATACAGAGGATCAGGCACCTTGTACATCAGAAAATGAGACAAAGGTGCCTGACACCAAAGTCTCATATTTTTATAAATTCTCTGGTTTAATTTTGGAAGGCAGGTTATGAATTTATGCAATAATTTGACAAAGGGAGCAAAATTTCATAAAATTCTATGGATGATGAGAAAAAATGAGTATTTTATTCTATTGAAAACCTTTTTATACCATACTTCTGGAGGAAAAATTTTTTGAAAGGCAAAAGGTTAATATCAGTTAGTTTCATAATGATACTTATCACTCTAACTACTCGAATACTTGGCTTTGTAAGAGAAGAAGTTATTGCTTATTTTTTTGGAACAACCTTTGTATCTGATGCAATAAAAATTTCAACATACATTCCATTAACTATTTCAAACTTATTAGTTGCAGGTCTTTTATCAGCAATTTTTATTCCAGTATTTACAGATTTTCTTGTTGGTAAAAAAGAAGATGAGATGTGGGAAACATTTAATATTTTGTTCAATATCATTGGATTTATTTTTATAATTTTATCTATAATTTTCTTTGTTTTTTCAAAAGAAATTGTTCATTTGATGGCTCCTCATGCTTCGGATGAAATGAAAAATCTTGCAACAACAATTTTTATCTATCTAATACCTCAAATACTTATTCTTGCTTGGGCTTCACTACTAACAGGTCTCCATAATACATATGAATCATTTGTAATTCCTGCAATTGGAGGAGTTTTATATAATTTATCAATTGTTTTTTCTTTGGTTTTTTTAGTTAAATATTTTGGAGCATATGCGATAATTTATGGGGCTCTTTTTGGCTCTATATTGCAACTTTTAATTCTTATTCCTTTTTCGATAAAAAAGGGTTGGAGATATAAATTTATTTTTAATATTAAAAATCCATATGTTAAAAAAATAGGACTACTTGCAATTCCTATTTTGATTAATTCTACCTTTGGGTATATAACTCCAATTTTTGAAAAATCAATTGGCTCATCGTTTGGTGAAGGAGCGATATCTTCTCTTGATTATTCTTATAAAGTATCACAACTTCCCCTTGGTATTTTTGCTTTTGTTATATCTCTTGTTATCTACCCAACGCTTTCACAACTCGTATCAAAAGGACAAATAGAGAGATTGGGGAAAACTGTTCAATTCGGTTTAAGATTAATTTTATATCTTATGATTCCGTCAGCTCTTGGTTTAATTTTACTTTCATTTCCAATTGTAAGACTCCTTTTTGAACAGGGTATGTTTGGAGGAAGTTCAACATTAGTTGTTTCAAACTTACTTATTTATTATTCAATTGGTATTCCTTTCTGGGGTATGACATCTCTTCTTGTAAGAGTTTTTTATTCATTCAAGGATACAATTACTCCTGTTATAATTAGCATAGTAACAATAGTTATACAGATATCACTTTATATAATAAATTCTAAATTAATAGGTTTGTCTGGAATTCCTTTAGGGGCTTCAATTGCGAGCATTTTACAATTTGCTCTACTTTATTATTTTTTAAATAAAAAAATGAAAAATTTAAATTTGAAAGAGTTTTTGTCAAGATTTTCATTTATCTCAATATATTCTTTTTTTGCAGTGACTGTTTCATATTTTATCTCAAAATATTTTGATAAAAATGGCCTAACTCTATCGAAAATGGGTCAAATTTATCAAGTTGGTATTGCAATAATTGTAACTTTGATAATATATTTTATAATCTTATATATAAGAGATTATAAAGAGATTAAGTTAGAGATGGAGAGAATTAGAGGAGGATTAGATGAAAAAGTCAAGTAAGATTATTATAACAATTTTAATAATTTTAATTGTTCTAATAGTTAGTTTTGTCGGTTATATATATTATATTTTATCATCAGTTAACCCCCCTGCAGAAGAGAACGGAGAGAATTATGTTCCACCAAAAGAGATGGATTGGAGTAAAAAAATAAACATACTTCTTGTTGGTATTGATCAAAGATATGAAGATGAGATGAGCAGGTCAGATACAAATCTTCTTTTATCAATAGATCCAAATGATAAAAAAATTACAATTATTTCTTTACCAAGAGATACTTTTTGTGAACTTCCTGGCTATGTAGGACATCAGAAACTTGCTCATGCACACTCTTATGGAGGTGTTCCTCTGCTTATAAAAACTGTTGAAAATATTCTTAAGATTGAAATACCATTTTATGTTGAAGTTAATTTTGAGGGTTTTGTTAAGATGATTGATTTAATTGGAGGGGTTACTATTGATGTGGAAAAAGATATGGATTATGAATCATACCTTGGTGATGTTAAGATTCATCTTAAAAAAGGTTTGCAACATTTAAACGGTGAGAAAGCTTTAATGTATGTTAGATTTAGAATGGATGAGACAGGTGATATTGGTAGAATGGAAAGACAGCAAAAATTTTTAAAAGCACTTATTGAGCAATCTTTGAAAATAGAAAACACAATAAGATTACAAAAAGTTTTGATTGAACTCAAAAATTGGGTGAGAACAAATCTTGAACCATGGCAGATAATAAAATTAGGAACCCTACTTAATAATATAGACAATGATAATATTACAACAATAACATTACCTGGATATCCTGGATGGTATTCTGATGGATTGTCATATTATTTTCTTTATAATGATAAAGTGGAAGATATAATTAATACATATTTAAAAGATGAGTAATTTTTTGAAATTCATTTCATACATTTATAATGAAAGTTTTATAAATAAAATTTTTTCAACAATTTCAGATTTATATAATGAGAGTTTCTTAAATAAATTATTCCAAAAAATAAAAAGATCGTATTTCGATAGTTTTATATACTCTGTATTAATAAAAGAAGAAGATAAAATTAATATGAAATTTAACTTTAGTTTAATAAAATATGAAGGAACTATAGAATCTATAATAATTTTTATTTCAGTTTTTGGAATATTTTTTTCATTAAATATTTCAGATTTAATTATCAAATTATTGATGTTAATTTTTTTATATTTTATCCTCTTTTTTACTATTTTTGATAAAGAAACCTTAAGAAGTTCATTCATATATAAAATAATCTCAAGGAGCATCGATGGTTGATTTTGGAGCTATTATTTTTTCTCTTCTCTCTGTTCTTTCGTTTCCAATACAACCAATTTTAAGTGTATCTTTTACCTTACCTTTGTTTTTTTACTATTTTCCAAAAAATCTTCCTCTTTTCCTTATTCCTCTTTATCCTCTTCTTGATTTTTTTATAAGAAGGGGTGTTCCATCTCTTGCTTCATTTTGGGATGAAGGCTTTATAATTCTACTTTTTTTAATCATACTTTTAAGAGTTAAGAAGAAAGAGATAAAATTTACATCCTTGATTATTCCTGTTCTTATTTTTCTTCTTTTTTTACTATTTTCGGCATATTTTAGTTCAATAGATTATAGAGTTGCAATTGATGGTATAAGAAGTTATTTAGAAATGTTTTTGTTTTTTTTAATAATAATAAATTACATAGATGATAAAAAGAAGGTAAATGTTCTTTTAGATATTGCTTCAGTCGTTTTATTAATTATCTCTTTATATGGAATCTATCAATTCATATTTAAAGTTTCAATTCCAGCAGCATGGATTGATAAAGATCTTGAAACATCTATATCGACAAGAGCTTTTAGTATTTTTGGTTCTCCAAATTCACTTGCTGGATACTTAATATTACTGTTACCGCCCTTTTTTATGCTTTTTATTGAAGAGAAAAAAAATTCTAAAAAAATATATTATTTTTTTATTGTTCTAATCTCACTATTTTGTTTATTCTTTACCCTCTCAAGAGCTGCGCAACTATCAATAATTGCTTCATTTATCCTTTTCACTCTTTTATATAAAGACAAGAGATATTTCTTTGTTATTTTACTTATCCTTTTAGCATTTATATCTATACCTCAAATCAGAATAAGATTTATGAACTTAATATCACCAATTTATATTGAAAAGGCAAAAACATATGGAAGAATATATCGATGGAACCTTGCGTTATCAATTTTCTCTCTTTATCCATTATCTGGTGTTGGTCCGGGTGGTTTTGGAGGTGCGGTTGCAAGTAAACTTGGAATGTTTGAGGGTCTATATGTTGATAATTATTATTTGAAGACTCTTGTTGAAACAGGTATTTTTGGTTTTCTCTCTTTTTTATATCTAATATTGTCGATTTTAAAAAAAGGGATTTCAAATTTTATAAAACTTTTTGATGAAAAAAGTAAAAGTTTGTCTCTTGGTATTTTTCTTGGTATTTTAGCATTTCTTTTGAATAATTTTACTGAAAATCTCTGGGAAATTCCTGTTTTAAGTGCAACCTTATGGATGCTTGTTTCATTTTTATATATTTTAGGGAGAAAGGAATGATTAGAGTTGCTCTTTTTATAAGTGGTGGGGAAAAAGGTGGCTCAAAATATCAAGTATTAAAAATTGCTGAAGGATTAAAAGATAAAGTTGAATTCACTTTTTTTACTTTTTATGAAGGAATGTTAACAAAAGATATAAGAGATAAAAATTTCAAAAACTGCCATTTTAAAGAACTTTTGCCACTTAAAAAAATAAATACTATTTTGAAAGATGAAAATTTTGATTTAATCCATACATATGGATTCAGAGGAAATTTTTATGGAAGAGTTCCTTTATGGAATCTAAAAATACCAGTTGTATCAACATATACTGGTTTTATGAGAGATGATTATAACAGTAAAATAAAGGGTATATTGTTTGAAAAGATAGATAATTTAACCTTAAATACACCAGAAACAATCATTGTATCTTCTAAAGCAATTTTAGATTATGTAAAAGATAGAGGTTATAAGAAAACAATTAAACTCATTCATGTGGGAATAGATATTGAAAATGATTTTTATAAAAGAGAAGATTTTGGTTTAAAAGAAGATAATTTTGTAATTGGTGGCGTTATGAGATTTGAAAAGGTTAAGAATCCTTTATTTCTGATAGATGTTTTTTATGAGGTTCAAAAAAAGGAAAAAAATTCAAAACTTGTTCTTGTTGGTGATGGTTCTCTGAGATCTGATATTGAAAGAAAAATAAAGGAATATAATATTGAAGATAAGGTAAAATTGCTTGGTTTCAGAAAAGATGCAAAAAAAATTTATAAGATTTTTGATGTTTTTGTTTTAACATCTTTAAAAGAGGGTTTCTCTATAAGTACTCTTGAGGCAATGTCATCCTTTTTACCTGTTGTTGTTTCAGATTGTGGTGGTGTGAGAGAAATGGTTGATGATGGTGTTAATGGTTTTATAATAAAAGATTTTAATAAAGATGATTTTGTTGAAAAGATTCTTTTATTTAAAAATAAAGATTTAAAAAGAGATTTTGGTGAGAGGAATAGAAATAAAATTATAGATAATTTTCTATCTGAAAAAATGTGTAATGAAACTTTAAAAGTATATGAAGAGGTTATAAAATGAAAAAAATTCTTTTTGTTTCTTTTTTCTCTCCACCTATTGGAAGTGGAGGTGGAGAAAGAGTTACAAAGTTATTAGAATATTTAAATTCTTTTGATAGATATCTTCTTACAAGCAATTATCCAACTTGTAGATATAAAGATGATTTTTCAAGAATTTCTGATGATGTTAAAGTTTATAGAGTTTTATTTAAAGATCCAAGACTTTTTGTTCCCAAGTTTATATATAAAATCCTTAAAAAAAATCAAAGTGAAGAAAAAGATATTATTGAGAAATATAAAATAATTCCACAATCTTTTGCTACTAAAATTAGACTTATGTTTTTTATTCCAGATGATAAGATAAGATGGGCAAAAGATTCGATGAAAGAAGGAGAAAAAATAGTTGAAGAGAACAAAATTGATATTGTAATTACAACAGGACCTCCACAATCAACTCATTTAGTAGGACTCTATTTAAAGAGAAAAAAGAATATAAAATGGGTAATGGATCTAAGAGATTTATGGAGTGAAAATCCATTTGTTTTTTATCCTAAAAGATCAAAAATAAAAAACCAAAAACTTGAAGAAGAATGTTTGAAAGAGTGTGATTTAATAATAGTTGTTACAGAATCGTTTAAGAAAGTTCTTCTTAATAAGTTTGATTTTTTGAAAAAAGAAAAAATAAAAGTTGTTCACAATGGATATGATAAAGAAGATTTTGTAGTAAAACCAAAAGATCTCCCAGGTTTTACAATAACTTATGCTGGAAGTTTTTACTCACTTCAAACACCTGTATTTTTTTTAAAAGCATTTAAAGATTTAATCGATGAAAACGATGAATTTAAAAAAGAAGCAAAAATATATATTCTTTCCCCTTTTGAGGATAATGTAAATAAAATTGTAGACGAATTGAAACTCAACGATAATGTTATTGTTTCAGGATTTATACCTCATAAGGAAGCAATAAATTATATTTTGGGTTCAAAACTTTTATTTCTATTTTTAGGTAGAGGTGGAGAGGTAACTGTTCCACAAAAAACATTTGAATATTTAGGTAGTGGTAAAAGAATTCTTGCAACAGTTCCAAATGGAGAATGTAAAGAGATATTGATAAAATGTGGAGTAAAAGATATTGTTGACCCAGATGATGTCGAAGGAATTAAGAGAAAACTATTAGAAATTTATAAAGATTATAAAGAAGGTAAAAACATTAGTTTAAATAAAAAGATGGTTGAAGAATTTTCAATGGAAAAAATATCAAAAAAATTCAAAGATTCATTAATAGAAGGAGGAATTTTATGAATGTTTCTGTTTTTGGTCTTGGCGCTGTAGGTCTTCCATTATCATTAGTTTTAAGTATAAAAGGTTTAAAAGTTTTTGGAGTTGATATAGATGAACAAAGGATTTTGAATATAAAAGATGGAAAAAGTGGAATTTATGAATTTTATAATGAAAAAAGTATAGATGAAATAGTTATTGATGAGATAAAAAAAGAGAACTTTATACCCACCATAGACTATGAATATGCTTTAAAAAATTCTAACATTATTATGATAACAATACCTTTACCATTACTAAAAAACAAAAAAGTAAATTATAGTTATTTGATAGATGGAGCTAAAAATATTGGAAAGAATTTGAAAAAAGGGGACCTTGTTATTTTAAGAAGCACAGTTCCAATAGGAACAACAAGAGATCTTCTACTTCCAATTCTTGAATATCATTCTAACTTAAATGTTGAAAAAGATTTTTTTCTTTCATATGTTCCAGAGAGAATGGCTGAAGGAAAGGCATTTGAAGAGTTAATAAATATGACAACAGTAATATCTGGAATTGGAGAGAATAGCATAAATAAATCCTTAGAATTTTTTAAAAAATATTTTAATGGAGATTATCATATTGTTAATCATATTGAAGTTGCTGAAGCGTCAAAATTGATTGAAAATCTTCAAAGAGATTTAAACATTGCTATGGTTAACTCTCTTTCAATTTTTCTACTCAAAAATAATTTAATTCCAAGTGATGTTATTGAAACCGCAAAAACACATAAAAGGGTAAAAAACTTACTTTCACCAGGTCTTGGTGTTGGAGGACACTGTCTTCCTTATGCATATTACTATTTAAAAGAGAGTAAAAAAGAGTTTAAAGATGAATTGGAACTTTTTGAGGTTGGAAGAAGAACAAATGATGATATGCCAAAAAAAGTTTTAAATTTGATTTTAAAAAAATTAAAACAGATTGGTAAAAAACCAAAAAATTGTAAATTATCAATTCTTGGATTAGCAATGAAAGATTATTCAAAAGATACAAGAGAGAGTCCATCTCTTAAATTTTTAGAACTTGCAAAAAAACATTTTAAAGAAGTTTCTATTTATGACAAAGAGGTTGAAATAGATCTTAATGAAAAAGTTGATAGCATAGAAAAAGCTTTGAAAGATTCCGATGTTCTTGTGATTCCAATTTTACAAAATTTTCATAAGGATTTAAAAATAGAGTTCATTAAAAATTTAATGAATGAAAATCCATTGGTTGTTGATATAAAAAAACTATTTGATGTTGATGAACTAAATAAATTTGGTATTAAATATATATTGTTTTAAAAAATATAATTCAGTTGATAAATAGTGAATATAATTTTACATATAACAAAATATGAACAGTGGATTAAAGAAAAAGAAACAGGAGCATATAGAGGTAATACATTAGATTCTCAAGGATTTATACACTGTTCAGCTAAAGAACAAATTTTAAGAGTCGCAAACTCTTTGTTTAAAAATCAAAAAGGATTGGTATTAATTGTTATAGATTCTAACAAAATCACTTCAGAGATAAAGTATGAAAATCTTGAAGGTGGTTCAGAATTATTTCCACATATATATGGACCCTTAAATATCGATGCTGTTATCAAGGTTTTAAAATTTGAACCAGGAATTGACGGCAACTTTACCCTTCCAGAAGAGTTATCAAATCTTTTTATTATCTAATTTTTTTCCGATATCTAAAAAATGTTAAAAAGGGGTCACTCCCTAATTTAACATTTTTAAATTAAAAAGATTTTTTCAATGGATTGACTATGTGGATAACTGAACCAAGTGGAACTTTTGATGCTTCTAAAATCGCTTCTGAGAGAGTAGGATGAGTGTGTATTGTATCACTTATATCTTCAAGTTTTAGATTATTTTTTATTCCTAAAGTGAGCTCACCTATTAAATTTGAAGCATCATACCCTATAATCTGAGCCCCTATTATTTGGTGATTTTTTTCATCAGCAATTATTTTTACAAATCCGTCGGTTGAATTTATTGATACTGCTTTACCGTTTGCAACAAATGGAAACTCACCTTTAACAACAGAAATCCCTGAAGATTTCGCTTCTTCTTCTGTTAATCCAACAGTTGCAATTTCTGGATTTGAAAAAATAACCCATGGTATAACTCTATAATCCATTTTTACATCTTCACCAGAAATAATCTCAGCGACAACTTCACCCTCTTTCATTGCTTTATGTGCAAGAAGCAATCCTCCTGTTACATCACCAATAGCATAATGGTTTGGAATATTTGTTCTTAAAAATTTATCAACAACTATTCTTTCCTTTTCGGTTTTTATACCAACATTTTCAAGACCTACATTTTCTGTATTAAATTTTCTTCCAATTGATACAAGAACTTTTTCTGTTTCAATCACTTCTCCGTTTTCTAAACTTAAATTGACTTTTCCATTTTTATTTTTTATCTCTTCTATCTTTACTCCTAATTTAAAATCAATGCCTCTTTTTTCTAATATCCTTTGCATAAAATTGGTTATTTTTTTATCTTTTAAAGTTGGTATAATTTGTGGCATCATTTCAACAATTGTTACCTTAACGCCAAATGCATTGAAAAAATTCGCAAATTCAATCCCTATCGCTCCTGCTCCTACTATTATAATCTCTTTTGGATATTCAGTTAATTTAAGTGCATCATCTGAAGTTAAAACATTTATACGATCAATATTAAAATTTTTGAAAATTGCTGGTTCAGAACCCGTTGCAATAACAATATCTTTACCTTTAAATCTCTCTTTTCCATTTTCAGTTTCAACTTCAACTAAATTTCTATCTAAAAGGTAACCATTGCCATTTTTAACCAAAATTTTTCTTGAATTAATAAGAATTTCTAAACCAGATACAAGTTTTTTAACTACACTATCTTTCCAATTTTTTATCTCTTCTGGATTAAAACTAATTTCTTTTATATCTATTCCAAAAACTTTTGATTCTTTTGCTTCTCTATAAACTTCTGCTGCTTTTAATATAGCTTTTGTTGGAATACATCCTCTATTAAGACAAGTCCCTCCAAGCTCTCTTTTTTCTATAAGTAGAACCTTTTTTCCTAAATCAGCTGCTCTTATCGCACATACATATCCAGCTGAGCCAGAGCCTATTATTATTAAATCAAACTCTTCCATATTAGACCTCCAACTCTTTATCAACTCCATTTTTATATGCATACTCAAGTGCTTCAATCTGCATATTTTTTAATTTATCTTTAAAAAAAGCCCCTCTTTCTGATAGTTTTTCAACTCTTTCAATTATATCAATGGCAATGCTAAATCTATCAATTTGGTTCATTATTGCAAGTTGAAGTGGAGTTGTGATACCACCTCTACCTTTTAAAAAAGTAGCAAGATATGAAGAATCAATTCCAATTTTTCTATTCTCTCTATATCCTCTAACATGTAGATTTGAATGATTTGTTCTTCTATATGTTAATCTATGAATTAACCATGGATACCCGTGGAAATTAAAAATTATTGGTTTATTTTTTGTGAAGTATGAATCAAATTCTCTATCAGTTAAACCATCTGGATGTTCTAAGTTTTGTGTTAAAGTAAAAAGATTCAATACATTTATATATCTTATCTTCAAATCACTAAACTTCTCTTTTATAATATATATTGCATAAATTGCTTCTTTTGTAGGTATATCTCCACAACTTGCAACAACAACATCAGGTTCTTCATCTAAATGAGTGGAAGCAAAATCCCATATACCAATTCCTTTTGTTGCATGTTTAAATGCTTCATCCATATTTAAATATTGAGGATGATTCTGTTTATCAATAACAATAATGTTAATTCTATCTGTTGTTTGAAGAGAGTGCCAGACAACCCAGAGGAGAGTATTTGCATCAGGAGGAAAATATACTCTAACAACATTAGGCCATTTATCAACTATCGAATTTATAAAACCTGGGTCTTGATGTGTGAAACCATTATGATCCTGTCTCCATACAACAGATGTTAATAGAAGATTTAAAGATGATATCGGGGCTCTCCATGAAATATCTGTTGATATATCAACCCATTTTCCAAATTGACTTACCATTGAAGAGATTATCGGAGAAAAACCTTCATATGTATTTAAAATTCCATGTCTTCCTGTTAAAAGATAACCTTCAAGCCATCCTTCAATTGTGTGTTCTGAAAGATACTCCATAACCTTCCCAAATGGTGAGAGATAACCTTCATCGCTATCTTCTGGTAAAATTTTTGCCATCCATGTTTTTCCAAATTCAAATGTTGCATCTAATCTATTTGATTTTGTTTCATCTGGACCAAAAACCCTAAAGTTTTCTGGATTTAACTTCATAACCTCTTTTAAGAAATTGCCAAGAGGTTTAGTATTTTCAAAACTTGTCTTTACGTTTTCTTTAATTTCAACAGAAAAATCAACAGGGTCAGGTAGTTTTAGGTCTTTTCTTAATAATTCACAATTTGAATTTGGATTTGTACTCATTCTTTTATCACCTTTTGGAGAAAGTTCCTTTAAATCCTCTCTTAAACTTCCATTTTCATCAAAAAGTTTATTAGGTTCATAACTTAGTAGCCACTCTTCAAGATATTTTAAACTCTCAGGATTTTCTTTCGCATCAGAAAATGGAACTTGATGTGCTCTCCAATATCCTTCAATAAAATGTTCATTTAGTTTCTTTGGAGCTGTCCAGCCTTTTGGAATTCTTAAAATTATCATTGGGTAATTAAATCTTTTGGGTGATTTATTCTTTCTTGTTTCTTTCCATATTGAGAAAATTCTTTCTATTGAATAATCTATAACTTTAATCATCTTTTCATGAACTTCAAATGGTTCTTCTCCCTCTATTAATTTTGATTCATATCCATATCCTTTGAAAAGAGAGATAAGTTCATCGTCTTCTATTCTTGATAGAATTGTTGGATTATTTATTTTATATCCGTTCAAAAGTAGAATTGGTAAAACCATTCCATCATTTACTGGATTTAAAAATTTGTTTGAGTGCCAAGAAGTTGCAAGAGGTCCTGTTTCTGCTTCACCATCTCCAACGACTGTTATCGCTATCAAATCTTTGTTATCAAAAATTGCACCATAACTATGAGAAAGAGAATACCCAAGTTCACCTCCCTCTTGTATTGAACCAGGAAGTTCAGGAGTACAATGACTTCCAAATCCACCTGGGAAGGAGAAAGATTTAAAAAGATTTTTTAATCCAATCTCATCTTGACTGAATTCTGGATAAAATTCACTCAATGTACCTTCAAGATATACTGGAGCAATAACTCCTGGAGCACCATGCCCAGGTCCTGCAATAAAAATGGAATTCAAATTGTATTTATTTATAACTCTATTTGAATGTATATAGATAAAGCTTAAGCCAGGACTCGCACCCCAATGACCAAGAACTCTATTTTTTATATGCTCTTTTTTTAAAGGTTCTTTAAGAAGAGGATTATCTTGAAGATATATCATTCCAGCTGCAATATAGCAGCACGCTTTAAAATAATCATTTATTTTATCCGGAGTTATGTCTTGTAATAACATATTTTACCTCCTTTTGAGGTTAATTTTATATCAACAAATTTTAAACAATTTTAATGCTCTTTTAGAAATTTTAACAGAAAATCTTTAGCTTTTAATAGATTTTTTTTACCCTCTTCAGATAGTTCTTCTCCAAAGTCAAAATCATAACCTCTAATTGATAAAAGATAAAATTCATAATTTTTTTTGTTAATATTTTCAGCCCAGATTAAAAGTTCTTCAGGCGAAAGATGATGAGTTAAAGGAGAAAATTTTGGCTCTTTTTCTATTTTTCTGAAGTTTATATCTTCTCCTTCTAATGCTGCATCAACAAAAATAACAGTTTCAAAATCTTTTATATCATCTAAAATATCAATAGAAAGCTCCTGAATTTTAATTTTTGAAAATCCTTCATCAATTAAATCCAGGAGCTTTATTCCTAAACCATCATCTTTTCTATACTCATTACCAAAACCAACAAGAACTGTTTTATTAGTCTCTTTTAACAAAATTTATCAAATTTCCATTACTATCATAAAGTTCAATAAGAAGAGGCATCTTTCCTATTGCATGTGTTGAGCAAGATAAACAAGGGTCATAGCATCTTATAGCACCTTCAACTCTATTCAGCATACCTTCAGTTAAATTTTTTCCATTAACAAACTCTTTAGCAACACTTTCAACACTTTTGCTCATTGCCCAGTTGTTATGTCCTGTTGCCACAATTAAGTTTACTTTTTCAATTGTGCCTTTTTCATCTACCCAGTAATGATGTATCAAAGTTCCTCTTGGCGCTTCTATAACACCAATTCCTTCTTCATTTGATACCTTTCCTGAAATTAATACATCTTTTGATAAACATTCAGGATCTTCAAGGATTTCTCTTGCTCTTTCAAGACCATATATTGCTTCAATTAATCTTGCGTAATGGAAATATAATGAACCTTCAACTGGTTTACCATTATTTATTTTTTTGAAATTTTTTAAATGTTCATCTGCAATAGGTGTTGATATTTTATCAGCAACATTTAATCTGCCAAGAGGGCCAACTCTATATACTCCTTCAGGCCATCCAAAAGGTTTATAATATGGAAATTTCAAATAACTCCAATCTTCAACTCTTTCACCTATATATTTTAAATAATATTTATCTTTAAAATCTTTTACAACATTACCATCTTTATCCATAAATCTAATTTTTCCATCATAAAGTTCAAGAGAACCATCATCTTTAACAAGTCCCATATATCCTGTTGGAAATGATGCAAATTTATCACAAACCTCTTTATTGTCTTCTATATATTTTGTTGCAATTGATATTCCATCTTCTACATAAGAAATCATTTCATCAATACCTTTTAAAATTTCATCTCTAACTTTTGGATCAAGTGCTTGATTAACTCCACCGGGTATCGCAAAAGTTGGATGGATTCTTCTTCCTGCAACAAGTTCTATTATTCTCTGTCCAAATTTTCTAAGTTTAACTGCTTTTAAAGCAAGTTCAGGATTTGCCTGAATTAAACCAGCAACATTTCTTATCCTTGGATCAGCATCCCATCCTAAAATTAAATCTGGACCTGCAAGTTCAAAGAAATGCATAGAATGAGATTGAATTATTTGACCCATATGTATGAGTTCTCTAAGTAATTTTGCAGGTCTTGGAATATCAACTCCAAGTATATCATCTGTTGCTTTTGCTGATGCGAGATGGTGACTTACTGGGCATATTCCACATATTCTTGGAGTTATTATTGGCATTTCAGCAAAATATCTTCCTTCTGAAAATTTTTCAAATCCTCTGAATTGATCTATATGAAGATATGCTTCATCAACCTTTCCTTCATCATTTAAAAATATAGTTACTCTTGCATGTCCTTCAAT
>Ga0208461_1000966_pt1 | contig 26860 bp, 38 predicted proteins | sample AD_JPNTR4_MetaG_FD_184448 | JGI IMG/M metagenome (GOLD analysis project Ga0208461, IMG submission 184448) | Active sludge microbial communities of municipal wastewater-treating anaerobic digesters from Japan - AD_JPNTR4_MetaG (SPAdes) (version 2) | ecosystem: Engineered > Bioreactor > Anaerobic...
TAAGCCACATCGAGGAGATCGTGAGCGACCTCTCCCGGAGGATGTACCGCTGACCGGATCGTCACTTTAATGGCATCTCCCACTCCCATGATCTGGTAAGCATGGGCGTTGCTATCCGTGATATCCTGGTGGATTGCAGGGAACCGGTATCGTGGGATGACCTCTCCGGCATAGCCGCAGTGGACGCTCACAACGCGCTCTATCAGTTTCTCACTATAATCCGCCAGCCAGACGGGACGCCGCTTATGAACGGTAAGGGTAGGGTAACATCGCACCTCTCCGGGATCCTGTTCCGGACGGCCAACTTCCTGGAGAAGGGCGTCCGACCGGTCTTTGTCTTCGACGGGAAGCCGCCGGAGTTAAAGCAGGAGACGATCAACGAACGGCGGAAACACCGGGCGATGGCTGATGAAGCCTGGAGGCTGGCGCTCCAGGAGGGTGATCTGGAGGAGGCCTACCGTCAGGCAAGCGCCTCCGCCCGTATCGATACCTATATACTTGAGTCTTCCCGCGAACTCCTCGACCTGCTCGGCATCCCCTGGCTTGAGGCGCCGAGCGAGGGTGAGGCGCAGGCGGCCTGCATTGTACGGAAGGGAAGCGCCTCCTACGTGGTGTCCCAGGACTACGACTCGCTCCTCTTTGGCGCCCCGGTGCTGGTGCGCAACCTCACTGTAAGCGGCAGGCGGAAGGTCAGGGGACGGATGGTCACGGTTAACCCCGAGAGGATAATCCTCTCATCCCTCCTCAACCGCCTGGGTCTCACCAGGGAGCAACTTGTCGAGATCGGCATCCTGGCAGGAACGGACTTCAACCCCGGGGTCCGTGGCATAGGTGCCAAAAAAGCCCTGAAAATTGTTCAGAAGGGGGAGTTTGAGTCGGTTATAGCCGAGAAGCAGCCCGATTTTGATCCAGCCCCTATCATGGACTTTTTCCTCAACCCGCCGGTCACCGATGACTACACCCTTGAGTGGAGAGCCCCTGATATCGAGGGTGTTGTTGAGATGCTCTGCGGTCGCTATGACTTCTCCGAGGAGCGGGTCAGGGGTGCACTTGAGAGGTTCGCTGTTAAGACCACCCAGAAGACGCTTGATTCCTGGTTCCAGTGAACTGCCCCGCCCCTTTTGGCCGGGGTCTTCCCGCTCGGCCCCCTCTTCGCAGGATAAATAGACTCCCCTCATAACCACGTAACAAGGTCCAGGTGTCTCGTGATCTTCATGAAGATAAGAGAGATCCATACCTTCGATGTTGAACCGGCCAGGGCGATCCAGATCCAGGAGACCCTCAGGGGCCATCTGATCCTCTCTGGCGACCCGGGAGAGGTCTCGCTTGTTGCCGGTGCTGACGCCTCCTGCACGAAGGGCTCGAATGAGATCCATGCCGCTGTTGTCGTCCTGGGATGCCCCGATTTTGGCATTGTCGAGCGGGTTCATCTGAGCGGCGCGATCGGGTTTCCCTACATCCCCGGTCTCCTGGCCTTTCGGGAGGGGCCGGCTCTCATCGAGGCGTTCAGACGGCTTCGTTCCGAGCCGGATGTCATCTTCTTCGACGGTCATGGGATCGCCCACCCCCGCGGCATCGGCATCGCAAGCCATATGGGGCTGCTGCTCGATCGGCCCTCGATAGGGGTGGCAAAGAGCCTGCTTACAGGTTCTGCGGCAAAACCTGGATTTATGAGGGGTTCGATGACCCCCGTACTCCGTGACGGTGAGACGATTGGGATGGCGGTGCGAACGAAAGAGGGGACAAAACCCGTCTATGTATCGGTGGGCCACCGGATCTCGCTTGAGGCGGCGGTGGACCTGGTTCTCGCGACCGCCCGCGGCTACAGGCTCCCCGAACCGACCCGGCAGGCTCATCTTCTCTCAAACGCCGTCCGGAAGGAGTCGAGAGGAGCCAGCCGTTCACCATCCCTGGGTTAGAGCGAAACTGTTATCAGCATTCGCGCCGGAGAAAGGTTTGCCGACCGGTGGGGCACGAACGCCCTCGCCGGCACGGTCAAGAACCAATGGAGCTGAAAAGGCATGTCGAATACGCTGATAAACCGGATACCCTCCGGGTTAGAGGATACGGAGGTGATGGGATAATGGCCGCGCGTGAGATTGTGCCGGGAGTCTTTGCCGTAGGCGCCATCGACTGGGACCGCCGACTCTTCGACGAACTTATCCCGCTCCCTGATGGCACCACCTACAACAGTTACCTGGTGCGGGGCAGCGAGAAGACGGTGCTGATCGATACCGTCGACCCTACAAAGACCAGTGAACTCATCACGAACCTGGAGAGTTTGGGGGTCGACAAGATCGATTACCTCGTCGCCAGCCACGCCGAACAGGACCACTCGGGATCCATACCGGCAGTGCTTGAGAGGTTCGCTGGCGTGAAGGTTGTGACAAACCAGAAGTGCCGCGACCTCCTGATCGCTCTTCTGCATCTCCCGGAGGAGAGATTCATCGTAATCGACGACGGCGACACCCTCGACCTGGGTGGTAAGACACTGGAGTTCATCATTGCCCCATGGGTCCACTGGCCGGAGACGATGCTGACCTATCTCGCGGAGGATCGCGTCCTATTCCCCTGTGACCTCTTCGGTTCGCACTACGCGACGAGTTCGCTCTACGTCCCTGACGAGTGCGCGGTCTACGAGGCTGCAAAACGCTATTACGCCGAGATCATGATGCCGTTCCGCGCGAGCATCAGGGGGCACCTTGAGAAACTCGCGACGCGCGAGATAGAGATCATTGCACCGAGCCACGGCCCCATTCACAGAAGACCGGCGTTCATAATCGATGCTTACAGGGACTGGACGGGCGATGCCGTGAAGAACATGGTGGTTCTCCCCTACGTCTCCATGCACGGGAGCACGCAGGCCATGGTCGACCATCTTCTTGACGCCCTGATAAACCGGGGTATCCCGGCTCAGCCGTTCAACCTCACAAAGACCGATACAGGCGATCTCGCAAAAGCACTCGTAGACGCCGCAACGATCGTGATAGGGGCGCCGACGGTCATCTTCGGTCCACACCCGCAGGTGGTGTATGCGGCATACCTTGCAAACCTGCTCCGCCCGAAGACGCGCTACGCCACGGTGATCGGCTCCTATGGCTGGGGTGGAAAGACGGTCGATACCATAAAAGGGATGCTTGACCGACTCAAGGTTGAAGTTCTGGAACCGGTATATATCAGGGGATACCCGACCGCGGAGGATTTTGCCGCGCTCGACCGGCTCGCCGATGAGATCGAGAGGAAACACAGGGAAGCAGGGATAATCTCCACCTGAACCCCGCCATTTTTCTGCTGGACGTCCTCTCTCACCGAAATATTAACCGTCCCGGATACCGATCAGTTTATCTGAGTTGTGTTATGATGCCACCATCCGATTTCAAGAGAGTCATCGCGGAGTCGCCATACGTCTTCATCATCGGTGTTGCTGGAGACAGTGGAAGCGGAAAGACAACGTTCACCCACGCCATCCGGGAGATCTTTGGCGAAGACCTGGTCTCCACAATAACAACTGACGATTACCACAAATACGACCGCCAGCAGCGCAGAGAACTCGGGATCACGCCGCTTGCGCCGGAAGCAAACCAGCTTGACCTGCTGGAGGAGCACCTTGCCGAACTGAAGGCTGGACGCGCGATCCTGAAACCGGTCTACAACCATAACACCGGCAGGTTCGATCCTCCTGTGCCTTTCAGCCCGACAAAGATCCTTATAGTGGAGGGGCTGCACCCCTTCCTCACCCCGCGACTCCGGGCGCTTATCGACTTCAAACTCTACGTCGACCCTGACCCCGGCGTCAAGCGCACCTGGAAGATCAGGCGCGACGTTGAGCAGCGGGGCTATGCCCTTGAAGAGGTCGAGAGAGAGATGGAGGAGCGTAAACCAGACTTTGAGCGCTACGTTGCGCCGCAGTGCCAGTATGCGGACGCCGTTATAAGGGTCGCCTTCTCAAAGTACGGCCGTGAGGCAAGCGAGAGGCATAACATCTACTGTGTCACCATCACCCAGAGCAAGTTAGAGAGAAGTATCGGCGATGTCGACCTCTCCATAGACCTCTTCCCTCTCCTCTCACTCTCAGAGAGGAACTTCATGGTTGAGTTCACGCTCGAGGAGATTTTGGGGAGAAAGATGGGGGCGCTCACGTTCGATGGAGAATTAAACGACGCTGTGGTGCGGAAACTGGAGAGGAACATTGAGATCCAGACACAGGTGGAGCCCATAGACCTGGTCGAGGCGGGGGGTTACCTGACGGCCGGGGAGGTGGCCCAGCTCATCCTTGCCTGGCGGATCATCAATCGGCGCATCTTCATCGAAAGTGGCCTTAAAGCGGTCGAAACTGAGGATGGGGCCGCAAGCGGAAACGGTGCCTGCAGGTCCGGCCGGGACTGAATCCGGAAATTTTTTCCGGCGCATGATGGCAAAATGGCCGTCCTGGAGAAGATAGATATGAGCGCCCGGAGAATCTGTATCGATGGATAGGATCGAGTGGTTCTCGATCATAGCACGTGACATCGGCAGCATCTTCAGGTTCGTTAGCGTTGCGACAGCGGTGCCGCTGATTGTGGCGGTGATCTACCGGGAGTGGGATATGATCCTGCCCATGGTCACCGTGCCGACAGTCCTCTTTCTCCTGGGGACACTCCTGGTCAGGATTCCACGCGAGGAGCGGGAGGCGCCACTATCCGCTGCCCTGATGGCGGTTGCCCTGATCTGGCTCATCATGGCGCTGGTGAGCGCGCTGCCGTTCCACCTCGGGATCGGCGTTCCTTACCTCGACGGCGTCTTCGAGGCGATGTCCGGATGGACGGACACCGGTCTGACGGTTATGCGGTCGATCGATGAGATGCCCCACACGCTCCTTTTCTGGCGCTCGCTGATGCAGTGGCTCGGCGGGCTCGGGATCGTCGCCTTCACAGTCGCGATGGCTTCAAGAAGCGGGCTGACACAGTTCCGCCTCTACCGCTCGGAAGGACGTTCGGAGGCGCTGATGCCAAGCGTCGTCGCGACCGGGATAGAGATGTGGAAGATCTACGTCGTCCTGACCATCGCATCGATCGGGCTCATCCTCCTCTCCGGGGTGCCAGTCTGGGACGCGGTTAACATCGCTCTTGTTGCGATCGCCACGGGAGGTTTCTCCGTTCACGCGGAGGGGATTCCGTTCTACAACAACCCCCTTCTTGAGCTCCTCATAGTCCCGGTGATGATCGCCGGTGCACTGCCTTTCAAGGTCTACTACCTCATCTACCGGAGGAGAGGTGCACGGTTCATCGATGATCAGCAGGCGCGCCTCCTCTTCGTCTTAATCGCCATCGGGATCGCTGTGATCACCTGGGACCTTGTCATGCTCAGTGAACTCGATCTCCCCACGGCCCTCCATCAGGCGCTCTTCATGACCGCCGCAGCTGTATCCAGTACCGGGTTTCAAGTAGTCTCCCCGAACGCGTGGGCAAGCGTGACTGTTCTTTTCCTTGCGATGCTGGTGCTGATCGGCGGGTCTTCGGGGAGCACCGCGGGAGGTATCAAACTCTCCAGGGTGGTTCTGGGGTTCCAGAGCCTGGTCTGGTGGTTCCGGCGGATGTTCGTTTCGGGGAAGGTGCTTGTGCCGTTCAGGCATGAGGGGCGCGTGATCCCGAAGAACGTTGCCGATCTTGAGATCTCCCGGAACATGCTGGTCATAATGCTCTACCTCCTGATCATCTTTGTATCAACCATACTCGTGATGCACCTCCAGCCAACGTCTTTTGATTCGAGTAACGTGATCTTCGATGTTACCTCTGCAATGTGCAACAACGGTATCTCTACTGGTTTTGTCTCGCCGGATATGGACTCTGCAGCAAAGGCCCTCTTCATCTTTGTCATGTGGATAGGGCGTCTTGAGATCATCCCGGTGATAATGCTCTTTACGGGTCTCTTCAAGCGGTTCGATTGAGAGCGGGCTGGCTCTCGATTGAATGATCAGGGTTGTATCCCTCCTCTCACCCCGGATGCAGTCAGAACTGGCTGAGCGGCCGGGCTTTCGTGCAACCCGGTCAGGCGGGAAAATCTCTCAGAGACCCTCAAACCAACTCCCCTCGGACTCCTGCCGGGTTTGATGGAGCCTCACCATGGACGGAGATCCCCCTTTGCGATCCCGTCTCCGCCCCCCGGCACGGGTTCCGTGGGCCAATCGTCAGACACTTGCCCGCTCCTTTGAGGAGGGGTGGGGCTGGTCGACGAGAGACGTCCAACGAGAGTGACTCGGTTGCATCGCTGAACCGGTTTGATCGTCCATTGCGCATGCTGCCGGGGAAAGGTGGAGTGTTTGTAGTCCGGATCGTTAATTCGATGAGTTACTCTCGGAGGTGCGGTTAGAGAGAGGGGGATTTTCGTGGCTCACTGATGTATGGGGCTGGCCCCGGATGCGAAGTAGGAAAAGAGTCAGCACCCTCCTGACGATTGGCCGGTGTCAGGGTCGGCCGGAAAAAAAAGTGGTGTTGGGGTTACTCGGGCTTGCTGATGAGAGCAGTCTTTGAGACGATCTCGCCGGTCTTCTTGTGCGGTTTGCGGATGACGCCGTCCACAGCCTTCTCCAGGTTGCGCGCCTCATCGCAGAGGAGCATGGCCTGGCGCATCATCTCGTGGGCGCTTGCAACGATCGGGATGTACTTCTCCCACTCCTTCGTCATGAAGCAGCCCTTGACGTTTACGCCAGCAACTTCCTGAGCGATCTCGTAGGCGGCACGGGCCTTCGCGAGCGCATAGGGGTTGGAGAACTCGCCCTCGACCGCCTTGTCGGAGGTCATGACAACCTTCGGAAGCACCAGGTCTGCGCCCTTCTTGCCAGCCTTAACCTGGTCAATGACCTTGTCGAGTTCCATCTGCATCTTGCGGAACGCACCGGTGATGGCGAGCACCTTGATCAGGTTCCCGTTGTAGTCTGCCATCTCTATGGGGTCCAGGAACTCGCGGCGGGCGCCGATCATGGCATCGGCTTTCATTATGATGTAACCGAAGTTGCTTGCCTTGAGCGCTTCAAACTGCTCCTTCTTGGTGGTTACATCGTCGGTGATGACGATACAGGGGATTCCGGCGGCAGCCAGGTTCTCACGTGCCTTTGTGGGTCCGGGGAGGACACCGTTCGGGGAGACTACAATACAGAAGTCCGGGCCCCATGCTTTCATGTTGGTAACCACACGGTCGATATCCTCGGGCTGCAGTTTGGTGCCTGAGGTTGCCATGAAAGTTATAATGTCTTCACGGTCGGCACGCTCATCGAGCAGAAGTTCAGCCATCACACCACTGGCGATATTTCCCAGTTTTGCAATTCCAACTTTTACAACCATTTTAACACCTCTCAATATTTGCGAACACGATAATATTGCCAAGTTCTCATATAAACGTTTTGAAATGCGCCGATCACCTCGCTGTGATGGTGGGTTAAGGAAAAGTGTTTAAATTTTGATCCCTCATACATATTTGATGAAGCAAGGTCTGCTCACCGATCGTCAGAAAGAAGTGCTGCGCTACCGCAAACAGGGGTTGACGCAGCAGCAGATAGCCGAGATCATTCACACCTCAAAGGCAAACGTTTGTACTATCGAGAAGGCTGCTCTCGAGAACATCTCACGTGCGCGTGAGACGCTTGAGTTCCTCTACACCCTTGATGCCATACATCTCTGCACACTCCACAAAGGGCTTGACCTGCTCAAGGCGCCCGAGATCATCTATGCAGAGGCCGAGAAGCAGGGTGTGAAGGTTAAATATGACACGATCACGCTCATAAACAGGCTAAGGGATGCAAACCCGGAGCGGTTCAAGGCACGACAGGTCAGGGAGGACGTTGAGGTGTATATCAATCAGGACGGCGATCTTTACTTCGGTTGATCATCGGACGTGTGGAGAAGGATGGTATCCTGCCTGAGCGAGAGCATTTTGTGGCACCTGGAGGTCCTCATCTACCGCGCTGGCTCACGGTGGGCCTGCTACCCCCTCAAAACGATCGCAATCCGACAATCAGGTGCAGGCCCTGCGGAAAAGCGGTGTATCAGAAGTGGTTGCAATATATCTATAACAAGGTTTATATCTAATTTTAAAGAAAGATTAAGAAACCGCTCTGCACAACACCACATGGATCCGGGCGCAGCAGGTGCAGTATGTGCCTTCGATTCCTGGAACACCTCAAAACAATGTATTGTACATGTTTTGGGCGCGCGGTGTGGTGCGGGAGGTATCAGGCACAGTGGAGATTGAACCCTCCTTACGGAGGGCAGGTGTCGATATGGAGTTGTGCTTGGCACAACGGGACGACAGGAGCTGGATCTGATCGAGACGCTGGGCCAACGCCAGTGCAGCGCGCCCGGTTTCCGGGATAAATCTTCCCGGGAGCGTCAGAGAGTCAGGATCTATTAGCGACGACTGGAATGGACCCGGTGCACACCGGGGCTGTAGCAGAGAACGGCAGGATATTCGGAGATTGTTCTCTTTGTATTCTCCATGCTCTGCTACCTTCCGTCAACTGTTTCCCTTCCACCCCACAGTTTCCGGGTTGGCCGGAAGGGTTGCCATGCCGGCACGTCCGGCACGGAAGCCCGGCGCAGGCATCGCTCTGCAACAGAGTGGTGCGTCACGCTATAACCACGAAGGGTTGATTGAAACATGCCCAAGATTAACAGACCACGCAGAGGATCCCTCGCGTATAGCCCGAGAAAGCGGGCGAAAAGCCCGGTTCCCCGATACGGCTCATGGCCCGATTACACGGGAACCCCGGCGGTGCAGGGATTTGCAGGTTACAAAGTGGGGATGACCCACGTCATCATGGTCGATGACCACAAGAGCAGCCCTACCGAAGGCAGGGATGTGATGGTGCCGGTGACCGTGATTGAGGTCCCGCCCATGCGGGTGGCAGGCGTGCGCGCATACACCGAGGATACCTATGGTAAGCGTGCGCTGACCGAGGCGTGGGCGACTGATCTTGACAGGGAGGTATCCCGCAGGATCAATCTCCCGAAGAACCATGATACCGCCGCCGCCCTTGGCGCCATCAAAACCGCCATCAGCGAAGGCCGTGTAGTTGAACTCTACGCTCTGACCTACACCAGGCCAGCGGAGATCACCGGTGTCCCGAAGAAGGTCCCGGATATTATGGAGATGCGTATCGCGGGGGGGAGCCTTGAAGATCAGATCGCATACGCTGCAGATATCCTTGGCGGGGAGATCGCGATCTCTGACCATTTCGAGGCCGGCGAGTATGTCGATGTCACCGCCGTCACCACCGGCAAGGGTACTGAAGGTCCCGTCCGGCGCTGGGGTGTTCAGGTCAGGAAGCGGAAACACTCCCGTGGCGGCAAGAAACGTCACATAGGTAACCTTGGCCCGTGGAACCCGCATCACGTCAGGTGGCAGGTGCCCCAGATGGGTCAGATGGGCTACCAGCAGCGTACCGAGTTCAACAAGCGGATTTTGAAGATCGGCGCAGACAGCAACGATATCACACCTGCAGGTGGGTTCCTGCAGTATGGCGTCGTGCGCGGCCCATATGTGCTGATCAAGGGTTCTGTGCCCGGGCCAAGCAAGCGGCTGGTCAGGATACGCTCCGCGATACGACAGGGTGAACACGTTGTCCGCACGCCGACGATCGGTCACATCAGCGTGCAGAGCCAGCAGGGGTGATCAGCGATGAAAGCACAGGTTCGAACATTGACAGGCGAGATCGCTCATGAGATAGATCTCCCGGCAGTATTTGGCGAGGATTACAGGCCCGATCTGATAAAGCGGGCGGTTATTGCACTCCAGAGCACCAGGTTCCAGCCGCACGGGACAAACCCGTATGCCGGCATACGCACCTCTGCAGAGTCCTGGGGAAGCGGCCGCGGCGTTGCTCAGATACCGCGCATAAAGAACGGCAGCAGGGCTGCCAGAGTCCCCCAGGCAACCGGTGGCCGCGCGGCGCATCCGCCGAAGGTCGAGAAGGTTCTTGTCAGGCAGATCAACCGGAAAGAGAAGCGCAAGGCTCTCAGGTCTGCCATCGCCGCCAGCACCCACCCTGATCTTGTCCAGGCGCGCGGGCACCTTTTTGAGGGCAGCCTCCCGCTGGTCATGGAAGATCGGTTTGAGGGTCTCACCCGGACAAGCGACGTAATCGCCGCTCTCTCGGCGGTAGGCATCTACGCCGACGTTGAGAGGGCGAAGGGCAGCCGGAAGGTCCGTGCTGGCCGGGGAACGATGCGTGGCCGCCGTTACAAGCAGCGCAAGAGCGTTCTCATCGTCACCGGCACCGAACCGCTCCGTGCGGCTAGAAACCTTGCGGGTGTCGATGCCGTGGCCGTAAACCAGCTCAACACTGAGCTGCTGGCGCCAGGCACGCAGGCCGGACGTCTTACGGTCTGGACAGAATCTGCAATCAGGAGACTGGAGGAGTTCTCATGGTATTAAAACACCCGTTTGTCACAGAAAAAGCGATGCTGATGGTCGAAGGCGGGAACGAACTCCAGTTCATCGTGGAGAGGGATGCCAGCAAGCAGGAGATCAGACGCGCGCTGGAGTCAGCCTTCGGGCAGGAAGTGCGCAGTGTCCGCACAATGATGACCACAAAAGGCCAGAAAAAGGCCATTGTATCGTTTGCGGACGCGAAAGCGGCTGAAGAGATCCTCAGCCGGCTTGGAATAATGTAAGGTGGTGGACGATGGCACACAGGATTATAGCGCAGAACCGCGGAAAGGGCGGTCCAACATATCGTGCACCCTCGCACCGGTACAAGGCGCCGCTGCGGCATGCAGGAAAGAATGATTCCCTCATCAAGGGACTTATCGTCGATATAGAACACGATCCCGCCCGTCATGCCCCGATTGCACTTGCACGGCTTGAGGACGGCGAGAAGGTCTACATGCTCGCTACAGAAGGACTGGGTGTAGGGGATACAGTCTCCTGGGGCAGCGGTGGCGCTGTGAAGAACGGCAACACCCTCCCGCTTCGAGAGATCCCGGTCGGTGCATACGTCTGCAACATCGAGGCCCGTCCAGACGACGGCGGCAAGTTTGTCCGTTCAAGTGGTGTCCAGGCGCTTGTCATCGGCAAGGCCGATGACGGCAGAGTCGGTGTCCGGATGCCGAGTGGCAAGAACAAGTGGTTCAACGGCGGCTGTATGGCAACCGTCGGTATCGTTGCCGGTGGCGGACGCGGCGAAAAACCATTCGTCAAGGCAGGAAAGAAGTACTTCCACGTCAGATCATCCGCCGAGAAGTGGCCCCGTGTCAAGGGTGTATGCATGAACGTCATCGACCACCCCTTCGGCGGCGGTGGGCACCAGCACTGCGGACGGCCAAAGACCGTCTCCCGTGGTACACCCCCAGGCAGGAAGGTGGGGCATATTGCCGCCCGGAGAACCGGTAAGTGGAAGAAGTGAGGTGTGAAGCATGGCAAAGAAAACACAGAAGCGGATGCCGCGGAGGCGCGAGGAGTTCACCTACCGCGGCCACTCCATTGCGGACCTGCAGCAGATGGCGTTATCAGAACTGCTGCCGCTCATGCCGGCCAGGGCGCGCAGGAAGTTCGACAGGGGTCTCTCCCGGGAGCAAGAGAAACTCCTTGCCGATATTCGGTCTGGAGAGGCACCCCTACGCACTCACCTGCGCGACATGGTCATCATGCCAGAGATGGTTGGGAAGACCGTCGAGATCCACAACGGGAAAGAGTTTCAGAAGGTTGAGATCCAGCCAGAGGCGGTCTTCCACTATCTTGGAGAGTTTGCATTGACCCGTAAGAAGGTCTCCCACGGCAGCGCCGGTATCGGTGCGACCCGTTCGAGCAAGTATGTCCCGCTGAAGTGATGGAAATGGCAAGAACAGGTTATTCGACAGAGATTGAAGGCGAGAACGTTGCTAGAGCAAAGGCGAACGAAATTCCCGTCTCTCCCAAGCACTCGATTGAGATTGCCAGGTTCATCCGGAACATGACCACCTCTGAGGCAAAGGCCTACCTCGCAGATGTTGTGGCGCTGAAGAAACCCATCCCGTTCAAGCGATTCAAGAGGAACGTCGCTCACAAGCGCGGTCTTTCAAAATGGCCTGCCGGTCGGTATCCCGTCAAGGCCGCCGAGGCCTACATCCGGCTGATCGAGTCCGTCGAGAAGAATGCCGAGTACATCGGCCTTGACTCCACAAATCTCCGGATCGAGCACGTAGCGGCCAACCGGGGCCGTGGTTTCAGGTCATTCTTCCCGCGTGCGATGGGCCGCGCCACCCCCAAGCGCCGCGAGACCGTGAACATCGAGATCATCGTGACCGAGGTGGCGTAATGGCAATCGAGAAGAGATTTATCGCGGATGGCGTGCGCAACGTCCGGGTTGAGAAGTTTCTCATGAAGGAACTCAAGCGAGCTGGATACGGTGGCATGGATATAACCCGGACACCGCTCGGCACCCAGGTGACCATCTTTGCGGAGAAACCCGGTATAGTGATCGGGAAGGGCGGCAAACAGGTACGCCAGCTCACCCAGGACCTTGCAAGCGTCTATGGGATCGAGTCACCACAGGTAGAGGTTCAACAGGTTCAGAATCCCACTTTTAATGCTCAGATCATGGCGGAAAGGCTGGCAAACGCTCTTGAGCGCGGGTGGTACTTCAGGAAGGCGGGGCAGAGCACAATCCGGCGTGTGATGGATTCCGGCGCTCTCGGTTGCGAGGTTGTCGTCGCCGGGAAACTGACCGGCGCTCGCTCAAGAACCCAGAAGTTTATTGAGGGCTACGTCAAGCACTGCGGCGAACCCAGTGAGACGATCGTCGAGAAGGGCTATGCAATTGCGATAAAGAAACTTGGCGTCATCGGTGTTCAGGTAAAGATCGTTCCGCCTGATGCAAAACTTCCCGATACTTTCGAAATTATCGAGCCTGAGCCCAAGGAAATTCCGGCGCAGCCCCCGGTGGTTGAGAATGCTGATGAAGATGAGTTTGAGGAGATGCCTGATGACGATTACGAGGAGGAGATATAAATGGCAATCTTTCGTGCACACGAAGTGAGGCAGTTCTCCGATATCGAACTCCTCGAACAGGAGCAGAAACTCTCCCTTGAACTGATCCGGGAGCGGGGCAAGGTCGGTGCAGGCGGAGCCACCGAGGATCCCGGGAGGATCCGTGAGATCCGGAGGACGATCGCGCGGATCAAGACCGAGCAGAACGCACGACGGAGGAATGCATGATATCTCCCCGGAACATCCTGCGGCACGAACTGATCGGCCTGGATGTTCTGGTAGTTCGTGCGAGCAACCCGGCTCATGTGGGGCTGTCCGGTCGCGTCGTTGGTGAGACCAGAAACACCCTGCTCATCCAGACCGGGCGAGGGGAAAAACGTATACCGAAGCGGTTAAGCGTCTTCCGCCTTCGGCTTCCCGATGGCGCGACCATCGATATCGATGGGTCGAGTATCGAGATGCAGCCGGAACGGCGGATCAGCATGCGCATTAAATAATCGAGGATGAATAATGGCACGAAACATTGGGTTGGGCGTCCCCATTCCGGAAAAGGAGTGTGAGGACGCAAATTGTCCGTTTCACGGCACTTTGCCGGTACGCGGCCAGGTGATTACCGGCAAAGTCGTGAGCGATCGTATGAACGCTACTGTTGTTGTGGAGCGTGAGTATCTCCACTACGTCAAGAAGTACAATCGCTACGAGAAGCGCCGGTCGAGATACCACGCCCACAACACGCCCTGTCTCAATGCCAGGGTGGGCGATCAGGTCAGGATCGCGGAATGCCGTCCGCTGTCAAAGACCAAGAACTTTGTTGTGGTTGAGGTGATGAAAAAATGAAGGCGATGCAGGCGAAGATCCCGCGTGCCCTTGCCACCGGCTCCAGGATGGTCTGCTCAGACAACACCGGTGCACGGGTTGTGGAGGTGATCTCGGTCGATGGTTACCATGGTGTTCGGCGGCGGCAGCCCTGCCTGGGCATTGGCGATATCGCAACCGTGAGCGTCAAGAAAGGTACTCCCGACATGCGGCGCAAACTCGAGAAGGCTGTGGTCATCAGGCAGAAGAAGGAGATCCGTCGTCCAAACGGCATCCGGCTCTCGTTCGAGGACAATGCCATGGTGCTCATCAACGAGCGCGGAGAGCCGAAGGGAACCGAGATCAAGGGTCCAGTTCCCCGCGAGATCGCGGAGCGTTTCCCGAAGATCGCCTCCATGGCGACGATGATAGTGTAAGGTGTGGTAAGGATGGTACGCATAACAAGCAAACAGCCAAGGAAACAGCGTAAAGCGCGGTATAACGCCCCTAACCACACCAGGGGGAGGTTCCTCACCGCCTCCCTCTCTCCTGAACTCCGGGAGAAGTACAGCACCCGCCGGGTTCGTGTGGTCAGCGGGGACACCGTGAAGGTTTTCCGTGGGGACTTCGCTGGCGAGGAGGGCATCGTCGACGCGGTGGATATGAAGGCGTGCCGCCTCGTGGTCCACGGTGTGATGGTGACGAAGGCCGATGGGACCGAGGTTCCAAGACCGGTTGATCCATCAAATGTGCAGATCACGAAGCTCAACCTGAAAGACAGACTGCGTGAAGAGAGACTTGGGGGCGGTGCATAATGTCCGGGCATCTCAAGCGGCTGGCAGCGCCGGGGTCATGGCGTGTTCCGGCAAAAACAAAGAAATTTGTCATGAAGACCGCTCCCGGGCCGCACAACGCCGATGCCCTTCCGGTCGGTGTCTGGCTCCGGGAGCACCTTGGCCTCGCCCAGAACGCGAGCGAGGTCCGGAAGATCCTGCACCAGCAGGACGTCATCGTCAACGGTCGGGCCTGCAAGAACCCGCAGATGGGCCTTGGGGTCTTTGACATAGTCTCGATCCCGAAGATCGGGAAGCATTACCGTATCCAGCTGGATAAGCGGGGCAACTATGTTGCGGTCGGCATCCCGGCGGAGTCTGCAAAGACCCGTCTCTGCAGGGTCAGGGGCAAGACGACTCTCAGCGGCGGCAGGGTGCAGTTGAACCTTGGCTTTGGAGCAAATATCCTGGCTGACAATACCTACAGGGCAACGGACTCCATTGTGGTGACCCTTGGAATAGATGGAGATAAGCGTTTCCAGATCGTCGATCACTTCCCCTTTGCAGAAGGGAACGTGGCCATGATCATAGGTGGGAAACACTCGGGTAAGGTAGGCAGGATCGTCGAGATAATCAGGACGGCAAGCCCTCTCCCGAATCGCATCGTCCTGGTGGATGATGCGACCGATGAGCGCTTCGAGACTATTGAGGACTATATCTTTATGGTCGGTCGCTCCGCGATTGCGCCTGAACTGGAGGTGGTCTCATCATGAGCAATCCTATGCAGGAGATCTACATCGATAAGGTCGTCGTTCATATGGGTGTTGGAGAGAGCGGGGAGAGGCTGGTCAAGGCGGAGAAGATCATGCAGCAGATCACCGGCCAGAAACCTGTCCGCACCATAGCAAAGCGGACCCAGCCGGCGTTTGGTATCCGTAAAGGGGCACCCATAGGCTGCAAGGTTACGCTGCGCCGCGAGAACGCCGAGAAGTTCATCACGACCGCCCTTGATATAATCGATAGGCGACTGGCGCCATCACAGTTTGACCGGACCGGGAATGTCTCATTCGGGATCGAGGAGCATACCGATTTTCCGGGCATGTCCTACGATCCGATGGTCGGCATCTATGGGATGGACATCAATGTGGTGCTAGAGCACAAGGGTGTGCGGGTTGCACGCCGGCGAATCGAGCGAAGGAAACTGCCAGAGACGCAGAAAGTGAGCAGAGATGATGCCCTCGCGTTCATGCGCGAGCGCTACCTGGTGGAGGTTTAAGGCATGGCTGAAGAGTCAGGAGCGCCCGCATCTGGCAAGGGCGTCAAGAAATTTGGTCGCGGGGCGAACGAGTGCCGCATCTGTGGCCGGAAGCAGGGGCTCGTACGCAAGTATGACATCTACTTCTGCCGTCAGTGCTTCCGTGAGAATGCAAGGAAGATGGGCTTTAAGAAGCTGAACTAGGGGTGGAGAATATGGCACGACTGAATCCAATCGCCGACGCGATGTGTGCGATTAAGAATGCCAGTGATGCTGGAAAGAGCGAGGTCATTGTTGAGCCCGCCAGCAAGCTACTCGGTGCTATGCTCCGCGTTATGCAGGAAAACGGCTTTATCAACGGCTTTGAGTTTATCGATGACGGCCGTGGCGGCCAGTTTCGGGTCCAGATCTCCGGCACGATCAATAAATGCGGCGCGATCAACCCGAGGTTTCCGGTGGCGATGGCCGAGATGGAATACTGGGAGTCGCAGTACCTTCCGGCGAAGAACTTCGGCATCCTGATCATCTCAACCTCAAAAGGTGTCATTTCCCACACGCAGGCGCGGAATGAGGGTATCGGCGGAGAACTGCTGGGATACGTCTACTGATGGAGGGCGAGAGTATGGGAATAACACGAAAGGTCAGGATCCCTTCCGGCGTGAACATCACGCTCGAAGGCGGTGTGCTCACCGTCTCCGGGCCGAAGGGCAGACTGGTCCGCGATATGCGCTTCCCGCAGATTGACCTCGGGATCGAGGATGGCTTTATTGTCATCTCGACCGCGTCTGACAAGAAGCGGTTCCTTGCCATGAGCGGCACGCTTGAAGCTCACGCAGAGAACATGATCCGGGGTGTTGTTGAGGGCTACGAGTACCGGATGAAGGTTGTATACAGTCACTTTCCGATTCAGCTCAAGTTGAAGGGCGACCGTCTTGAGATCAACAACTTCCTGGGCGAGAAACAACCAAGGTTGGCAAAGATCCTGGACGGTGTCACTGTAAACCTCGGAAACGACGAGGTGGTTCTCTCAGGTATCGACAAGGAGAAGGTTGGCAACACAGCCGCAAACATCGAGCATGCAACCAGGATCAGGAAGCGCGATCCAAGGGTGTTCCAGGATGGTATCTACATCACCGAGAGGGCGTGAGAATCATGGATGAAAAGAGAAGATTGATCCGCGTCCGCACCAGTCACAATAAGCCAGCCTTCAAGAGGCGGGGGCTTCATCGGAAGGTGAAACTGGCAGATGTCTGGAGGCGCCCGCGTGGTCTGCATAACAAACAGAGACGGCAGTTTAGGGCAAAAGGCGCCCTTCCCGGCCCTGGTTATGGGGGGCCGACCGCAGTCCGCGGCATGCACCCGAGTGGGTATGAGGAGGTGCGGGTCTTTTCACCTGCGGATCTTGACGGGTTGAACCCTGAGACTCAGGCCATCCGGATCGCTGGATCTGTGGGTAACAGGAAGCGAGGCGTGATCCAGGAGAGGGCCATGGAGATGGGGTTAAAGGTGCTGAACGCCAAGGATCTCACCCGCGTGGCCGGGGAAGCCGTCGCGGCCGAGGAAGAGGTGAGCGAGGATGAGTGATCTCGGCAACCAGAGACGAATGGCGGCCGCCATCCTCAAGTGCGGGGTCAACCGTGTCTGGTTCGATCCCGAACGGCAGGCCGATATTGAGGCGGCGATATCCAGGAAGGATCTGCGGGATCTCATTGGTGAAGGTGCGATCCGGGCAAACCCCGTGAAGGGGAACAGCCGTGGCAGGACAAGGGCCCGTATGGCGAAGCGTTCCTACGGTCATCGGAAAGGGTCAGGTCGGCGGAAGGGTGCGGCCGGATCACGGAACCCGGGTAAACGTGCATGGATTCGCAAGATCAGGGCTCAGCGCCGTCTCCTGCGCGAGATGCGTGACGAGGGCACGATCGACCGCAGCGTCTACCGCCTTATGTACCGGCGGGCATCCGGAGGACAGTTCCGGAGTGTCGCGCACCTGAAATCCCACGTTGATATGATGGCAGGAGGGATGGAATAATGGCAACCGGTCCACGTTACTTTGTGCCTTTCCGCAGACGGCACGAGGGAAAGACCGATTACTACAAGCGGATGGCGCTTCTCTCATCCGGGATGCCCAGAATGGTCGTTCGGAAGACAAACCGGCAGATCATCGTGCAGTTGATCGTTCCCGGGGTTGAGGGTGACCGCACCCTTGTGTCTGCCTACTCGACAGAACTTGCTGGCTACGGTTATGAGGGATCAGGCGCGAACACACCGGCAGCCTACCTTACCGGGATGCTGTTTGGTGTCAGGGCGCTGAACGCGGGTTATAGCGAGGCGATCCTGGATATAGGGCTTGCCAGGGCAAAACCGGGCGCGCGCGTCTTTGCCGCTCTCAGGGGAGCAGTTGATGCGGGTCTTAACGTTCCCTATGGAGAATCGATCCTCCCTGCCGAGGAGCGACTCAGGGGCGCTCACATAGCAGAGCATGATCCCGATCGGGCTGGTAACCTGGTGGAGAACGTAGAGGCTGTGGCTCTGGCCATCAAGAAGGAGCTGGTGTGAAAATGGCATACGTAGAGGAAGAATGGATTCCGCTCACCGGCCTCGGGCGCAGGGTCGCCGCTGGCGAGCTCACCAGTATCGATGAGGTGCTCGCAAGCGGCAGGCCGATCAAGGAGCCCCAGATTGTGGATGTCCTCCTGCCCGACCTTGAGGACGAGGTGCTGGACATCAACATGGTCCAGCGTATGACGGACTCGGGCCGGCGCGTGAAGTTTCGTACCACCGTGGTGGTCGGCAACCGGAACGGTTACGTGGGGTTCGGTCAGGGCAAGGACGTCCAGGTCGGTAACGCGATCCAGAAGGCAATAGCAGATGCAAAACTGAATCTCATCAAGGTCTCCCGCGGCTGCGGGAGCTGGGAATGCGGTTGTGATGCCGCCCACTCGATCCCCTTCGAGGTGACCGGGAAGGCAGGCAGTGTCCGTGTTACGCTGAAGCCCGCCCCACAGGGCATCGGGCTGGTTACAGGGGATATCCCGAAGAAGGTGCTGGCGCTTGCCGGGATCAAGGATGTCTGGGCGTTCAACCGTGGAGAGACCAGGACGACCATCAACTATGCGAAGGCAACGTTTGAGGCGCTCCGGAAGACCAACATGGTCAGGATCGGGGGTACGGAGTGATGTACGCGGTAGTACAGGTGCGCGGTGTGGTCAAGACCAACCGCGAGATCAGGGACACCCTGAAGATGCTCCGTCTCCACCACGTCAACCACTGTGTTCTCGTGCCTGAAACACCTGCATATCAGGGCATGATCCGCAAGGTAAAGGATTTTGTGGCCTACGGTGAGGTGGATGAGGAGACCCTCGCCACGCTGCTGCGCACCCGCGGCAGGCTTACCGGTGATGAGAGGCTGACGGACGACTACATCCGTGAGCACACGCCTTATGCCGATATCGATGAGTTTGCGGCAGCGCTTTGCAGCGGCGAGACGAGTTTTGCTGATCTGGTGGAGATCAAGCCGGTGTTGCGGTTGCACCCACCTCGAAAGGGCTTTAAAACAATCAAGAGAACCTTTCAGCAGGGTGGGGCTCTCGGCTACTACGGCCCCCGGATCAACGATCTCCTCTACAGGATGAGGTGAATCTGATGCCCGTAAACAAGAGATCTAAATACAGGGGTTCACGGACATGTGGCGGCGGTACGCACAAAAACCGGCGTGGCGCCGGAAACAGGGGTGGACGTGGCAGAGCCGGGCAGCGTGATCATCGCTTCTCTCATTTCTACCTGAGGGGGGAGATATCCAACGGCAAGCACGGTTTCGTCAACAAGACTTCCGTGCCGGTATCCGCCATTGACGTTGGGGATATCGACCAGATGATCGAGGCGCTGGTCAGCGAAGGGTTTGCCACCCGGGAGGGTGATCTTATCACCCTCGATGCCACCGAGATCGGCATCGAGAAAGTGCTCGGCGGTGGACAGGTGACCCACAGGATGAGTATCTCCGCCAGGGCGTTCTCGGAACGGGCCCGGGCAAAGATCGAGGAGATGGGCGGTCAGGCAATGACCGTCTGATCCTCTTTTAAGGTGAAACCATGGGAGATCTGCTGGATCGATTTGAACCCATCCTTGCAGCAATGCCTGCAGTCCGAAACCCGGAGGGGCATGTCCATTTTAAGAACAAACTTATGTGGACGGTTGCGATTCTGCTCCTCTACTTCACGTTGACGAACATCGATATATTTGGGCTCTCGCCGCAGTCACAGGATCTGTTCGGAATGTACCGCGCCCTGCTTGCCGGTGCGAGCGGTTCGCTTCTGCATCTCGGTATCGGGCCGATAGTCACCGCGTCAATTGTGCTGCAGCTGCTCAAGGGTGCCGACCTCCTGCAGATCGATACCAGTGAAGCCCGCGGGCAGGTCATGTATATGGGCCTGCAGAAGATGCTCATCTTCGTGATGATCGTGATCGAGGGGCTCCCCATGATCGTTGGCGGGATGATGCTGCCCGATCCGGCGGTGGCTGCGGAGTTCTTTGGCGGGAACACGTTCATCGTCTCGGTCCTGATCTTTCTCCAGATCTGCCTTGGCGGATTGCTGGTGGTCTTCATGGACGAGGTCGTCACCAAGTGGGGCATCGGTTCGGGTGTGGGGCTCTTCATCGTTGCCGGGGTCTCTCAGGGTCTCGTGAACGGGTTCCTGAACTGGCAGACAGGAACCGATCCCTTCCCGATCGGGTTCTTCCCGCGGCTGTTTGCGGTGGCGACTTCCGGGGTGAACTTCCTTGAGTACTTCGGGACGGACCTGCTCGCTCTCGTTACAACGATCGCCATCTTCCTGGTAATCGTCTACGTGGAGTCGACGCGCATCGAGATCCCGCTTGCGCATACCGCTGTCCGCGGCGCCCGTGCGCGGTTCCCGGTTAAACTCATCTACGCGAGCGTTCTCCCCATGATCCTTGTCCGTGTGCTGCAGGCCAACGTCCAGATGATCGGGATGCTGCTCTCGAACGCCGGGATCACGATACTGGGCGAGTTCCAGGGACAGGTGCCGGTAAACGGTCTGATGTGGTACATCGCTCCAATAAACCAGCCGCAGGACTGGATGTGGTGGATCGCTGACCTGGGGCATGCTCCATGGGAGATCCTGCTTCGGATGGGAATAGATGTCGGTGTGATGGTTATCGGCGGCGCGATATTCGCGCTCTTCTGGGTCAAGACCGCTGGTCTCGACTCGAAGGCTGTGGCCCGGCAGATCCAGAGGAGCGGGATGCAGATCCCGGGATACCGGAGGAATGTTCAGGTGCTGGAGAAGTACCTCGACCGTTACATCCCCAGGATTACCGTCATCGGCGGTGTCTTTATAGGCCTCCTCTCGGTAGTGGCAAACCTCTTCGGTGTGATCGGGGCGGTCGGTGGAACGGGATTGCTGCTTGCGGTGAGTATAACCTACCGCCTCTACGAGGAGATTGCAAGCCAGCAGATCATGGAGATGTACCCGTTCATGCGCGGTTTCTTCGGGAAGGAGTAGTTATGATGACCCTGCCCGGCGGGCGGGGTCGGAGAACTCCCTCCTCCGGGAGAACCCAAAGTGAGTTCCACGGTAACTCGTCCTGACCGCCTCCCTCAAGACCGAATGACGACTTTTTTTTTGGTTCGGTGGTGCCGGGCGGGTTCCGAAAGGCATTACTCTTCGAGGCACGGATCTATCTTGCAGAGAAAAAAAATACCCGGATTGGAGTGATAACGTTGGGAAAGAAAGTCGTTGTAACCGGCGTCCCCGGTGTAGGGAAGACCACCGTCATCAACGGGGCGATGGAGAGGCTGGCGGCCGAGGGCATCGCTTATGAGGCAGTTAACTTTGGCACATTTATGTTTGAGGCGGCCAGGAGGGAGAACCTGGTCACGGATCGCGACGAGATGCGAAAACTTGGTAAAGATGTCCAGAAACGCCTGCAGAAAGAGGCTGCCGCAGGCATCGCAGCCATGAGCGTAGATGCAAGCGTTATCATCGATACCCATAGCAGCGTCAAGACCCCGGCAGGGTTTCTTGCCGGACTGCCCGAATGGGTTCTCCATGAACTTATGCCCGACATCATCGTGCTTGTGGAGACCGATCCAGACCAGATCCTGATGCGTCGGCTGGGTGACCCCTCAAGAAGCCGTGACATGGAGGGTTCGCGCGCGATCGCCGAACACCAGGAGTTCAACCGTGCCGTTGCCGCTGCATATGCGATGTATGCCGGCTGTACCATCAAAATTGTCAGGAACGAGGATTTCCTGCTTGAGCATGGCATCGATGACCTGGTGAGTGTTTTGAGGTAACCCGATATGGTTGACCTGAAGAAGCAAGCCCCCACGATCGCACTTCTCTTTACTCTGCTGGTTTTCCTTTCATACAGCGTCAGCTGGGTGCGCCTGACGATCGGTACAGCAATGGATGTTGTGCTTGGCCCTCTCATCGATCCTGAGGGGTTTGCGGTGCCGTTTTTTGTCATGATCATCATCCTCTCGAGCCTGACAGGCCTCTATTCATCGCTCGTCCAGAAGTACACCATCGATTACGAGAAGATGCAGGAGACGCAGGCGAAGATGCGGGTCTTCCAGAAAGAGTTCCGGGAGGCGCAGCTCTCCGGGGATGAGAAGCGGATCAAGAAGCTCCAGAAGAAGCAGGAGCAGATGATGCAGGATCAACTCGAGATCTCCCGGCAGCAGTTCGTCCCGATGGCGATCATCCTTTTGCTGACGGTGCCGATCTTCTTCTGGATCCTCCTGCGGCTTCCGGCGGTAGGGGCAGCGGCTGATATTGCAACCGGGATCGTGATGCCGTTTGCAGGGATTGTCAGCCTCTCCGCCACTGTACTTTGGTTTATACCTGCCTGGATAATCTGGTATATGCTATGTTCACTTGCGATGAGCCAGGTGATCCGCAAGTCTCTTAACATAGGTGGGATCTGATGCGGATCACCATCAGCGGCCCGCCGGGGAGCGGGACAACATCGCTTGCACGCTACCTTGCCGGGAAACACGGGTTTGACCTGATCTCTGCGGGAGAGGTGTTCCGGCAACTTGCGCGGGAGCACGGCATGGATCTCGCGGAGTTCGGGAAGTTTGCAGAGAGCGACCCATCGGCCGATCGCATGATCGATGCCCGGCAGAAGGAGATCGGGGAGGCTGCCGATGATATCATCATCGAGGGTAGACTCTCGGGCTGGATGATCGTGAACGCCGATCTCCGGATCTGGCTCAAGGCGTCGCCTGAATGCCGGGCAAAGCGGATCGCGGAACGCGACGGGATGGATGAGGAGGCGGCCCGGGTCTATACTGAGAATCGGCAGCGCTCAGAGGCCACACGATACCGAAATTACTACGGCATCGAGATCGATGACCTCTCTCCATACGATATCGTTCTGTCGTCCGAGACTTTCGGTGTTGAGGCTCTTGGGGCCATCGTGGATACCGCGATCGAGTGTCTTCGGCGGCAAAGAGGCGATGTAGGGCAGTGAGCCCTTTCATCAGTTTCTTCTGCCGCAACCTCTTCTCTTCTCACTTTGCCACCATTCCAGAATACCGCCGCACCCCAATCCCTCCATTCGGGATGGAGCTGGGGAGCGGGGACCGCAAAGGAGGAGGAAGAACATGGCGAACGCGGCGGCTCGCAGAACCCTGAAACGAGAGGTGCCGCTGGAGATTGGCCCGCGCGCATGCATCGAAAACTTCAACCTGTTCTATATCTTGCAGTCTGCCGGCTAGATGAACCGGTGCACCCTCACCGGTTGAGAAGGCGATTCAAAGAGCCAGGTTTTTATGCCGGCAAATCCACACCCTCGCATATGAGCGAGGGTGAAGGTCGCTTTGTAAAGGGGCGCTGGGTTACTGACCCGGCCCCGGTACCTGAATCAGAACCGGAATCGGCACCGGTTGCCCCTACAGTCGAGGAACACTTGCATGAGGCATCTCAGTCGGTCAAAAAGGCGGTCGACGATGTGGTAAGCGCAGGCCAGCATCTACTCGGGACGCCGGAAGGTCACGAACACATCCAGCAGGCGGCAAAGAAGGCCGCAGAGGATCTCGAACGGGCGATCAACTCCTGGGCGGAGTCCGCACGTCAGGCGCTGCAGAGGCGGCGAGGCAGCTCCTGACGTGTGCGATGACCTCCGGGTTTCGTGGCAGCATGATGTGGCAGTAGCGCTCGGGGTGCCGGCCCAGGTTGGCAGGGTCTGCCGGGAGGATCTCCACACCTGCGCCCGGGAGGTGCGAGTCGGAGTGAGGGACGATGCCGTCGCCGGCATACGTCATTCTCCAGCCTTCTCCGGGTGCAAACTCAAGTGTCCTGCCGCCAAAAGCCGGGAAGAACGCAGGTGTTCTGGTGAGGTTTGCGGCCAGGATGAGCCTGTAGGCTATATCGTCGCGGGTGCCTGCCCGGGAGAGCGCCGAGGTGACCCTGCTCCCAGGGCGGAACTCCTGGACGATCAGGTCTTCCGTGGGGTCGTAGCCGCGCGGCACGAAGACCCCTGCAAGCCGCCGGATCACCTCCGGGCCCTGTTCCGGGTCGTTGAAGGCCTCGGCCATCGCTGAACCTTTGTTCGGAGGGCCGATCCCCACAAGGAACCGGACATCCTCCTCGCGGTCGCTGCCGTCGATGACCTCCAGGAGGTAACGGGCGATACATGTTCCCATCGAGTGGCAGACGATGTCGACGGGGCCGCCATAGCCGTTCTCCTTCCTGCGTGCACGGATGAACTCCTGCAACGCCAGGGCTATCGCCTCCGTTCCATTCTCCTGGATTGCGGTATGGTCAAACTTCCAGCAGGGGAGCCCGGCATCCTGGAGTGCTGGGGCGAGGTGGTTCCATATTCCGGGATGGCTCCGCCAGCCGTGGACGAGGACGACCGGATGTCTGTGATCCATCAGCATAACCCTGCAACCTCCTTCTGCCTGCGACGGTTCATCCTTCAGGTGTTTGACACCCCGCCACAATGTAGGTTTCGGCAGGGGTGTCAGCCGCCAGCCATCAAGTTTGCCTTCAGGAACGCACCTGCCGGCATAGGATCGGCGTTTTGCATCTTCGCGCGCCGAATCAGTCGCCCTAACAGGATCGGTGTCTGGCTCGATCTCGCAAAGGATCTGTGGTTTTCTGGAGGATGAGTCTCAGTAGAACCATCATCGGAAAGTCGTCATCTGATAGTCCGGCATACGCTGCCCGCCGTAGTGATTGTCCTTCCTTGTCGATGAAGCCGGGTTTGAATAGATGTATCCTAAACAGACTTATTTTGATCACTAGGTCCCGTCCGCCATTTTCCGATCTCGTCCCTCCTGCTTCCTCTTCCTGATTGTCGCTTAGAATCAAACCGACACTTTTATTTCCACATAGTGTTCAATTGATCACCATGAGTTGGATCCGGCGAATCAAGCGTGGAAACCAGGTCTACCTCTATGAGGTTACCAGCATATGGGAAGACGGTCGATCAAAACAGAAAATGATCCGGTATCTCGGCGTCGAGAGCGACCAGGAGAAGGTTCCAAAACCCAAGACCAAACGGATGCACCCCGAACGCATCTACCCCCTCCAGAGCCTGGTAGCAGGAGATGTCATGCTCCTCTGGCAGATTGCAGAGTCGCTCAACATCGTCAACACAATTGACCGTTACGTCACGGGTCTGGAGGACATCGAAGGACCTTCCCCCGGCAAGTATCTGCTGAGCTGGGCGATCAACCGTATTCTTGACCCTGAGAGTGCAACCCAACTGGATGCATGGGTGCGCTCAACCGTCCTCCCGGACATCCTTGGAATGGAACCAACTGACTTCACAAAAGACGCCTATCTTCGTTCGCTTGACGCCATCTGTTCTCAATCCCGTAAAACAGGACGGATCCAGAGCCACATTCCGACGATCGAGGTGGAACTATACCAGCGCTGGCGTCAACTCCATCCTCTCCCTGTCCAGAACCCCGAAACCATCGCCTTTGATCTCACCCCAATTCCAACTTACGGCACAGAGTGTCCTCTGATAGAGCCTGGAAGTGAGACCCATGAGACACACCTAAACCAGCTAAATCTCTCGGTGATGACTTCGTTCTTTGATTCCTACCCCATCTCACACTTTGTTCATCCTGGGAGTTTCCACTCGATCACCACTGTCCCGGATCTGATGATCCGGTTGAACGACCTGATGACTGCCCCGGGAACGATCGTCTGGGACCGGGGCTACACCAGCAACGCCGAGATCGGGTGTGTCGAGGATGAGGGCTGGAAACTCATCTGTGGTGTTGCTAAACGAACAAAGGAGGTTCGAGATCTTCTCTCTGTAACAGAACCTCCGGTGGACCCGTATCATCTGGTCCCGACCCAGTGTATGCATATCTACGCGCAGAAGGTCGATACCCCGCTGTTCGGGAGGAAGGGGTCGGTTGTGGTCTACCTGAATGCTGAACGACGGTTTCGGGAGATGGAGGCCCGAAACGGTATGATCTTCAAGATCCAGCAGGAACTGGCTGAACTTCAGAAAACCTGTAGCAGACTTGGCCGGGATACTGTCATCGAGAAGGTTGACCGGATCGTGCCGAAAGCATACCGGAAATTCTTCCGGATCTCTGTGGATGACGCTGAGAAGGGTGTATCTCTTGTCTGGGAAGTGAACGATGTGGCCAGAGTCGAGGCTGAACGGATGGATGGCAAGTATCTGCTGTATGCTTCGGATCCATCCCTCTCTGCGACCGATGTTGTTCGGATCTACTTTGAGAAGGATTACGTCGAGAAGGTGTTTCGGGATCTCAAGACGTTTGAGGAGGTTGCACCGATACGACACCGGCGTGAGTCCAGGGTTCTTGGGGTTATCTTTGTCTGCACGCTTGCGCTCCGGTTGAAGACGGCGTTACGGGTGATGCTGGAGACTGAAGGGAAGAAGGAGATGAGTGCTGAGGAATTGCTGAAGAAACTTGGTCGGGTCCATAGAGTGGACCTCCAGAAAGATACTGAACGGGAGATCTGGTATACGGGGCTTCAGAAGAAGACGCAGGCAGTTCTGGAGAGAATCGGGATGAGGGGCATCTTCGGAACGAATGTTCGAGAAACCTAGTGATCATAGGTGCGCTGTTTAGGAATGA
>Ga0208461_1000971_pt1 | contig 26756 bp, 17 predicted proteins | sample AD_JPNTR4_MetaG_FD_184448 | JGI IMG/M metagenome (GOLD analysis project Ga0208461, IMG submission 184448) | Active sludge microbial communities of municipal wastewater-treating anaerobic digesters from Japan - AD_JPNTR4_MetaG (SPAdes) (version 2) | ecosystem: Engineered > Bioreactor > Anaerobic...
GATCCGCCCCTCCTCTGCCTCTGCGAGCGCGAGGGTGCGCGGCTCAGCCGCAAAGTTGAGGGCGATGAGATACCGGCTGCCGTCTGCTTCCCGCACGTAGACGTAGCAGTCGGACGGCACCCCGGCATCCACCGGGCGATACCTGCCGCCAAACAAGGCCGGCGTCTCCTGGCACAGCGCCAGCAATTGATGATAGAGCGTCAGGATGGAAGTGGGATCCTGCGACATCACGGCGACGTTGCGCGTCTTGTAGTCAGCCGTCACCGGCAGCCACGGCTCCACCTCCGGCGGGCAGAAACCCGCGTTCGGGGAAGCGTCCCACTGCATCGGCGTGCGGCAGACGTCACGGCTGCGCTCCGGCCCCAGGTTGCGCCCCTGCGGATCCTGGATCTTCTCCGGCGGAATGGGCACATCGGGCAGGCCAATCTCGTCGCCGTAGTAGAGCGTCGGCGTCCCCCGCAGCGTGAGCAGCAACATCGCCGCCGCGCGCGCCTGCGCTTCCCCGCCAAAGCGGGTCACCATCCTCGTGCGATCGTGATTGCCCAACACGTAATTGGGCCAGGCAAAGTCCGGCAGGGTCGCCTCCAACGCATCCACCACTTCCCGCAGCGCCTGCGCGTCCCAGGTCATGCTGCTGAACCCCATCCCATCCATGAGGCGGAAGTTGAAGGGCAGCTGCAGCTCCTCGCCGTGCTCGCCATAATACTTGACCCACCGATCCAGCGGCCCCCACAGCTCGCCGATGCCGCAACGATCCGGGAACTCGTCCAGGGTCGCCCGAATCTCACGGATGACGGCGTGAACTTCGTCCTGATCCATGTTGTAGACCGGCAGCAGCCGTCTGAAGAGATCGTTTGCCGGCAAATCGGCGGGCGCGTGCGGATTGATCGGATTGTCCCGCAACCCGGCGTCCTTGATGATGAGGCCGATCACATCCATGCGGAAGCCGTCCACCCCCCGCCGCATCCAGAAGCGCAGCGTCTCCAGCATCGCCGCCTTGACCTCGGGATTGCGCCAGTTGAGCTCCGGCTGTTCCTTGACAAACTGATGCAGGTAATATTGCCCCGTCTGCGGATCGAACGTCCACGCCGGGCCGCCAAAGAAGCTGCCCCAGTTGTTAGGCGGGCTGCCATCGGGCTTGGGATCGCGCCAGATATACCAGTCGCGCTTGGGATTATCGCGGCTGCTGCGGCTCTCGATGAACCACGGGTGCTGATCCGAGGTGTGATTGGGCACCCAGTCAATGATGAGCTTCATCCCGCGGGCGTGCGTCTCAGCCACGAGGCGGTCGAAGATTTCCAGGTCGCCAAAGAGCGGGTCCACGTTGCAATAATCCGCCACGTCATAGCCAAAATCCGCCATGGGCGAGGGATAGAAGGGGCTGAGCCAAATCGCGTCCACACCCAACCGCTCCAGATAGGGGAGTTTTTCGATGATGCCTTGCAGGTCGCCGACGCCGTCGCCGTTGGTGTCCTTGAAACTGCGGGGGTAGATCTGGTAGATAACGCCTCGTTGCCACCATTTAAGATTTGTCCCAGAAGTCATGCCGCGTCCTCCTCTAACAAGTTAGCCCTACGCTATTATCTTACCTCATCTGACGTAATCTGCCAGTTGACGAGAAGCACGCTTCCACACGGGCCTACAGCAAACAAGGACGAGAGCGCATCTCGTCCTTGTTGTTATTGCCGGGCGGGGTCACAGCCGCTGATATTCTTCGTGAACACGCTCGAACATGGGCCGACCTTCGGCCTGCGCCTGCATGTAATCTGCCGTGAACTTGTCACACCAGTATTGGGCGCGGCCCATGATCTCAGCTTCGTCCAGGAACGTGAATTTGCCGTCGCGGCGCAAGAAATGCCCATCTACCAGGGCGTCAGTCACCTCGGTGCCGGGGCCATTGACCGAAAGGAAGAGCATCAACGTCCCCACGTTGAGGGGGAAGAGGCTGGTGTTGCAGGTCAGATCAATCGTCACCACATCAGCGCGTTTGCCGACCTCCAGCGTGCGGATTTGATCTTCCCAGCGCAGCGCCCGCGCGCTGCCCAACGTCGCCAGTTCATAGGGCGTCCACGGCAGCAGGCCCCGCATGGGGCGCGGCATGATGGCGTGTTGCTGCGAGACCGAGAGCATCACGTTGAACAAATTGTGCGTGGGGAAATCCGTCCCCAGGCCCACCTTGACGCCCTTGTGCAGCATGTAAGGCAGATAAGCGCAATTGCCCAAAATGGAATTGGTCGGCGGGCAGTGGGCAATGGCCACACCGTACTCGGCCATCATATCAATTTCCGCCTCATTCAACGCCGCTCCATGATAGAAGAGCGTGCGCGGCGTCAACAGCCCCAGATTCCGCAGATGCTGGATTTGCCCCCCCTTCATCAGCCCAGGTCGCATCGGCGCGCGTCTTCTCATCGGGCGCTTCGGCCACGTGCGTGCAGAACTGCACATCGTATTTCTCCGCCAGCGCCATGCCGCGCGCGAGCATGGATTGCGTGCAGTTATACGTGGCGCTAGGATGGACGCCAATCCGAATGCGGCCGTCAGCGATGTTGTGGTAATTCTGAATCGCTTCTTCGGTCAGCGCCAGGTACTCGTTCTCAGAGAGATAAGGCACCAGCTGCCCATGGCGGGCATCGGCGAGTTTGACGCTGTTGATCGTCTGGACGTGGATGGCGGTGCGGACCCCGGATTCCAACGAGGCGCGGTAAACGGCATCGGGGAAGGTAAAAGCATTAGCCACGGTGGTGGTGCCGTGCTTGAGCCCGTTGAGGATCCCCAACACCGTGAGATCGTACACGCTTTCCTCAGTAAACCAATTGTAGGCAGGCCAGAGCACGCGAATGGCCGTATCTACGATGCCGGTCAGGGGCGTTTGCAGCCACCCGAACATGTGCGCTTCGCCGACATGGTTGTGCGCATCCACCAGCCCTGGCATCACGATCTTGTTTCGCGCATCCACGATGTCCACATCGGGCTGCTGCCCATACTGCGCTTCGAGTTCCTTAGATGGCCCGATCGCTTTGGTGATAGGCCCCTCAATGTACAGGGCGCCATCCTCCAAAATGCCGCCGAAGGGCGTAGGTTGGGTGATCAGAAAACGGCAATTGCGGAATAAACTTTACTGGTCATGGACTCTCTCCTCATGCTCAACACGTGTGATAGGGTACCGGAAACAAGTCAAAAACTAGCCGAAAACGATGAAAATCGTGTAACCTGACATCCCAGATTTGTCAACACCGCGCGCCGCGTTCTGCCAATCGCCGCTCCGACAAAAAAACAGCCGGCAACGCCTCCGTGTTGCCGGCTGTCACGACTACGAATCAGAACTCAATTTCCGGGGGCTCCGGCTCTTCCTCTTCTTCAGCAGGAGGTTCCTCGACCACGACGTTGATTTCTCTGGCAGGCGAGGATGGAGGCATCGCCTCGGAGGGCTCCTCCACGGCCACAGGTTGCTCCGGCGCCGGGACAAGGGCGTGCTTCAACACTTCCAGGATGTCTTCCACCGGGATCAGCTCCAGGTCCTTGAGCACCTCTTCCGGCACGTCATCGAGGTCAATCTCGTTGAGCTTGGGGAAGATGACCTTCTTGAGGCCAGCGCGATGCGCCGCCAGGATCTTGAGCTTCAACCCACCGATGGGCAAAACCTGCCCCTGCAGGGTCACCTCGCCAGTCATCGCCACCTGCGGGTCCACCGGCCGCCGCGATAGCAACGACACCAGCGACGTGACCATGGTCACACCGGCGGAAGGACCATCCTTCGGCACCGCGCCAGTCGGCACGTGCAGGTGAATCTTGCCGCGGACAGCCTCAGGCGAAAGCCCCAATTCCTTAGTATGAGCCTCGACGTAGCTCAAGGCAATCCGCGCCGATTCGCGCATCACCTCGCCGAGCTTGCCGGTGAGGATCAACGTGCCATCGCTGCCAGGCATCGAAGCCGATTCGACAAAGATCACCTCGCCGCCGGTCGGCGTCCACGCCAGGCCTGTCGCCACACCGGGGCGTTCCGTGCGCAGCGCCGCCTCGAAACGATAACGCGGCTTGCCCAAATACTCACGCACCTGCTCAGGCCCTACCGCCACCGTACCGGTCACAGCGCCTTCGGCGACCTGCGTGGCAATCTTGCGGCAGGCCTTGCCGATCTCGCGCTCCAACTCACGAACGCCCGCCTCGCGGGTGTAATCGCGGATGATCAGGCGCAGGCTCTCCTCACTGAAGGTTACCTCCTCTGGCAGCAGGCCGTTGACCCGCACCTGGCGCGGCACAAGATACTCCTGCGCGATGTGCACCTTGTCATACTCGGTGTAGCCATCGAGATAGATCATCTCCATGCGGTCCAGCAACGGCGCCGGGATGGTCGAAGTCGTGTTGGCAGTGCAGATAAAGAGCACCTGACTCAAATCAAAATCCACGTCCAGATAGTGATCGCGGAAGGCATGGTTCTGTTGGGGATCCAACACCTCCAGCAGCGCCGAGGAAGGGTCGCCGCGCCAATCCGCGCCGATCTTGTCTACCTCATCCAGCATGAACACCGGGTTTTTGACCTCAGCGCGCTTGATCGCCTGCATGATCCGTCCCGGCATAGCGCCGATGTAAGTGCGCCGATGTCCGCGGATTTCCGCCTCATCGTGCATCCCACCCAGGCTCATGCGTGTGAACTTGCGGTTCAACGCGCGCGCCACCGACTGCCCCAACGAGGTCTTGCCGACGCCCGGCGGCCCGACAAGCACCAAAATCGCGCCCAGGGCATTCTCCTCCCGTCCCTGCAAATCGCGCGCCGGAGCCTTGCCTTTGCCCGGCTGCGCCTCAGCATCGCCTTCTTCGGCCTCGCCTTCGGGAGCGGCCGCCTCACGTTCCGCACGCAGCTTGCGCACGGCCAGGAATTCCAGGATGCGCTCCTTCACATCCTGCAGGTCGTAGTGATCCTCGTCGAGGACACGACGCGCATGGGCAATATCGAGCTGGTCCTCCGTCGTTACCTGCCAGGGCAGGGCAATCAGCCAGTCGAGATAGGTCTTGATGACCCAGTATTCTGCAGCCTGAGGCGGCATCTTCTCCAGGCGGTCCAGTTCCCGTAGCGCCTCCTCTTTCGCCTCATCGGTCATACCGCAGCTCTCAATTTTCTGGCGATATTCCTCAACCTCGCGACGGGTCTCATCCCCTTCACCCAATTCCTGGCGGATCGCCTCCATCTGCTGGCGGAGGAAGTATTCGCGCTGCGATTTCTCGATCTCCTCCTTGGCTTTTTCCTGAATTTGCTGGCCCACCTGCCGCACTTCCAGTTCCCGCGCCAGAACCCGGCTGAGATACTGCATCTTGTCGGTCAGGGCATCCATCTCCAGGATCTTCTGCGCGTCCTCGACGCCCACCCGCAGGTTGGAGGCCAGCAAGTAGACCAACAAACGCGCGTCCTCCAGCTGTTGGATGAAGCGAATGGCCTCCTCCGGGAACTGTGGAATCAACGCGGCCAGCTCGGTCGCCACATCAATCAGAGAGCGGCGCAACGCCTCCTCGACAACGGTGCCGGCGACGAGGTCCGGCGTGAGCTGAATGCGCGCCTTCAGATAAGGCGTGTTCTGCGTCCACTGCTGGACCCGGAAACGTTCCAGGCCTTGGATGAACACCGTCAACGTCCCATCCTGACCGCGCATCACCCGATGGATCACCGCCACCGTGCCAACCTGGAAAACCTCGTCCGCCCCCGGAATCTCCACCGACGGATCCTTCATCGTCACGAGGCCCACCAGACGATTGCCCCGCTCCACATCCTCAACCAGAGCGATCGAGCGCGGAATGCCCACCGCCAACGGCATCACAATAAACGGAAATGCCACGGTATTGCGCAACGGCAGAATCGGCAATTCTGCCGGAATCTCATGCAACAATGTCTCGAAATTTTGATCTTGCATATTGAACCAGGGTATCATAATTTCCCCTCCTTGTGCACTTGCTCCCCCGGCGATAAAACGCCAGGGGGATACTGTGCGAGATTATAACACCATCGCATTAGAAATACATAAGTTTTGACAACCAATTTTCGTCACAGCTTGCTCCCTGAGCCCCTGGATTTACAATTCCACCACAGGAGGCCGCTGCCCATGATGCTGATTGACACCCACGTTCATCTTCAGAACGCCGCCTATGCCGACGATCTCCACGCCGTGCTGGAGCGAGCCGCGTCGGCGGGTGTACGCGCCGCGGTGTTGCCGGGGGGCACCCTCGCCGAAGCGCGCGCCGCCGTGACCCTGGCGGAACGTTTCACCGCCGAGCCCTGCGCCCTGTACGCCGCCGTGGGGATCCATCCTACCGATGCGGACACGCTCACCGGGGACGCCCTCACGGAATTGCGGGACCTGGCTCGCCATCCCCGCGTCGTGGCCATCGGCGAAATCGGCCTGGATTATTACTGGCCCGGACAGCCCCACCGCTCCTGGCCCTGCGCGGAACCGTCACTACAGCGGAAAGCCCTGGCGCAGCAACTTGAACTCGCCGCCGACCTGCGGCTTCCCGTCATCATCCACGATCGGGACGCTCACGAAGACACGTTGGCCATGTTGGCGGAATGGGTTCAGGGGGATCCTGACCGGACGGGGACGCTGCACGCTTACGCCGCCGGCCCTTCCCGGCTGACAGAAGCCCTGGCGTTGGGATTCTACATTGGAATGGATGGCCCCGTCACCTACCGCAAAGCGACGGGATTGCAAGAAGTCGCCCGTCAGACGCCGTTGGAGCGGCTGCTGCTGGAGACCGACGGCCCCTATCTGCCGCCACATCCCCACCGTGGAGAACGTAACGAGCCGGCATATTTGCCGCTGATTGCACACCGGATCGCCGAAGCGCGCGCCCTCCCCGTTGAGACGCTCGCCGCCGCGAGCACCCGGAACGCCTGTCGGCTGTTTGGATTATGCCTCCCAGAGACAGAAAATCCATGAGCAGCACGGAGCAGCTCACGCTCCCTCAGGCCGTCTCCATCGCCGCTCGCGCCAGCAAAACCACGATCACCAGCACGATCAGGATCGCACAAATCAGGCCCGGCAACCAGAGACCGACCAGGCCAAAAACGGTTCCCAGCGCTATCAACCCCATGAGGGCCGCGCGCCCAATCCCTTCTTGTGACAAGCGTCCTTCCAGGGGACGATGGGCCCGGTACCACAGATAAAAGCCCCCACCCAACAACAGCGCCAGCGCCAGCAGCGTCAATAGCACAAGCTGCCCGCCGGTCAGAAACGGGACATCCAGCGCCAGAACGCCACAGGCCGAGGTGCGCGAGGGCAAGGGATAGGCAGGCGCCTGGTACACCCGCGCCAGGATGAAATACTCCCAGGCGGCGTCGTCCGTCGTCACCTGCCAGGTCAGCTGGCGCTTTTCCCCCGGCGCCAGTTCGAGAAAGAGCGCCTCCTCGCGGATCAAGGACACAAAGCCGTCGGTCACATGGAAATAAACCCGTGGCTTGATGGTCCACTCCAACGTATTCTCAAAAGTGGCCCGAATCTCACCGACCTCACGGGGTGTAATCAACACGGGGCAATGCAACGACGTCAGCGGCGCATCGGCTCTCTGAGAAGCGTCGAACAGAAAAGCTTCAATATCCGCCCAAACCGCACTGCCGAAAAACACGACCCCTAGCAACACGCCCAGCGCGAAAAGAAACCTGCCAGCTATGCTCGCTGCGTTGCGTCGAAGTCTCACCTGCGCCTCCCGAAAGCAATCAACCGTGTTCCGCTTGCCATCTACCAGCGTCGAGTGCATTCTACCGCAATTTTGTCGGCGTGCTACCGTTGGAGTCCCCCTCATTGCAAGAGGCCGCGACATTCCGCCCCTCGCGCGTGCCTTCTGTGACGTCGCTGCCGTTTCTGGTATAATAGCGGCAAAAGCAGCCCGTCCGATCAAACCCGTGAATACACAAAGCGAATTTCAATATCGTAGCCTGTTACAAGCAGAGCTTCAAGAAGTTGAGGCGCGACTTCTGGAGATGCCCGCCAATGCGCCGCCAGAGGTGACACAGGCCCTGCGGGGGGTCATTGCCAGCGGCGGCAAACGCCTGCGCCCCGTCCTGACGCTGCTCTCCGCCCATCTGTGCTCAGCGCCGCTCGCGCGAGTCATCCCGGTCGCCGCCGGCGTCGAATTGCTCCACACCGCCACGCTGATCCATGACGACCTCATTGACAACGCGACCATGCGGCGGGGGCATCCCACCCTCAACGCACAATGGAGCACGCCGGCGACCGTGCTCGCGGGGGATTGGGTGTTTGCCCGGGCGGCGGTGCTGGCAGCGCAAGGACAGAATCTCAAGGTCGTAGAACGTTTTTCGGACACCCTGGGGATCATTTGCGCGGGCGAGCTCAGCCAATTCTTCAGCAGACGCGGCCAGACGCCCACCTATGAGGATTACGAGCGCCGCATCTTCGCCAAGACGGCCTCCCTGTTTGCACTGGCCATGGAAGTCGGCCCGCAGATGGCCGAAAGTGCACCGGAGAACATCGCCGCGTTATCGCGTTTCGGGGGGCTGCTTGGCAGCGCCTTCCAAATCACCGATGACGTCCTGGATTTCGTGGGGGATGAAGCCACCTTAGGGAAACCCGTCGGCAGCGATCTCCAGCAGGGGCTCGTCACATTGCCGGTGTTGGAATATTTGAAGCTGCATCCCGAAGACCCCCGGGTGCGCGAGATTCTGCGCACGCCAGGGGACACCGACATGCTGCGAGACCTCGTCGCCGATCTGTGCGCGTCCGGCGCCATCGAAAGCGCCATGAGCGTCGCCAGGAGCCACATCCAGACGGCACTCGCCCTGCTCAACGACTTCCCCCCTTCCCCTTACCGGCAGGCCATAGAGGAGATCGCCACCTTTGCCGTCCGCCGCCCCTACTGAAACCTCGCTCTCGATCATCATCGTGAGCTGGAATGTGCGTGACTTGCTGCGCCGCGCCCTGCTCTCGATCTTCGCTGCATGGGAGGGGGGCGATGGGTTAGAAGTCATCGTTGTGGACAACGCCTCGACCGATGGCAGCGTCGCCATGCTGCGTGATGAATTCCCTCACGTCAACGTCATCGCTAACGCCAACAACCTTGGCTTCACGAAGGCCAACAACCAGGGCCTGGCCGCAGCGCACGGCGCGCAGCTGCTGCTCCTCAATCCCGACACGGAGCTCGAAGGGGCCGCTCTGTCCACGCTTTCTGACTACGCGAAAGAACACCCCGCCGCCGGGATGCTCGGCCCACAACTCCTCAACCCCGACGGCACCGTGCAGTCCTCCCGCCGTCGCTTCCCTACCCTGCCGGTGCTCTTCCTGGAAAGCACCTGGCTGCAAGGACTCGCCCCCCGCAAACTCCTGCGCCAGTATTACCTGGAAGATCAGCCAGACGAGGTGTGTCAGCCGGTGGATTGGATCACCGGTGCGGCGATGTTCACCCGCCGCGAAGTCGTCGCGCAGGTCGGCGGGATGGACGAGCGCTTCTTCATGTACTCGGAGGAGCTCGATTGGTGTCGTCGCATCAAAGCGGCGGGATGGGAAATTCACTACGTCCCTGCCGCGCGCATCATCCACCATGAAGGCAAGAGCAGCGAACAGGTCGTCGCCGCGCGGCACATCCATTTCCAAACGAGCAAGGTGCAGTACGCGCGGAAGTATCACGGCGTGTTCATCGCCGAACTCCTGCGCCTCTGGCTGCTGGGACAATACGTCTGGCAAACAGGCGTCGAAGCAGCAAAATGGGCGCTGGGCAGCCGGCGTCCCCTGCGCGCGGAGCGCATCGCCGCTTACCGGTGCGTGCTCCGCAGCGGACTGCGCTACCGACATCCCCTTCAAGGAGCGTCCTCATGAATTCACATCTTGGCGAATGGGTCGCCCTGATAACCGCTGCCCTCTGGACCTTCACGTCGCTCTTTTTTGCGCGCGCTTCCCAACGCATCGGCTCGCAAGCGGTGAATCGCCTGCGGCTCCTGCTGGCGACCGGCTGCCTCAGTCTGACTCACTTCCTGTTGGAAGGGACGTTCTTCCCGGTCCACGCCACGCCGGAACGCTGGGGCTGGCTCGCGCTTTCCGCCATCATCGGCCTGGCGCTGGGCGACGGGCTGCTCTTCTACGCCTACACGCTGATCGGGCCGCGCCTGGCAATGGTGTTGATGGCAACCGCGCCCGTCATGAGCGTCCTCCTGGCGTGGCTCTTCCTGGGTGAGACGCTGAACACGACCGAATTGCTCGCCATTTTCATCACCGTCATCGGCGTCGGATGGGTAGTGCTGGAGCAGCAACCGGCGGAGGATTCCGTCACGCAGCGTCGGGCGTCGGTGCCGGGCATCCTCTGCGGATTGGGCGCGGCAGCGGGACAGGCGGTGGGACTGATCCTCTCCAAGCAAGGCATGACCGGCGATTTCCCCGCGCTGTCGGCAAGCCTCATCCGTGTGACGGTCGCCAGCCTCAGCGTCTGGCTCATTGCCCTGCCGCGGCGCGAGGTCGGCAGCACACTTCGGGCGTTGCGCGACCCTCAAACCCGCAATCCCGTCCTGCTGGGGACTATTTTCGGCCCATCCCTGGGGATGACGCTCTCGCTCGTGGCGGTGCAGCTGAGCGAGGTGGGCATCGCCTCGACCTTGATGGCGCTCAGCCCCGTGATGATGCTTCCCATCGCCCACTGGCAGCTGCAGGAACACATCACAGCGCGCGCCGTCGTCGGAACCCTTGCCGCCATATGCGGCGTGGGGATGCTCTTTCTGCTGTAAAAGGTAAAGGTTGCCATGTCATGAGACAGAAAAACGCTCTGTATCGGCTGAGTGGGCTCCTCTGCCTGGCGCTACTGGCCGCTTGTGGAACCAGTCACCGCGACATCACGCCGCTTTCCCCACCCCCATCGCCGAGTCCCTCGCCCCTCCCGCTGACCTTCGAGGGAGAAACGGCCTTCGACTGGGTGCAGCGACAATGTGACCTGGGGGCTCGCGTCACCGGCAGCGAGGCCAATCGTCAGGCCGGCGACATGATTCTGGCGGAGCTGGCGGTGCAAGGTTGGACGACGGCGGAGCAGACGTTCACCTACCAGGGAACACCGGTGCGCAATCTGCTCGCCTGGCGCGGCGAGGGCACGTTGGCCCTCCTCGTCGGCGCACACTACGATTCCCGTCGCGCCGCCGACATGGAAGATCCCAGCGTGCCGGTGATGGGCGCAAATGATGGCGCCAGCGGCGTCGCGGTGCTGTTGGAGCTCGCCCGCGTCCTCGACTGGCGCGCGCCGGACGTCCGGCTATATCTGGCTTTCTTCGACGCGGAGGACAACGGTCGGCTCGCCGGCTGGGATTGGATCGTGGGATCGCGCTACATGGCGGAGCACTGGGGAGAGGCGGGCGAGCCGCCGCTCACGGCCATGATCCTGGTGGACATGGTCGGCGACGCTGATCAGCAGCTCTACTACGAGGGTCAATCGGACGCGGCGCTGCGCGAGCAGCTCTGGAACCTGGCGGGGACGCTAGGGTATGGCGAGCGCTTCATCCCGACGCCCCGCTACACCCTGCTCGACGATCACCTCCCGTTTTTGGAGCGCGGCATTCCGGCGGTGGACCTCATTGACTTCGACTATCCGTACTGGCACACCACCCAGGACACCCCCGACAAAGTGTCGGCAGAGAGCCTGGAAGCGGTCGGCCGCACGCTGGAGGTCTGGCTGGAGGGCGCCGCCCTTCGAAAATGAGCCGTCAATTTCGGGCGCCCTGGCAGACGTCAGGCGCCCTTCCAGGGCTGCATTTCCTCCCAGTTCGCCCCCGTCTCGACGTCCACTTTGAGCGGCACACGCAGCTCGAAGGCGCCCTCCATGCACGCCCGCATCAGCGCCACCGCCTGCGGCACTTCCTCGGCCGGCGCCTCGACGACCAGCTCGTCGTGTACTTGCAAGATCATCCGCGCCTGCAATCCCTGCTCCCTCAGCGCGGCATGAAGCCGTAACATCGCCAATTTGATGATGTCGGCGGCGGTGCCCTGAATGGGCGTGTTGATGGCCATCCGTTGCGCGGCCTGCCGCTGATTGACGCTGGCGGGGCTGCCCGGCGCCAGTTCGGGGAAATAGCGCCGCCGGTTGAGCAGGGTCTCGACGTAGCCGCGCTGCGCCGCCTCGCGCTGCACCTGTTCCATGTACGCGCGCACGCGGGGGAATTGGGCGAAATAGCGCGTGATGAACTCCTCCGCCTTGGGGACGCTCACGCCGATCTGCCCGGAGAGGCCATACGCGGTCTGACCGTAGATCAGCCCGAAGTTGACGGCCTTGGCAATCCGCCGCATGTCGTAAGTCACCTCGGAGAGCGGCACGCCGAACACCGCCGCGGCCGTGCGCGCGTGGACGTCCTCCCCGCGCAGGAAGGCCTCGATCAGGCCCGGGTCTTCGGAGACGTGTGCCATCACCCGCAGCTCCACCTGCGAGTAATCCGCGCTGATCAGCACCCAGCCCGCCGGCGCCACAAAAGCGCGTCGCACCCGTCGCCCCTCTTCGGTGCGGATGGGGATGTTCTGCAAATTGGGATTGGCAGACGAGAGCCGTCCCGTCACGGTCCCGACCTGATTGTAGGAGGTATGCACACGCCCGGTCTCCGGGTGGACCAGCGCGGGCAAGGCGTCCACATACGTGGATTTGAGTTTGGAGAGCTCCCGATGCTCCAAAATGCGCTCCACGATGGGATGGGAGCCGCGCAAGCTCTCCAGCACCTCGGCCCGCGTCGAATAGTGCCCCGACTGCAGCTTCTTCACGCCGCGCGCCGACAGGCCCAGCCGCTCAAACAAAATCACCGAGAGCTGCTGCGTGGAATTGATGTTGAAGGGTTCGCCGGCCAGCTCGTAGATGTCCGCCTCCAAACGCGCGAGGCGCCCGGCGAGCTCGGCGGAAAGCGCCTCCAGCCAGGCGAGGTCCAGATGCACTCCCGTCATTTCCATGTCCATAAGCACTTCGATGAGCGGCATTTCCAGCTCGTGCAAGAGCCGCTCCTGCGCGTGCGCCTCCAACTCGGCCTGCAGGAGCGGCATCAAGCGCAGGCTCATGTCCGCGTCGGCGGCGGCGTAGGGCATGACCTGCGCCAACGGGATAGCGTCCATGGACTTCTGCTCCTTGCCGCTGCCGATGAGGGTCGTGATCTCCGTCATCTGCACGCCAAGCCGCGCCCATGCCAGGTTCTTCAAGCCCAGGTTGGGCGAATCGGGGTTAATCAGCCACTCCGCCAGCATCGTGTCGAAGGACAGGCCCGCCAGTGGCAGGCCGGCCCGGCGCAGGACTTTGGCGTCATATTTGAGGTTGTGCCCGACTTTACGCAGGGAGATGTCCGCGAACAGCGGGCCAAGATGGCGCTGCAGCTGTTCCAGCGTCAGCCGCGGCTCCCCGGCGGGCGCAAGTAGCGGCACGTACCAGGCCTCGCCGGCGCGATGGGTCAACGAGAGACCCACCAGCGTTGCCAGCATGGCGTCAGTGCCCGTCGTCTCCGTGTCCACCGCGAGAAGCGACGCCTCAACGCGCAAGCGCTCCGCCAACGCCTGCAAGGTCGCCACATCGGCGACGAGGTGATAGTCACCCAGCGCCGGTGCGGGGGCAGCGACTTGGGCGCCTTCCAGCTCGCCGAAGAGCGACAGCTGTCCCTCCGGCAGGCCGCCAGAGGGCAGGCTCGCGACCCGCGACAGGAGGCTGCGGAATTCCAGCTCTTGCAGGAGCGAGGTCAGCGCCGCCCGATCGGCCTTTTGCCAGCCTGCCGCCGCCGCGAGATCCAGCTTCACGGGGACGTCGCGCACGATGCGCCCCAGGCGCTGACTCAACAGCGCCGACTCGCGCCCTTCTTTGAGCGCCTGCTGCGTGCGCGGCGGGAGCTCCTCGAGATGCGCATAGACCCCCTCGAGGGAGCCGTATTGCTTCAGCAGCGTGGTCGCCCCCTTTTCGCCCACGCCGCGCACCCCGGGGATGTTGTCGGACTTGTCGCCCAGCAGCGCTTTGAGGTCCACGAGCTGTTGCGGCTCGAGGCCGGTCTTTTCGCGCACCGCCGCCGGGTCGAAGCGCAGGGTGTCGGAAAAACGCCGCCCGGAGGTCAGCACCGTCACCTGCTCGTCCACCAGCTGCAGGGCATCGCGGTCACCGGTGACGATCACCGTGTCAATGCCGGCTTCGGCGGCCTGCCGCGACAGGGTTCCCAGGAGGTCATCGGCCTCGTAATCCTCCACTTCCACCACGGGTATCCCCAGCGCTGCGACGAACTCCCGTACCCGCTGCATCTGCCCGCGCATCTCTTCCGGCATCTTTTCACGATGCGCCTTGTATTCCGGGTACTCGCGCACGCGGAAGGAGGGGCCTTTGTCGAAAGTTACGATGGCATAATCGGGGCGCTCTTCCAGCAACACGGAGAGCAGCATCGAAGCGAAGCCAAAGACCGCGTTGGTCAGTTCGCCTTTCGAGGTCTGCAGGTCAGGCGGCAGCGCATGAAAGGCCCGATAAGCCAGCGAGTGGCCGTCTACCAGCACCAGTTTTTTCGACCCCATGAGACCCTCCCCTCGTGCAAAGATGGTAATGAATCTGCAAACACTCCCCTGCACGTCATCCCCCGTTCACATGTGCGGACGTGTGAACGGGGGAACGGACAAGCTGCCCCTAACGCCGGCTGATGATGAGGCCGCTCGGCGTCTGGCCTTCACCGGGCGCCGCAGCGGGTCTTGACGCAGCGGAGGGGGTCTCCAGGTGCAGCGGCTCCTCCGAGGGGCCGGCGACTTCCTGCGCCCGCGCCCGAATCAGCGCCAGGCGCTCCGCCACCTCGGCCTCGCCCTGCTCACGCGATTCCTGCTCTAACGCCTCCAGGAACTGGAAGAGCTGCGGCTGCAAGAGCGGACGATTATCGCGCAGGAATTCGAGCAGCTGCTCGTCATCGGCTGCTGCCAGCGCGCGGCGGACGAAAAGCATCTCCGGCGGCATGGACTCCTCCGAGATCCGGTTCAAGATCCCGACCACGCGGTTCAAAGCCTGCAACAGGGCCTGATCGCCGCGCTGCTGAGCCTCGCGCAGCTGCGCCTGGAGCAAGTACATGAAGGACTCATCCAGTTCCGAGAGGTGACTGCGCGCCAGCTTGAGCGGATCCTCGCTCGAAATCAGCTTCTGCAGCAGCACTAGCCGCTCCCGCGCCAGGTCCTGCCCCGCCTTGCTGAGGGTTTCCCGCGTGTCGAGCACCCGCCGCCGCAGGGCCTTGAGGCGTTCCTGCTCCGCAGGGGATTCCGCCGTCTCCACGCGCTGCAGCAACAACTGGAAGAAGCTGTAATCCATCAACGGCAATCCCATCTGCACGAGCATGTCCACCGTTTCATCATCCTGCGCCGCGAGGAGCGCTTCCAGCAGCGTTTCCGGCGTAGGATTGTCGGCAAAACCGCGCAACACATCGGTACGGGCCACAAGCCGCTGTCCCACCGGATGGGTCTCCACGAGGTGCAGATAGAGCTGGCGCAGGCGGCGGCCCTCGGCACTGAGGTGCGTTTCCTCTTCCTCCGCAGTCTCCTCGCCGGCCTCCGACTGTGACATGGCGCCGGTCGCCTGGAGCAAATACTGCAACAAGCCGAAGAACTCCTCGTCAATCAAGGCCTCGTTTTCGGCGATCATGGCGTCCCACCCCTCAGGATCGGCCTCCAACAGCTGGCTGAGCAGCTCCCGTTGCTCGCGGCTGCGCTGCATGTCCTCTTCGGTCACGCCCTCGATTTCGAGCGCGCGCCGCACCAGGCCATCCAGCGTGATGAAGGTCTCCGGCTGGAAGAGGTAGCCCTTGCGTTCTTCTGGCGCGAGGGAGTTCATCAGCTGCTGGGTCAACGTGCCAGCATAGCGCTGCCGGTCCACTTCGGTGCGCCCGGATTCCATGGGCAGATACAGCAGGGCCACTTCGTGCTCGGGATCATGGTAGATAAAGGGCAGATTGAGAGCACCCGCATTGCCGCAACGCGGGCAGACCGCCACGTTCACCGCGCCGCTCAACACACGATTCTTCACCCCCGGATCAACACGCGCATCCAGGACCTGCTCGATGTAGGTCTGGAACTCAGTGCGACACACGGGACAGGTAACACGCGCAATAGCAGTTGGCATTTGTAATACTCCTTATTCCTTCAATTTCAATGAGCTTGCATACATGATAATTTTGCCGCCATGGACCACAAAAATTCCCTCTGCGTTCCCCAAAATGGCGCACGAATGAACGCAGATTTCGCGGGTCAAACGACAAAAGTGCGTCCGGTGCCGTCCAGCCGGCTGACGCCGGGCCGAACAGCCACGGGAAAATCACCTCGGAGATCCGCCCTGACCGTCCTCCCCCTGCCAGAGAACCATGCCTGTCTGGCGCGGCAACGCGACAAAGAAAGTTGCCCCCTGACCGGGGGTACTTTCCACCCAAATCCGCCCTCCATGCGAGCGGACGATCGCGCGGGTGAGGTACAGGCCCAATCCCGTGCCCGAAACCGCGCGCGTCTCCGGGCCCTCCACGCGATAAAAGCGCTCAAAAACGCGCTCCTGCTCCTCCAGGGGAATCCCCACGCCGTGATCCTGCACGGCGAGCAACACTTCCGCCGGCGTCGCCGCGCCCACGATGCGCACCGGCCCGCCCTGCGGCGAATATTTCACCGCGTTGGAGACGAGATTGTCGAACACCTGCTCCAGGCGACGGGGATCGCCCTCGACGGTAGGGAAGTCCTCCGGAAACTGCGCCGAAAACGTGTGCCGTTGCGTCTGCGGCTGATACCGTTCGATGACCCTCTGCACGATGAGGCGCAGGTCAACCGGCTCCACATTCTTAAAGGGCAGCCCTTCTGCCTCAAGACGCGAAACGTCCAGCAGGTCATCCACTAGCCGCGCCAGACGGTCGGCCTCCTCGACAATCGCTCCCAGCATCTCGTCGGCGAGCGCCGGATTGCGTCGCGCCTCAGGCCGCTGCAGGGTCTCCGCGTAGCCCTTGATAATGGCGACCGGCGTTTTCAGCTCATGGGAGACGACAGAGATGAACGTGTCCTTGAGCGCGTCGGCCTGTCGGAAGCGGGTGATGTCATGGACGATGCCGATGACGTTGAGCAACCGACCGGGACGCACCAGCAGGGGCGCGTAGGTAATATCCACGCTGACCACACTGCCATTACGGCGGCGCAATTCACCTTCGACATGCAGCGAGTGCGCGTCCGCCTCGTGCCCGCTTTCGGCATGCCCCGCCCAACTCGCCGCCATCGTCGGCGTCAAAGGCTGACCGGAATCCACGCGATTCCAGGCGATCAGCGTATCGTGCGGACGTCCGATGACGTCCTCCGCGCGCCAGCCCGTGAGCGCCGCCAACGCCGGATTGATCCGCTCGATGGTCAAATCGGCGCCCAGCACCATGATGCCGTTGGCGCTCACTTCGAGCAAGGCGTCCAGGCGTCGTCGTTCGGTGACCGAAGTCTCATACAGGCGCGCATTGGTCACCGCGATGGCGGCATAGTCCGCAAAATTCGCCAGAATCTGGCGCTCGTCCCGTGAGAAATGCAGGCTGTGCGAGCGGAAGACGAAAATCAGCCCCAGGAGATCCTGCTCGCGCGCGGCAGGCTCCGTCACTTTGACCAGCGTGGTCCCCGACGTCGGCGCAGGCGGCTGCCGTTCGGCGACCAGCGGCAGGGCGACGACCTGTCGCAGCAACAGGCCGGTCGCTTCGGCAATCCGTTCCAGCTTTGTGGCAAGGCCGGGGATGCTCAGTTCGCCGTTCTCCAAGGTTTCGGGGGGATCTTCCACGAGCGGATCGAAGGCCTCGACCATGGCGGGCGGCAACCCGTAGCTGGCCCAAAAGACGAACTCGCCGGGCGCGCGGCTCACACGCTCGCCGCCCCGATGCGCGGTCAGCGGCACCGAGGTGCGCAAGGCAATCAAACCCGCCTGCCCCTGGAGCAAATCCACCGCTCCCTGCAAAATCAGCCGCAGCACGGCCCGCAGGTCCAGCCGCGAGACCAGCGCGCGCGTGATGCGCAACAGGTAGTCCCATTGGCGCAGGCGATAGTCAGACAACTCCAGGCGAGGCAGTTCGTCGAGCGTCATCGGCCCCCTCATGGGAAGAAAGTGTACCACTGAGCCATTTCGACAGCCAGATTGCTCGCCACGCTGGGGAAGAATCCCAGGGCCAGGGTGACCAGTAACAATGCCACGATCAACACGACGACCAGCCGATCCTCCTTCAGGACAGGGGCACTCCCCGGCGGCGCCACGGGACGGGTGAGCAACACGCGCATACTGATGACGATCCCCAACATCACGGCAGCAGCGGACCCCAACGCCACCATGGCATTCGCGAAATTAGTCATCGCTGTGATGCGATAGAGGCCCCAGCGCGCGGCAAATCCAAGCGAGAGGGGGAATCCGGCGAGAGCGATGCCGCCGACCAGAAAGGCCATGGTGCTCCACGGGGCGCGGAAAGCGGCTCCCTCCAGCGCCAGGTGATCATCAAGGCCCCCGGTGAGCTGCCGCAGCCCCTGCAATCCCAGGGTCATCAATCCCAGGGAGAAGGGACGCGCCAGCAGCAATAGCGCCGCCAAAGCCAGCCCCTCCATGCGGCCGGTTCCCAACGCCAGCAACATCGCGCCGTTGTCCACCAGGGTGGCATAGCCGACCAGACGTCCCAGCCGCTGCTGCGCCGCCGCCAGCACGCCGCCCGTCACCATCATCACCAGCCCCAGGGTGGTGAACAAGGTGCCAAACGCCGCCTGCTGGCTCAGCCAGGGGTAATTGCGGAAATAGGCCAGCAACAGGAACCAGACGGTGCCTGTGTTGACCGTGAACAGATACGTCACCACGGGGGGCGAGCCATCGCTGGAGACCGCTGACAGCCAGCTCTGGAACGGCACGGCGCCGAACAGGATGGCAAAGGACACTCCCAGCAACACGGTCGCCGTGTTGAGCAGGCCCTGATCGTTAGGGAAGACCATGAAGAGGTCCAAGAGCAGCTGCGTCACCATGAGCCCCGGCAGCGCCAGCACGGTGTAAACGAGATAGCGCAGGCCGCCCTTTGCCGCTCCACCCGACTCGTGCAGCGGGAACACGGTGAGAATGGCCCCCATCACCACCAGCAGCGCGGTGTAGACCACCTGCTCGACCATGAAGACGCCAGAAAACAGCGCCGCAGCAGCCAACCCCACGGGAAAGAAATTCGAGTGCGGCAGAAATCGCCACGCCAGGAGGAACAACGCCGCCGCCGTGAAGAAGATGTAACGCAGCACGAAGATGTCGGCGGCCTCGATTTGCACCACCCGGCCCATCACCACCAGCGGCCGCGCGAGCTCGACCGTCAGCCCGCGAAAGGTCCACACGCCCCCCAGCGGCAGAAGCGTGAGCAAGACTCCCATGCCCGCCGCGGTCAGCGCCGCCAGCCAGACTGAGATGGCCGTCCAGCGCCGCAAAATCTGCAGCACCGCGGCGACCGCCAGCGGCACACCCAGGACAAAGAGAGGGCCGGCAATCGTCATGTCTGCACCTCGGCGACGGTCAGATACGAAATCGCCAGTCCTACCAACAGGTTGACCATGACCAACATGCCGGTGACGACCAGGCCGGGATCCTGCGCCGAATAAAAGAGGTCCAGCGCCGCCAGGAGGTTGAGCACCCCCACCCCCACCACGCCGACGTCCTCCTCCGCGCCGATGAACAGCAAAGCGAACACCGCCAGCAGAATGCATCCCAGCGCCAGGTCTTGGGGGACGAAGGGCAGCGTATAACGCTGTGAGGCAAGATACGCCACGACCGTCATCATCACCAGCGAAAGGGCGCGAAACGGCAAGTCTGCGGCCCAATGGAAATGCGGCTTTTCGCCCGCCGTTTGACGGATGCGCACGCTGAGGAACAGTGCGCCGCAGACCAACCAGCCCACCAGCACTTTGAGCAGCGACATCTCCGGGCGATCCACAAAGACGCGCGTGAACAGCACGCCGATGAAAAGGTACTGCGCGAAAAGGGCCAACACGCGCAGGCGCCACTCCGCGATGAAGTAGATCACCGCGCCGGAGAGGAATAAGCCCCACACCGCCGTCGTCGTCGTCACACCGCTGATGCGGTCTAACCACACTGCGAAAGGAGTCATCGGTTCATCGCCACCAGTAAGATCACAAGCAAGACCAACAACGACCACAACAGCGCGCTGCTCCCTTCCACCACCTCAAAGAACACGCGGACCAGGCTCAGCAGGCGTCCCATGCCGCGCAACATCGCGCGGTGCAGCCATTGCAGGTCGAGGATTTCCACGAGGTCCGCCCCAGCCCGCAGTCCCTCGGTGACGCGGCTCCCCCATCGCGAGGTGGATCCTCGCCCCGGCAGCCACGGGATCGTCCAACACAGGCCCAGCGTCAGGAGCAGCATCAACGCCCACAGCGCCAGGGCCGACCCGCTGAAAGTAGGAGCTGCCGTCCCCAGCGACCAGCAAATCCCGCCCAGAGGCAGCGCCAAACCGGCGAGCAGCCCCAGCTGCTGCCAGGCAAACAGCGGGGTGACCGTCGTCGCTGCGCCGGAAGTCTCCCAAGGCTCTCGCGTCCAACGCAACAGCGCGGCGGAGCTGCCGGCCCAGCCGAGGAGCAACATCAGACGCATCCCCCAATTTCCTGCTGCAAGCGCCGCACGGAGCAGGGATCCCAGCGGTGACGGCGGAGCGCCTAACAACAGCATCAGAGCTATCCAGGCGGGCCACGACCAGAATACGGCCCCAACGTCCCGACGACGCAGCGTCAACAGCAACGCCAGGCCAAGCAGCCATACCGCCAGAGCTGCCGGCAGCAGTGAAATCAAGCCGGTGAGCGTCACAGCCGCCGCAATGCCGCCAAGCAAGCCATAGCCGGCCCACAGCAAGACCGACTTGCCTCGCCCCAAGAGCGCCCGCACACCGCCCCACAGGAACGACACCCCACCCATCACCGCCACGCCTGTCGGCAAAGCCGCACCTCCCGGCAACAGCAGCAACCGATAGAGCAGGCCAAATCCCAGCAGCGGCGCCAGCAGGCTCACCAGGGTCAGGGGACTTCCAGCGCGCAAGCGCTGAGGGAAGACTACCTGAAACGGATACAGGCCCATGCGCAAGAATGCCGCGGCTACCAGCAACACCCTGACGGACGTTGAGGGCCACAACAGCCACCAGAGGGTGCCGCCTCCCTCGCGCGAGAGCAACAAAAAAGCCGTCCACAGACACAGCGTGGCCCCGCCGTGCACAAACAGCCCGAAGGTCATGCGCTCACCCTCGTTGCCAGCCAGCAAGCCGGCAACGCCCCACAGCACATCGAAGACGGCCCACAAAGCCAACGTGGTCAACAGAGAGCCGCCCGCGAGGGCATGCCACGCTACCAGCAGCGCCGCCAGCGTAATGGGGCCCGAAAGCGGCAGAGAGGGACGTGACTCAGCGGCCTCGATCCAGGCCGCACCGCTGAGGGCCAGCGCCATGACCAACCCCAGACCCCACAACGGCGGCGTCAAATCCCACAGGAGAATTCCCCCCAACGCCGTCGAGGGCGACCACACGGAAAGCGGCCACCGACCCGCGGAAGGCAGCGCGACCCAGAGTAACGTCATCAAGCTCAATAAGGTCGCCGTCAAAGACTTGCGCCAAAGCCGCACGCCGGGGAGGAGCTCGATCACCAGCAGCAACAACACACCGGCAATACCGGTGAGTACCAACAATAGATAGTCGGATTGCATTGCAGTCTCCAGCAGGTCATTCTAACACATCTGGACTTTGTGACAAGCCCTGGCCATTTCGGGAAGTCATTGTCATTTCGTCTCATTGCTGTAAAATGAGTTAGCTGAAAGACGGTGGGCGCAGGAGCGCAGTCTTGGAGGGACAATCATCATGGAAGCGACGATCCTGAACAATCGCTATCGGTTAGGGGAATTGCTCGGCACGGGCGGCATGGCGCTGGTCTACAAAGCGCATGACACCCTGCTCGATCGCCCCGTCGCCATCAAAATGTTGCGGGAACCCTATGCCAGCGACCCCGAATTCCGCGCGCGGTTCTTGAACGAGGCTCGCGCCTCCGCCCGCCTCGATCACCCCAACATCGTGCACATCTACGATGTCGGCATCCAACAGCTCGACGCCCAGAATGAGCGCCCGTACATCGTCATGGAGCTCGTCAACGGCCAGAACTTGAAGACGCTCATCCGCGAACAGGCGCCGCTGCGGGTGGCGCAGGCGCTGGAGCTGGCCCGCCAGATTTGCGCCGGCGTCGGCGTCGCCCATCGCGCGGGACTGGTGCACTGCGACATCAAGCCGCAGAACATCCTGGTGACGCCGGCCGGACAGGTCAAAATCACCGATTTCGGCATCGCACGTGCGCTCCAGAAACCCGCCGCCGGGGGAGAAAGCGAGCAGGTGATCTGGGGCAGCCCTCATTATATTTCCCCGGAACAAGTGCTGGGCCAGCCCCCCACCCCCGCCTCCGACGTGTACAGTATCGGCGTGGTGCTCTACGAAATGCTCACCGGGGTGCCGCCATTCCACGCTGAGGATCCCACGGAACTGGCGCTTAAGCATGTGCAGGAAGACCCGGCGCCAATGACGTCCTTCAATCCCCGCATCCCGCCACGCCTGGAGTGGTTGGTGCGCAAAGTGCTCTCCAAGGAACCGGCAGCGCGGTACCGCAACGCCGAACAGTTTGGCATGGCGATCGAGGCTTACCGCCAAAGCGCGGAGGAGGGGACGGTCCCGCAACCCCCCATCGCCGCGCCGCCCAAGGTTCCCGTCGCGCCGCCGCCGGCCGCAGTGCCGCCCATCCCTGTCGCCCCGCGGCCGGCCGTCCCCGTCGCCCCGACGCCGTCGGCCCAACCTCAGGTCGAGACGGCGGATCAGCCCGACTGGCTGCTGTGGGTGTTGTGGATCGTCGCGGCAGTGGCGGTGTTGGGCCTGATCCCGCTGATGTGGCGCGTCTATCAGGCCTACACGACGACCCCCACGCTGCCCGCCCCGCCCATCGCCACCATCACGCCCACGGTGGAGGCGACGGCCGAGATCGTGACGGTGCCCAATCTCATCAACTTGAGCGCGCCGGAGGCCCAACGCCTGCTGGAAAGCTACGGCTTGCGGCTCAATGTCGCGGCGGAACGCGAGACGACCGAAGCCCAGCCCGGCACCATCCTGGAGCAGGAACCGCGCGCCGGGGCGCAGCTGCCAGGCGGCAGTGACGTCAACGTCACGGTGGCGCAGGGACGCGCCTTCCAGCTTCCCAATCTGGTGGGCTATCAACACGAGGTCATCAAGGCCGATCTGGAAGCGCAAGGGTTGCTCATCGTCACGCAAGAAGTCTGGAGCACCGAGCCGCGCGGAAAAATCCTGGAGCAACAACCGCCGCCCAACACCCAAATTCGCGCCGGCGCCACGATCACCCTGACGCTCAGCGGCGGCGTCGAGCAGCCGATTCCCCTGCAGGTCAATCTGAACAATCTGATCATCCTCGAGGAAGCGCGCTTGCCCCAGACCACCCTGCGGCCGGGCAGCACGCTCCCGCTGACGCTGCGCTGGCGGGCGTTGCAGCCCATCGGACAGCGCTACACGGTTTTCGTGCATCTGCTCAGCCCCACTCAGCAAATGATCGCGCAACACGATAGCGAGCCGTTGAACGGGATGAGTCCCACCACGACGTGGCAGGCCGGCGAAATTATCGTGGACCCCCATCAGCTGACCCTTCCCGCCGGCACCGCGCCCGGGACTTACCAGCTGCGGGTGGGCCTCTATGCCGGCGACACGCGCCTGCCCGTCATTGACGCCGGTCAGGCCCAGGTCAGCGACAACAGCATCCTCGTCACCCAGATAGAAATCCGCCCCTGATCCAGGCCCAACGGTGTGACCTGCCTCCCTGCGTGAACCCGCCACCCTTTTCTGGCGGGTTCATGGTATAATGCAGCTAAGACTTTCCATGACAGCGTCGCCTCACCCCATACGGCGAGGGCGGAAACAGCGCTGACATTCGCGGAAAGAAAAGGAGGAAGTGTGAAAAAGCAAGGAAACAGCAATCCCTTCATCTACGTCATCTTGATCATCGCTATGTTCTTCCTGCTCTACGGCTATTTTGGCAATGACGGACAAAATGAAACGGTGCCCATCCAGGCTGTGGCCTCAGACATCAACGCCGGGAAAGTCAAAAGCATAGCGGTAGCAGGCAATAATATCGAAGTGACATATACCGATGATAAGAAGGCACTCTCGCGGAAGGAACCCGAATCTACCATTGTCGAGCAGCTCCTGGCGCTGGGGACGACTTCTGAAGCGCTTCAGGGAGTCACCATCACGATTGAGGAGCCTGTGGATTGGGCCACTGTGGTCGGCGCCGGGACGACCTTTTTAGCGATCGCCGCCCTGGGCGTGCTGGCCTATTTCATCATGCGCCAGTTCCAGGGCGTGAACAACCAGGCGCTCTCCTTCGGCAAGAGCCGGGCGCGCATGTTCAACAGCGACCGTCCTACCGTCACTTTTGAGGATGTCGCCGGTATTGATGAATCCAGGGCAGAATTGCAAGAGATCGTCGAATTTCTCAAAGATCCCCAGAAATTCATCAACCTGGGAGCGCGCATCCCCAAAGGCGTGCTGTTGATGGGCGCCCCGGGGACGGGGAAGACGCTGCTGGCCAAGGCGGTGGCGGGCGAGGCCGGGGTGCCGTTCTTCAGCATCTCCGGCTCGGAGTTCGTCGAGATGTTCGTCGGCGTGGGGGCCAGCCGCGTGCGCGACCTCTTCGACCAGGCCAAGCGTCACAGCCCCTGCATCGTGTTCGTGGATGAGATTGACGCCGTCGGACGGTATCGCGGCGCGGGACTTGGCGGCTCCCACGATGAGCGCGAGCAAACGCTCAACCAAATCCTCGTGGAAATGGACGGCTTCGGCACGGACACCAACGTGATCGTGATCGCGGCTACCAACCGGCCGGACATTCTCGATCCGGCGCTGTTGCGGCCGGGACGCTTCGATCGGCGCATCGTCCTGGATCAACCGGACATTCGCGGGCGGGAGGCCATCTTCCGCGTGCACTTGCGCGGCAAACCCATTGACTCGCACATTGATGTGAGCCTGCTGGCGCAATCCACGCCCGGCTTTGTCGGGGCGGACATCGAGAATACCATCAACGAAGCCGCCATCCTGGCTGCGCGGCGGGGAAAGAAACGCATCGGCATGGCGGAATTCCAGGAGGCCATCGAGCGGGTGATTGCCGGGCCGGAACGTCGCAGTCGCGTCATCACCGATGAGGAACGCCGCATCGTCGCTTACCATGAGGCGGGACACGCCATAGTGGCCCATGTGCTGCCCAAATGCGACCCCGTCCGCAAGGTATCCATTGTAGCGCGCGGCATGGCCGGGGGCTACACCCTGACGTTGCCCGAACAGGATCACTATCTGACGCAGCGCGGCAAGATGTTGGACAACCTGGCCTATGGGCTCGGCGGACGCGCTGCGGAAGAGGTGTGCTTCAATGAAATCAGCACCGGCGCGGCCAACGACCTGGAACACGTGACCAAGATGGCGCGCGATATGGTGACGCGTTACGGGATGAGCGACGCTCTAGGCCCGCTGGTGTATGGAAAGAAAGAGGAGATGATCTTCCTGGGGCGAGAGATCAGCGAGCAGCGCGATTATAGCGAGGCGATGGCGCAAAGGATTGACGCGGAGGTGCAACGCCTGGTTCAAGAGGCTTATGGACGGGCCAAGAGCGTCATCCGCGAGCACCGTGAGAACCTGGAGCGGGTCGTGCAGTATCTGCTGGAGCGTGAGACCCTCTCCACAGAGGATTTCATCGCGGCCTTCGAGGGTCGCCCCTTGCCTGAGCGCAAGAAGGAAGAGGTAGGGCAACCGCAAAGCGAAGCCGCGGCGCCCAAGCCCTTCGCCGTAACAGCCTGAGCTTGCAGCTAGCGGGAAGTTGCGCAATCAAATGGCTGTGTTATAATCCCGCCAGTTTTGGAGAGGTAGCGTAGTCCGGCCTAACGCGCGCGCCTGGAGAGCGCGTGTACCGCAAGGTACCGCGGGTTCAAATCCCGCCCTCTCCGCCAATACAAACAGGGCATTCATCGCGAATGCCCTGTTTGTTGTAGGTGATGCACGTCAGCGCGAAACTCGCCCAATGAAGGCCAGACTCAGGGCGACGACCGTCTCCCACTCCGCGTCAATCGTGGTGCAGTGCCCCGACTCCGCCAGCCAATGCACTTCGACCTCCGGGCTGTGCGTCTCGCGCACCAACAGGGCCGGCCCGGCGGCAGCGACCGTGCGATCCAGACGCCCCTGCACGACCAGCAACGGCTGCGTGATGCGCTCCAGGCGCTGCCGCACCACTTTCTGGAGCTGTAACATCTGCTGCACGCCGGCCAGCGCATTGACGCGGTACCCCTGCCAGTAAGCATCGGCGCGAGAGGGTGACCCCTCCGGCTTGTCCGCGAAGGGGCGCCAGGGCCAGAAAAGCCGCACCTGCGCGGCGACGACGCGGGAATAGAGCTGCAGCGCAGGAGAAAAGGCAAGGACGCCGGCAATTTCGGGATGGGCAGTGGCCAGATAGAGCGCTATCAGTCCACCCAGGGATTCGCCGCCCACCAGGACCCGCGTGCAGGTAGCCGCCAGGCGCTGATAGACCTCCTCGGCGCCAGCGACCCAGTCTTCCCAACGGCAACGGTTCAGCTCAAAAGGCGTCGTGCCGTGGCCGGGAAGCAACGGTCCCGCGACCGTGTAACCCTGCGCATGGAGCTTCTCCGCCAGCGGCGCCACGACCGCCGGCGTCGCCGTGAATCCATGACAGAGGAAGACGCCTACCGGTCCCCCGACCTCGAAG
>Ga0208461_1000974_pt1 | contig 26740 bp, 30 predicted proteins | sample AD_JPNTR4_MetaG_FD_184448 | JGI IMG/M metagenome (GOLD analysis project Ga0208461, IMG submission 184448) | Active sludge microbial communities of municipal wastewater-treating anaerobic digesters from Japan - AD_JPNTR4_MetaG (SPAdes) (version 2) | ecosystem: Engineered > Bioreactor > Anaerobic...
CTCCACGCTACCCCCGGTCATACCCTTACGGCCGCCGCGGTAACCGGAAGCACAGTAATCGGCGGCGTTGCCCCGGCAGATGATCGTCCCCCCTGCCATCTCCCGGCCGAGCCAGCCATCGGCGTTGCCCTGGATCTCGATCATCCCGCCGCTCATGAAGTTGCCGCAGTGCATCCCTATATCCCCGAGGACGGTGATCTTCCCCGCGCCCATGTACTCGCCGACCCTCTTCAACCGGGCGGTCTCCCCGGAGAGGACGACCTCAACATCCTCCGCCCGGTCGGCATCGCCCTCCACCAGGACCGAGAAAGCCTCCTCGATACCGAGCTCCCGGTTCCCCCGCCAGACAGAGAGATCGGTGCCGGAGAGAAAGTTCACAGGGACGATCGACTCCGCCTCTATCGGGATGGACCATCTCCCCATCGGTTTCATTGCAAGCGTGACTCTCATCATAGTTCCGTCTCCGTCTCGATGCATCGGCTCCTGCTCAGGTAATTCTCCTGAACCGGGTAGTTGCTCATCCGGACGGTGTAGTAGCGGTCGAACTTCTCGACGAAATCAGGGTCCTTCCCCATATCATAGTTCTCAGAGACCTTCGGCCTGACCCAGATGGTGGCGTTGCTGCCGTGAACAACGCACTCGCCCCGGCGGGCGACGACCCTGCCCCGCTTGATCGTGTACTCAGTCCGGGAAAACCCGTCGATCACCTTCTGGAACTCGGCCGAGGGGTCGACCTCATCGATCCGGATGGGGTAGATCGCAACATCCGCATCCGCACCTGGAGCCAGATGGCCTTTCCCGAGATCCTGGATCCCGAGCGCCCGCGCCTGGCCAGCCCGTGTCATCACCGCGATCTCGTACCAGTCCATCTCACGATCGATCGCCGGTAGAGGCACCCTCGACCCGGTATCGGGATGGACCTTCGCAAACTCGGCGTCACGGTACCTCCTGCTCATAAGGAGGCCAATGATCTCGGGGTATTTGACAAACGGCGCACCGTTCGGGTTATCCGTCGTGAGCAGACACTGCCAGGGGCTCTTTGTGAGGAGCGCGAGTTCAAGACCGATCGCCCACATGATCGAGTTGACCAGGTTCTTGCGCCGGTAGATGACCGGTATGATCCCCGAACCCGTCTCGAGCTCCACATCGTGGTTGCTCCACTTCTCGTGGTGGAGGCGGTAGAGGTTAAACTCCATCGGCCCATCCGCGGTCATCGTCGTTGTCCGGCCAAACATCACCTGCCCCATATCCATGACTATCTGCGGCCGCATGTTGACGAGGTTTGCGATCGGCTCGCTTTTTGAAGAGAAATCCTTCCACCCCGAACCGCCGTAGGCGTGGAACTGGACGTGAGTTGCATACAGTGTCTGGCGTTTCGGGTTCAGGTCAGGGACAAGACCCATCGACCCCAGTGTGCAGGTGTAGTTGCCCGGAGTGCCAAGGTTGTTGCAGTGGAGGTGAACGGAGTGAGGCAGGTGGAGGAGTTCGTTTGCCTCGATCGCCGACCGGATGATCTCTGCCGGCGTCACCTCAAAGTAGGGCACAGGGTCGCGGATGCATGATACGTTCTTGCCCCACTGCCAGGCCTCGGTACCGCCAGGGTTTGTGAGCTTGACGGCAAACCCCTTCACCGCCGTGAGCATCCAGGCTATGATTGCAGCGACCCTCTTTACATCTCCATCGCGGATCGCCTCCATGATCGACCAGTTCCCATCAAAGAGGGTGTTTGCCATGGTGTCCTGGAGAGGGGTGTAGGCGAACTCCTCGTGGGTGTGCCGGGCCTCAAGCGGCGCCATCGCCCCCTCAAGCAGTGTGGTGTAGCCCATCACGCTGTAGCGGTAACTGTTGCCATAGGTCGTCGGGACGCTGTAGCCGGAGGTGGCGTGCATCGGCCCGCGGCGGGGCGTCCTCCCCGCCCGCATATCCTCCGGGCTCATGTAGCGCCCGAAGTTCACCTTCGTCCCGCAGATATGGGTGTGCGAGTCGATCCCGCCGGGCATCGTGAGCATGCCACGGGCATCGATCACATCCGCGGCAGCGCTCACCTCCTCGACGATCTTCCCGTCGCGGATGGCGATATCCATCGTCTCGCCGTTGATCCCGCTGAGAGGATCGATCACATGGGCGTTCTTAACCAGGAGCTCGGTCATCGCTTCAGAGCCTCCTGCATCAACACATACATCCGGGTGAGGACATCCTCATCGGAGAGGTAATCGCTCGACACAACCTTCTTTGTCCGGATCGGCACCCCGTCCATCCGGTAGGCTGTTCCTTCCGCATCGACCCCGGTCACCGCCACAGGGATCTGGACGCTGCAGAACGCGGTGGTGGCGTTGGGGTAGGGGTCGAGCTGGACAACAGGGATCTCGGCAAGGTGTTCGATGCACTTGCGCGGGAAGTGCGCGGCCGGGTCGCTCCCGACAATCAGCGCGGCGTCGCACTCTTTGCGGGCCAGGATATCCACCGCCGTCGTCTCCCCGGGGTTGTAGAAGGCGATGCCCCGCGAGAAGTCGATAGCGAAGGGGTAGCCTGTCATCCATGTGTTGACTTCGTTCGAACCGTAGACGTTGTAGTGGCCACGCATAGCCGATATGGTAAACTTCGTGTGCCTGTTCAGTTCCGTGACGAGCTCGATGGCATTCCGAACGTTCTTGTTCTTCCCGGGGATCATGGTGAGGCCGAGCCCGAAGTAGACCGCCCCGAACTTCGCGTTCAGGCAGAGGTCTGCCACCCGGATCAACTGGTCCCGCGTGACGCCCGCGACCGTTGGCGGGATGGTGTCGGTCTTACCCCTGACGATCGCCCGGAGCGCCGAGAGGACGGCATAATCCCCGCCGGGCCTGACCATGACGAACTCGTCGGCAATGTTTGCCGTCCGGGTCTTCCTGACATCGACGACTATCACCTTCCGGTCGCGGAACGAGTTCTCCAGGAAAAAACCCTCCGCGTAACACGTGTAGCGCGAGAGGTGACGCGGGTGGGCGTCGATCGGGTTTGACCCCCAGTAGATCACAACGTCCGCCCGGTTCTTCACGACACCGAGCGTGCAGCCCGGGTGCCCGACCTCCTGGATGGCCAGCACGGATGGGCCGTGGCAGACCGAGGAGGTGTTGTCGATCACCCCCCGCACCAGTTCGGCCATGTGAACCCCGACACACTGCGCCTCGCCATGGGTGCCGCTCCAGCCGTAGAGGAGCGGGCGTTCGGCGTCAAGGAGCATCTCGGCGGCGTATCGAATGGCCTCATCATAGGAGATCTCCTTCCAGGTCTTCCCCTCGCGCCGGATCGGGGTCTTGAGCCTCTCGCCGCCCAGGAACTTCGTCGCCCCCAGGTCGCAGGCGTTTGTGACGCCGACCACCCGGCCGCTCTCGACCTCGACCTCGACCTCAATATCGTCGCAGAGACATCCGCAGAACGGGCAGACCGCGTCTTTAACGATCATATGCCAGCCCTCCAAGGTCTTCCATCAGTCCGTAAACCGATTTCGGCTCTTCGTCGGTCGGTTCGATCTCAACCTCGTGAGACTTGAAGTCCGGCATCCCTGTGGAACGGGTATCAGCAGCCAGGATGTGGTTTGCATAGGGGCCGTAGGGGACAAAGACCGTCCCTATCTCAACCTCGACCGACGCTTCCGCACGCATCACGACCTCGCCGGCCGGGCCACGCACAAGGACCGGATCGCCGTCATCCACCCCGAGTTCGAGCATATCAAACCCGTGCATGAAACAGGTCGAGGCCTCCCGGGCGTACTCTGCCGAACCCTTGTTCTCGACGGTCACACCCTGGTTGACCGTCCGCCCGGTGTTCATAAGGAACTTCATGACCCCACCCCGTCCAGGAACTGCACCCCTTCCACCATCCGGGCGACACGCATCGCGCCGCTCGGGCACTGGGTCTCGCAGGTCTTGCAGCCTGTGCATTTCTCCTCGTGGAGGATCTGCACCCGGCCGCCCTTGACCCGCATGATCACATCGTCGCTTGTTGACGTCCCCGTCCCCGCGAGCCGGGGATCGATCTGGCGGTTGATCGGGCATGCGACACAGCAGTTCCCGCAGCGCATGCAGAGGCTCTCATCGACCTCCAGGTGGTAGGAGTGCCAGAACGCCGTTGCATCCCGGCCGGCGACCTCCATGACCCGGCCGCTTGAGAGAACGCCCTCCGGGCACGCCTCAACACAGAGACCGCACCGGATGCAGTGGCCAGGGTAGACCTCGGGCTCCCACCGCTCCTTTCTGCGGAGGACGGCGATCGCCTCGGGTGCCGGGCAGATCATCATGCAGGTGAAACACCCGGTGCACTCCTTCTCCGTCCGGGTCGGGTAGCCCTTGAAGTAGGGTGGCGTCACAAGCGGCGCGGTCTTTACGAAGAAGAACTTCTTGAGCCATTCTGGCCTGAGGAACTCCCGGACGTAGTAGATGATCGATCGCATCGCTTCACCTTTCGTTGCACGCGATACAGGGGTCGCTGCTGATGAACGTCGACGTCACGTCGGCGATCGAGGCGGCGTCCGCCACCATGTAGTGGGCGCAGGCTTCGATGTTCATGATCGACGGAGTACGTATCGCTATATCGACCACCCTGCCGAAATCGTCGGTCTTTATGGTGTAGGTCAGCTCACCCCTGGGCGCCTCACCGCTGTATGAGATCTCACCCGCCCTGCAGAGCCCGCCGCCCCGGATACGGCCCGCCGGGAGGGTGTCCACGCACCTGCGGATGAGATCGATGCTCTGGAAGACCTCCTGGAACCGGACCATGACCCGGGCGAAGTTGTCGCCCTCGGTTCTGGTCACCTGCTCAAAATCCAGCGCCCGGTATGTGGGGTGGCGAAGGCGCAGGTCGCAGTCCTCGACGCCGCTTGCACGTGCCGTTGGGCCGACTGTGTGGGCGCGGATCGCATCCACGCGGCTCATGCAGCCGATCCCCCGGCTCCTTAGCCCGATCAGGGGCCCGGTCTCAAAGATCCGGACGTAGCGCTTCAACTCATCCTCGACCTTTGCGAGATCGGCGAGCATCACCGCGGCGTCCTCCGGGAGGAGGTCGAACCGGACGCCGCCCGGGATCATGTAGGCGGTGTTGATCCTTGAGCCTGTGAGCCTCTCCAGGTTGTCGAGCACCGTCTCCCGGGTGTTTAAGAGGTACATCGCAAGCGTCTCGTGCTCGATCGTGTAGCAGTAGGAGAAGTTCGCGATGAGGTGGCTGGCGATCCGGTCAAGTTCGTTCGCGACAACCCGGAGATAGGCCGCCCGCGGCGGAACCGCTATATCGCTGATCCCTTCCATCGCCTCGATGAAGACCATGTTGTGAACGACCGAGCAGATCCCGCAGACCCGTTCAGCAAGGAACATAACCTCCTGCCAGGGGCGGCCGCGCATGATCCGCTCGATCCCCTTCTTCATGTAGCCTAGCTCGACCTCAGTATGGAGCACCCGCTCGCCCGCCGTCTCGCACTTGAGGCGGACGGGCTCCTTCCAGCAGGGGTGCATCGGCCCTAGCGGGATGGAGACGTCGACGGTCTTCTTCATGACTGTTTTTCCTCGTAATCCTTGAATATCAGCGGTGCAACCGAGAGAATGGCGGAGAGGATCTCCGTTGGTCGTGGAGGGCAGCCCGGAACCTCTGCGGCTATGGGTATATAGTTCTTGACCGGTGGAGTAGTCAAAGAACCCTTCCGGGCATAGACACACCCCGATATCGGGCAGTTCCCGATGGCTACGGCCGCCTTCGGTTCCGGGATCTTATCCCAGATGCTGCGGAGCTTGTCCACCCACTGCGGGGTGACGGAGCCTATCACCAGGAGGATATCGGCCTCACGGGGGTTGTTGTGGACGTAGATCCCGTACTGCTCGATATCGTAGCGCGGAGCAAGACAGGCCAGCACCTCGATATCGCAGCCGTTGCATGACCCGACGTCGATGTAACTGACGTGGATCGATCTCGACCGAACGGCGTTTTTTATGCTCTGGAGTATGCTCATGATACGACCGCCTCCCTGATCCGCTCCCTGCCTCTCGCGATTGCCTCCTCAAGAGGCATATCCCGGGCCAGCGCTCTGGTCTCTTCGTAGATCTCTTTCATCCTTTCCCTGTCCAGAAGGGGTATATACCGTGTGAAGAGTTCGCACCCCAGTTCCTTTGCCAGCGGGTCGCCCTCATCGGCGTAACGCAGCCCCATCTCCCAGCGGGTCTCTATGTTCTCCAGCAGCGACATATCGAACCGCTGGATCAGCAGCCTGCGCAGTTTTGCATCACTCACGCCGAGCCGGCGCGCAATCGCTCTGACGGCCGCATCGTGCTTTGTGCTCGTCAGTATGTTGTACTTCAGAGGCCGGAGGTCTTTCTCGTAGAGGCAGCGCCCGGTCATAGGTATCCCCCCGCCTTTGCAAGGGCGTAGCCGAGGAAGAGGGCTATCGCCAGCCAGAGCCCGGCCATCTCGATCTTCTTCAGGCGCTCCTCGTCCCTCGCGTAATGGATGAGAGAGAGAACCACTATGATCCCGGCAAAGAGTGCCGCCTCGGCCTGAACGGTCTGGTTCTGCACCCACTGCACCAGCGCTATAATGATATAGACTACCCCTCCAAAGAGCACCACTTCACGAATCATGGCATCACCCACCAGAGACACACAACGTAGACCAGCATCAGCCCGGTGATAAGCCCCTGGATGGTGACGCTGTCAAACGGCGAGAGCATAGGCGTTATCGCGCAGGCAAACGAGAGCGATATGAGGACCGCGGTCATGATGACGAGAGCCGCCCAGAACGGAACAGCCCCAATGAAGATCGCCACAAAGGCATAGAGGAGGACGAAAGTCTTGAGCCCGTCGGTCACGGCCAGACCTGCCCGCCAGACCCCGAAGTGCTCTGTCTTGTAGCCGCTCACGAGTTCTTTGCTCTCCACGATCGAGAAGGGGCCATAGGGCATCTTCGAGAGGACCACGATGTACATGGCTATGGCAACCGGCGGTGCGATGAGGAGAAGCGGCCCGTGAATTCCCTGGTAGGCGGTGATGTCGCGCAGGATGAGTGATCCCGTGAAGAGGTAGATCGCAGCGATCGTGACGAAGAGCGGGATCTCTGATGCCGCTGATATGACCGACCGCACACCGCCGAACTTCCCGTAGGGCGACCCTGACGATAGCCCGTAACCGTGCTCCACGACCTTGTGGAGCATGTAGATCGCAAAGAGGATCAGGATGCTCTCGCCGGCAAGGACGACGAAGAGCGCTGCGCTCCATATGCCGATGCCGATAAGCACGACTGCGACGTAGAGTGTTCCGCTTGCAGTCTTCGGCACCCAGGTGCTCTTGAACGAGAACTTCAGCGCATGGAGGATCTCCTGCCAGACGGGAGGCCCCGGTCTTGTCTGTATCCGTGCGATGACTTTCCGGTGAACCCCGAGGAGGAGGAGGCCGAAGACTGCTGCAAATACCAGGTACTCGATCATGTCAGTATCCTATGAACGGTATATCTCCTTCTCCGCCCGGAGCCCGCCACCAGAGCCCCAGGAAGAGCACCAGCAGGGGGAACGCGATCACAAAGACCATAGCCGCCGCAAAGGGCGGTATGATGGCTGCTGCCAGCGCCGCCCATGCGACGACGATACCGATGGCCGATGCCGCGAGTCCGTATGTAATCGTCTTTCGTTTCATGATCATCAGATGGTTATGACAATCTCCACCACGCGCAGGAAGATCAACAGCGATGAGAGGGAGCACATGATGACGTAGGGAGCGCCTGGCGCCCGGAACATCTCGGCTTTTGCCGCGTAGAACGGCGCCATCCCCTCCCCGATGACGCCGAGGGCGAGGAGTATCTTCGCCACCAGCGGGACGGTATAGCCGCCGGCCGCAAGGGCCGGGATGGAGAGAGTGCCGGTGGTCGCGAGGACGAGTGCGGCGCCGCCGAAGAGCGGCAGGGTGGCGACCATGGCGACGATCCCGTACTCGTATGCAGCGTTGAGGACGTGGCGGCTCTTCACCGCCGCAACGATGCCGATGTTGGTGATGCCGACCAGCGAGACAAAGAGCGTGAAGTTAAAGAGATCACCGCTCACCATCGCCCCCATGGACGCAAGACCGCAGGCTATCGCCATGAACCGGCGGAACCGCATCTCGGGGAGCGTCGTCTGCTTCGCGTAGTAAGCGTCCCCCCCAAACACGATATCCAGCTGCCTCTCGGGTCTGCTTGCAATAGCAAGCCCCGTGAACAGCAGTGCAAAGATGAAGAGCGTGGCGGTGTAGGGGGTGAAGTAGTGGAGGATATCCCCAAACTCCAGCACAAAAAGGTCGGCCCCGCCGATATCAGGCATTCGGACCACCCCGCATGGTGCCGATGAGCGACATCTTGGCCGTGACCTTGAGAAGGATTGCCGATCCCGCGAGCATGACGGCGAAGAACCAGTACTGCGGGAGGATCATGAAGATGAAGAACGCTATGATCCAGAGGACCCAGGAGTAGCCGCTCGCGGTCTCGATCACCTCGAACCGCTCGCCCGGGCTGCGGCTGAGGAAGTAGAAGATCATGCCGAGCCCGGCGACCGCCCCGCCCGAGAACCCGGAGAGCACGATGCCGTAGCAGACCAGGAGCGCGGCGAGTATGGGGGGAGCGGTCTTCATCACCTCTATCTGGAGGGTCTCGGTTGGCGGCCGGGTGTAGCCTTCCTTGATCCGGAAGATCTCGGAGAGAGCGATCAGTTCCGAGGCACCCACCACAAGCCCCGGGAGGATGAGCGCCTCGGCAAGGTCGGTGCCGACCAGTGCGATGAACGCGAGGGTGACGACCTCGACAAGATCGGTGAGGAGCAGGCGGTGGAGCCCGTCGGTCTCCCGCGTCAGCGCAAAGAAGGCTATCCCCGTCGACGCGAACGCCACGAAAAGACCGAGCGGGTATGCCTGGATCATTCTTCTTCTCTCCTCCGGTAGAGGTATGAGGCGATCGCAAACGCTGTAAAGAGGATGCTCGTCTCGACCACTGTATCGAGCCCCCGGGTGTTGTAGAGGATCTCATCGATGATCCCGCCCGGGTGGGCGACGATCGTCGTGCCCAGGTGGTGCGTGTGGTCTGCGAGGTACTGCGAGAGCGGTGTCAGGTAGGTGGTGACGTATCCTACGTAGGGTGAGTTCTCCGGGTACTGCGCGACGACCTCCGTTGTGCCGAACGGGACTCCTCCACGGTCGTAGGGGTAGAGTGGACTTGCGGGGTCGAGGGTCTTTGGGTAGAGCTGGTGCTCCTCGAACCCGAGCGGCAGGGAGAAGATGCCTATGATGGAGACGATGATGCACGCACCGGCAAAGAGAGCCACGAGGTTCTGGAAGTCGGAGAGAACGCGGGAGATCCTGGAGATTATCGGCATGAGGCATCCCTCCACTCCATCAGTCGCACGATGACAAATGTGCTGATTGCGGTGACCGCGACGAACGTCAGGAGCGCCAGGGCCTCGTCATAGGCGAGCATGACGAGCAGGAGGCCCCAGCCCGGAATCTCCAGGTTGATAAGCCTCGCGATGTAGGTCTTCGGCCGCACGAAAGCGACCGCAAGGACACCGATCACAAGGATCACAAGCCCGACGATGAAGATAGCCTCCATCACGCATCAGCCCTCCTCACGACCATCAGGACAAATATTGTGGCGATAGGGGCGACCAGGGAGACGGTGATCGCGACGTCCAGGTAACCGCGGTCCACGATGAACGGCACGATGCCGCCGACGAGGATCCCCAGCGATATCAACTTCCCGTAAGAGTCCCTGATGAGGGCGGCCGAGACCGCGCCGGCGATGGCGATGAACCCGAACATTATCTCGAGCGCCGGGATCATTGTTTCCTCCCTCCTGCATAGGTGCTCGCGATCGCATTAGCCTCAAGTGTTGAGCCGACGAAGTAGGCCGCGGCCGCGACAAGAGAGAGGGGATGGTTTAGCAGCAGGACGATCGAGGCAGCAATGGCGAAGTTCATGACGTTTGCATAGGGCAGTTTCCTGCCGGTGTTCTTCTCGAGTATGGCCCGGAGCGCGGCGAAGACCGCCACTACGGCAACGAGGCAAGGCGCGATCACTGCCTGACCCTCCAGAGCCTGGCAAGCAGCCTGCTCGCGTGGAGGTGGGAGAGCCCCTGAATGGAGAGGATGGCGATCACCATGCCGGCGATGAAGTCTGTTGCAGCAAACCCGACCTGAGTGAACCCGTAGACGACGAACGTGGCGAGAACCGCACCGGTGGTCCCTGCGTAGCCGGGGTCATGGCAGATGCGGTTGCCGATGAAGACGAGCGCGGCCGCGATAAGCCCGCCGGGGATGCCGGCAACGTAGACACCGCAGGCAGCAAGGAGCGTTCCGGCCGAGGCGTCGGGGGAGCTGACGATGTTTCCCATCATGGTGCCGCCGGCAATGTCGCCGCCGGCAGCCTGAATATCTCGCGCAACAGCTGACGCTCCACTGACGCCCCCCTTTTCCGGCAACCGGAAGAAGATATCGACGCTCACAAAGAGAAGCCAGGTGATGATCGCCGCCGCCAGGATACGAAGGAGTTCGCCCAGCATTATTCCTTCAACTACAGGAAAAATACAGTCAACCAACTCAATAAATGTTTTGTTGTTAACATTTCAAGCGTGATTTGCCCGAACTACACTCCTGAAGCACTTTCGGCATCACCACCCTCCTGAGGCAACCATCTCACGGAATCCTGTGGGTGGTTTTCGGGGCGTATGCCAGGATCTCCAGAGAAAACAGATTCAAGCGGGCGAAACCGCGCACGGGAACAAGTTATAATGCTTCTGGCGCTGATGTATATGAAGGCAGGGTTGCTGAAGCGGGTCAAAACCGCTGGATTCGGGGTTTCAACAAGAATGGAGCCCTGATCCGGAGATATTCCACGCTGCTTTGCGAGGGTTGCCAAGCCAGGTCAAAGGCGACGGATTTAGGGTCCGTTCTCGAAGGAGTTCGTGGGTTCAAATCCCACCCCTCGCATTCTGTTTCTTGCAGCAGGGCGGCATGAACCACCCCTGCACTCATCGGTGCAGCGCTTCCAGACGGTCATGGGCGTCGCGCTGCTCATCGAGCCGATCGATCTACTTCTTTGAGGCAGGGCGGTGCTGCAGCACGAACCGCTGTGCACCGCACTCCTCTCCGCGATCGCCTCCTGCGTGAGCGGCGTGCGGCGCTGCGACAGGAAGACGGGAGAGGCAGGGGTGACGGGCAGCGGGTAGCCCCTGCCGTTCGGCGAGGTGGTTCTGCGCCGTCATGAGGCGGATGACCCGCTCCACCGCCAGTTCACGATCGGTCGCATGGAACCCGTGGACGGCGCCCTGGAAAACATCTCTGCGCCTGATCTGCTGGAGGGCATGCACAACCGATCCCGGACTTGAGCAAGCGCATAAAGAAAGAACGTGGGAATTATAGATGCTGCTATGGGGATTTGAACCCCAGTCGTCGGCGTGAAAGGCCGACATGATTGGCCCCTACACTATAGCAGCCCGTGCAATGTGCCATACAACTTGGGCACCGATAAATAAAAAAGTTGTGCCGCAGCGATCCCGGGCCGGATCTCAAAACCGCTCCGCCTCTACCTGCCGCTGTGACCCGGCTTCTCTCTCGTCAGCGCCTCGGCAATATGCTTTGCGCCTTCAAACCCGAGCGTCCTCTGGCTGCCGTGCATCATATCCAGGTGCTCGATCCCGAGCGAGGCGGCCAGCGGCCGCTCGAGCATGCCGCCAAAGATCAGGTCGATCCTCCCGGCTAAAAGCCTCTCCCGGATCACCTCCTGCTCCGGTTCAACCAGGATCTCGCACCCCGGCCCGGCCAGGCCGCTCAACCGCTCCAGGTTGCCCGGGTCGAAGTCCACAACGATGAGCGACGGCGCAAGCCCCAGGTCCGCCAGGAACCGGGTCATCCCGATCGCCCTCGTCGGCCCGCTTACGATCGCCACCCGCCTCCCGGCCAGGGCCTCCCGGCAGAGTTCGTCGCCCCCCTCATCCCGGAGAGGGTAACGCCCAATCCCCAGGGCGTCGGCAACGCTGTCCAGGAACCGGATGGTGGCGGCATGACCCACAGGGATATCGGCGACGATGAACGGCGTGCCGCAGACCTGTTCAAGCAACTTCGCCGCCTCAAGCCCGGCCGGCTCGCAGAGAACGATGTTTAACGCCGCCTCCCCCAGGCGCTCAAGGTCATCGACCGTTGCGTTCGCGGTCAGCGTCGCGTTGACCCGGACGCCGATGAGACCCAGGACCCGCAGAAGTTCCCTCAGGTCCGGCCCGCCCCGGAGAAGACCGACCAGGTTGACCGACCGATCCCTGACCTCGCCCGGCGGCCCCCGGACAAACTCCTCGACCAGCCTGCAGAGGGTCTCGCTGTAACCCTCCCTGAAATCCCCCTCAAACCCGCCGGCCTCAATGCCGACAACCCGTGCAGACGTTGAGGCGGCCCTCGCCGCGGCGTTTAGATCCTCGCCGATGATGCTTGAGACGCAGCATGAGAGCACCGCGATCAGGTCGGGGTGAAGGCTCGCATCAATCTCCTCAATAGCCTCCCGGAGTTTCTCCTCGGCGCCGAAGATGACATCATGCTCATCAAGACAGGTCGAGTAGACCTCCGATGGCCGGTCGCCCCGCATCCCCAGGATGTAGTTGATATGATATACACAGCCCTTCGGGCCGTGAACGAGCACAGCGCACCGCTTCACCGTAGAAAGCGCTTTTATCGCGCCAAAGACCTTGCACGTCGCCCTCGGGATCTTAACCGCGCTGCCCGCCATAAAAAGCGGCACACCTCCTGATGATCAACTCTTCAGCCTTCAGGTAGTTATACCTGCAGCCTCGCCGGGAGGAAAAAAAGTGGAAGCCTACCCCTCGATCGGGGTGCCTTCCTTCTGGGTGGCCGTCCTGAAGGCGGCCATCAGCTGCCTGGTGATGGGTCCGGGCTTTCCGTTCCCGATCACCCGCCCGTCGATCTCGCGGATCGGCGCAACCTCCGCCGCCGTCCCCGTGACAAAGACCTCGTCAGCCGTATAAAGGTCGAAATACCCGAGATCGCGCTCAAGGAGGGTGATCCCCATCGATGCCGCGATCTCCAGCACAACCATCCGGGTGATCCCGCGCAGGTTGTTCAGTGTCGGCGGAGTGATGATCACACCGTCCTTGACGACAAATATGTTGTCCCCGGACCCCTCAGAGACGTGACCCCTCGTATCGAAGAAGATCGCCTCATCGACCCCCCGGTGGTTCGCCTCGATCTTTGCCAGGATGTTGTTTAAGTAGTTGAGGCTCTTCACGTTCGGCGGCATCGACTCCGGCGGCGTGCGCCGGACCGAGACGCAGATCGCCCGGAGCCCCTTCTCGTAGAGGTCGCCGTACATCGCCCCCCAGGTGACGGCGATGACTATGACGGTCGGTTTTGCGCATTTCAGCGGGTCAAGCCCCAGATCGCCCCTGCCCCGCGTCACGATCGGGCGGATGTAGGCGTCCCGCAGACTGTTTTGCCGCAGCGTCTCCTTGATGACCTCCGTCATCTCCGCCTTCGTGAGCGGGATGGCGAGATCGATTGCCTTTGCCGAGTCGTAGAGCCGTGCGAGATGCTCGTCAAGACGGAAAATTTTACCGTTGTAGGCGCGTATCCCCTCAAAAACACCGTCACCATAGAGGAGCCCGTGGTCAAAGACCGAGACCCTGGCCTCCTCCTCCGGGACGAATCTGCCGTCAAGGTAAATTATCATGGGAGTAGTGTGGTATCGATTTCTTTGTATGTCTTGCGTTTCGTGCACCCCGTTCTCAGCCCTCCCGGCAGGCGTCAACGAAGTGCGCAAACATCCCCCGGCTTGCAACCGGGTGGAGATGCGTGTAACTCGCGATCGTCCGGTCGCGGACGGCGCCGTCGAGCCCGCCGCGGATCCCGCTCCCCCTGCTCAGCCTGTAGGCGTAGCGCGTCCCCGGCGCCAGGTCAACACTGCTGTAGTGGAACTCGTGGCCCCGGAACCCCGCCTCGCCCACAGGGCTCTCTGCAGCGCTCCTCCCGACCACGTAGCCGAGCATCCGCCTCGCGGGCATCCGGGTCTCGCCCTGGAACACCCCGACAAGGTCGCAGGACTCCTCCCTCTCCCGGCCCCCAAACCCGGCTTTGAGCACCATCCGCTCCGTCAGGTAGATGAGACCGCCGCACTCCGCGTAGATCGGCGTCCCGTTCCTGGAGACCTCGAGGAGCCCCTCCCTCATCGCGGTGTTCGCCTCGAGTTCCGCTCCAAAGACCTCCGGGTAACCGCCGCCGATGATGTAGCCGTCCGCCTCAGGCAGGCGGCCGTGGATCGGGGAGAACGGGACAGCCTCCGCCCCGAGCGATGCCAGGACGTCGAAGAGGTCGGCGTAGTAGAAGTTGAACGCCTCATCCAGCGCGACCCCGATCCTCACATCCGGCTCCTCTGGAGCCGCAAACACCGCTTCATCCTCCACCGGAGGCTCAATCTCACGGGCAATCGAGAGCAGCGCCTCGAGATCGACGTTCCCGGCAACCACCCGTTTCACCGCCTCGATCCGTGCCCTGAACTCTTCCTGCTCCCGGCCCTCGCGGTACGGGACAAGACCCAGGTGCCGCATAGAGAGTTCCATCTCCGGCGAACGGGGGATGGCGCCGAGAACCGGGATGCCGCAGTAGTGCTCGATCGCGGATACGACCTTCTCCCGGTGCCTGCTTCCAGTGACGTTGTTCGCGATGACCCCCCGGATATCTATGCCGCTCTCAAACCCCTGGAACCCCCTCACTATCGCTGCCGCGCTCCGGGTGATGCTCCGGGCGTTCACCACCAGCACCACGGGAAGGTCGAGCAGTTTCGCTATCGCCGCCGTGCTCCCCAGGTCTGAGAGAGCCTCTGCCCCCTCAAACAGCCCCCGGACGCCCTCGACGACGGCGATCTCCGCTCCCCGGCAGCCGTGGGCAAAGACCGCCCGGTTCTCCGCCGGGCTCATCACGTAGCCGTCCAGGTTCCGGCAGGGCCGCCCGGTCACCCCAGCAAGGTATGAGGGGTCGATGTAGTCCATCCCCACCTTGAACGTCTGGACAGTCCTCCCGGTCGAGAGCAGCGCCGAGAGCGCCAGGGTGATGCTCGTCTTCCCGCTCCCCGAGCGGTCGCCGGCAACAAGGAATGCCTTCATCGCATGCTCCGCAGAACCGCCCCGAACTCGCTCTCGACGATCTCACGGACGCCCAGCGTCTTTGGGTGGAGGTCGATCTCGACCATAACGTGGCGGTGCCCCAATTCCCGGAGCGGTTCGACCTGCCGGGGGCCGTTCGTGATCGAGAAGACCTCTATCCCCTCTGTGTATTCCGGGGGGACGGCGTGGGGAACCCCGACCAGGAGGGCGAAATCCGGGTCGATCTCACGGATCCGCTCCCCGATCGCCTGGCCGTTTGCCCCGTACTCGTCCAGCGCCCCGACGAGTTCGGGCTCGAGACCGCGGCCTCTCATCCCGGCGAGTATGCGGGCGGCGTCCTCCCTGACCTTCGGGAGCCCGCGGTCTTCCAGGTTCGCGATGTAGGTGACCGCGGCCTCGGGGCAGGCATCATGGAGCGCTATCAGCTCGTCGGCGAAGATGTAGGCGGTCTCTTTCTTGGCGTTCATCACCGCAGCACCCGTGGCGCCGCTCCCTGCGAGTTCGAGGAGACGCTCCGCCGCGATGTGTTTGAGGTCCCCCCGGGACGGTTCGATGTAGGCCCGGGAAGCCGCTCCCCTCAGCCGCTCCACCTCGTTTGCCTTCAGGAGGAGCGAACGCTGCCGTTCCAGTTCACCGGCGCTGATCCAGCCCGCCGCTGCCGCGGGCTCCAGGGCCGCAACCACCCCATCGATGTTCTCCCGGAACCCGGCATGGATCTCCACCGCTATCGCCGGTGCGGCTATCCCGGCGTCCAGGATAGCCGACTGGAGGTCCTCACCGATGATCATCGCGACACACGTCCCGACAACCGCCATCCGCCGGGGCGCAAACATCTCTTCCGCCTCCCGGAGCACCCGCACCAGCTGGTCGTGGCCGCCGAAGATGAACTCGTTGTCTGCAAGCGATGTTGTAAGGACATGCATACCGTCCTCCTCAAGGAGCCGGGCGTGTTTGAACGAGCAGCCCGACGGCCCGTGGAGGATGGCCACGTCGACGCCGAGGTCCCGGGCGGTGTAAAGAGCCGCAACGATGGAACTCGGCCTTGGTTGAATGTAGTCCATGATCTCATCTCCAGGTTTTTACCGCGAGCACTATCGCGCCCTCCGGCGTGATCTCGCGGGCGGCGGCAAACCCCTCCTCAAGCGTCGCCGCCTCCTCTCCGTCGCCGACATAGACGGTTGCATCAGGCCGGACGGCCGCAACCGCCCGGCTGATCTCGGTTGCGGGGAACCCCTCGCAGACGGCGCGGGCCTCTTCGCCGATGACTAGTGTCAGGGGGGCGTCGCCTGCAAGTTCTCTTGCGTAGCGGGCGGCTTCAACCGTGGTCGCCATGTTCGTCCCGCTGTTTGCGTTGTCGACGACCAGGAGGTTTCCGTCCCGGCGGACGGCCATCCGCCCGGGGATGGCTGTGAACCCGTCCAGGGGGGAGGGATCGATCCCGAGGACGCAGGCGGTCGCGGCCGCAAGCGACAGCGCCGTCCGGTAGCCCGCAAGGCTTAAGAGCGGGTTTTGAAACGACCCGGCGATCCCGTAGCCCGAGTAGCGGCAGGCCTCCCCCTCGACGGATGCCACGCTCCCGACCGGGACGCAGCCGGGGAGGTCAACCCCCTGCGGGAGCACGACCGTCCGTGCACGGGCGAGCAACCCGAGTTTCGCGGCAAGAGCCCGTCTCTTCCCCGCGGCGATGGGGTAGTCCTCCGCCGATGTCAGGACGGCCGCATCACCGGCGCCGGTGACACCGAGCGACTCCTCGGCAACCAGCCAGCCGCCGATCCGCTCCGCCTCGCGCGCCGCCGGTATAAGGGAGGCCGGGGTGATGCTCTTCTTCCAGAGGAGTTCCCGTTCGGGGTAGCGGTAGGTGCCGGTCGAGGTGTGCAGGACGCCCGGCCCCGGCATCAGCGCGGCGATGGCGTGGGCGGTGGTGGTCTTCCCCCGCGCCCCTGTGATCTCGATGAACGGCCGCCCCGCGCCGCCGGCGATGAGAAGCCCCACAACCTCGTGGTGCGAGACCGCGGGGCCGTGCTGCTGGAGGAGCGGGTGGTCAGGGTCGAGGTGGACAGGCGCGGTGACAAGGTCGTAGGTGCGGACGAGCGCCTCCTCGACGGGGATGCCGACCTCTCCCCGGTAGACGTCCACCTCGTCCACCCGGTGACCGGCATCCCGGAGCGCCGCGGCGAGGTCCGCCCCGCCGTGGATGGTGTCCAGCACCAGTATGCGCATTCCGGGTCAGCGTTCCAGTTCGTCTATTGCCTCAGCCGCGTTCTTCAGCATCAGCTCGGCCAGCAGCGGGTCGCTCCCGATGGGGCTGGCGTAGACCAGGGGGACGTCCTTTCCGTTCATGTGGAACGTGCCGGCCCGGGCACCCTCGGGCAGCCCCAGGATCGCGGGGATGTCTTTCTCGATGTGGACACCCCTTGCCAGGAAGAGCGGGACGACGACCAGCATCTCGATCTTCTCCTTCCGGAACGCCTCGAGCTGTTCCTGCACGGTGGGGGTGTTGAGGCTCATGAAACCCGTCCTGACGATGTATTCGTCCGTCTTCTCGGCGATGAGTTTTGCGGTGGTCTCCACGAGGTCCTTGTTGTAGGGGAGCTTGCTCCCATGGCCGACCAGTAGCATGCCCTTTTTAGCCATATGTTACAAGGTACTACGATACTCAATTAAAATAATTACTGATCCTTCTCGAGCAGCGGTTTTTCAGGCTCCCGCCTGCACCCGGGGTTGAGGCTGCCCCTCCATGGACGGATTCCGGGTAGCGGCACCGGCGTGCACCTTTTTGCGAGACGCCGCTGCGGAGAGATTGGAGAGGCGGGGGTGGTTCCACCTCACGTGGAAAAAAGTGTCTGGTTGAGACGCAGGAGACAGGGGCGGGGGGAGCCGTCTCCGTCTCCCCCCATCCCGGCGAGCCCCACCCCCACGGGGGTGATTCCCAATAGATACAGTGCCAGGGGCAGGATGAGCAGATCCGCGGTTCGATGCGATCATCCTCACCGAGATCCTCTCCCTCTCCCCCGTGCACGGTATCCGGACTATCGCCACAGACTGCCCGCCCCCTTGAGGGGGCGGGAGGAGGCCGCGGAGCGGCCGGGTGGTGGGGGTGGTTCGATTCCCGCCTAGAATACCGTTCCCGGTGACACGTTGAGACAGGTGAGGGGGGAGCCGTCTCCGTCTCCCCCCTCCCCGTCAGCCCCACCCCCACGGGGGCGATACCCCATCGATACAGTGTCCCGGGATCTGGCAGTCTCGTCGTGGTCTCACCTGATACTCCTGAAAGATCCTTTCCCTCTCCCCGTGCACGGTATCCGGACTATCGCCACAGACTGCCCGCCCCCTCTGGAGGGGGCGGGAGGAGGCCGCGGAGCGGCCGGGTGGTGGGGGTGGTTCCACCTCACGTGGAAAAGAGTGTCTGGTTGAAACGCAGGAGACAGGTGAGGGGGATGTTCCATCTCCCTCCCCCGCGGGGGCGATTCTCCCATAGATACAGTGTCCCGGGATCTGGCAGTCCCTTCGCGGCCTCGACCGAACGCTCCCTGAGATCCTCTCTCCGTCCCTGGCACGGCTTTCCACCGCCCAAATCATCACGCACTGCCCGCCCCCTCAAGCGGCCGCGTGGTCAGCCGCAGAAGACGTTTCACCGCGCCTCCCTGTGACGCGACGCAAATCAATATCCTCTATCACCGCCAACGGTTGGAGAGGTATGAGAGAAGCTTTTGATCGTTTTGAACTCATCATAAACGATCGGATCGTAAGGACGCCTGTAGCAATAGCCTCCATGGCCGGGATCGTGGATGCGGCCTACGTTCTTGAGCGGGCGGAGCATGTTGGTGCGGCTTTCATAGGCGGTTACTCGATCGACCGCCCCACGATGGAGGCAAGCCGGCAGATGGCAGCCGCCGGCCGAAAAGAGTTTCTATACGATGACCCCCTGGAAGCGCTGGGTCGCGAGATCGCCGCCATCCAGAGCAGCGACGTTGTTCTCGGGATCAACCTCCGCGGCAGCAGCCCTGAGTCATACGCCGGTGTTGCGGAGGCGTTTGAGGACGGTGTGGTCTACGAGATCGATGCCCACTGCCGGCAGCAGCCGATGCTTGAGGCCGGCTGCGGCGAGCATCTCCTCCAGCACCCTTCAAAACTCTTTGAGATCATCCGCGCCCTGAAGGCCGAGGACGTCACCGTCTCGGTGAAGATGAGGGCCGGTGTCGCCGCAGACGATGCCGCTCTTGCCCGGGGCATATGGAAGGCTGGGGCGGATATCATACACGTCGATCTGATGGACTTTGGGCATTCGAAGGTCCGCCAGATCAGAAACGCCTCCCCCCTGACTTTGATCGCAAACAACTCCATGACCACCTTCGACCGCGTGATGGATGCCTTCTCCCACGGCGCGGATATGATCTCGGTTGCCCGGAAGTCCGATCCCTGGACACTTGCGGGGCTGGATGCCGCGATCACCCGGGCGGCCGAGGAGGGCGGCTGGTATAACGCCCCGAAACAGATCTGCCGGGGCGGGGATATCCGTGCGCTGACCTTCTGCTGCATGCCGGTGAAACCCTGTCCGCTCATTCCGACCCTCCAGAAGGTCGGTCTCTCCCCGGAGGACTACCTCAACCTGAAACAGGAGGCGGTGAAGGGGACGCCGCTTGAGGGCGGCGCGACCACATGTTTCGGGAGTCTTGCATGGTGCTGCAAGACCAGTTCCCCCTGCATGTTCCGGAACATGACCCTGGAGAGTATAAACCTCTCTCCGCAGGACTACATGCGCTGCAAACGCCGTCTCTCTGAGACGATCATGCACAGGATATTCGATGAAGCAGAATCTGGAGATGGGTCGGGCTGAACGTGCGCAGATGGCGATGATGCTTGAGGTCTGCGCCTACCCGAAGCCCGGGAACGTCGACCGCTGCCATGACTACCCCGACACCCGGCTCGAACACTTCTTGGCCTCGGCCATCATGGTCCGCCCGGTCTTTGATGAGGCCGAGAAGACCGGCGGCCGCGTCGGGAGGCTGATCCGCGATGCGGTCATGCGGACGAACGGCCACTCCGGCGGAAACACCCATTTCGGTGCGTTCATCCTCCTCGTCCCCCTGGTTCTCGGCGGGGATATCGAGGGGGCGCGGCGGGTTATCGCCGGGACGGACGTCCAGGACGCTGTAGATTTCTACGCGGCGTTTGCTCTCACGAGCGTCAGGGTGCTAAAGAGCGACGAACTTGACGTGAACGACCCGGCCTCGGTTGCCGCCATCCGGGAGAGGGGTATGACCCTTGCCGACATCATGGCCCACTCGGCGCCGAGGGATATGGTTGCCCGGGAGTGGACGAACGGTTTTGCCCTGACGAGGCGGTGTGCCGACCTGCTCCACGCCCACCGCTGCGGGAGGGAGGCGATCGTTGCGGCGTTCATGGAGATCCTGGCCTCGGAGCCGGACACCTTCATAGCGAAGAAGCACGGGATGGCTGCGGCGGAGAGGACGATGCGGCAGGCGGCCGAGGTGCTTGCGGGCAGCCGCGACCTGGCGGCTTTCGACGCCGACTGTGTCTCAGCCGGGATCAACCCCGGTTCTATCGCCGATATCACCATAGCCGGGATCTACTTGGCCCTGGGGGAGGGGTGGCAGTGGGACTGCTGAGCGAGGGGATCAACGAGGTGATCGCGACCACCTGCCGCAACGCTGCGCCCATCGGGATCATCAACCGCGGCGGTTCGATGCACATGGTCCTCTTCCGGGGGAGCCATACAGCCCGGAACGTCGCCCGGGACCGCCGGGTGGTGGCAAACTTCGTCTTTGACCCGGTGATCTACGTCCGGACGGCGTTTGACGACCTCCCGGACGATGATTTTGTCACCGAGAAGGTCGGAGAAGAGGTCTTCTGCCGTCTCCGTGACGTGGAGGCCTGGGCTGCGTTCACCGCCGAGGTGGAGCGGTCGAACACCGAGGCGCTTGTCGTCCGGCTCACTCCCGTGAAGGAAGAGGTTCTGGAACTCCGGCTGCATCCGGTGAACCGGGGGTTTGCAAGTATTATTGAGGCCGCTGTCCATGCAACCCGTTACGTCAGGAAACACGACCCCTGGCTCTTACAGCTGATCGAGCACCACGCCGCCCTTGCCCGGAGGTGCGGCGGTGCCAGGGAGCACGAGGCGCTCAGGCTGCTTGAGGAGTATATCGCGGGGAAGTGAGGGGTTCTCCCCATCTAAGTCCCCGGGGATGCTTTTTTTGAATTCCGTGAAACGGCCTCCTTTATTACCTCCCGGGAAGGGCCGGCAAGCCCAATTACTTAAGTTATATATACCCCTCAGGCTGATTCAGGGTTATCCATGAAGAGCATCGTTGAGACCGCAGGGGAGGACGCGCAGTTGAGCATATCCGTTGAGTTGCTGCGGGCAGGAGGGATGGATAAGACACTCCTCGGGCCGGGGGAGTACACCGTATTGTTCCCGACGAACGATGCGTATTCCCTCTTTTCGGAAGAGTTGCTGGACTCCGTCAGGGCCGACCCGGCGAAGGTTGCAAACCTTGTCAGGTTCCACGTCATCCTGGGCAAACTCACCACATACGAACTGGCGGGGATGGAGGCGATCAAGACGCTGCAGGGTGAACACCTGGAGATCTCCGGGGCGCCTCCCGGGATACGGCTGAACGGAGCCACCGTCATAAAGCCCGACATCGAGTGCACAAACGGTATATACCATATCATCGACCGCGTGCTCCTGCCGCGCGCCCTCGAGGCACGGTTGAAGCAGTATGGCAGCGGTTGAGCGCTGGACCCCCCTCCTTTTTACTCTCTGGCCCCTCCCCGTTTTCCAATCATCATCCAGGCTGCGAGACAGACCGCCCCAACCGCCAGGTTGATCGCCCCCAGGCCCCACACCAGGCTGCTTCCGGCAAGGAAGACCAGAACCATACCGGCGCTGCCAAAGACGAGACCGGCGCAGTTGATCAGGGCGGATGCAGAACCGGTGTCCCCCCTCTGCTGATCGAGCATCAGGAACGCACCCGCCGGCCGCACCGAACTCCCCATGAGCGAGGCGGGCAGAAGGGTGAGCGCAAATTCGAGCGGCCCCAGACCCCCGAAGAGGCAGACAAGCACGCCGCTGACCGCCATGACGGCAAAACCGGCAGCGACGATCTTCCTGCGGCTTACGTGCCTTGTGAGCCAGAGGTAGAGAAACGGCCCCGATATCAGAGCGACGGCGTTTAGGGCAAAGTAGAGACTGTATACCTGTTCAGAGAGCCCGAACACCTCCTGGTATATGTAAGACGACGCCGAGACGAAGGCAAGCGATGCAGTGCTTACAAGCGAGAATATAACAAGAAGGTACGTGAACCGGGGGTTCGAGAGGACGATCCCCAGCCTGTGTACCGCCTCTCTCACGCCGCCGGTCGAGCGGGAGGACGCAGTCTCCTCGAGCAGCAGGCCGCCGATGAACGAGACAGCACCGATGAGGGCGAGCGCCAGAAAGAGACCGCGCCATGAGGTGTAGGGGAGCATGGACGCCCCGAGAATCGGAGCAACCGCCGGGGTTATGACGACCATCGACTGGACGATCGCGAGCACGGACTCCTGTCTTCTACCCTCGTATAGATCCTTGACCATCGCCATCGATACAGCAGAAGCGGCGCTGCCTCCTGCGGCCTGGAGGATCCGGAAAGCGATCAGCGGCCATATGCCCCACGACGCGGCACACCCGGCGCTTGCGATGATATAAACCGCAAGCCCGGCGAGAAGGACCGGACGGCGGCCGTACCTGTCGGAGAGAGGCCCCCAGAAGAGGAGACCGAGGCTGAAGAAGAGGAAGAAGAGGATCAGGGTCAGGTTGGTCAGGCTGGCGGGGACGCCGAAGAGATCTGCCATCCCCGGCAGGGCGGGAAGGTAGAGATCGGTCGAGAGCGGAACGAACGCCGAGAGCAGCGCGATAAGGAATATGATGCCCCGTTCGCCGAGATATCGCTGCTTCTTCTGCATGGAAACGTCTCGATCAGGGGTGGCGGCGAGGGGTGTGCAATGGTAAAGAACAGTATGCTGCTATGGGGATTCGAACCCCAGTCGCAGGAGTGAGAGTCCTGCATGATTGGCCGGTCTACACTATAGCAGCGCAGTGCACCAATGTGCCTTAAAACGTTGTCTGTTATGGTATTTAAACCTGTCCCGCCATTCTCGTCCCGATTTCTGACGGCAACCACTCGATCTGAGCCTGATCCGGGCTTTTTTCTTCGCGATTTCTGGCACAGACACCCATAAGTAGCTTCCCATCTAACCTATACCGGCAGCAATGAACAGTCTCGAAGAGCAGATACGGGAGATCGAGGACGAAATCAGGAAAACTCCCTACAACAAGGCGACCTCCAAACACATCGGCCGCCTCAAGGCGAAAGTCGCGAAGATCCGTGACGAGGCTGTGACCCGGGCTATGGCCTCCGCCGGAGGGGGGGAAGGCTACTCCGTCAGGAAATCGGGAGACGCCACCGTTGTCCTGGTCGGTTTCCCGTCTGTCGGTAAGAGCACGCTGCTCAACAGTCTCACCGGTGAGAACCTGAGCGAGACGGCCTCCTACGCCTTCACGACAGTCTCCGTCATACCGGGCTTGATGGAGCACCGGGGCGCAAAGATCCAGATCCTGGATATCCCGGGGCTGATAGCCGGCGCAGCCATGGGGAAAGGCCGCGGGAAGGAGGTCATCGCTGTCGTGCGGAGCGCTGACCTGATCCTGATACTGGTCGACGTCTTTAACCAGCAGCACACAGACGTCCTACTCCGCGAACTCCACGATGCAGGTATCCGGATCAACCGGGAGAGGCCCGATATAACCATCAAGAAGACCGGCAGCGGCGGGATAAGGCTGAACACCGTCGGTGCCGTTGACCTCGATATAGAGGAGATCCGCTCGATCCTGGCCGAGAACAAGATCATGAACGCCGAGGTCCTGATCCGTGAAGGAGTCACCCAGGATGATTTCATCGATGCTATGATTGGAAACCGCGTCTACGTCCCGGCGTTCATCGCGGTCAACAAGGTCGACCTGGTCGACGAGAGGATGCGGCAGGAGATCGAGAAGAACCTTACCGAGAGGTTCGGTGAGCCCCCGATCATGGTCTCTGCGCAGAGCGGCTACCACATCGAGGAGCTCAGGGACGCCATCTTTGATAACCTGCGGTTCATGCGCGTCTACCTGAAACCGGTCGGCGGCCCCGCCGACCTGGACGAGCCGCTGATCATCCGGAGCCCGGCGACGGTCGAGGACGTCTGCAACCGTCTCCACCGCGACTTTGCGGATAAGTTCCGTTACGCAAAGGTTTGGGGCAGATCCGCCAAACACGACGCCCAGCGTGTCGGGCTCAACCACCGGCTCGCTGACGGCGACATCCTGACCATAGTCACCCGCCGCTGATGACCTCCTGGAGGAGGGGCAGCGGGGCATCTGTTTTCAGGGCGGTGCCCGAGTAGTGGGCGCGGCTTGCGCTGTAGCCAAGAGACCTGAGCCGCTCGATCACGCTCTCGATCCCGGCCGGGGATACCCGTAGCGATCCTGCCAGAACGTGGTGGTCGTAGTGGCTTGATGTATCGAGTTCCTGCCGGCAGGTTGAGAGCAGCCTCGATATCCGGGGGGCCGTCCCCGCTGTGACCGACGGCAGGGCCTCCTGCATCGCGGCGAGGGTCTGGTCGTCGTTGATCCTGCCCGTCCAGAGGGGGCCGACCGCGACGAGGCGGGCGCCGCAGAGCGGGCAGTCTGCAGGTTCGGGGAGAATCCCGGCCTCTTCCGTCCGGTAGAGGCAGCCGGGGCACTGCATCACGTAGCCTATCCGTGCCAGCGTCCGGTCGGCCGCTGCAGCACCGCTGCGGAGCCGGAGGTGCAGCCGGTGGAAGTGCTCGTGGGCGTAACAGAAGAGCGGTTCCACGCCGCGGTCGTAGCGGATCACCTCGCGCACGACAAACCCGAGCAGCGTCCGGAGACCTACCTCGGCGTGGTACTCGGTGTTCCTGGGCCGGGAGAAGTAGCGGCGCATCCCCGCCGGGAGGTGGGCCCCGCAGAGCGGTGCGGTGTCGGTGGCGGTGACGAAGAGGTAGTTCCCGGCGCTCCGTGCGGCGGAGTCGACAAAGGGCGCCGGTGTGCCGAAGGGGTCGAGGTCGACGGCATCAAACCTCCTCCCGCTCATAAGCACGTTTGCGTCCTGGCAGGTGACCTCGATCTCCAGGCCGGAGGTCTTGACGTTATGCCGGATCAGGTCGGCCGCTCTCTCGCTCCGGTCGTTGATCGTCACCGGTATCCCGGCCTCGCCCGCCACCCGGAGCCCGCGGACGCCTGAAGCCCCCATGGCGTCGAGGTAATCCCGCGGCCGGAGGAGTGTGAGCAGCAGGACGGTGGTGTCACGGTTCAACTCCATGCGCGGGTTGTAAAAGACCGGGGCGTTTCCCGGCGGGAACTGGAGGCCCGGGTCCTGCCGTGGCACAAAAAACCGGGTTCTCCCTTCGGCAGCCTCAACGAGATCCATATTTTCCGGGAAACGTGGATGCTCGATACCCTTATACCTTCTCATGGGCAACACTCTTAGTCCAGTGCGTGGGCTTGTGGCCTAGCCAGGATATGGCGTCAGCCTCCTAAGCTGAATGTCGGGGGTTCAAATCCCCCCAAGCCCGCTGCTTTTCTCCAATACTGCATGAATTATGGATTTTGCCTCACCCGGGGAGATGGTGTCCCGGCAAGAGGAGAGAGGTGGGGGTGTTTCCAGCGAGAGAGGTTTTCAGTGACACGTCAAGACAGGGGCGGGGGGAGCCGTCTCCGCCTCCCCGTCGGCCCCTCCCCCGATTGGCGATATCCCATCAATACAGTGTCCCGGCCAGGATGAGCAGATCCGCGGCTCGATGTGAACACCCTTGACTGAAATCCTGTTCCTGCTCCCCATGCACGGTATCCGGTGCTATCGCCACTCACTGCCCGCCCCCTCGGGAGGGGGCGGGAGGAGGCCGCGGAGCGGCCGGGTGGTGGGGGTGCTCCGGCGAGAGAGGTTTTCAGTGACACGATGAAACAGGGGCGGTGTCACCATCCACGAAAACCGTTCCCGGTGACACGCAAGCGACAGGGGAGGGGGATGTTCCACCCCCCTCCCCGTCGGCCCCTCCCCCCGCGGGGCGATATCCCATAGATACAGTGCCATGGGAGAGATCCTCTCTCTGCCGTCAACGTGATCGCCCTCACCGGAATCCCTTCCCTGCCCCCCGTGCACTGTATCCGGACTATCGCCACAGACTGCCCGCCCCCCCTGGAGGGGGCGGGAAGAGGCCGCGGAGCGGCCGGGAGGTGGGGGTGCTCCGGCGAGAAAGGTTTTCAGTGACACGATGAAACAGGGGCGGTGTCACCATCCACGAAAACCGTTCCCGGTGACACGCAAGCGACAGGGGAGGGGGAAAGTTCCTCTCCCCCTCCCCGTCAGCCCCTCCCCACGGGGGCGATTCTCCCATAGACGCACTGCCATGGGAGAGATCCTCTCTCTGCCGTCAACGTGATCGCCCTCACCGAGATCCTGTTCCTGCTCCCCATGCACGGTATCCGGACTATCGCCACTCACTGCCCGCCCCCTTGAGGGGGCGGGAGGAGGCCGCGGAGCGGCCGGGG
>Ga0208461_1000984_pt1 | contig 26591 bp, 18 predicted proteins | sample AD_JPNTR4_MetaG_FD_184448 | JGI IMG/M metagenome (GOLD analysis project Ga0208461, IMG submission 184448) | Active sludge microbial communities of municipal wastewater-treating anaerobic digesters from Japan - AD_JPNTR4_MetaG (SPAdes) (version 2) | ecosystem: Engineered > Bioreactor > Anaerobic...
AAACTCCTTGAAACAGTCTAACTGTAGGTATATGACAAAGGTACACAGCATATAAATATTATACCCGGGTAATGAAAGGAGATGTATTACCTAATCGAAGTACCGGGGCATGATTAGATAATACAAGGTTATTATGAAAAAAAGAAAAATTTTATTACTGCCAATGCTTTTAGCATTACTTTTAACAGGATGTGATAAAGGCGGAGAATCACAAACATCTCAAGGCGGTGGCGGCACCACAAGTCAAACTGGTGGCGGTACTACTAGCCAAGGTGGTGAAACTAGCTCATCGACTGATTTCTTTGTCGATAATGGTTATACCAAAACCAAAGGATGGCCTACTGCTTTAATTGGCGAATTCCTTTCACGTAACGGAATTACTGACACCATTCCAGAACTCTCAAATGTTAATACTTTGTATTATGCAACTAGTGAAGATCCGGCTAACTATGACTACTTTTCGCTAGCAATACCAGGTAGCGATCGTTCATCAGAATATAAAAACAAACTAACTGGTGCTGGTTACACAATTAAGCCAATTGATGCAGCCTTTGCTGGTGTTAGCAGAAATGAAACAATTGGAGTTACACTTGGATACTTAAAGAATTATGAAGGGGCACCTGATGCCTTATACATACTTTTCGTACCAAATACACCGGACTCCTTTGGTCTTCACTTGTTTGAAGAAGTACGTGGCTGGCCTACAGAAGTTATTACTTCATACTTAAGAAGAGTTGGAGTAGCAGAAACGCTTCCAGCCCTACCAAATGTTACAAAAAGCTATTATGCCTCGATGATGAGTGATGGAGAAGAAATGTTAGGTGTTTTTGTACCAGGTGGTGATCGTAGTGAAGAATATGGCGAAGTTCTAACTGCAAACGGCTTTATGTCTACTATGGGCATGTATTTTAATCCAGAAATGACTATTATTGTTTTCGACAATTATTTAGCAAAAAGCGATTACTCAATAATCGAAGGCACTTTATTTATAATTATGGCTAGCGCTAACGCTGAATAAACATACATTATCTATTCGTTTACAATTAATGCTTATAGTTTATTATTAAAACTTTCAACAATGGTCGCTATCCACTAGCGGCCATTTTTCTTTTGATTTAAAGTACTTTTATTTTGAAATAAAAAGCAATATTAGTATAATTCCTATTATTAAAGGAGAAGAAACTATGAAAAATAAATTATTTAGTACAGTTATGCTTTTAGTTTTACTATTAACTGGTTGTAAAGAAGGTTCATCTTCGATAACTAAAAGTGAAGAACCTAGCGCTCCTAGCACCGAAACTAGTGTAGTCATCGAAGATTCAAGCGAAGCAGCAAGTGAATATGCTGGATTAATTGACATGGATACATATAACGATTGGCCATCAGCCGCTATTGATGAATATTTACTTAGTCATAATGTGGAAGAAAAGGTACCAGCGCTACCAAATGTAACAAGAAGTTATGTTGAATTAACGCTTGATGATCCAAATTTTGAGCACTATTTAACAGTGTTTATACCCGGCACAAATCAAGCTGAAGATTATACCGCTATTTTACAAGCAGTAAATTATCAAGTTGTATATTATGAAGAAGATGACTATTATATTGGACTTAATAGTGAAACCACGATTCAAATTGATTATTTCTATGTAACTGGTGACGCTGATTATCCTGATGGTATGTTTATTTTTATTGAAGCACTCGCAACTAACGGCGGCGGAACAATAGTTACCCCAGAAGGTATTCCATCAGTCATTGATTTTGCTACTGAAGACCAAATAACAAAACGCGATGCCTTGCAATCAATTTGGACAACAGAAAGTGGTGTCACAATGACGATTGATAAAGGTGCATCGACAGTAAATGTAGGAAATTTAACAACCCAAAATGAGGTAGGTTACTTTACAAATCCGTTGCGGATTTACGCTGGACAAGTAGTTACTTTTACTGTTCCTGCTGAAGTACAAATTAATGCTGTGTTATTAGAAACTGCGGGCGCTTGGGAGAAAGGTGACTCTGTTTTAGCGGTTACTAATTCCGCTCCAGAAACAGTCGACTTTATTGCCGAAGGTGATAATGTACTTTTCACTTTATTTTCTCCAAGTAACACACTTACATTCTCATTAGCAGCGCAAGCTAGATTTAATAAAATAACTGTTTTTGTTATTTAATCAAATAGAATCATAAGATATTTCAAAAGAGGTTTTGGCCCTCTTTTTTAAATAAAATAAGCTGTTTTTGCAAATTTTAATGTGTTTTTGCTGTGTTTTGTTTTGATTTAATAAAATAGAATCCGATTGATAAACCAAAGAGAGCAATGACAAGGACAAGCATAACAATATCGCTAGTAAATGTTTGCTTGTTCGTGTTTCCAAGTCCAAAGTTTTCATTGTATTCATAAGGTAAAGCATCACCTAAATGAAGTGCCCACGCTTCGTATCGGGCGCGACCATCTGTTAATCTTTCTTCTTCACCCGCTACAACTGTTTTAAAGTAATTAAGCTGCGACGGACTAAGCGAAAGCACTCTTGATTTATAAGGACTATATAAAGTTAAACATTGATTAGGAGTATCGCCTTCTGCCCTTATATCAACAGCAATAGTTAGGGCGGCATTTGTCGGTGTTGGTAAAGCAGCAATAAAATCTGTTCCATTACTTTTTTCAACTGGAGGAGCAATACCTTCAATAATAAACGTTCTTTGGGCAGACATCGTATTACTAATTTCAGGTGCTGCTGTTAATCCAAGATATGCATTAGCCGTTCCGACACCAACAAAATCAATAATAGAAGTATCACTTGTTGGATCCGCACCTGAAAGCGCAGTCGTTGAATTAACTAACGCCAGTTTCAAAGATTTTGCACCCATGGGAATAGAACCGACTGTTTCTGCTAATGGTAAGTTTCTCGTTCCACCAGAACCACTAGCTTCTTCAATTAAATAAAATGATTTTGGTGCAATCGTACCACTTAAATTAGTCACTTTCCAACTTGTTCCAGCTGCAGAAGCATACTGCACAGAGTACCCTTCAAGTGATAGCGGAAAATCAGCATAATTATATAATTCAATAAAGTCAGTTTTATATTCCGCCCCAGCGTTACCACCACCACCATATACTTCACTTATAAATAAATAATCACTTACGACAAACTCTTTAACAAGAATAGTGTATGAGGTGTTTTTAGTAACTCCTTCATGTGTATAACTAATAGTAACACTTTGATTTCCAAGTGTATTTAAAGCTGTACCATTAGCAATGCTTGAAGTGTAATCAAGCACTGGTAGTGATGTTTCATCACTAAAATGTGCGGTTACTATGAGGCTATTTGTAGTAAAACCATCTCCTAAAAAGTAAGTTGTTTTAGCGTCTGTAGTATCAACTGTTATATGTGAAAGTACCGTTTCACCAAGACCACCAGGATTAGTGCCAACGCTAGATGTTTCAGGAGCATTAGTCGCTCCCGCACCGGTATAAGTTGGGTCATAAGCAATCCGTGCCCACTGCGGGTAATCAATAAAGGGATTGCGATTGCCTTGATAGTTATTCGCAATTAAGTTATTTCTTCTAATTTCATATTCATCAACTGGATCAAGTTCATGCCATTCCAGTAGAGTCGCTAAATCGCCTGCTTTACCAGTAACACTCGAACTAGCGGTCACTGCTGCTGGTGAACCATTCACTAATTCTAATTTCGGATGAAGTGCGTCAATATATTCATAATAACGCGCGGGCATATAAAACATAGCACGAGCGATATCACCCTTATATTGATCTAACGGTTCAAATACTTTTTGCGAGTAACCACTTATATAACCATTACGACCGACATAAGTGCCGTAGTCATTCTTATAAGTTGTAATACTTGTTTTTGGAACCGCAAAATTATAGTTGCTATGTGCATCTTGATTACCTTTAACATCAGCAGGCCATAATGAATGAAAATCACTACCTGCTCCACGAGTGCGACCAAAGTTACCAAGTGACTGTGCCCAAATATGTTCTTTATCAAAACTGACTCGACTTGCCCCATTGTTTTTAAAACGATCGGCAGTAGCAATGTTATCATTATAATCAGCGTATAACTTACGAATAAAGCCGTTATCAGTACTATAGTTAAAATTAGATGTATTCGCAGGGCCGTTTGGATCAAGTGCATCTAAAGCCCAATTTCGATCAATAATTTTATAAATTGTTCTATGCGTTGCACTTCCATAATCGTATTCATTATGATTTTTAATTTTCGTATAAAGAAAGGCTAAAAGTGCATCACCACTTTTACCGTTCACCCCTTCGTAATAAGCACTAACTTCGGCGTCAGTCCTATTAGTCATATTAATATTCGTCGGCATCGGGGTAGCCGCTGAAACTTTTTCTTTTTGTTTAGTTGTAGTAAGCGAAGTTCCGCTTATTAATAGTGCAAGGATTGAAACACTAATTAATTTATTGAATTTCATAATAACTATCTACCTTATGTTGTAATAATGATTATAGCACTAACAGTAAAAAAGTCCATAAATAATAAAAAAGACGTGTTTTGTCGTAAAATACGCCTAATTTAAGATAAATGTTATTAGTTATTTTTTCTTTGTTTTTGTTGTTTTTCTTTTACTGTTGTTCTTCGTTGAAGAGGTTGATTTAGTTGCTTTTTTAATTACTTTTTTAACATTAGAAGCACGCATTTTCTTTGCTTTTTTAGACTTCGCGCTAAAGATATAAATGATAATTATTAAAAGAACTACTGCTGCTACACCGATATAAACATAGATTGGTAGTGGTTCTTTGACTTCAATATTATAACTTGCAGTCTTTGTTACCCCTTCATGAGTGACACTAACAGTTATGGTTTTTGTTCCACCTTTGGTTAAAGGTTCGCCTTTAGCCATACTAGTAGTGAAATCTGCAACTTTTCGTTTGCCACCATTTTCATAATGAGCGGTTACAACTAGTCCTGTTGGGTCATAACCTTCATTTAATGCATATTCTTTTTTAACATTTGTCGTATCAATTGAAATACTCTTTAAGGCAACATCTTCAAAAGGATCGCGTAAACCCGCAGCACTAGAAAGTCCTAATGCGTTTGTCGCTCCTGTGCCAATGTAACCTTCATCATAAGCAATCCGTGCCCATTGCGGGTAATCAATAAACGGATTTCTGTTACCTTGATAGTTATTAGCGATTAAGTTGTTTCTTCTAATTTCATATTCACTAACAGGATCTTCTTCGTGCCATTGCAGTAATGTTTCAAGACAACCAGCTTGGCCGGTTAGTGTCGCACTAGCTTCTCTTGCAGCAGGAGAACCGTTTACTAGTTCTAGTTTTGGATGTAGTTTATCAATATATTCATAATAACGCGCTGGCATATAAAACATAGCGCGAGCAATATCACCTTTATATTCATCAAGTGGTTCAAACACTTTTGATGTATAACCTTCAATATTTCCGTTGCGGCCAACATAAGTATCGTGGTCACTTTGATAATTAGTAATATTAGAGGTTGGAACCCCATAATTATTATTACTATGCGCTTGTTGATTAGCCTTAACATCACTTGGCCATAGTGAGTGGAAGTCACTTCCCGCCCCACCAGTGCGACCAAAGGCACCTAAAGATTGCGGCCAAATATGTTCTTTATCAAAACTAACACGACTCGCACCTTCATTTTTAAAGCGATCAGCAGTATTAATATCATCATTATAGTCAGCGTATAATTTATGAATGAATCCATTGTCATTGACATAGTCAAAATTTTCTAAATTCGCTGGTGATACGGTATCAATTGCATCTAATTCCCAATTACGATCAATGATTTTATAAATATATCGATGCGTATTATTCTCATAGTCATACTCATTATGATCTTTAATAACAGAGTAGAGAAATTCAAGTAATTCGTCTCCCGTTTTTCCTTCAACACCAGTGTAATATGCACTTACTTCCGCGTCAGTGTTATTTTCGAAAACAATCGTCGTCGGCATCGGTGTTGCTGCATTAAGTTTTTCAATGTTTGATATCGGGGATTTTAGACCACTTAGTAATAACATAATAAGTGGCAAGGTCATTAATCTTTTTTTCATCATTAACTCCAATCTTCTTATTAAATTAACATTTAAATTATACCATTTATCCTTAAGTAACAAAGAAGGGCGATATTTTATTTAGTGTTACCTTTAACACTTTCATGAATAAAAGCATAAAATATAAAATATGAATAAAAAAGAAAAGAAATTAAAACCAGGTATTAAAAAGAAAATGTCACCATATCTAATTATTGTGCTTTCTTTTTTAAGTGTAATTATTATTGGTGCCTTGTTACTTTCATTACCGTTTGCAAAGCAAGAAGGAGTAACACTCTCATTTTTGGATACTTTCTTTATTTCTACTTCTGCGGTTACAATTACAGGTTTGTCACCCATTCATAATTTATCCACTACATTTTCAGTATTTGGTAAAGTTGTAATTGCACTATTAACACAAATAGGTGGGCTTGGCGTCATCACTTTAAGTGTGTTTGTGATGATTTTAATTGGGATGAAAATTGGGATTTCTAATCGTGTTCTTTTACAAACAAATCTTAACTCACCAAGTATGGCGGGTGTTGTTAATCTAATTAAGAAAATTGTCATATTTACACTCATTGTTGAATTTATCGGTTTTCTTATTAATCTAGCCGTTTTTATCCCGTTATTTCCTTTGCCAAAAGCGATTGGTATAAGTGCTTTTCACGCCATAGCGTCATTTAACAATTCAGGTTTTGACATATTAGGGGATAGCTCTTTAATAAATTATCAAGATAATATTCTCTTACTAATCAATACTGCACTGATGATTATGATTGGTGGTCTTGGCTTTATTGCTATCCAAGATATATTTACAAAACGTTCAATTAAGAAATTAAGCATCCATACAAAAATAGTAATTAAAGTTAACATTTTCTTATGGATAGTTGGTACTTTAGTCATCAAACTTGCGCAAATTGGCGGTGAATCGACAAGTTGGCTTACTGCTTTCTTTATGAGCGTGAGCGCGAGAACCGCTGGTTTTGCTGCTGAAAAATTAGTAAATTTCCATAGTTTAAGTTTATTAATGCTTATTTGTTTAATGTTTATCGGCGGTTCACCTAGTTCCACTGCTGGGGGTATAAAGACAACAACTTTTTATACTCTTACAAAAAGTATGATTAGCTACGGACTTGGGAAACCTACTACAACTTATAACCGTGTTATTGACCAAGAATCAAAAAATAAGGCGTTTTTGCTGCTGTTTACCGCATTAACCGGCGTTGTAATAGGGACCGCGCTAATCTTATTCTTTGATAATTTAACTATTGGACGAGCTCTTTTTGAAACTGTATCTGCATTGTCTAATGTGGGCTTATCAGTCGGAACTACGGCGACACTAAGCAGCGCTAGCAAAGTCGTTTTAATTGTACTTATGTTTGCAGGAAGGGTTGGTCCGCTAACAATTATGTCACTGATGAATCGCGACTGGTATAAAATTGGAGCGCATCCAGTAGATTATTTAGAAGAAAAAATAATTATAGGTTAAAATATATTTATGAAAAGTATTGCAATTATTGGTTTAAGTAGATTTGGCTTAAGTTTAGTAGAAGCTTTTAGCAAGTTAGATGTTGAATTAGTCGCTATTGATATGGACGAAGAGCAAGTCCGTAAGGCCGGCGACTTTATTCAAAATGTTTTTATTGCTGATTCCACTAGTATTGAGTCTTTAAGAGCTGCTGGTATCGCTAATGTTGATCATGCAATTGTCGCGATAGGACAAAATGAAAGAATCAACTTAACTACTAGCATTATTTCAGTCATCAAATTAAAAGAATTAGGCATTAAAGAAATTACCGCTCGTGCTGACGAAGAAGATTACGCAGAGGTTTTAACATTAATTGGTGCGACTAATATCGTTATGCCACTTGATATCGCAGCGGAAAGAATCGCTAATAAAATAGCAGCCGGTAATGTTCTTGATTATTTCAATGTCCGGCGCGATTACGATGTTTACGAAGTTAAAATAAGTGATGACTTTGAACCACTTCCAATTATCAAACTTGACTCACGTACCCGCTATAAAATAAATATATTGTTAATCGAGCGCAATAAAGTGCTCTATGTTCCAACAAAAGATACGATATTAGAACCAGGTGACGAAATTTTTGTTTTTGGGAAAAAACAAGACATTCCAAAGGTTCTTAGTGTCTTTAATTAATCTTCTTCTTGGTTATGAAAATTTTAAATATAACATCGATTGGCACAAATTTAAAAATGTGTGCTATGATTAAATTAATTGAAGAAGGAGTTTTATTATGGCCAAAGTAAAATTATCAGGCATTTACAAACGTTACGAAGGTAACAAAAACTTTTCGGTTAGTGATTTTAACCTAGAAATCGGTGAAAAAGAATTTATTGTTTTTGTTGGTCCATCAGGCTGTGGTAAGTCCACAACTTTACGGATGATTGCTGGGTTAGAAGATATTACCGATGGGGAACTTTACATTGACGGAGTGCTCGTTAATGACTTACCCCCGAAAGACCGCGGAATTGCAATGGTTTTCCAAAGCTATGCACTTTATCCGCATATGACTGTGTTTGACAACATGGCATTTGGACTAAAAGTCCAACGTCTCCCAAAAGATGAAATCAAACGCCGTGTTCATGAAGCAGCAAGGATTCTTGAAATCGAACATTATCTCCAAAGAAAACCACGTGCGCTCTCTGGTGGTGAAAGACAACGGGTTGCTTTAGGACGTGCAATTGTTCGTCAAACTGAAGTTGTATTAATGGACGAACCTTTATCAAACTTAGACGCGAAACTTCGTGTGCAAATGCGTTCAGAAATTATTAGACTTCACGAAACATTAGGTAGTACAACAATTTATGTTACTCACGACCAAACCGAAGCAATGACAATGGCCTCACGTATCGTTGTTATGAAAGACGGATTCATCCAACAAGTTGGTTCACCAATTGAAATTTATCATAATCCAGCGAACTTATTCGTCGCTAGTTTCATTGGTTCCCCACCGATGAACTTCTTTAATGTTGTTGTGCAAAAAGACCATCTTGAATTCGTTCATTATGAAGAACGCGAAGAAGAAACTGAAGATGGCGAAGATAAAGTCGAACTCGTCAGTGTTAAAGAACGTGTCGTTGATGGTAAATTACCAATTCCTGCTAGTTTAGCGAAAAAACTTAAGGGTTATGTTGGGAAGGAAGTCGTCTTTGGCGTCCGTCCAGAAAATGTCAACTATGCCACAAGCGAAGGTGGCCGCGAATACGCTAACTTTAAACAAAACTTCACTGTTGAAATCGCTGAATTACTTGGTAACGAATATATCGTTCACTCCAAATTATTCGGTCAAAAAATTATTTCGAAATTACTCGTCGATCCCGCTAATGCAATCCACATTGGGGCAAAACTTGACTTAGTAATTGACTTTGACAAAGTCGCTTTCTTCAAAGTTGATACCGAAGCAGAAGCTGCCGAATTACCGAGCGCTGAATTAAATAAACGTATCGAACTCAAGTAATAATCAACAAAATTCGAGAAAAAGCTCCGCTAACAGGAGCTTTTTTTGATTAAGATCAAAAGGTTTCCAAATTATATACATATATCATTTGTCAAAATATAAAATAATTACTATAATGACTATGTCTAAACTTAAATATTGGCAGAGCTTAACTATCGTTAGCATTTTTAGGCTCTCCCACAAAACAATGAGAAAGGAGAATTTATGTTTAAACAAAAACGTATCGCTTTACTTGTTGCAGGTTTGCTTTTACTTGCCGGCTGTAATGGTGGCAGTAGCGCTGAAGTCAGTGGTGATGTTAGTCAAGGAACAACAAGCCAAACAACAACAACGAGTGGAGGCGGATCAAAGGAGCGTGTCCGTCTAGCAGTGTGGGGCTCAAGTGCTGAAGAACCACTCTATCACAAACACGCTGCTGAATTCCAAGAGAAGCATCCAGAAATTAACTTCTCAATTAGTTACGCTGACGTTGGAGAAGCTGATGCCGCAACAAACATCCTTCAAGACGTAAGTACTGCTGCTGACGTATTTTTCTTCGCAGATGACCAACTTCCAACAATGCAAGCTCGTGAAGTTATCGCAAAATTACCAAAAGGTTATGCGAATAAAGTTAAAGAGCGTGACGTTGCTAGTGCTGCCGAAAACGCAAGTTCAGCAGTGGACGATGAACTTTATGCATTCCCTGTTACAAATGACAACGGCTATATGCTTATTTACAATAAGGCATTCTTAACAGAAACCGACGTCGAAACTTTAGAAGGAATTATGGCGAAAACTACTGCCGAACATCAATTTGTCGTTGATATGGGTAATGGGTATTATGCAACTTCCTTCATTCAATATCTCTGTGATATCACTTATAATCCAATTACAAGACTTCATACCACTAACTTCAACAGTGCTGAAGCAGTTGACGCCTTACAAGGTGTTAGCAATCTCTTAAAACCAAGAGTAGACAACGGATTTAAATCAGTTGACTTTAACGGTGCTGCACTTGACGACTTAAGTGATGCCAATGGTAACAAAGTTATCGCTGCTGTTACTGGTGTGTGGAATACCGAACTCTTAAAAGAAAAATTAGGTGAAAACCTTGGTGCCACTAAGCTCCCAACATTTAAGAGTGCAAACGGAACAACCGTACAATGGGGTTCCTTTGCTGGTTCCAAATTAGTTGGTGTTAAATCTTCAAGTAATAAACTCGGATGGGCACTTGCCTTTGCCGACTACATTACTGACGAAGCCGCCCAACGCTATCGTTTTGAAACAAACGGATGGGGTCCATCAAACAAAAACTTACTTGCGGACGAAGAACTCTTAGCCGACCATGTTACCCTTAAAGCACTTGGTGACCAAGCACCATATGCTATTTCACAAGCAAAATCAGTTGGCTCCAAATTCTGGGACAATGCTGCTATCGTTGGTAACTTCTTATGGAAGGGTCCAGCAAGTGAAGAATCACCACAAACACTTCAAGCAACACTTGATGCCTTTGTGGATGCCTTAACAAAATAATATAAAATTATTAAACACATATAATCGATTAATTTTTAATTAATTTTGGGAGCCAGTTCATCGCTGGCTCTCCTATCTTTCTAGAAATGAGGCCATAAAATATGGAAACAAGTGATAAAAAAGTCAAATCGGCCCACTCACGTACGGCTGGCACTTGGTTTAAAGATTTCTTGTCCACAATTGGTGGTTTCTTTGTGCGTTTAGGCAAAGGAATCGTCAATTTTTTTATTGATACAGGAATTGCCATTAAAAACACTTTCGTTAATTTATGGAAAATGATTAAAAACTTTTTTGTATCAGTTTACACACACTTTGTCAAAGGAGGATGGCGCACTAAACTCTCGCACTTCATAATGGGAAGTGGACAAATGTCAATGGGCCGTCCAATAAAAGGCATTATTTATCTTTTAATCCAAGTAGCGTATTTCATTTTCATGTTCGTCCCAGGAGGAGGACTAGCATGGTTAATTAAATTTAGAACACTCGGAGAAGTTGCGGTTGAATATATGGCGGAATGTACTTGGCCACCAGGTGCTCCTATTGAAGATTGTGACCCAGATTTTATTACATATGAGAAACCTATCTTTAAAGATAACTCGCTCTTAATTATGTTATTCTCGGTCGCAACAATTTTAATTACCGTCTTTTTCATCGTTATGTACTTTGTTCAAGTTCGCGGCACTTTTAAAGCAGAAAAAGCTTATAACGAAGCAAAAGCAAAATATGAACTTGCGAAAAGTGAAGGTAGTGAAGAAGCATTTAAGAACCCACTTCCAAAATTTACTGATGAACTTAAGTCATTATTAAATGAAAGGTTCCACTTCACGACGCTCTCACTTCCGGCAATAACATTAACGATGTTTACGATATTACCGCTTGTCTTTATGATTTTGCTCGCGTTTACTAACTATAACCGCGACACTGCCCCGCCGAATAAATTATTTACTTGGGTTGGGTTAGACACATTTAAAAATTTATTTAGTACAAAAGGCGCTTCCGCTACTAATGCGACATTTGGTAGTGCGATGGTAAGAATCTTGAAATGGACATTTACCTGGGCATTCTTTGCGACTTTTACTAACTATATTTTCGGATTAATTCTCGCAATGATTATTAATCGCAAGAGCATTAAATTAAAGAAACTGTGGCGAACCATCTTTGTTATTTCCATTGCCGTTCCCCAATTTGTTACCTTGCTCTTAATGAACCAATTACTTAAAGAATACGGACCGCTTAATGAAACACTATTACAGTGGGGATGGATTAGGCAACGGATTAAATTCCTCGATGATCCAGTCCTAGCTAAAATTACGGTCATTGTCGTAAATATTTGGGTTGGGGTTCCTTACACAATGCTATTAACGTCGGGTATCTTAATGAATATTCCGACTGAATTATATGAATCAGCGAAAATTGACGGCGCTGGACCTGTCCGACAATTCTTCCAAATTACGATGCCTTACATCTTGTTTGTTACAGGTCCGTACTTAATTACCCAATTCATTGGGAACATTAATAACTTTAACGTTATATTCTTCCTGACAGGTGGGGGACCAAGTACTGGTATTCCTGGCGTACCGTATGGTCACACTGATATTTTAATTACGTGGCTATACGCGCTTACCGTTGGAGGAGCACATGAAGAGTACGCGATTGGTAGCGCACTAGGGATCTTCATCTTCCTTATCAGTGCGACTATTACTTTAGTGCTCTATTCGCGGACATCCGCAGCACAATCGGAAGGAGACTTTGCATAATATGAGTAAAAATGTTAAAAAAGATGTTGTTACTGAACAACCAACAGGCTTACACGCTAGTGCGGCCTCCTCACGAATTCCAAAGGGTAAAGTTAAGTTTTGGCAAAATCAACGTGTGATACGCGGTGTTGTCGATGCTTTCCTTTATGTCTTACTAGCGGCAATGTGTGTGGCGTGGATTTTCCCGATTATTTGGTTAATCGCTAACGCACTCCGCATTGAGTCAACTGGACCTGTTTCTTACCTTTTCCCGCGAGAAATCGGCTTTGATAACTTTAGACGACTTTTCACTACAGCAGAAATGCCGTACTTAAAATGGTTTACAAATACGCTAATTGTGGCGACATTTAGTAGTATCATTTCCACAACTATCGTCTTACTTACAAGTTATACCTTTAGCCGACTTCGTTTTAAAGCGCGCAAAGGTCTTATGAAATTTTTAATGATTCTCGGAATGTTCCCTGGCTTCATGTCAATGATTGCAATTTTCCACATCTTAAAAGCGATTGGATTATTACCAACCGAAACACGACCAGAAGTTCCCGTTTCTAATTACCTCATCTCACTTATCCTTGTTGGTACAAGCGGAGCAGCGATGGGGTATCTCGTCTCTAAAGGCTACTTTGATACGATTAGTAAATCAATCGATGAAGCAGCGGAAATTGACGGTGCTAATAAAGCACAAATCTTCTGGCATATTATTTTGCCACTTTCAAAACCAATTCTAATTTACACCGCCTTAGGTGCATTTATGGGCCCGTGGGGTGACTATATCTTCGTTGCCACGATTACACGTGGTAAACGTGAAGCGTGGAACATTGCCCGCGGACTTTATGACATGATTAATGGCGGTCTAGAAAAACTTGGTAAGTACTTCACGCTCTTCTGTGCAGGGGCAGTACTCATTTCAATTCCAATTACAATTCTCTTCGTCTTCATGCAACGCTATTATGTCAGCGGTGTAACAGGTGGAGCAGTTAAGGGATAACCATGAAAGCAAAACAAAGCCTTCGTGCTTTAATGCTTATCTTCCCCTTACTATTTATGGCAAGTTGTAAAGATTTACCAAGCGAAAGTGTTTCGAGTGAAGAAATACTACAAGCGCCGACGGATTACGAAATTGATGAGTCAATCACTAATGAAAAAGGCGGCGTATACTATCAAATTTTCGTGCGCTCATTCGCTGACACAAATGCGGATGGTCATGGCGACTTAAAAGGTATCACTGATAAAATTCCATATTTACAAGAACTAGGAGTGAAGGGGATTTGGTTAACCCCGATTAACCCTTCACCTAGTTATCATGGCTATGATGTAACCGATTATAAAGCGATTCATCCTGACTTTGGTACGCTTGATGACTTTGATACTTTAATCAGTGTCGCAGCAGAACATAATATTGATGTTATTATTGACCTCGTTATTAATCACACTGCGCGCACGCACCCGTGGTTTCTTGAGGGGAGAAGACGGTTTAATACACCAGAATACAATCCTAACGACCCAAATGATAAAGGTAACTGGTATGACTTTTACATTGAAAATGGCGAAGTAAAAGTTAAAATTGGTTACTTTGGCGACCATATGCCTGAACTACTACTCAACAATACAGCCGTACGTGAAGAAATTACGAGCATTAGTAAATTTTGGCTTGATCGCGGGGTTAAAGGGTTTAGACTTGACGCTGCGGGTCATTTCTTTGAAACTCATCCGGAAAACATCGACTTTTTAGGGTGGTTTAGCGATATGGTTAAAAGTTATAAACCCGATAGTTATATCGTCGCTGAAGCATGGGAAAACTTTAATGTGCAAAAGTATTACTACGCCGGGGTTGAATCACTCTTTAATTTTGATGGCGCTAACGCGACTGGGTTTATAATTGACAGCATTATGGCGCGCTCTGGTCCGCAACTTTCGCATTACATTAGCAACGCCTTTAGTGACGCATATGCAATTAATGAAAATGCACTAATGGCAATGTTCTTAACTAACCATGATATGGACCGTTCTAGTCAAATGTTCACAGGTGATCAATTAGAACGACAAAAACTCGGCGCAAGCGTCTACATCTTAACGCCTGGTGTTCCCTTTATGTATTATGGGGAAGAAATTGGGTTAAAAGGTAGTAGACAAGGCGCGATGACTGATGCAAATCGCCGCTTACCAATGATTTGGAAAAGAGTCGGTGATAAACATCGCACTAATCCACCAATTGGTACTACTTACAATATGGCAAATCAAGTAAAGTACGGGGCAGAAGATTTACTTAGTGAACCGTTTAGTTTACTTAACCATTACCGCAAGGTAATTAATGTAAGAAACTTTCACCCATGGATTAAAAACGCTCGCGCTTATAATTTAAGACTTAATAATAACGGTGTTACTGGTTTAACACTAAAAGAACATAATGGCCAGCGTGAACTGCATGTAATTCACAACTTACTTGCCGAAGAAGTTTCGCTGAACCTTACACGCTTCATTAGTGAATATGAAGTAGAAATTATTCATGACATTTACACTACCGGCACAAGAGCAAAGTATGTTGATGGCTCATTAACACTAGCCCCTTATAGCAGTGTCGTATTAAGGAGGAAATAAAATGCGTCAAGCAGGCATTTTACTAGCGGTCAGTAGTTTACCGGGCAAACACGGTATTGGGGACTTTGGTCCAAGTGGCCGCACTTTTATTCGTAAAGCTAGCAAAACTGGCTTTAAATTATGGCAAATCTTACCTGTTAACCCGCTTGGTTACGGTAATTCGCCTTATCAACCATTTGGCTCGAAACCATTTGATGAAATTTATATTAGTCTCGAACTTTTAACAAAAGAAGGATTACTACCGGAAGTTCCTAGCTACTTTGCGCGCAGTAAAAAAGTTCGCTATGACAAAGTGCGTAAATTTAAACTGCGTCATTTAAAACGCGCCTTTAATAATTTTAAAAAACAAGGCCGACGCGGGTTTAAAAAATGGGTTAAAGATAATAAATGGGTTAAAGATTACGCGATCTTTATTACCTTTAAACGTGATAACAACTTAGTGCAATGGCATTACTGGAAAGAAGCGCAACGTGAATGGAGTAAAACGCGCCGTGGTGTGAACTTAAAACCATTTGCGAAAGCCATTGAATTTGAAATGTGGTTACAATACATTGCTTATAAACAATGGATGGATCTCCGCGCTTACGCTCATCGTTACGGGATGCAAATAGTTGGCGATATCCCGATTTACGTGGGTATTGATAGTGTTGACGTTTGGACTAATCGTAAAGCATTCTTGCTTGACGAAAATGATGAGCCAACATTCGTTGGTGGTGTGCCAGGCGACTACTTTAACGCTGATGGTCAACTGTGGGGTAACCCGCTTTATGACTGGGACTACTTAGCGGAAACCGGCTTTGAATTTTGGGTTGATAGACTGCGTTATAACGCTAGACTTTTTGATATTATCCGCATTGACCACTTCCGCGGTTTTGATTCCTATTGGAAAATTCCCGCCGGTAGCAGTCGCGCTAATGATGGACACTGGGCTTATCCGCCAGGCTACGCACTCTTTGATAAAATATACGAAGAATTACCAGATATCAAAATTATCGCTGAAGACTTAGGTGACTTACGCCCAGAAGTATTAGAACTCCGTGACCATTATAATTTACCAGGAATGGAAATTACATCTTTCACTTTTAATCCCTTTGAAAAGCGCGATGAAAATGCATGGTTAGAAAATCGTTGTATTTATCCAGGTACACATGATAACTCGCCAATTCGCGGCTATTTCAAGTGGAAAGATAAAAAGTTTATGAAAGCAGCGAATAAATTATTAGATGATTTAGGCTTTAATGAATTTGATAATTTCTACGACAACTTTATGGCGATGAATTTTGGTAGTGACGCGCGTTACGCTATTTTCCAAATGCAGGATTTATTGCGTTTAGGGGATGAAGCCAAGATGAATTCTCCAAGTACAATTGGTAGCCCAAACTGGGAATGGAAAATGCAAGACTTTAAGACTTTTGATGAAGAAAGTTCTTTATACGCATATTTAATTGAGAAATATAATCGTTAAGAAAGGAGAGAAATTTATGAAAAAACTTTTCACAATACTTCTCGCCTCTTTGATGGTGTTTGGCAGTACTGATAAAAGTGCACCGAAAAGAGCAGTAGGTCCAAAACCTACTTTAGAAGTGGAAAAAGTAATGACGCCAGAGCAGGCTTACGCTGAACCGCATATCGTCTTTCACTATTTTAGAAATGACGCTAATTATGCGCGTTATGCGATGTGGATTTGGGGTCAAGATGAAGATGGATCAGAATATAACTTCACCGAAACTGATGCATACGGAAAATATTTACATGTGCCAGTGGCGAATTTTACCGATCAAACACAAATTAACTTCCTCTTAAAAACAAAGGGAAGCTGGGAATGGCAAACACCTGATGTAAATATTCAGTATAGTGATTTTACATTTGATACCGTTACTAACGCCTATCACTTTTATTTAGTAAACGGTTTAATTACTGTATTTGCTAGTGCTGAAGAAGCAAAAGCAAACCAAGTAACTGAAAGTATCTTTGCAAGTAAAAATACAGTTCGTGTTTCCACTAATAATGAGCCAACAACTTTTGTGATTAAGGCTGATGGCACAAATGTCACAAGTGGAGCGGCAGAGCATACTTATAATAACAACACATGGTCATATGTGTTTACCGTTAATTTAGGCGCAGCATTCCTTCCTGACTTTAGTAAAGCTTACACTGTCGAAGTCGCTTTTACCGCAGGCAGTGCTGTCATTAGTGAAATTGGTTTATCGGGATTATTTGATGATCCTTATTTTATTGAAAACATGACTTATAATGGCCAAGACTTAGGGGTTACTTATTCACCCACTAAATCAACATTTAAAGCATGGGCACCAACTGCTTCTGAATTAAAATTACGGATTTATGAAAGTGGTACACCGGTCGCTCTAAATGCTGATCTTGGTAATGACACATATACAGAACACGATTTCGTGCGCACTGAAAAAGGTGTATGGAGCGCTGAACTTGCGGGTGATTATCACGGCAAATACTACACTTTTGTCGCTAAACACCCAACAGGCTATGTTGAATTAATTGATCCATACGCTAAAAGTGCTGGGATTAATGGTGTCCGCGGGATGATCGTTGATTTTAGTAAAACAAATCCGACAGGGTGGGATGAAGTTGATTACCCAGTAAAATCACACACCGAAATTATTCCTTACGAACTCCATGTCGCCGACCTTACTGCGGATGAGAGTTGGAATGGGAGCGAAGAAAATCGCAAACGCTTCCTTGGTTTAATCGAAGAAGGCACAACTTACACCGCTGGTGGTGTCACAGTGAAAACCGGCTTTGATCACATTAAAGAATTAGGAATTAATGCCCTACAAATCATTCCGTTCTACGATCAAGCTAATGATGAACGCGAACCATCCTTTAACTGGGGTTATAACCCACAAAACTATGATGTTTTAGAAGGTTCTTACTCAAGTAACCCGTATGACGGTCTCGTGCGTATTCGTGAATTTAAACAAGTCGTTAAAGCTTACGCTGCCGAAGATATTCGTATTATCATGGATGTCGTTTATAATCACGTTGCAAACCTTGGTGGTCACTCCTTTAATAAATTAGTGCCTGGCTACTATTTCCGTTATAATGCTGACGGTTCACCAACAAGCGCTAGTGGGTGCGGTAATGACACGGCAAGTGAACGCATCATGATGGAAAACTTCATGCGTGATTCCACTGCTTTCTGGACGAAAGAATATAAAATCGGTGGCTTCCGCTTTGACTTAATGGGCTTACACACTGTTAAATCAATGAATACAGTACGTAATCGTCTCGTGGAAATTCGTCCTGACATCTTCATTATCGGTGAAGCGTGGGATATGGGTGGCGGTAGTGTAAGTGCTAATGGCGCTAATCAAAATAACATTCATAAAGTTCCAGGAGTCGGAGCATTTAATGATAAATTACGTGACTCTGTTAAAGGTGATACAAATGGTAAAGCACGCGGTTTTGTCCAACAAGCCGCTAGTGAAATTTATCAAGGAACAAAAAATAGTATAAAAGACGGGATGCTTGGCAAGATTAGTGGCACACAAAGTAGTCCTGTGCAAACAGTAAACTATGTGGCTTGTCACGATAACCTTGCACTATATGACAAGTTAGTCAACGCTGGTGGCCATTTATTTGGACTAGACCAACTAGCGCAACAAAATATCCAAGCTGAAGCAATTTCACTACTCTCACAAGGTGTTTCCTTTATTCACGCTGGTAGTGAAATCTTACGTTCTAAACCACTTGGTGACGGTAAGTTTGATCATAACTCTTACCAAAGCCCGTATAGTGTTAATAGCATTAAGTGGAATGAAAAAGTTACTAATTTAAATGTCTTTGAACGCTATAAAGAATTAATTGCCATTAAACGTGATACCCCTGGATTCCACTACACCACAAGTGCGGAAATCAGCGCCAATGTTAGTGTCAAATTTGGTTCAGAAATCGGGTACCAAGATACACTTATCAAACTAGTGGTCGTTGATGGCGAAACTACTTACACTGCTTACTTCCTAGGTGCAGGTACGCGTGTTCGTATAAACGATTTAGAAGGACAATATGTACTCTTTGATTCGACAAACACGATGGAAAAATGGTCAGTGCTCGGTAAGAGTGTTTCCTTAAGTAGCAATGCGACAATCGTGACTGTTTCTGGCGAAGGTGTTACTCCGCCGGCAACAAGTACTCCGGACTTACCAAGTAGTGAAACGCTTCCAAGTGAAGAAGGGGAAGAGGCTAATCTTACTTGGCTCTATATTACTATCCCATCACTCACCGTTGTTGGTGTTGGTGTTGGCTTAATATTATTATTCTTCCGCAAAAAGAAATTATCAGTATAATTAGCCGTTTATAACTAATATTTCGGCAATTTCCACTCATTTAGGCAAATACTTCGAATATTATGCATTATAACTATGTTATTAAACAGCTTTAGCCCTTAGCATATTCTTGACTGTTAAGGGTGAAAAGTTGTATAATGAATAAGCCAAAGAAACCATTTAGGCAAAAAAATAGAAAAGGAGAAAATAATGAAAAAACTATTTAAAGGTCTTTTCACCACTGCTTTAGCCGTAGGCTTACTCGCAGGATGTAAAGGCGGAGCATCTTCATCAGAAGATACGAGAGCAAAGCATAGTGTCGTCTTAAAAAACTATGATGGTACTTACATTGATACCCTCCAAATTAGAGAAGGCGATAAGGCTACTAAACCAGCAGATCCAGCCGAATTCAAGCCAGGCGATGATTTCACATTCCGTGGCTGGCATAAAGAAGCTAGATTACAACTTGGTGAAGATTATGAAGCTTATGACTGGGATACCCCAGTTACCAGCGAAGTTAAACTTCTAGCCCTTTGGGAAGGTTCAGATGTTTACGTTACATTCTACGTTAATGAACTTGCTGTCATTCACGAAGAAATTAAAGTAAAAGCAGGACATATCTTACTCGAGATGCCAGAAGATCCTGTTCGTGATGGATACGAATTCCTTGGCTGGTATAGCGATGCCGCTTTAAAGAAGCCATTTAAACCAACAGACTTCATTATGGAAGATACTGATGTCTATCCAAAATATGAAAAATTATATGTACCAGACACACGTACATTCCACGTTGTCGGTTCATTAGCGAACCCTGACTTCAGCTATATCAACTGGAACGCAGTTGGTGAAGAAGGTGTTGATTGGGACGTCCGTTCCTACTTAACAAAAGCTGAAGACAGCAACTTATACTCAATCGAACTCGTTATCGGATTCCGTGGTGAATTCAAAATCAAGATTCCAAATGCAGAATGGGATAGTGAATTACAATTCTCATACGGAAAAATCCGCGAAGAAGACAGAAACGATGAAAACTTCCTTGCTGGCGGATTTGATAACGTCCAAATCGTTAACGCTGGTGCCTACTTAATCGAAATTGAAACAACTTATGAATGGCTCAGAGTTACCCGTACTGGTGACTTACCAGAAGGTTCACCTGCAACTCCGAACCCTGAAGAAGGTGCAATTGATAACTGGGGCGTCGTCGGTGGATTAAACAACTGGGGTGATGATGGTGACTTAGACATTGAATTAACATACAATGATGATAATTTAGAAGCACCATTCTATTACATCCCATTTGTGAAACTTCCAGTTGGCGACTTCAAACTCCGTGCAAATAACGACTGGGGTCTAAACTTCGGTTCACACCCAGACAACATCTTACCAGCAGGATTTACCCAACCAACAGAACTTGTTGAAGAAGTTGAAACGATTAAAACTGGTGAAAACATTACAGTTACTGAAGGACACGAAGGTTGGTATAGAATTTACTTCGATACAACCAAGATTGTTATTACTGAAATTAACTTTGCCCTTCGCGGTGACTCATTAGCAGATGGTTGGTATAAAGACAGTGCTCCACTTGCAGTAGCAGGCGAAGTTGCCGGCGAAGCAGGCGCAGTCACCTTAACCTTAGAAGGTACCTATGCCTTCACTGACGGAAATTTCAAGGTCAAACTTGGTGCCCTCGCAGTTGGAGAAACCGAACTCTATAGTGGTTGGTTCTTAAGCTTTGGTGATGCCGAAGGTCAAGACATACCAGTAACCGCTGGTGATCATAAAGTTACCTTAACTTTAGAGATTGCTGCTGACTACACCTTTACCGGCGCAGTCACACTTGCCTAGTAGGCATAACTAAAATATATTACCAATCCTAAATGGTTTAGCCCGCTTAACAAAAAGCGGGCTTTTTTAATAGTCACCTTGAAATTTAGTATTATTTAGATTAATCTAAATATGTGTCCCGGTAGTTCAGTTGGATAGAGCAACAGTCTTCGAAACTGTAAGTCGGGCGTTCGAGTCGCTCCCGGGACGCCACGCTAAATATAATGCTTATAAAAGCAAGGTATATAAATTTAAAGAAGGGGGTAAACATAATGAAAAAAATATTTAAAATATCACTATTACTCGTAGCGACATTACTTTCTGCATGTCGCTCTTCTTCAAGCAGTGAACATAGTGAAAAATTAGTCTCTTCTAGTAGTGAAAAAACTAGTGAAATTACTTCATCATCTTCTGAATCTTCTTCATCAACGGCATTTCGCATTCTTGATACGGTAAAAAACATTTGCATTGAAAATAATTATTTAAAGTGGGACGCTGTAACTGAAGCAACTCATTACAATGTGATGGTTGGTTCTACTGGTGCGGAATACGAACGAAAAACAGTATACGATACCAATGAATTAGATTTAATGACTCTATCAAAAGTGTATACTTGCGCTACTGTGGTAACGATTACCGCGCATAATAGTCACGCTATCAGTGTCCCAAGTGACGCCTTTACAATAATTTGTATCGATGGTGTATATTATGAATTTTATTCATCCCCATTTGAAATAACATACACGAATTTTAAAGTGACTGATTACGAACTTTCGTGGGAGACAAACGCCAATTTTACCGAAATAAAAGTTGGCAGTGATGATCCGCGCGTTATTCCGCAAACTTATATTAGTCTTCCTGATTACATAAGTGGGAACGCTATTCATGAATTTACATTTAAAGGCCGTGTCCTTTTAAAAGAAGGGCCATCATTTACTGTTAAAGTAATAAGTCATGATCTTAAATATTACTTGTATGATGATAATTTAACGCTAGAAACACCTACTTTAGTTCGTGATGATAATATAGTCACAATAATCGCTAATGGCTTATATAATAGCTTTGAAGTTTCTATTGGCACTCACAATTTCACAACAACAGCATCAAATTTTGATTTACTAGATTATGCTGAATATATGAGTGGCGAAGCATTTACTGTTAGTGTTAAAGCAGCGTATAACGACATTCTTTATAGTGAAGCGGCAACACTTTCACTAGTGTATATTGATGGCGTAATTTATAACTCTGGAGAAGAGCCAAGTATTACTGGTTTTGCCTTAAAAAACGGGAAAGTACTCTTGTGGGATAAGGTTGAAGGCATTAGTGAATATGATGTGCAAATTGGTGAATATAAAAAGACTGTTTCCACGAATGAAATAAGTTTATATAATGAGCGAAATCACATTAAGAGACATACGCCGGTTGTTATAAAAGCAGGTAATTTAAGTGGTGTTTGTCATATTAATTGCGATTATGAAACGCTAAGTTTTTCAATTGAAGCAGTCCCTAAATTAAATACACCACAAGGTTTTAATATTGAAGAAAAAATGTATCTTACATTTGCAAGAGTACCAAATGATACCGCTAATTCGCTTGGCATGGGTTCTTCATATTACCTTTACTACAATGATGGTTATAGTTATGAAACTTCTTCGCCAGCAGGTGCAAGTAACACTGTTTCTTTTAATCTTGGGTATATTTCGGGATGGTACACTAATCCGCAGGTAGTGCGAATTGTGGTGCATGGTCATAGCGATTGGGCAAGCAGTGAAGCGGCACTAGTGACGATTAATCGCCTTAATCACGACCATTATGAAATCATCTATTAATTAAACTTTTAATTTTATAACATAACATTGGAAAAAAGTGGCATATTTCGCTAAAATTACAAGCGTTAATGGAGGTATATCAATATGAATTTAGCAGCACAATTACGTGAAGTATTAAATAACTGGTTCGCGTCTTTTATCGCAAATGAATCACTTGCGCAAATTTTAGTAACAGCAATTATGATTATTTTTTGGGTGATCCTTGCTTATTTAGTTACGCTTGTTATTAAATTAATTATTTTCCGCACACGCCGCGTTGAACGTAAACTTGGGGTTAAAGAAACAAAAGAAAAACAAACAGTGCGTCGCCTTATCAATAGCCTAATCCGTTTCTTCTTTTTATTCTGGATTATTATTATGATCTTAAAAGAATTAGGACTTGATTTAGTGCCCCTTCTAGCAGGTGCTGGGGTTGTGGCTTTTGCCGTTGGCTTTGGTGCCCAAGAATTAATTAAAGACATAATCGCGGGGATGTTCCTTATTTTAGAACATACTTTTAAAATTGGTGACTTCGTTGAAATCGGTGGTCAATCCGGCACTGTCGTAGATGTTGGTTTACGACGCCTTAAAATTCAAAACTGGAAAGGTGAAGTAATTACGATGAATAATGGTGATATTAAAGTAGTGATGAACGCTAGTATTAACCCAAGCATCGCCATCATTGAGTTTAAAATGGATTATCCATTTAATGTTAAAGAATTAGAAACAGCGGACTTTAGAGCCTTCTTAAAGAAGTTTAAAGACAAAAACCCACAAGTACTTGAAATGCCTGAAAAAATTGTCTTAATGGATGTAAATGATGGTTTACTCTTTAGAGTTACAATCAAAACAGAATCACGGCAACACATCGGCATTGAACGCGAATTCCGTAAAGAACTTTATAAATATGTACAAGCTAAAAATTGGCCAATTATTGTGCCAGTTGTTGTCGAAGAACACGATTCAAGTTATCAAGCTTAAACTATTTAAAAGCAAAGTAAAAAGGCGGCAATCTAGCCGCCTTTTGTCGTTATAATAAGAGCATTTTAACCTTTTCTTACTCGTTCCTTTGCTTTCGCGTTTCGTGCTTTTCTTGCTTTAATATTTTCGTATAATGTATTAATATGCTTCCGTAAGATATCTGCGATTTCAGAGCGGGTATGACCCTTTGCTTTTAAGTCACGATAGTAAGCGGGTTTACCAATTTCAATCTCACGCGCCCTTTTACTGTAATAAACCGGATAAATTGGAATGTTAAGATTACGATGTTTATCGACATAGTCAGCAAGCACGACGACACCTTCATTAAATTTAATAATCGTGTCAAAATAACCTTCACTTGAATCTTCAGGGAATACAAGAATAGGAATGCCGTCATCTAAATAAGTTAAACTTTCCCGTAAACTCTTCGTAAAACGAATGTCTTGATAAGTAGGAATTAGGCGCATATTTGCATAAAGGAAAGGATTAATTACCGCAAGAATTGTCGCTAAGAAAAAACTTTTAAATTTACCGTAATGTAATTTTTGTTGATAAAAAACATAATAAAGATATTTCCAGCGTATACGATAGTTACCACGCATCTCGTGCGCTCCCCATGGCACAAAGTAATAAGGGAAAAACATTGAAAGATCCATTGGACCCGCTGCACCGCTATGGTTACTAACAAAAATAGCAGGACCAATAATATCTTCATTATGGTCATAAATAAGCGGACGCTTCTTAAATAGCTTCACAAAATTACGTAAAAAACGGAAGAACCAGTTTTGCCTAATTCTTCGTGGTCTTTTTCTGCGCCGTCTTTTTTTTGTATCAGTCGGTTGTAAACTTTTTTCCATATTGTTCATTTTACCGAATAAGCGTACTTTTAGCAAAGGAAGATACCAAATCTTAAACTTAGTGCGGCATATTTGCTATAATATCGTTATGTATCAAATTCGCGCTAAACGGAAATATTCAAATATATTAATTGCCCCCTTCGGGCGCAGGATGAAAGCTGCACTTTTAGACCTCTTATTAGTGTTAGTGCTCGGCTTTTTTAGTTTTATGGCAGTGGACGCTATTTACACGAATAGTAAAGTAGGAAGCACCGCTAATTTAACTTTTTATAACATTAAAAAAGATTCAGGTTTATATCATAGTTATGATGAATCGCGGACGACAGCATTTTTAAATTTAGATATTAATGAGCGTGATAATTATGTTCGTTACTTCTTAGGTTTAGAATATTTCTATACCCAAGAAAATACTGGTTTCATCTATGAAAAATCAGTGTATTATACAGAAGACACCGAATTTAACTATCGCACAATGGTATTAAAAGAAGGAGAGGATGACTCATTCTTTGATTTTGATACACCATATAAAACAATCTCTTATTCATTTAAAGCTAATCTTTCAGCTGGTGATAGAAACGAGGTGTGGAAAAATCTCTACGCGAACGCTTTAACTGATTTAATGCGTAATCCCGCTTATCAAAAAGCCGAAAAAGTTTTAAAGCAATTCATTGTTTTAAATTTATCAATCAGTGCCTTCAGCGGCACAATATTACCTATTCTTGCAGCGCCTTTCTTTTTTGGGCACGGACGAACGCTTGGTAAATTTTTGACTGGACTTGCTGTTGTTGATAAAAACGGCTATAAAGTATCGTGGTGGCGTATGTTAATTCGCTCTTTGCTATATGGCGTTGTCGAAATCGGCTTAAATTTCTATGGCTTTTTTATGCCGCTTTTACTCACAAGCGGAGCGGTTGCACTTACACATAAAAGACAAGCGCTGCACGGTATTTTCAGTGGCACATATGTCGTTGATGCAAGAACCTCAAAAATATTTAATAACATTAATGACGAAGAAGAATATTTTTCACTAAGTCCTGAAGAGCGTGAACTTAATAAAAATTATTATCAAGAAAAACCCTACGTTCCCCTTAAAAAACTTTAACAAACATTACTTTTAATTAATAAAAAAGTCCCAGATGCGTGGGACATTTTCATTTTGACTGGTGCCGACGACAGGAATTGAACCCGCAACCTACTGATTACGATTCAGTTGCTCTGCCAGATTGAGCTACGTCGGCCTAGTCTTAATCATACCGACTTTATCACAATATTGCAATAAAAACATCAAGATAATATCTTGATTTGTAGTATAATCTTTTTATGGAAACTAAGAAAAAACGCACTATTAACATTATCTTAAAGATTAGTATTATCGTTGCCGCAATTATCGGAATAATATCACAGCAACTGCATG